>Ga0123353_10012795_pt1 | contig 11964 bp, 7 predicted proteins | sample TergutLab28metaG_3_FD_92763 | JGI IMG/M metagenome (GOLD analysis project Ga0123353, IMG submission 92763) | Labiotermes labralis P3 segment gut microbial communities from Petit-Saut dam, French Guiana - Lab288 P3 | ecosystem: Host-associated > Arthropoda: Insects > Digestive system > Gut ... | reverse complement strand
TTTCGGCAAAAATAGAGAAAGATTTCTATTTTCGCAACCGTTTATTTATCCAAAAAGAATTATTATGAAAAACTTCTTATTATCTCTGTTACTGTTAATTATACCGCAGATTTTATTTTCACAGATTTCAAAAAAAGAACAAAGTGAAGCATTAAGTAGAAATGCAAAAGAGATTAGAATGCAGGAGCAGATTGGTACGCCCGCTTTCATGAGCTTTAGTAGCGACTTTAATCTTACGCACGAACAGGCAATTGAATACTCAAAAGGGTTTTGCGCAGCAACTAATAGCGATTTTACACTAAAAAACCAACATACAACCAAAGATGGCAAACATCTTTACCGCTATGTGCAAACCATTGGCGGCTATCCCGTAGAGTTTTCCGCATGGCATATTCATGAAAAAAACGGCAGAGTAACAGCATTAAATGGAGATATTGTTGATACTGAAGATTTTGATATTGTTTTTTCTATAACTGAGGAGGAAGCACTAAACGCTGCACTCAACTATATCGGCGCAGAATTGTATATGTGGATGGAGGAGGGAGAAGAGCAAAACCTGAAAATAATGCTCGAAGATGAAACTGCCACTTATTACCCCGCAGGTATAAAGGTAATTACGCCTCTTCAACCCGATATTAGAAAAAACAAATTAACCACCGCTTACAAATTTAACATCTATTCCATAAAACCCTACGACAGAAAAATGGTTTATGTGGATGCTCAAACCGGTGAAATTCTTTTTGACCTACCTTTAATACATTTCAATAACAGAGCGGAAGGAATAGCGCATACCGCATATTACGGCATCCAACCTATTGAAACCTCTTTAAGCGGTACGCAATATATCTTACACGATGCTACACGTGGAAACGGTATCAAAACATTGAATATGCAAATGGGAACTAATTATGGTGCAGCCGTTAATTTTTTTGATGACGACAATATTTGGAATAATGTAAATGCTCAATTAGACCAATATGCCACCGATGCTCACTTCTCAACCATCTCTACTTACGATTATCTCTTTAATGTTCACGGAAGAAACAGTATTGATGGAAACGGGTTCAACCTTCTTTCATACGTGCATTTTAATCTTATACAATATGGATATCCTAACAATGTTAATGCTTTTTGGAATGGATGGTGTATGACTTATGGCGATGGAAGTGTTAGCCAAGGTATTACACCGCTCACAACTATGGATATTTGCGGACATGAGATTACGCACGGATTAACCGAAAAAACTGCCGGTTTGATTTACTCCTACGAATCGGGAGCATTAAACGAAGCCTTCAGCGATATTTTTGGCACCGCTGTTGAGTTTTACGCTGTCCCAGAAGATGCAAACTGGGTAGTGGGCGAGAAAATGGGATTAATCATTCGCTCATTAGAAAATCCAAAAGCATACAACTTGCCAAGCACTTATAAAGGACAACACTGGTACACCGGAAGTGGAGATAATGGTGGCGTTCACTACAACTGCGGTCCACTTTCCTATTGGTTTTATCTGTTGAGTGAAGGAGGAGCCGGCGTGAATGACAATGGCCACGCATTCCAGGTTGCATCAATCGGAATAGAAAATGCCGAGCAGCTTGCTTTCAAAATGCTGACAGAATATTTAACTCCGAACTCGCAATATATTGATTCTTACAACTATGGAATTATTGCAGCTGCCGAGTTGTTTGGAGGCTGTTCGCCGGAAGTGCAAGCTGTGGGAGATGCTTTTTATGCCATAGGGGTTATTAAACAACCTTTTGTGAGCACAACTTCTGCCAATTTTAAAGCATCGGAAACCATTTTTTGTTCTGTTCCCGCACAAGTTACTTTTAGTAACAAATCTACTAACGGAATCTCTTACTTGTGGAATTTTGGCGACGGCACAACCTCTACCGAATCTAATCCTGTGCACACTTACACCCAGGCAGGAAACTATACCGTTACCCTATCTGTGAATGGAGGCGAGTGCGGCAGCGACTTTATCACAAAAGAACAGTTTATTAAAATTGATGAATCCTATCTTTGTAATATCCTCATGCCTACTACCGGACAACTTAACAAAGAAGGTTGTGCGGGCGTATTCTACAGCCCGGGTTGGCCCAACAATTATCCTAACAATGCAGATTCAAGGCTTACAATTCATGCTCCGGGTGCTACAGGAATTGTGTTAACAATAGAAGAATTTGATATTGAAGCCGGCTCAGGAAGCAGTTGTAATTACGATTATATTTGTTTCCATAATGGCAATTCTATCAGTGCTCCTAAAATTAATAACACAAACTATTGCAATACCACAGGAAATCCGGGCACCATAACAGCCACAGGAGAATATATTACCATTCGTTTTGTTTCTGATGTATATTTACAGTTTTCAGGATTTAAAATTGTCTTCAACTGTATAGGGTTACCTGCGGCTCCGATTGTTAATTTCTCGGTAAATACTCCAAAGACATGCACGGGTGTTATTGGGTTTATTGACAATTCGACCAACAACCCGAATGAGTGGCTATGGGAGTTTGGAGACGGAAATACCGGCACTGAAAAAAATCCGACACATCAATATGTACAAAACGGAACTTACACGGTAACACTAACCGCAACCAATGAGCACGGTTCCAATACGATTCAAAAAGAGAACCTTATCACCATTGAAATTCCCGAAGCACCGGAATTAGACGATATTGATGTTTGTATAGGCGAAGAATTTGAAATTGTTCTTGATTTGGAAGGAACTGCATACTGGTATGAAAATATTACAGATAACGAACCGATATATATTGGAAATACTTGGGCACATGCTCCCATAGAGGAAAATAAAACCTATTTTTTACGCGAAGTAACCGATGCACCCGAATGGAGTTTGGATGAATTTTGTACATCATTTCCCTCAGAACTATTAATATATCCTGTAATATGTGATAATATTGAGATAAATCATATTGAAAATATTACCATTTCGCCCAACCCTGCAAGTGGACGGTTTTATCTAAAAGGTTTAACGCAAGGAATAGATTATCAATATGTAGTAACAGATATAACAGGAAGAGTTATCATTGAAAATCAGCCCATTACTTCTAACCTCATTGATTTGAGCAAATATTCTGAAGGGATCTATTTTATTAAGATCTCCACCCCAAATATGCTTAAAACGTTCAAAGTAATTAAGAATTGAGAATTGAGAATTGAGAATTGAGAATTGACAATTGACAATTGATAATTAATAATTAATCATCTAACCACTAATCACTAACCACTAATCACTAACCACTAACCACTAACCACTAACCACTAACTACTAATCACTAACCACTAATCACTAACCACTAACCACTAACCACTAATCACTAATCACTAATCACTAACCATTAATCATTAACCATTAACTATTAATCATTATCTATATGAGCTCCTCCCTTTACTCCGCTCAAGCCGGCGACTTTGACAAAACCTTAGATCTTACGAAAGTAAAACCTTACGGAGACACTATGAACGACGGCAAAATGCAAATTAGTTTCACATTGCCTCTTCCTGCTTGCGACGAAGCTGTGGAAGCAGCCAAACAACTGCTAAAAAAGTTGGGTTTTGAAAATCCGCAAGTGGTTTTTTACAAAGAGCTAACAGAAGGGTTTACCTTCTTTAACTGTTATGGAAACTGTACACAAACTGTGGATTATACAACCATTCATGTTCCTAAAGTAGAATCTAATAAAATGGATATGCAGGAAACCGACCGGTTTATTCGCGAGCATATCGGCAGAAAAATTGTGGTAATTGGCGCCAGCACCGGCACCGATGCGCATACCGTTGGCATTGACGCTATTATGAATATGAAAGGGTATGCAGGTCATTACGGATTGGAGCGCTACGAGATGATAGAGGCTCACAATTTGGGCAGTCAGATACCCAACGATGAATTTATTGCCAAAGCCATTGAGTTAAAAGCCGATGTGCTGTTGGTTTCGCAAACGGTAACCCAAAAAGATGTACATGTTGGGAACTTGGTAGAGCTGATAGAGATGTTGGAGGCGGAGGGGTTGCGCGACAAATTGTTGGTGATTTGTGGTGGCCCGCGTATTTCGCACGAGTTAGCGAGAGAATTGGGCTACGACGCCGGCTTCGGCATGAACTCCTACGCCGATGACGTTGCCTCTTTTGTTGCCACCCAAATTTCAAGGCAAAGGAAAGCTATCTAATTCACTATCATTTTTTTTGCATCTGTTTTCTCTCCATTTACAAAAAGTGAATAATGATATATTCCAGTAGACAAGTTTGAAATATTTAACCTTGTTTGGTAATATCCGGGCTGCATATATCCTTGGGATAACCTTTGCAACAATTGTCCCAATACACTATAAATCCTGATTTCTGCCATTCCTTCATTGTACATTTCGTAAGTAATTATTGCATTTCCAGTAGCAGGATTAGGAATGCACTTACCTAATGAGCCTTTTTTATCTTTATAATTCATTTGGTGGTTTTCAATTTGTGGTTTCTTTATTTGCGGTAAAGTTGCCAACAAACTCGCTTTGTTGATTTCGTATTCCTGTTTAGATTTTGGTTTGATCTCTGCTATATTATAATACACCACGCTTGATTTTGCACCGTTAGTACCTGTCGTATCTGCTTCCATCATTAAATGAATATAACCCAAATCGATTACGGCAAAAACGCTGTCTTGATAGCTGGGGGGATTTTCTATACGATATTCGTACCAATCTACTGCCGGTTGCCAAAACTTTTCTTTCACATAGCAACGAGTTGATAGAAAATCTGCTACAGCAAATAGATTGCTATCTTCAGGAGTAAAGGTGGTGAAATAATCTAGCAAGGTGAAATAATCATAATTGGTAAACGCCGGCAATGCAAAAAGTTCATGTAACGCGCCAATAGCAAACTGACTTTGTGGGTAGATTTCAATAAGTTCTTTGAAAATAATTTCTGCATTGATATAATCTTTATCAGCAAAATAAGCTAAACCGGTTTGATAAAGAATTTCAGCAAGAGTAGGAGCAAGAGTCGTGAAAACAGATTTGCCTTCCCAAATAGGTTTATAAATATAATTACTGTTTGGAAAAAGATCTTCAACAGGATCAAAATTTTTCCCCCAATAGTTATTAGAAATATCTTTAAAAGCGATTAGAGACGAAAAATCAATATCCCAATAAAGCAACGGATCATTAAAACTATTACCAAGATTATTTTCATCTATTATTTGATTATAACGAAAAATTGTTGGGAAGGAATAAAGTGAAGCATATAATTCATAAGATGCATTATCTCGAATAAATTGATGCGCTTGTGATTTATTTTCGAAAACAGTATAACTATTATTATATAACCTTATTCCAAAAAAGTTATCGTGAATATCATTGGATTTAAAATCGGCAACAGAATTGAAGAGTTCGATACCAGTCCCACATAATGAAACATCATTATAACTTATACTAACATTTTCAAAAATTGAGATTGTTTCGCCACAATTGTCCAAAGAAATGCCCACTGCATACCCTATTATTGTATTATTGTCAATATTAAACATTGAAGTTTTATTAAGAGCGATAGCTACTTTGCTATTCTTATTACCGTTAAAATTACAATTAGTAACAATTGCTGTGGTCAAGTCAGACCATGAAAAAAGGCTCTGATCTACGAATAATGCTGATTCATTGAAATTACAACTGTCCAAAATAGTAGAGCTTATAATACTATTTATATTACTTTGCTGATTAAAATTGCATTTAGAAAAAGTTAACCATGTTCCTCTATGTGATAAGAATGTATTATTAAATGTAACATTTTCAAATTGATAATGTTTAGAAAAATCATAAGACAAGGAGTTATCATTTTCTAATACTATTCTATTGATATTATTGAAAATCACATTATTACCCACTGTAAACTCGCCTCCTTTAACATGAATAACAGTATCTGTTTTGCAAAAGATGCCGTTAATTTGTGCTCCATCTTCGGCGATAAAAGTTCCTCCTTTTTCAATTATCAGCTTACTGTCTTGAAAAAAACGCAATTCACAACCGCTTGGAACTATTAATGTATCTCCATTTTGTACCACTCTTGTGGATTCTATTCTTACCGGACATTCGCTGAAATCAGGTTATGCCATGATATTTAAAGCAGGATCTCCAAAAAGATTAAATGCATATTTATACGGTCTTGTTATAAGAAAATTTTCAGCGCCATAAGAAGTAGCATTCATTTTTGTGGTTAATAACAATTCACCCGATATGGAAAGAGTTTGTTTAAAAAGATAAAAAAGGAAACGTTCTTGATATGTCATTCCTAAAGGATTAGTAAATGAGGAATTCGTATTAAAAGAAAGAAAAATATTGTTTGATGCTCCTATATAACCTACAGCACCCTTGTTTGGAGAATAACGTGTAAGAAACTCACCCAAGCAATCTTCATTATCAAACTGACCAGTCCAGTTAGATATTGCATTTACAAATGGAGTTCTATCGTAATTTTGCAACATACTCGAAAAATAAGACTGTGTTATCGTATCTTGAACATTATACTCAATAGTTCCCCATTTATCAACTTCACCCCAACCAAGGTATTGAACGAAAGCAGCTCCGTTATTGAAGTAATCTAATGTAAAAGTTCTAAAGTTATTATAGGATAAATCATAATAATTTACAAAAGAATAATCCCAACCACTATTAGACATAAAATATTCTATATGTTCTAAATAAGACATACTGTATTCATAACCCAATGTCGTCCGTCTCCCATAAGTATAACCTGCCTTTTTGCGTTCAAATTGAGGATTGTATTCGGTTTCAAAGTTGATTATCTTTTCAATCATGTTAAATAGATGTATCTCATTTTGAACGCTCAACCTGCCGATAAATAAACTTCCATCCTCACTGTATTTTCCTGCTGCATCTCTTGTTATGCAACTGAAATAATAATCAGTGGGATATGGCTCTTCATCGTAAAAAGAAGGAGGGTATAAATCATGATCCCGAGACACAGGCATACCGGTATTGCCAGTGTAGTTATCGCCAACAAGCAATACGTAACCAAGTTTCCCATCACCGGTATTATTTGCTGTACCTTCTTCGTAAAGTGTGCGAATACACGTGCGCATGCGCTGCTCTTTTTTGAATTTGTCTGGCGGACTAGGATACGTAGCACCTTCATAATAAAATCCGACTGCATCCGAGATTATATCTTCCACATTAAGTATCATTACATCAAATCCGTTATAAAAAGCACGATGCTCTGCAAGTCTTAATACTTCACTATGAGGGGTGCCACCGGATCTATAAAATGTATCAGCACATATAATAAGATAGTCTGCTGTAATATTATTAACGTCACTGGGATTGTTTATCTTTTTCCATTGTACAGTACCTTGCACAAAACCATTTTTTTTGAATGCTTTGTCGTTTACGGCTGCGCTCATTCCGTCATCATCGTAATTAATGAATGTGTTTACCGCTACTTTGTTAAATATTCCAACATTTTGTCTTACTTCACCTTGTGGATTGGTAAAATTCAGCGTAACTTCTATTTTGTCTATTACAGACAGTTGACTGGTAATAGGACAAAATTCCACCGGGGACATCATGATTTCTACATAACGTTGTGCGCGTAATGCTCCGGTTGAAAGAACAGTAGCCAATTCCAAATTAATATTGCGAGGTTGTGAGTATGCCAAAGTATCGAAAACAAAAAATTCCGTAAAATCGCCGGATTTTTCATCAGGAATGATTTGCGGAACAGGATAAACCCAACATGGATTCATCGTTTGTCGAGAAATAACTTGATATTCCACTTCTGTTCCTGTACATTCAGGTATGGCAACCTTATAGGTAAAACCGGAATTTCAGGATATCCGACAGGATTTATTGCTCCACCACCGGGTAATTTTAAACGATTGAATGTTACGCCGTTGACGGTAGTATCGGTGCTAAATATACCAGAAATTTCTATCTCAAAACTTACTGATTGAGCATTGGAAATTAAAACATTACATTCCGGAGTTTTTGGCACAAAACTTGAAAAATTTATCCATTGCTGAGCGTTAGAAATGGAAATGAATACAAGCGCGAATAATAAAATTGTAAATACTTTTTTCATAAGCGATATTTTTTTAATGGTTAACGATTAATTATTAGTGGTTAATATTTTATGATTTTTTGGATTGTAATACCTTTTTCTGTTGTTATTTTTATAAAATAGATTCCTACTTGCAAATGCGAAACATCAATTTTTAATTGAGAATTGAGAATTGAGAATTGAGAATTAATTAGTTTTCTCCCATAAACATCAAAAACTTCAACACTCGTCACTTGTAACTCGTTACTCATCACTTGTAACATTCCTGTTGTAGGATTCGGATAAATCTTTATTTCATTAGAAAACTCCTTAATTCCAAGTCCAATTGTTTCTGTTACATGATTTGACGAATTCGACACGCAACCAAATGTGTAGTATGTTTTTACATAATAATTATAATTGCCATCCGGCAAATTTTCATCCAAATATACTGTATTTGTTAAAAATTTGCTTGTTATACGTGTATTATTTCTGTAAACATAATAGCCTCTTATTAATGAGCTGTCTGTTGTACTTGACCATTGCAATTGAATTGAATTTTGATTTATTATTTTTGAATCCAAATAAGTATAATGGTCGCATATTACTTCTTCATATTTATAGTTTTTATGTACATCATGGCAAAAAATGGCTTCCAATGTTTCTCCATAATCTCTGTAATACTCTATGCAAAATTCTCCATGACCACCCCAAGGGTTAGCATCTTTCACTTCATAAGCCTTTATGATATAAAAAACACCAGGCTCTCTATCCGTCATAAATCGGGGCGTAGGATTATTACTAGGACTATGATTCTCACTTATATACACATGACGAAAAGAATGTCCCGTATCTGAGCTGAACGATACCTTATAGCTCTTATCAAGAAACTCAGAACGAACATAGACTTCGCCCGGTAAGCCGCCACGATAAACATCGGAAGAATAGTGAATGTATTGACTGGCTATTTGAATATTCAAATTGTTCTCTCCAAAATCACAGGTATAACTTAACAAACCTTGATAAGTATAGGGAGGATTAATATCCCAAACAGTAAAAGCTTCTCCATTTAGTAATCCTGGCTCTGCTCCTCCAGATCCATAGTCGATTTCAGTAAAAGTAAAACCATAATCCAAACTTTTATAAAAGTTACCTGTTTCTCCTTTATATATTAATCCTTCAACATTTGCTGCAACATAACCTATTGAACCTATATTTTCCTCTCTAAATATCCAATTTTTTCCATAATCAAAGCTTACCCAAAGCGCTGTGTGGGGATAGCTGTTTTTAGCATAAGTTTGTCTGCTGTAAAGTGCTCCGGGTGTAGCATCTGCAAGAATATGTGTTGGGAACATTACATATTCGGGGTTGGCAAAATAATCAGCATCATATTGTATGGTTAACTTTTTGCCGTTTTCGGTAACATGAAAAACCGCCATGCGTACTGTATCATAGTATGGAGGACCCCATATTGGATTATAAATGAAGTACCAAAGGGAAGTAAAGTACAACTCACCGGGTTCGGCACCGCGCGTTGTGATACGGTTTTGAGCAATAGAGATCGTGATTGTAACAGAAAATATAGTACAGAAAAGTAAAAATTGCTTCATAAAAAATTCGTTTTATATGACGTTGCAAAAGTAAAAAAAAATCGAACATCTATATAAAAAAACTCTTTGTGTTTAACTAAAGTATTACATCGATAAAAATTATTTTTACAGTTACAGCCAAATAAAATCTATTTCCTTCCGAAAAGTGCATCGTTTAGCACCAACCGTATTCCTGCAACATAGTTAAAACAGAAATTTGTATTAAAACCCTGCAAATTTATTTTATTATTTCCGAGAGTTGTTACCGAAAGTTGAAATATGGGGTCTAACGATACCGCAGGGTGAAAAGCGATTTTAAATCCGGCAACCAATGAGAAACCATACCCGGGTCCCGCCCAATCTACATAATTAGGCATATCCATGACTCCGGGAATGTAGTCAGGGTACCTTGCCATTTTCAGTAAGTCAACGGGTTGCCTTTCATCTCCTTCAAAAATGGCGTGAAAATCTTTTATGCGAATATACGTAAACTGAACTCCCAAAGAAATAAACGGCTTTACAATACTGTGTTTTTGAAGTATATACCCAACCGATAAATCAATATAGTGGCGATCTTCTCTGGCTACTATATCTTGCCATTTACTATAAGGCGGATTTTCTTTGTTGGCATCGGGAATAGCAGGAAAGTCAAAAATAAAACGATTGGAACAGGTGAGCCTTCTGAATGAATAACTTAAGTCGAAAAAGAAATTTTTATGAAATCTGTATTTAAAACCTACGGCAATATCCATTGCTATTTGATACCTTGATTCATAGTTGTAATCTTGTCTAATATTTGCAGAATCACCAATATAAGGATATGCCCTTTTTAGGAGTTCAAACACGGGTCTCCAATAAAATTCGTTATTAAAAAGATTAAGGTTAATTTCATTTTCGGGCGCTCCGTTGTAAAAGTTTGCTGTTTTTTTGCTTGCAAAATATATACCGCCGCCAAAGTACATCTCTAACCCCTTTTTCTCCCACGAGTCAAATCTTTTAAATTCCTCTTCTTCATCATCAGCGGCAGCATGAACAAATCTATTGTTAGAATGTTCAGGGTAAACATACGTAGAGTCTAAATAGATCCCTTTACCTTGCTTTTTATCGTTTTTTGCCCATTGCGGTCCTTCGCGTTTATACATTGCGGTTGAAGAGCATGAGCCGCCGCGGCATTGGGCAGATGCTATTAGAACAGAGCAGCAAAAAATGGCTAAGAAGCAACAAGTTATCAAGTAATAATTTTTCATTGTGGTATTTGTACAAGGTTTAACTTTTCATAAGATTTTGTTTCGTGAATGGAATAATAACGGTTATCCTTTTCAAAAAAATAGCTATTGTTCCAAAAAACAACGCTCACATTATCAATTTCCATTCCTTTAATTTTCAGCATATTATTATCTCGAACGTAGGTGGTTTTATTTTTAATTGGGGTGCTCCATTGTTGAATCTCAAAAAATTGGAAAAAATTATCGGGCGGTTTAACCTCTTGCTGTTCCTGAGGAAGAAGTTTTACCTTTACGGTTTTAGTTTGCAACAGGCGGTCTGAAAAAACAGAGTTTTGGTCATCGCCATCTAAAAAGAACTCCGATTCATAAATTGCTGTTTCATTTTCAGGGTATTCATCTTCAACATAACTTACAGCAACACTGTCAGCTATTTCGTTTTCTATATTTTGCTTTTTTGGTTTAAAGGGTATCTCTACAAAAACCGTATCGGTTGTAATGATGGTAATTATCTCTTTTTCATTGCATTTAGTGTGTTTTGCTTCAAAAATCTTCACATCATAATAAAAAAGAAGCACACAAATAAGAACGCCCATTAATAAACCTAAGAAAAATAATATTGCTCTATTCATATTGTAAAGTTATTCCGAAATCTGTAATTCCTTTTAAATCAACTTCTCTCATTGCGTGCTGCACCAAGATAGTATAGGTACCTGTTTGCGGAAAGCGCACTTTTTCTTCTTGGTTAAGCCTAAAAGTCAACCGGTTTGCCTTAATCCTTCCCGACCCATTCCCTTTCCAACGCCCGTAAGAATCACTTAAAATACAATTTAAAGGATCGGGGGCAACAAACTGTGTGCCGTCGGGAAACAGCATGGTAAAGAAAAAATATAGATTTTGAAAAGGATAATCTGTTGTGTTTCTTACATCAATATAGAAATTATAAAATTGTAGAGAATCGAGAATAGTAAATTCGTAAACCAATATAGAATCCATATTCCATGTTTCGTTGGGTAGAGCTATTGATTTATGATAGAATGTATTGTGATTACAAGAAGCCATAATGCCTGCAAAAAGTATTAAAAAGCCAACCA
>Ga0123353_10012791_pt1 | contig 11966 bp, 10 predicted proteins | sample TergutLab28metaG_3_FD_92763 | JGI IMG/M metagenome (GOLD analysis project Ga0123353, IMG submission 92763) | Labiotermes labralis P3 segment gut microbial communities from Petit-Saut dam, French Guiana - Lab288 P3 | ecosystem: Host-associated > Arthropoda: Insects > Digestive system > Gut ... | reverse complement strand
TTTAGAACAAAAACCAAGAAAAAAATATAAAGATAAAAAAAAGAAAGATAAACAAAAAACTAACAAAAAAGAAAAAGTACCCTTCGAATCCCAACAAACATTACCATTCAAAATACTAAAAGAAGAGCAATACACACTCCTACACTTTTCATAAATCTAGAACCCTATCTACCTTACAGAGTAGATATTGTGGATTACAACAAAACCTCAAAAGAATTCAAAAAAATAATTGATGCTGAAAATGAAAAAATATATGGTTGAAAAAACTTGAAAACTTTTGTTTTGTCAACTTTTACTTTGAATAATCATTATTAATAACATTTAATAATCGCTTATTCATTTCAATAATTCTATCTCTAGAATTAAAATCTAAGCTAGGTTTTTTATTATGTGTTTTTTGAGGTTCAATAATATAATACGCTTCTTTTGATTGAAAATCTGGAATATTTACTTTATTAAAATTTCTAAGTACTCTTCTTTTTAACTTCCCGTCAGCTATATCTTCACCAAAGAAAATAGGTGTTTGTACAGATGAAGAGATTTTAGTGTGATGTCTAGCATTCTTTCTTTCTTTAGACCTGTTTTCCAAAATCTCAGTACTTGTTAAATTAAGATTATTATCTCTAAAAGGAATTCCTGCATCAGATAAAGCTATAGTTCTCTCATCCATAATAGGAATATTTTTGGATATATTGTTAATATCAAGAGAAGCTATAGTACCTCCAGACTTTCTACCAAAAACAGGTCCCTCACCAATATAAAAACCAGCTTCAATAAAAGCAAAACGAACTCCTGCAGCTAAAGTGTAAGTAGCTATTATTCCATTGTTTTTAATAACTCTTTTTAATTCTTTGAAAAATTCAACAGTGCATAGTTCAGGAGCCATAGCTGGAGAATAAGGATCAAGGAATATTGCATCGTAAGTATTATTTTTTAAGTTTTTTATGATGTTACGAGCATCTTCACAAAATATGTTAATATTAATGTTTTCAGGAATTTCTGTTTTTTCAAGATATAACTTTGCAAAATCTTCTTCAATAAGTTTAGATTCAATAGCCTTTTTAACAATATTGTGACTTTCAATAGGTGATGGAATAAGAAGCCCCATAGCTAAAGTTTCAATAGAAATTTCAACCATATCTATGGAAATAGTTGAATTATAAGAGTTTCTTTTTAAAAATTCATCAATAATAGCTGAAGAGTTATATCCTATGCCACTACATATATCTAATATCTTGATTTCATTTTCATAAGAAAATACATCTTCATCAGTTATTGAATAATTTTGAATGTAACTATCTTTAAATGGTTTTACAAACTTTTCAAACGATTCAGAAATAGCCCCATTTGAATTATGCATAGTTTCGATTTTACCATCAAAGTTTGGAGAATTTAGTGTGTATGAACCATCTTTAGTTTTGATGATATAATCAAAGATAATTTTCAAAAGTTCTTTTCGATAGATATCATTTGATGTTTCTTTTTCTTTTGAAAAATATTGATTTATTAAGTTGTGTAATTTTTCAATATCCTCTGCTTTTTTAGAACCTAAATATTCATTCATAAATAATTATATTTCACATGAGAATAAATATATTTCTATTTAAAAAATCTAATGATAATAAAAACAAATAGTTTGTGTAAATTTTTTAACTTTAGTGCATTTAGATAAAAATCCAAGTATTAGTATTATTCTAATTAATGAAATAATATTTCAAATTTTGGTATAGCCAAAACCCATTTAGCACCCCACTCTTTAACATAATTCAATTGATTCATAATTTCATCTTTAATATTCCACGGTAATATCAATATGTAATCTGGCTTTTCTTTTTTAATTATTTCTTCTGAAACAATTGGAATATGACTAAGAGGCATATACATATTTTGTTTATAAGGTGAAGCATCAACCACAAATTTTATTGCATCAGACTTAATCCCACAATAATTTAGTAATGTATTTCCTTTTGCTGCAGCTCCATAAGCAACAACAGTTTTTCCTTCTTTTTTTGCTTTTAATAAGAATTCAATTATATCCCATTTGATTTGTTGTGTTTTTTGCTCAAATTCCAGATATCCTTCAATTTTGTCTAAGTTGGCAACTTTCTCTTTATCTATTAAACTATTAACACTACTTTCTATCGGAATGTTATTCTCAATATGAGTGGCATAAATCCGTAAACTTCCTCCATGAGTTTCCAATTCTTCTACATCTACTATTTTTAGACCTTGAAATTCAAATATTGTCTTCACAGTCAGCAAAGATAGATAAGAAAAATGTTCATGATAAATAGTATCAAATTGATTGTAATTAATCAAATTCAGGAGGTGGGGAAATTCCATCGTTATCATACCATTAGCTTTTAAAGATGTTTTCAAACCCTTTACAAAGTCATTAATATCAGGAACATGAGCCAAAACATTGTTTCCCAAAATTAAATCCGCTTTTTGAATGGATGAAACCAATTGTGAATTAAAAAATTCCTCTAAAACATTAATCCCTTTTTCTCTAGCAACATTAGCAGTTGAAGCCGTTGGTTCTATACCTAAACAAGGAATATTTCTTTCTTTAAAATATTGCAATAAATAACCATCATTACTCGCGATTTCAACTACATAAGACTCTTCATTTAATTCAAGTTTTGGAATAATCATCTCAACATATCGTTTTGAATGATCTAACCATGAAGATGAATAAGAACTAAAATAAGCATATTCTCCACTAAATATCTCATCAGATTTCTTATATTCATCAATTTGGACTAAGAAGCAACTATCACAGACAAAAACTTTTAAAGGATATAATATTTCAGGTTCATTTAATTGATTATTCGTTAAATATGAATTTGATGGGGGTGCATTAAATAAATTTATAAACTCATGAGTCAATTCATTACCACAATGCCGACATCTCATAAAACTCCTCCATAATTATTTGGTACAAATGATGCAGATAAATCTTTTTCTGAAATATATGCAACTGAAATTGGCCATTGAATATTAATTTTTGGATCATCATATCGAAAACACCCTTCTGATTCACTACAATAGCTTTTCGTGTGAAAATATAACATTTCAACATTATCTTCCAAAGATTGAAATCCATGAGCAAGTCCTTCTGGTATTACAAGTGATCTCTTATTATCTTCAGAAAGTATTTCTCCATGCCACTTTAAAAAAGTAAGCGAGTCTTTTCGTAAATCCACAGCCACATCAAAAATACTGCCTTTAATACATCGTACAATTTTCAGCTCTGCATGTGGAGGATATTGAAAATGCAATCCACGAACAGTACCTTTAGATACTGTCATTGTGTGATTAATTTGTTCAATTATCATGTTTTGTCTGATTGAATATAGTTCTTCTTGGCAAAAAATCCTATTAAGAAATCCTCGCTCATCAAAAAAAGGTTCTGAATGAACAATTTTTACATCATTAATTTCTGTATTTTCAACGATCATAATACTTAAATTCCTTTTTTTATCCTTTAAAACAAATGAAACTCCTTACAAAACCTTGTTGAATCTTTTCAACAAATTAACAATTCATTTATCTAATTTTTATCCAATCCACTTACTTTAAATATTATATAATCATAATATATAATATATTAATTCTTAAATTTTATCTAATAAATATTGTTGTTGAAATTTAATTTTTATGATAAATTTTATATATTTTATATATTATACAAAAGTTATCCATAATAATTATTTTTTCATGACAATATGTCTAAAACCATAAAAATCAAACCAAAATTTTATATTTGAAGTTAAATTGAAACATATGAGTTATTATGATAAAAAATGTTCTAAAAAGGTGTATTTTATATGAAAAAATCATAAACTTATAAATTTTATTATTTAAAAGAATTTGAAAAACTTTATTGTTTTTATCTGATAAATAATCTAAAGTATCTTGATATTTTTCAGGGAAAAAGAATAGCGTCCGAGCCATAGTATATAGAAACATTTTAAAAATTACTCTATTTTCCCATTCTTCTATTTCATCATTTGAAAGCTTATTATATTTCAGTGCCCATTTATATGGTTCAATAACATGATCAACCGCGCCAATCAAATAGTTATAATTTTTAAAAAAATTTGATGATAAATTTTTTCCATGTTGTGTTTCAACTGAAGAAAAATCTTTTATTATTCCCACATCACCACATAAACAAAGTTTAAGAACCATTATCATGTCAAAAGCTGAATTAAATTCATTACTAAAAGGATTAGTTTTAATAGCAAATTCTCTATTGAAAACAGTATTACACATAGCAGGATTCCTGACCTTTTGATAATTCATAAAAACTGTTTTACCGAATTCTATCTCTTTAAAAGGAAATATTATTTTATGTTTTTTATTAATATCCTCAAAATACTCATAGTAATAACTATAAACTATTAATACATTGTCATTATTCTCAAAAATATTAACCACTTTAGAAATATAATCATCTTTAATTAAATAATCATCATCTCCCAAAAGAATAAAGTATTCTCCAGTCATATAATCAAGAACTAATTTTTTAAGATTATTTACTAAACCAATATCCATTTCATTTTTATAATATTTAAAACGGTTATCATCAAAAAACTCACTAACAATCTCATAAGTATTATCAGTAGAAGCATTGTCTGAAACAATAACTTCCAAATTTTCATAATCTTGACTAAGAACGCTTTTAATTGCTTTTTTTAGCAGTTCTGCCCGATTGAATGTAGGTATCAATATACTAACCTTGATCATGAAAAAACAACCCATAATGTATTTTTAAGAAATTTTTTATATATAATCTCTTTAACCTATATCTATTTAACCATCTTTAATAGCTATTTTCATATATTCTTTAACCTGATTGTTAGTAAATTTTAACATATCTTCCTCATTATTATAAAATTTTTTATACCAATTGATAGTCATTTTAATAGATTCTTTAAAATTTAATTTCGGATTCCAATCTAAATATTTGAGTGATTTAGTAATATCTAATTTTAACAAAACAGCTTCATGAAATATCTCATCTGATTGGATTATATATTCTCCCTCCCCCCAATTAGCTATTATCTCATTAACTAAAGTTTCAACATTAACTACACTTTCATTATATGGACCAAAGTTCCAAGAACTATTAAAATCTACAAAATTATTATTATTATTACTATCAGCATTATTATTAGTATTATCAATATTGCTATTAACCATATGAGTTAATAATGTTAAATAACCAGTTAATGCTTCTAAAACATGTTGCCATGGTCGTAAAGCCGTGGGATTTCTTATAATAATCGTTTCATCTTTAAATAATGCATTAACACAATCAACAACTAATCTATCTTTTGACCAATCCCCTCCACCAATAACATTTCCTGCTCTTGCAGTAGCTACAGATACATTAGAATTATTAAAAAAAGAATTCCTATAAGCTGAAGTAACTATTTCAGAACATGCTTTACTTGAACTATATGGATCATGACCACCTAAAGGATCTCTTTCACCATATGAATAGTCTTTTTCCTTATTTTCATAACATTTATCTGAAGTGACATTTAAAAGGAATTTTTTCTTAGATGAATTATTAACTCTTAATGAGTCTAATAAATTAACTGTACCCATAACATTGGTTTCATAAGTTTCAACAGGGAACATATAAGATTCTCTAACAAGTGATTGTGCAGCTAAATGAATTATAATATCGGGATTATATTGAGTTATAACTTCATTAAGATTAGAATAATTTCTCACATCCCCAATTACATGATTTAATTGAGATTTTAAATCTAAAATTTCAAACATACTTGGATTTGTAGGAATATTGTTTGAAAATCCAATAACACCAGCACCTATGTTTAGCAAAAATGCTGTTAACCATGACCCTTTAAAACCCGTATGTCCCGTGACGAGTATTTTTTTGTCTTCGAAACAATTTTTAAACTTTTTCAACATATTATAAATCCCTATACTAAAATTGTTATCTTATTAAATTATAATTTTCATATTATTATATTTATCATATTTATTATACTATATATACTAATTATATAATGTATAAATTAAAATTCATTAAATAATATAATTATTATTGAGTGTAATAATGTGACCTACATGAATTTTTATACTAATGTCTTATATGAATGTTTTATATGAATATACTATATTAATATACTATATGAATGTCTTATATTTATTTTTATAATAATCAATTGTTAATTTCAAACCTTGGTTTAAATCAATTTTTGGTTTCCAATTAAGTAAATTATATGCTTTACTAATATCTACTTTAACATCAGAGGGATCAGACTCTAAAAATTCAATGTCAGTACCTCCATCAGTATCCCCTAACATTGAATCAACCATTGAATAAATGTTTTTAATTGAGTGAGATGTACCACTAGCAATATTAAAATTCTCATTCATCTTAAATTTTTTAATATTTTGAATTAATTTTTCATAAGCATCAATAATATCACTTACAAAAAGAACATCGAGCTTTTTAGAAGCACTATTGATTGTTATTTTGTTTTTTTTAATATAATTAACAATTAAATAAGGAATTATCTTATTTTCATCATCCTTTGGCCCATAAGGAGTAAATAATTTCAATGATGCTGTTTTAATACCATATTCCTGATTATAAAATTTTAATATATTTTCAAAAGCTACTTTAGTAGAAGAATACAAATTGAAAGGAATTATTTTAGAATTTTCAGTAAATAGAATTTTATCTCCAGAATAATCCCCTCCAAGATATTCTCCATAAGACCCAGTATTAACAAAGTATTTAAGATTATTTTTTATAGAATTTTCAAGAAGGATAGTGGGAAATGTTACATTTGAATATATCATATCCTTAATCTCATCAGAATTATGAAATTTTGAATAATGAGTTGCTAAGTGTAAAATCCCTTCTATATTAAATGTTTCAAAGATTTCAGATATTTTTACTTTGTCAATATTTATTGTTTCAAGATTATCAAAAGAATCAATAAGATTTTCAATTCGCCATATGTTTGAATGAGATCTTTTAAGCAAAACAATATTTTTATTTTCATTTAAGATTTTTTCTGCTAATTGACTTCCAATGAAGCCAGTCCCCCCTGTCAAAATTATGTTTTTCTCCATACTACCACAAAATTCTTGGATTTATTCTTTCCAAAGCTTCCATGGAGGATTTTTAGAATTCCACATCTCTTCTAATTCTACTTTATCACGTAACATATCCATAGGTTTCCAAAACCCATCATGTTTATATGCTACTAATTGATTATCATTAGCTAAGTTCTCCAAAGGTTCTCTTTCCCAATAAGTCAAATCCCCACCAATATAATCAAAAATATCACTTTCAAGAACAAAAAATCCTCCATTAATCCAATTCTCACTTCTTCTACCACTTTCCCATTTAGGTTTTTCTTTAAATTCTAGGATATTCTCCTCAGAATCTATATTAATTGCTCCAAACCTACTAGGAGGTTGTACTGCAGTTAAAGTAGCATATTTGTTCTTTTTTTGATGAAAATCATTTAATTTAGCTAAATCAACATTACTTAAACCATCACCATAAGTTAACATAAATGTTTCACTATCAACATAAGGCTCAATTCTTTTTATTCTTCCACCAGTCATAGAATTTAAACCAGTGTCTATTAACGTAACTCTCCAAGGTTCAGATTTAGAATTATGTATTTCAATATCATTTTTTCCAATATCAATAGTTATATCTGATTGATGTAAGAAATAATTAGCAAAATATTCTTTAATCATATACCCTTTATAACCTAAACATATAACAAAATCATTAAACCCATAATATGAATAAGTTTTCATTATATGCCATAATATAGGTTTACCTCCAATTTCTACCATAGGTTTTGGTCTAATATCTGTTTCTTCAGATAGTCTTGTTCCAAAGCCTCCAGCTAAAATCACAACTTTCATAATAAAACAACTCCATATATCAAATTATAATTCATAACTAATTAAGTTTAAATAACTTAAAATTTTTACCTTTTAAATTTATGAAATATATTACTAAATTTTAAATATCTAAATATATTATTCATAATAATAGCAATTCTAAAATCAGTGTTAAAAATTCTCAAAAAAAATCTGTAAAACCTATTATGAGATAGCTTTATTCCTTCTCTAAAAAGAGAAGAATGACTATTAAAAACTTTTTTTAAGTCTTTAGTGTTTAAATCTAACAACAAAAAGTTAGAAACAAAAAATGTTGGACTATAATTAACAAAATAAAACTTCATTAAATCACTATTCTCTTTTTTCAAAATATTATATGTATATAATCCTCCATCCATTATATCTAAGTACTCTGTAGTACTAAACGTATTCATTCTAGAATCAGATCTATACTTATGGAAATAGCCAATATAGTTATTTAGAATTCCGAAATTAGAAGTATGAATAAAGCATATTGTCATAAAATTAACATCCTCAAACAGATACTTAGAAAAACGAATGTTGGAGCCGTTTAAAAAACTTTTTTTAAATATTTTATTCCATAGAGAAAACAAAATCATGCTTTTACTCTCCATCTTCCAGAAACCTCCCATAATATTTTTCCATTCACTATTTGGATAATTTCCTTCAAATTTAACAAAGTCTGAATTATTATAATCAAAATTTAAGTCAACACTGTTAGTTTGAAAACCACATGCTACAAAATCAAGACTTTCATCATTAATTATTTTATCATATAATTTTTCACATATCTTACTATCATATTCATCATCATTATCTAAAAACATTATATAATTAGTGGTTGAATATTCAATGCCCCTATTACGAGCTTTACTTGGATTTCCACTATTTTCTTCTAAAAAAATAGGAACAATATTATCATATTTCTCAGCATAACTCTCAATAACACTCTTTGTATTATCTGTTGATTTATCATCAATCAAAATGAGTTCAATATTCTCAAATCCAAAAGATTGATTGATAACTGAAGTAATTGCATTGTTTAATAGTTTTTCTTGATTATAAACAGGTATAATCACACTAATTTTTTTCATTTATTGCCAAGTCTCCTTCTATATTGATAATATTTCCACAATACTTTTTTTTTACTTTCTTTTTTGTTTTTAATATAGAATTGCACAATTATTTTTAAATTATAGTTTTTCATAAAACTTACGAAAAAATCCTATCAAAATTGAAATTAGGAATAAAAATAATTAATCTATTTTATCATCTATCTATTTCATAATTTGAAATGTTATTATACTTCAATAATTATCATATTGTCCAATAACATGATAACATGAATATAATATTATAAAACATCGTTTTTATCCATAAACTATTCACACGACATTATGTTTTCCATACTATAAATATATTCTTTAAAAGAGAGTGTCGATTTTTGTGGAGTTTTCCCAAAATTTTCAAGTTTGCTTATAAAAAAAAAGCTAATTTTCTTTGAAAAACACTACTCTTTTTGACAAATTTCTTTTAAATATAAAGTTTAACAACCTATTTCCAAAAATGTAACATAATATTACTAAACTAATATCTTTACTTAAATTGAGATAGTTTTTTGAAAAATAAAAGCAAAACTCTTAAAAAAAAAAACTAATTATGGGCATATACATGGATTATCATGAGATTATATTATAATTTTTCAAGTTCTAATATGATATTTTCTCCAAATATACTTATATTATCAGGAAATCTGAATTTATTTAAAATTCCTCTACTACTGATAAAGATAGGTGAACCAGTGAAATTAATCTGTTTAATTTCAAATTTATTTTCAATGATGTGTTTTAATATAAATAGAAAAATAGGAGATATATGATTAATTGTGAGATAAAAATTATTAAAAAAAATCATATGACCAGTTATAAGAAAAAATAATCTATTATAAATGGACTGAGTATTAGGAGTTGTTAAAATTAATTTACCTCCCTTTTTGAGAATCCTATAACTTTCATGTATCAAATTATATGGATTTTCCAAATGTTCAATTACCTCAATTGCAATAACATAATCAAATTTTTCATCTTCAAAATCCAAAGAATGGTTTACATCTATTTGCAAACATTCAATGTCTTCAACACCAAAATTTTCAGTATTCAAATCACTACAAATAACATTATATCCTTTTTTCTTCAGTACTTTACCAAAACATCCCTCTCCTGAACCCAATTCTAATATTGTCTTATTAAAATTATTAAACTCCTCTTTTTTTCTACCCTCATGCATATTATCTAATAAACTAAGAACTTTAATCTTAATATGATCAATATAACAGCCTTTAGATCCTTGGGATTTGTCTATCTCATTATCATGAGGTTGTCTAAAAAATCTTTTAATCAGTATAAAAACTCCTCTTTTATTTGTTTATTATTTTCAGATCATTTAATATATTCAAATCATCTAATCTACTGAATCATCAACTACTGACAGCACTATCTTAGCAAAAGTGTTGAAACTCCATGAAGAATTGTATTTTCAATAGCTATAATTGAATGTCTCTCATTATGTTCTACTCATAAAGAATCATTTTTACCTAAAATACTTTCTCTTATCATTGAACTATTACAGCCTGCAACCTGAAATTAATATATAATATATTATAAAATTAACTCATTTAAAATTGAAATTATTTTTTATATTTATTGATTTTTCATTTGATTTAATATATAATTTAATTCATTTAATTCTTCATTATATGTACATATGTATTATATATTATGTGTTATGTATTATATATTATTTTATAAAAAGATTTAAGTCATTGTAAAATTTCCAAAAATTTCATTCAAGATTTAGATATTTTATAAAAATAAATTTGTAATACCCAATAATTAGTATCCTTTCAATATTCTAATACTTTTTTATAAACTTCTAAATGTTGTTTTCCAATTTTTTCTTTTGAATGCTCTTTAACAAATCCGAGTTTTGTTTTAATATTAACAGAAAAGTCTTTTTCTTTTAAATCATTGGTAAAATTTTCTTTTGAACTTACAAATGTCTTTTCTTTAAGATCATTGGGAATTAATGCATCTTCAAGTGTTATAACTGGCAATGAACAGACCATAGCTTCAACAATCAGTAAACCATATCCTTCCATCATTGTTGGGAAAACAAAAACATCTAATGAATTATAAAACTTATTTAAATCTTCATCAGAGATAAAACCTAAAAATTTGACTCTACTATCTCCATTTGCAACTTTTTTAAGATAATCCATTCGATTTCCAGTTCCTCCAATCAATAATTGTGAGTTAGGAATATTTGCTTCTAAATATGATTCTATTAAAAGATCTATTCGTTTTCTTTTATTCAATTTTGAAATTGTTCCAATTAGATATAATTCTTGTTTTTGACCTTTTTCTGTGAATAAATCAGCTCTTATTGCATCTCTAATAATGTTTATATTATAATATTCACTTAATTCTTCTGCAGTTTCTTTAGATATAGCTATTATCTCTTTAGATTTCATGGCTTCTGTCATTGTTTTGTCATAATAAATTCCAAATGGTTTGGCAAAAATACCAGAATATATTATTTCTGGCATTTTTGTAAGTAACATATCATGTATTGTAACAACTGATTTACTTTTATCTAACAATAATGATTCTATTGGTGAAATTGCATGATAAATATCAGCATCTTTTAATTTAAATTTTAATTCTATTAATGAAAAAAATAAATAATCAAGATGTTTAAAACTTCCAATAGACCTATTTCCATATAAAATACTATTTACCTGACTTAATGTTTTTATATAAGTTTTTTTTGTGTTTTAAGACTTTTCAACAACATTTGAGAAACAGATCATACTCCCCCATTACGACTATCAAAGAATCTTGAAATTAATGTAATATCTATCATATTATAGTATAAGACTTAATTTTCTGCAATAAATTTATCTTTCCATTCTTTCGTGAACGAGGGTCTATCAATGATTTCCCAGAATATTTTTTTAAATCGATTAATTA
>Ga0123353_10012789_pt1 | contig 11967 bp, 2 predicted proteins | sample TergutLab28metaG_3_FD_92763 | JGI IMG/M metagenome (GOLD analysis project Ga0123353, IMG submission 92763) | Labiotermes labralis P3 segment gut microbial communities from Petit-Saut dam, French Guiana - Lab288 P3 | ecosystem: Host-associated > Arthropoda: Insects > Digestive system > Gut ... | reverse complement strand
TTTCGCCGTTTGCGCGGCGCAGATCGCCGGCGCGGCAACAATAGAATATAAGGCAACCAATATAGAAGAAAAACTCTGGCAGTTAGACTACACAATATACAACGATTCGCAGTTTGCCATCGACGCATTCGACATCTATTTTGATAATGTATCACTCTATGACGGTCTGGAATTATTGTCCTCTCCAGACGGCTGGTGGACGGAAGTACTTCCCGGGTACGCTTATCTCCCGTTGACGCTTACCGGGATGGCATGGGATGTCGCGCCGATTTCACTAGGTGATAGCTTAGGCGTATTTTCAGTAGTGTTTAACTGGCTCGGAATCGGCACCCCTGGACGCCTGGAATATGCGCTTTACGATTCCAGTGTCTCCTGGGATCCGTTTATAGGTGGATTAGGCAGCGGAGTATATACGTCTGGGGACGATATGCCCCCAATTCCGGAACCAGGCACTCTGGCGCTTCTGGGAACCGGCATTTTGGGTCTTGCCGCGTATTACCGGCGCAACCGGTCGTGTAAAGGAACCTCTGAATAATTGTATGCGCGGGATGAAGCGCAAGGTACACGGAGCGCAGAAACCGAGACATATGTAGACACAAAAGGTAACGATCAAATCCGCCAGTTCTATATCGTGAAATAAGCGAATAACACAGCATAATCGGTGGCGCGTTTCTGTCCAGGCTTTTCTGAGTGGATATGGAACGCGCCGCCTGAATTAAGAAATATTGATATAAGAGACAATTTCCTCACTGATTAAATTGGTTCTGAAAAACATAGGATGATGGTAATGATTAAAACAAAATACAACAAAACAAACGGTACTAACGGCATGGGCAATCGCACTATATTCGCGGCAGTCATTTTATGGATGCTTGCGTTATTATTTACGCCGACAGCGGCACAGGCGCAGGTACAGGTATCTGTAAACAATCTGACGAACTTGCTGGAAGAAATCAAAAACGCGCCGACAAACGGTACGGAAAAAACCATCATCCTTACGGCGGAAATCGCGATCCCGAACGGAACGATAACCATTCAAGGCGCGCCCGGCAGCAATATTAAAATTTTACGCGGTGTTTTCGACTGGAACAGTCTGTTTACTGTAAATGCTGGAGCAAAGCTTATTCTGGACAATATTATTATAGACGGCAATAAAGATGCTTTTCCGGATTACCAGGGAGGTTCGCTTGTACATGTGAGGTACTTTGGCGAATTCATAATGAAAGATGGTGTAGCTTTAACAAACAACAGCGGTTACGCCGTTTTTGTATATTGGAATGGCACATTCACGATGACTGGCGGAGAAATCAGCGGCAATACCGGCGGCGGCGTGTATGTACAGGGCACATTCACGATGACTGGTGGGGAAATCAGCGGCAATGCCGACTTATCCGGTGCTGGCGTGGATGTTTCTGACTTTGGCTACATCACCCTTGGAGGTACGGCGGTTGTAAGTGGTAACACAAACAATAATGTTTCTCTCTACAACCAGACATCCATCACTATTTCAACAGAATTTCCGCCCGTTTTTGGCATGAATATCTGCGTCCGGTATGGAAACGGGGTTGGAGTTATAGTCCCGTTTAACGCACGTGAAGAAGATGCGTGGTACTTCCATGCCGACGAAGATGGTATGGAAGTGGCGTATGACAATGGTCAACTGGTTATTATTGACACTATACCCGCGCGTATGGATTTTTATCGGCAAATAGACGACTTCGCTTCGGCAGACTACGATGTCTCCATTGTGGTTAGTCAAGACTTTAGGTTGACCGCTCCTGTATTACTAACTTCTTGGCATGAAGAACAACAAAACATAGCCCTTACGATAAGAAGCGCGGACGCATCTAACCCCGTTACCCTGACACGCGGTTTCTGTGGGAACCTTTTTACCGTGGATTACGGCGCAAAACTGATTCTGGAAAATATCATAATAGACGGCAATGAAAATGCCTGTCTGGACAACAATGAGTATCCGCTTGTACATGTGGGCTACAGCGGTGAATTCACAATGAAAGACGGAGCAATTTTGACAAACAACCGCGGCGGCGGTGTGTATGTTAGTTCCTACGGCACATTCACAATGACCGGTGGCGCAATCATTGGCAATGCCGCTTCTTCAGGCGGCGGTGTGTATGTAGAACAGGATGGGATGTTTAATATGATCGGCGGAGAAATCGCCGGAAACTTTGCTATTGGTTATTCGGACGCAGGAGACGACATCCGCAGAGGAATCGGCGGCGGCGTGTATGTCAGCTTCTACGGCACATTCACGATGACTGGCGGGGAAATCAGCGGCAATACCGCATCTTCAGGCGGCGGCGTGTATGTAGACCGGGTTGGGATGTTTAATATGGCTGGCGGAGAAATTAGAGGTAATACCGCTACTTTCGGCGGCGGTGTGTCTATCGGTAACGAGTATGGCCGTGGAGGCATGTTTGAAATGACTGGCGGGGAAATCACCGGCAATATAGGTGATTTCGGCGGCGGAGTGTATCTCAGCAACGACCTCATTACTCTTGGCGGTACAGCGGTTATCTGCGGCAACTCAAACAACAATGTTTCTCTCTACAACCAGGCATACATCACGATTTCAACGGAAATTCCACCCACTGATGGTATGAATATCTGCGTCTGGAACGCGAGAGGATTTGGCGCTATCCTTTTTGACGCACGCGAAGAATACGTGGACTACTTTTATTCAGACGAAGATGGTACGGCTGTGGTGTATGACCATGACAATGGTCAACTGGTTATTATTGACACCATACCCGCGCGTATGGATTTTTATCGGCAAATAGAAGACTTCGCTTCGGCAGACTACGACGTCTCCATTGTGGTTAGTCAAGACTTTAGGTTGACCGCTCCTGTATTATTAACTTCTTGGCGTGAAGAACAAGACATCGCCCTTACGATAAGAAGCACGGACGCATCGAACCCCGTCACACTGACACGAGCCTTCTGCGGAGATCTTTTTACCGTTGATTATGGCGCAAAACTGATTCTGGAAAATATCATAATAGACGGCAATAAAAATGTCTGTCCGGACAACGCTCAGTATCCGCTTGTACATGTAGCCTACGGCGGTGAATTCACAATGAAAGATGGAGCAGTTTTGACAAACAACCGCGGCGGCGGTGTGTATGTTAGTTCCTACGGTACATTCACAATGACCGGCGGAGAAATCAGCGACAATACTGGATCTGTAGAAATTAACTACGAGGGATGGTTTCCCGGAGCAATATCTTCCGGTGGCGGTGTGTATGTCAGTTACTACGGCACATTCACGATGACTGGCGGCGTAATCAGCGGCAATATGGCTGGTAACGGCGGCGGTGTGCATGGAGGTTACAATAGCAATATTACGATGACCGGCGGCGTAATTAGCGGCAATATTGCCGAATATTCCGGCGGCGGTATGTATGTGGGCTACGATAGCAATATTACGATGACCGGCGGAGAAATCAGCGGCAATACCGCTGAAGAAATCGGTGGCGTGCATCTTGAAGGCGGCGGCGAATTCATATTCACTCTAGGCGGAACAGCGGTTATTAATAACAACACAAATAAAAATGTTTATCTCTTTGGTCAATCCCAATACATTACGCTTTCAAACGACACCCAGCCCGCTCCAGGCATGAATATCGGAGTTCAGACTGCAAGCGTGTACGGCGTTATCGTTCCTTTTAATGCTCGCGAGGAAGACGCGAGTTACTTCCATGCCGAAGAAGATGATACGGTGGTGGTATATGACAGTGGGCAACTGGTTATTGTTGATACAACGCCCGCGCTCGCGGATTTGTATCTGCAAATAGCAAAATATGCCTCGGCGGTCGACGACATCACGATTGAAATTGGTCAAAGCGTTAAATTGAGAACCAGCCTGAGCGTTCCAGAAAACGTAAACGGCAAAACCCTGACAATAAGAAGCGTGGACGAGGCAAACCCCGTTACATTGACACGCGACTCCGCCTCTCCGCTGTTTTTTATATACGGCGGCGCAAAACTTATTCTAGAAAATATTACCATAGACGGCAATAAAGATGCTTTTCAGAGCTATGTGAATTCACTTGTATATGTGGCCTACGGCGGCGAATTCACAATGAAAGACGGAGCAGTTTTGACAAACAACCGCGGTGGCGGTGTGCATGTCAGTTCCTACGGCACATTCACGATGACCGGCGGAGAAATCAGCGACAATACCGCATCTTCATCCAGCGGCGGCGTGCATGTTTACTCCTACGGTACATTCACGATGACCGGCGGAGAAATCAGCGGCAATACCGCCACATCCGGCGGCGGCGTGTATGTAGACCGTGGGATGTTTAATATGACCGGCGGAGAAATCAGCGGCAATACCGCCACATCATCCGGCGGTGGTGTTTATGTAACCGGTAGTACATTCACGATGACCGGTGGAGAAATTAGCGGCAATACCGCCGCATCCGGCGGCGGCGTGGATTTTCGTGGCAACACGTTCATTCTTGGCGGCACTGCTGTTATAAACGGCAACGCAATCAACGATGTTTATCTTAGGAACGGCTACATTACGCTTTCAAACGACGTCTCGCCCGCGCCCGGCATGAATGTCGGTGTCCAAACCGCGAGGGCGGACGGCGTCATAATTTCTGCCGGCGCTAATCCGGGATATGAGAAATACTTCTTTGACGGAGAAACCGGCAAGGAATTGGTATATGACGACGGCAAATTACTCTGGATTAACGCTACCAGCGTATCTCTGGACATAACCGAAATGTTGATGTCGGTTGGCGATTCTATCCGTATATCCGCAACCGTATATCCGCTAAACGCGACAAATAAAGATGTACTATGGAGTAGTAGCAACAGAAATGTTGTTGATGTGAATAACAGCGGCGTTATAACCGCGAGATCGGGTGGAACTGCTATTATTACCGCCACAACCGCCAGTGGCCGACATGCCGCGTCGTCTGTTATCACCGTAGTAACAGGACAGTTAAACATGGCTGGTATTCCGCGGCCAAGTATTCCTTCCGGATCGTATGTACCGCTCGGCACAGGCCTTGTTTTAACCAGCGATACGGACGGCGCGGCTATATACTATACAACCGACGGAACTACGCCGACTGAAAGCGGCACGATTTACAATTCGCCCATAATAATCACCAGGGATACGACAATAAAAGCAAGAGCTTTTAAAGCAGGCATGGATGCCAGCAATATGGTGACGTATGGATATGGTGTTCTGTTTCCCATCGCCATGCCGACTGCCGATGTAAATCCCGGCATTGTGCCGAATAACACAAGAGTTTCGCTTTCATCCGAAACCGCAAACGCAACAATAAGGTTTACAATCGATGGTTCCACTCCGACAGAATTCAGCCAGGTCTATACAGCACCCTTTGTGATAACAGCAACGACGACTATAAAAGCAAAAGCGTTTACTCCAAGGAAAGATGTAATAGACAGCGACATAGCCACGTTTACCTATGAAGTTAAGGCTCCCATGCCGACGGCGTCGCCTAATCCTGGACTCGGTACTATGTTAAGCGGGAACTATGTTACGCTCAACAGTCCCGCGTTTGATTTGACGATCAGGTATACAACCAACGGCGCTGAACCGAACGAAAGTAGCGATGAATACATATCGCCAATACCAATGTCGGCTTCAATGACGATAAAGGCAAAAACGTTTAAATACGGCTGGACTTCAAGCGATACAGCAACATTTACATATAACGTTAAACTGAATAGGCCTACCAGTAATGTTCCTTCTGGTTCTGTTCAATCCGGCACTCAGGTGACGCTTTCCGGCGAAGCCGGAGCCGTAATACGTTATACGATGGATGGTAATGAACCGACCGTAAGCAGCGCGGCTTATTCGTCTCCGATAACGATAAACACTATTACAACACTAAAAATAAAAGCGTTCAAGCCCGGACTGGAAGACAGTGATACTGTTGTATTTACATACGATGTCAAGACGCTTGCGCCAACGGCAAGCCATGTGTCCGGCGCTACTTTGACGAACGGGGACGTAGTAACATTGTCATCCCCAACACCCGGAGCGGTGATACGTTATACAACTAACCGCTCTGAACCGAATGCAAGCAGCCCAGTATATACGTCGCCAATTCCAATAACCGTAGCAACAATCATTAATGCAAAGGCTTTCGGAGCAGGTTTATCAGAAAGCGGCATGGTGTCGTTCGCTTACTCGGTGATGCCAAGAACTGCTACCCCGACCGCCAGTCGCGCTTCCGGCGGCACCATTCCGGGTGGAGAAAAAGTTACTCTATACGGAGAATCAGGAGCAACAATAAGGTATACCACTGACGGTTCCGAGCCTACGGAAGCCAGCACGGTTTATACATCGCCTATTATGATTGTTGCAGGTAAAGGCATCGTGCTCGGCAAGCCCACAATGACAATTAAAGCAAAAGCCGTCAGTAGCGGTAAGTCTACCAGCAATACGGCTGTGTTTACATACACAGTTGGTGATCCTGCGCCAATGCAGCTTGATTTGAATAAAATCAGTATCCCAATGTCAAATAATGTTCCGATAGTAGGAGGCAAAACGTTTGAATTAGATTTAAAAAATTTTCCAGGCAGCTTAATACTGGATGGCGATAGATTCATGGTTGCCATTGGACATACTTTTGAGTCGAATAATAAAGGCAAAGATCAATATGAAAAATTAAGAGAATATTGGTCTTTCCGTGAAGATTGTAATACACCTCAAATTGGAAATGTTTTAAAAAAGGTTTTACCTGAACCTTCAAGGCCACCGTTATTTAGTATAAAGCCATCGCTTAAAGTCATGGGTTATCTTGAAGGCGTAATAACAAAAGACAGCGGATTTTCATCTGTAACGGGAAAGCTGCTATTAGGGTTTGAACTGAACGGCAAAAATAGGGGCGAGACCGTATGGATTGGATTTATACCTATTGCTATCGAGTTTAAAGTGGGAGTGGGTTTTTATCTTTCAGGGCCAATTGATTCTGCAAATCTTTCAACATTAATAACAAAAGCCACTTTGGATGCTGTATTTAAAATTGAACTCAGTGCCGGCATTGGCCTTGCAAAGGTTGCAAGCATCGGTGTTTATGGTGAGGCGTCATTAAATTACCATTTGAATTTTGGTAATTATTATCAGCGGCTATGGATGTACGGAGAAGCGGGTGGATATGTAAAAATTTTATTTTGGAAAATTAAAAAATCTTTTATTAGCGGCACATGGACTATCAAAGAATCGTATGGTACGACAGGTATGGCGGGTATTGCAAGTATGGCAATGTACCAACTTGGCTTAAGCATGGACGATATGTACGATATAGATAATTATACGTTGTCGCCGAGAAATTATTTAGGATCACAATCGCCATGGTTGGGTAACCAGGTTTCACGTTCGCGAAGCACGGAAGGAATCAAATTGCTGCAGGAATCAGTATATGACGAAACCGCGCCTTTGATAGCGGAAGCCAACGGAAAGCGCGTTATGGTATTCCTTGCCGATGATGGTTCAAGAGACGATATGAACCGCACAATGTTAATGTACTCGTTATATGACGCCGGATTTAATACCTGGAGCGAACCGCATCCTGTGTTTGACGACGGAACAGCGGATTTTTATCCGCATATCGCCAGTGATGGCAATAACATCTGGCTGACCTGGCAGAAGAGTAAAACAACATTTAAAGCTAATGCGGAATTGGAAGATGTACTAACTGCGGGCGAAATCGCCGTAGCTCGATTTGATTTCAATACGGAGATATTCACGGATGTTACGGTATTAACGGATAATGATGTTCTGGATACCGCTCCTGTTGTCGCTGTAAACGGCAATGACGCCTTTGTGTCATGGTTGCAGAACCCGAACCCGGATCCGGAAAACGATATTTTCGGTATTTATGGCACGAATAATTCAATCGTGTCAAGGCAATTCACAAACGGCGCATGGAGTGAATCCATCGTGCTTGAAAGTGGATTAGGCGCGGTAGTCAATATGGCTTCCGCATATTTCGACGGGAAGTTCCAAATTGCTTATGTAACTGACAATGATAACGATCTGGAAACAAAAACCGACCGCAACCTGATTGTCATTGATTCAACGGGAGCTGTGACTTATACGCCGGTAAGCGGAAAGCTTGTTTCCAACCCAAGTTTTACAAATATTAACGGTGCTCGGGTACTGAGCTGGTTTGAAAATGAAGAAATCATTGAAGAAGCCATGGAAGAAGACGAAGAAGATTTTATCTGGGAAGGCTACAATATCCGTTACATGACGGTAGGTGGTCAGATTAGTTCCATGTTTGACGCTCCGGATATGACTACCGACAGCTACAAAATCTTCAATGATAATTCGGGTAATACTGCCGTTGTTTATCCCGCGTATGAAGACGGAACAGGATACTTCTATGCACGCATGAAGTATAACGGGGAATGGGGTAAACCGTTTAAGCTTGCTGAAACCGGCGATTTTGCGAAATTCTTCGATGGAGTTTGGGAAGATGACGGTAATTTCAGCATCGCGTTTAATAATTCCAGGATGCTTATTATCAGCGAAGGCGATGGCGAGGAAGTTATTGTAATCGGCGAAGGCGATGAGGCGGAGGTTATTGTTATCCGCAAAGGCGATGAGGCGGAAGTTATTGAATCAAACAATTTGAGTGTTTTAAGAATCGCTCCCCCGGTAAATATCAACCTGAGCGGCATTAACTACATTAACGACGACGTCCGTAAAGGACAACCGTTGTCGATTAGCCTTGATGTTGAAAACACCGGCGGGATTCCCGTATACAGCGTTGGCGTGAAGGTAAACGAACAGGCAATCGGTACATTTCCGATTACGGGCGGGCTGAAGTCGAGTGAGACCGCGACGGTTGATTTTGCGTTGAATATACCGGCTAACATGTCTGAACAGACCGAATTTGCCATAAGTGTCGAGCCGAATGGTTTTACTGATACGGACATGAACGACAACAGCCGCGTTATAACGCTTGGCCGTAGCAATCTCATGTTGCGGGTGGAAAAGAATGATAACGAAGACAAAACGGTTACGGTTATCGCGAACATTGAAAACACAAGCGATTTCGACGCAAATGCCAAGCTGCTTGTGCATATAGGATCGATGGATGGCGACATCATCGACATCGTTGATCTAGGGCTAATTGTCGGACGAAATACTTTATCGCCTATCGAATTATCCTTCGATCCGCGAACTCTTGTTGCTGCCGGTGAAGAGTATGAGGTGCTGTACTTTGAACTTATAAGCGACAAAGAGTATTTATCGAGCAAATTCGACTTTGTCGTGATTTTAGCAGTTGAAGATATTCCGGAAATAGTCACAACGCCCGTAGCAGGTACGGTAATGTCTTATAATCCCGGCATTCCGACGACAATCAGGTTGCTGCAGGATGGAGATTTAAAATATACGACCAGCATAGAGCCAGTAGATGGTACAGGACAGCAGACACAGGTGTTTGTTTTCTCTGACGTTCAGCCCGGCATCTATACCTTGGAAATAACGAAAGCCGGCCATTTAAGCTATATTCAACAATCGCTTGTGGTTGATGAAGCGGGTATCATTCTGGACGAAATTACTCTTATCCTGCTTGAAGGCATCAGGGTGACAACACTGCCGGCAAAGACTACCTATGTTGTTGGTGAAACTCTTAATATTGCGGGCATGGTTGTAACCGCGACATACGGCGGCGGAAGCAGCGGCACAGTGACGGGTTACACCACGAGTCCTGCTGTTGGTGACAGGCTAAATACTATAGGCAAACAGACCGTCATAGTCGGTTTTGAAGGCAAAACCGACAGTTTCATCATTACGGTAAACGACATTCCGGGCACTGGCGGTGGACATGCCTACGAAATGGACGGCGTTCTATACTCATCGTTCGATAACGTTTTGCGGAATATCCCAGACTACACGCCAGTTACTGTCAAACTGCTGGAAGATGTTGATTACCTCTTGGAAATTGAAAGGAAGATAATCACATTTGATTTAAACGGCTATGATCTGATCGGCGGGATCCATGCGTTATCAGGCAGTGTTATTACACTGATCGGCGATGTTTCCGGCGAGGTAGTGGCTTCCGGTGACGGAACCGTTGTATCCATTGAAGGAAATGCTTACGGCGGAGTTACTGCTTATGATAAAGGAACAGTGAATGTTGACGGTGACGTTTACAACGGAGTTTTTGCTTACGATGGAGGAATAGTAAACATATCCGGCAATGTTTACGCCAGCAGTGTCGATGCCTGGGACTACGGAACCGTGATAATAGGCGGCGATGTTAACGGCAGCGTAATGGTTGATACCGGCGGAACCGTAACGATTGACGGAGCATTGAAAGTCGAAAGCGGCGATTATTTCATAACGGTTGATGGACAGGGGCTTTTCAAACAGGACGGCTTTTCCTCGGTAATCAAACCTGGTTATATTGAATACACAATAGATGGTACGTCTACCGTTTGGATTAAGCCTCAGGCGTTTATCTACGGCGACGTTAACAACGACGGCAGGGTGACCCTGCTTGATTCAACGATACTGGCTCGTTGGCTGGCCATGTGGGAAGGCGTTTCGATCAATGAAGACGCCGCGGATGTGAACGGAGACGGGCGAATTACGCTTCTCGACCAGACGATACTGCGAAGGCATTTAGCCATGTGGGAAGGGTACGAAATCCTGCCTTGGCAACGGCCGCAGCAGACTTCTCCGATACAGGCATCCGCATTCATGGCGGCGACAACACCATTTATGGTTGATGACATCGCTTCTGTTCCCTCGATCAACGTATCAAGCGCGTCCGGCAATGTCGGAGACATTGTGGAAGTGAACATTGGGCTTTCAGAAAATCCGGGCATTATTGCGATGCGCCTTGGAGTTGAATATGACGAATCGACACTACGCCTGGTCGGTGTAGTTGACGACGGAAATCTTGGTGAAGCGTATCACCGTAATGTGTACTCGTCGCCGCATACCCTGTTATGGGCAAACGGCGTGTCCGATACAAATTTCAACTATAGCGGTGATGTTGTGACGCTGTGGTTTGAAATGCTATCGGAAACTAAGGGCTCGCCGGTGGTAATAAGCTACAACAGAGAAAACGGGGATTCGTTAGATGTTGATCTAAAGCCGGTCAATTTTGAAGTGAACAACGGCTTTGTTTCCACTCTGCCCGCAAACGAAGTTATGCTGATCCGCGCAGTTCCAACGGCATCGGTGAAGGTGCTCAACGGAAATAAGAATGATCTGACAATCACCGTTACGGAAACATTTTCGGATGGTTCGATAAGCAAAATCACTGAAACAATTTCGATAAACAACAATGCAGCCGGTTCCTACACGGTCGGCAAATATGTTATCTACGTAGACACAAAAGGCGGAGATCAAATCCGTCAGTGCTATATCGTGAAATAAGTAAATAACACGACAAAGCGGGCGGCGCGCATAGAAACGCGCCACCCGCAAATACATACGAGCGGGCGACCTGCTTTATAATTCAGAGTCTTTTTCACATCCGTTCGGGAATTGAAGAATCCTTTGGACTTCTCTCGAAAAATCTTCATATATCCAAAACATGAGCATCCAGTGAAAGCCCTGCTGCCTTGCCATACGCTCGCATCAACCCGCCCTTGCCAAGCAATATGCCGCCAAAATATCTCACGACCACAACGACCGCACCGCAAAATCCCCGCCGTTTTATGGCATTCAGCAGCGGTAATCCCGCCGTTCCGCGCGGTTCACCCGCATCACTGCATTTTTCGATATTGGGCAAGACATACGCAAACACAACGTGCCGCGCCTTTTTGTGTTCCCTGATTTTCTCGTCAATAAACGCTTTGGCTTCGTCTTCCGAATTTACTTTACCGGCATAGGCGATAAAGCGGGATTTCTTCTCAATTATTTCGACTGGTTCCATTCATTTTATATCGGCTTTTGGCTTATTATTTTTACATGAAACGCTCGGTTCCTCG
>Ga0123353_10012787_pt1 | contig 11970 bp, 11 predicted proteins | sample TergutLab28metaG_3_FD_92763 | JGI IMG/M metagenome (GOLD analysis project Ga0123353, IMG submission 92763) | Labiotermes labralis P3 segment gut microbial communities from Petit-Saut dam, French Guiana - Lab288 P3 | ecosystem: Host-associated > Arthropoda: Insects > Digestive system > Gut ... | reverse complement strand
TGGGCGAAAAGGGCGAACGCATCGGGAGCGGCTGGAGAATTGGACATAGGAACCTCCGTGTGGAGAAGGGAACAAATGGACTCTGACACCGTGACTACGTGAAAAAAGCCAACGTGTCGGGGACTTTTTTGCCAAGTTCCCAAAAATGAGAAAAAAAACTTGTCGACGGACTGCGGTAGTGCCCCCCTTGCTAATTTGTTCTCATCGCACTACAATGCACCGCCGTTGTTTGGGTAATTAACTTTTGTATTTTCTGTGTCCGAAAGTTGTCAACTGGTTTCCGATTCCGGCGTGGTCAAGGCGGGAAAGTCTGCCGCCGATCTTTTCATCCTTGGTTCGCTTGCCGGTGCGTATATTGCGTTTGCGGCGACGGGCTCGACGTTGGCTGCGTGTAACTTGCTGGCGAATCCAGAGTCCTTTGGACTCGGTCGATGTCTTGCGGGAGTCATTTTCCCCGTCGGGTTGATGCTGGTTGTCATTGCAGGAGCAGAACTCTTCACCGGAAATACGATGATGCTCCTTCCACTTGTCCAGAGGCGGATTACCCTGGGTGCCATGATGCGCAACTGGGTGATCGTCTATATTGCCAACTTTGCCGGTTCCGTTCTGATTGCACTTATGATTTGTTACTCCGGTCAACTGAGTGGCAGCAATCATCTGCTCGGTGGAATAACCATCAAAATAGCGGCAACAAAATGTAGTTTAACATTTACTCAGGCGTTTTTGCTCGGTATTCTTTGCAACTGGCTTGTATGTCTCGCCGTTTGGATGGCAATGAGTGCAAAAGATATAACGGGCAAAATATTTGCCTGCTTCTTTCCGATTTGGCTATTTGTTACGTCAGGTTTTGAACATTCCATTGCCAATATGTATTACATTCCGGCAGGTTTGTTTGCAGCACAGTTTCCCCAATGGATGGTGTCCGCGCAAGCGATCACCTCGTCAGACATGCTTGCCTCGTTGACGTGGACGAATTTTTTCATGAAAAACTTACTTCCGGTTACGCTCGGTAACATCGTCAGCGGCGGTATCTTCGTCGCCTTGGTTTATGGATACATACATCGAAACGCGAAATAAAAGTGAACGCTCTTCCCATTTTTGACACCCACGCTCACCTTGATTTACCGCAGTTCGACTCGGATCGTGCCGCCGTTATTCAGCGATTGGAGAGCGGCACCTTTCCCGGCGGGATTGCGCCCAAAGGTTTGGAAGATTTGCCGGTTGAAGTCGTCGGTGTCATCATTCCCGGCATTGATGCCGCTTCGTGCCGGAAAGCCCTCGAAATGTCGGCGATCTCCGATTTACTCCACGTTGCCGTTGCGATTCATCCGAATCACACTGCCGAGACGACTGATGAGAATTGGCGAAACATCGTCGAACTTGCCCGTCGAGACGACGTAGTTGCCATTGGTGAGACCGGCTTGGACCGTTACTGGGACGATACTCCGATCGATGTGCAAATCGACTTTTTCCACCGGCACATTGAGTTATCACTAGAAACGGGCAAGCCGATTCTGATTCACTGCCGGGATGCTTGGGAAGATATGTTGCCGATTTTGAAACGCACAAAGGGACTCAGTGGAGTGATGCATGCGTTCAGTGGCAATACGGAGCAGATGTTGGCGTGTGTGGAACTCGGTCTGTTTGTGAGTTACTCAGGGTCGGTAACGTACCGCAATGCTAAATTTTCACCTCTTTGGGATGCCGCCCAAAAAACTCCCTCGGATCGACTCTTAATTGAAACAGATGCTCCTTTCATGACACCGCATCCGCTTCGGGGAAAGTTGCCGCGCAACGAACCGACGCTTGCCGCTTTGGTGGCATTGCGCCTTGCCGAACTGCGTGATGAGCCGATCCAGACGATTGCGGAAACAACCGCCCGGAATGCTTTGGATTTGTTGAGAATTACCGGCGGGCTTGCGCTGCACGCGGAACTTCGATCACCTTCGGGCGGAGATCGCACATAATGTCGGCAAAAACTTTGGGTTTGTACTCGTTGTTGCTCGTTGCCTCCGCTTGAAACCGTTGAATGGTTTGCTGAATCTGTGGATTCACGTTCATCCTGCCATCCGGTGTCTGCTGGGTATGAAAATCGAAACTGCCGACGGTAACAATACTGCCGTGCCGATCATGAAACTCATACGCTTCGATCCCTTGTGAGCGAAGTATCTGACAAAGTTTCACTGCCGACTGTTCCCCCTTTTCAATGTCCGACACGCCCCGGTTAGAAAAGGCTTTTTTTCCCTCTTCAATGGCTCTAATCTCTTCCGGTTTCATGACAGCGCGTGCCTCAAATGTCGCAATTTGAACGGTATAGCGTCGCGGATTCCGTAGTAGTGTGTAAGGACGATTCTTGTTGATCGATTCTATAAAAGGATCAACGATGCCCTTCTGATGTTCGGGAGTTATCATCGGATTTGCCAAACCAAACGCCCACGAATACGTTGTTCCTTCTGGCTTACCTTTCAGCGACGTAGGTCGTGCCTTCCTCACATCTTCGAGCGTTTTCTTGAATTGTTTATCTTCCATCGATGGGAAATTGCCGATCACAACGGCAAACTCTGTTCTGTTGCCTGGATTGGTAAGGTACTTGGGTTTTGTTCTGGAATAGGGGCTTTGAGTCAGATTGAAATCTTTGCTCACATCACGAATAAAGGTCTTCTCATAGACGTAAGCGTGCCACTTGAACGTTTTTCGAAATTCCAATACGAGCGAGTGAGCCTCTTGCGGTGCCGTTGGTCCAGAAAATGACGTTACAAAAATAAGGTAGGGACCCTCTGTTTCAGTGAGAGTATAGGCTTTATTGGGATCGGCTTCGACCTTTTTGAACACATCCAATACGCCCTGTGCCCAAACTGCTGTGGAGCCGAACACCATCACCATCGCTGCGGTGAGGGCTTGTTGCAAGAACATTTTTTTCATAGAAAATCACCTCCAGTCGTCGGATCGGCATTTTCGGGAGAGAAACTTTAACGATTTTGACGAAAATGAGGGCATGCGGCGGACGTATGTCCGCCGCATGCCCTTCACGGCAACAATCCGATGTCGTGGGTTTTGTGCAAGCCCTCCCAGAGGATCTCAAAAATACCACCGATTTGCTCTTGAAAACACCACATTCCCGTTCCCAGTGTGAAACAAAAGACAACGAACATAATCATACTATTGATTCCGAAACCGACGGACATCAGATTCAACTGCGGCAACGTTTTACTGAGCAATCCCATCACTAGCATGGAAATCAATGCCGACACCAGCACCGGGGCGGCAATCCGCAGGGACAGACTAAAACTGGTACTCAAAATGACGACCAGCGAATAGGTAACTTCTGGATTAAATCCTATCGTGCCGATGGGAATGGAAACGAATGTATCAAGCAATGAAGTAACCAGTACGTTCAAGCCGCCGATCAATGCAAAAACGGTGATCGCAATAAACTGAAACGCTCTCGACATGAGCGGCACTTGATCGCCGGACACGGGATCAAAAATTTGCGAGGCTTGCAACCCGCCGACGTGTCCGACGAGTTCCCCTGCCAGTGAAACCCCGGTAAATAGAATGTAGAAGCCGAGTCCCATGGCGAGTCCGATGAAGAGTTCGGCGGCAATCATAATCGCAAAGGCGGGAAGTGTATCCGGCTCGACCACTTGGACGAACCATTGTGAGGGCAAAATGGTTAGCGAAAAAGCGAAGGCGAGTAATGCCCGAAACTGCATCGGCGTATCCGTCGAGTTCAAGACCGGTGCCATCAGGACGAGTCCGCTGACTCTAGTGAGCACCAGTGCAAAGACCAATACCCGCGATGTGTCAATTAAGTGCCACCAGTCCATGTGTTACTGATAAGGAATGATTCCCGGTATCTTGTGGAAAACACCAATGGCATGTTCGACCATGATGTCGGTCATCCAAGGCATCGTGTAGGTGATCACGAGGATCATGACGACGATCTTGAGGACGATGGCAATCGTTTGTTCCTGAATTTGGGTGAGTGCCTGAAACAGACCGATGAGTAAACCGATGACCGTACCGGCAATGAGAATCGGCAACGCGATCATCAATGCCATCCAAATCGCATCCCGGAACAGATCAACTGCAGATTGGGCATCCATGCGGCAAGGATAGGGAAAACTGCCGTTTGTGTCAATGCCGTTTTGTGGTGCCGTTTTGTGGTGCCGCTTTGTGTTGAAAAACGAACGCCGATCACCGGAAAACCTTTGCCAAAACTGGGAAAGCGGTACAATTCCCGCATGGAAGTCATTTTAACGGTCGAACATCGCCGTCGCCACTTTTCTGCCGAGCCGGTGCTCGTCGATGTCTGTTTTACACTCCGGGCAGGAGACAAAGTCGGAATTGGCGGAGGATAATGATTGCGGCTCTGCTTTTTCGTGGTACAATTCTCCCACCATGGAAGTCATTTTAACGGTCGAACACTTACGTCGACACTTTTCTGCCGAGCCGGTGCTCGTCGATGTCTGTTTTACCCTCCGAGCAGGAGATAAAGTCGGTCTCGTCGGTCCTAACGGCTACGGAAAGACCACTCTGCTCAACATTCTTGCCGGACGTGAAGAATCCGAGAAGGGCACCATCGAAAAAGTGTCAAACGCTACCATCGGCTATCTCGAACAGCGTCCCAATGCCGGTTCAAAAAATACTATTCTCGATGAAGCAAAACTCGCCCTCGCTCCGCTGATCGAAATGCAGCACGAAGCCGAACGGCTCGCCGAAAAACTCGCCCAAACGACCAACCCGACCGAACTTGCCAAACTGTCTGATCGATACGATCACATTCATGAATCTCTCCTCCGGCACGATGCCTATCATCTCGACCACCGCATCGAACGTATCCTGCACGGCGTGGGATTTCTCGATGCCGAATTCGACAAACCCGTGTCTGCACTGAGCGGCGGAGAACTCAACCGATTGAGCCTCGCCAAACTGCTACTCGAAGAACCCGACATTATGCTACTGGATGAGCCATCCAACCACCTCGATCTCTTGGCAACGGAATGGCTCGAAAATTTTTTACAGGATACCCCCGCTGCTGTGATATTAGTGTCTCACGATCGATATTTTTTAGATCGGGTTACGAACCGAACGTTCGAACTCCTACACGGCACCATCGACGATTACCCGGGCAATTTTAGTAAGTACACAACTCTCAAAGAAGAACGATTAACTGTTCAAATTAGGACTTATGAAAAATACATCGAAGAGGTCGAAAAGGCGAAGGAGTTTATCCGGCGTAATCACTACGGTATGAAAGCCGCTCAAGCGGAAGACCGACGCAAAAAGTTGGAACGCCTCATGGAAACGCCCGCCGAATTGCCCCGCCGGATTGATTCTCCGCCAATGCACTTTAATAAGCCCAGCCGGACGGGAGATATTGTGTTTCGATGCGAAAATCTGTCCAAAGGTTATGAGACGGGCAAGCCGCTATTTAAGGAGTTGACGTTTGACATCAAGCGCGGAGAACGTTGGGCTATTCTCGGTCCCAATGGTTGCGGCAAAACAACGCTGCTCCGGTGCATGTTGCATCAACTCCAACCGGATGCGGGGCAAGTGATTCACGGACAAGGTTTGAACATCGGATACTTCGATCAGCAGTTGCATGTCTTGGACGACTCATTACAAGTAGTTGATGCCATCCGACCGAAAAGCAAGCGGATTTTCGAGGAGTTTGCCCGGCGGAATCTTTTGGGAGCATTTGGACTTACGGGTGATCAGCAGTTGCAGAAGGTCAACAGTTTGAGCGGCGGTCAGCGTTGTCGGGCAGCATTGGCTTTACTCTCGGCGGAAGATGCCAACGTGTTGATTTTGGACGAACCGACGAACCATCTGGACCTGTGGGCGCGGGCGGGATTGGAAAAAGCCGTCAGGGATTTTGAGGGGACGGTCATTTTCATTTCGCACGACCGATATTTTGTGGATCGGGTGGCAGATCATCTTTTGATTATCCAACCGGATGCAAGGTTCAAGACGCTTGATGGAAATTATTCGACATTCCGGCACATGGTCAGCAAAGGATTTATTGCGGATCCGTTTTTGACGGATGCCGCCCAAGATCGCGCTGCAAAAATTTTTGGTGCCGCCGGGGCAGGTAAGGCGATGGTGTCGACGATTAAGACTCCTACACAACAGCCGCCACAAAAACAGAATCCCGCGCGTATGCAAGAAAAAACACATAAGAGCGGGGGGCATAAGCCCCCCGGTGGCACTCCGAAAGAATCTTTCGTTGGGAACCGGGGGGCTAACGCCGTCCCGCTCTTGCGCAATACACAGCCGTCGCCGAAAAAGGAGAAAAAACAGCGCAAGTTCCCGTACCGTAAGGTCAGCGACATTGAGGAAGAAATCTTTGCCCGTGAGACGCAGATTATGGCATGGAATGACGATTTATTGCGCCCGGAAATCGTTCGGGACAGCGAGCGGGTTCGATTAATCCATCAAGAGATTCAGGCGGAGCAGGTAGCGATTGCTCAACTTTACGAGCATTGGGAAGAGGCGAACGAGCGCAACGGGTAACTGCCTAACCCCCCACTTCCGGCTCTGTGCGTTTACGTTCCCGGCACGACAATTTTCAGCGGCAAACTGGGATGGTCCGCAAATAGAAAATCAATGCCGTAAATGCTCCGCAAAAGGGACGTATTCATCAGGTCGCCGGGACTGCCATCGAACACGATCTTGCCTTCCGAAAGAGCAAGAACATGAGTCGCATCGAGTAACGCCCTATTGACATCGTGTGTAACTTCGATGATCGTTCGGCACTGCTGTTGATTGATCGTCCGCAACAAACGTCCGATTTCGCTTTGATATTTATAGTCCAAATAGGTCGTCGGTTCATCCAAAAAGAGAATGTCCGCCTGCTGAACGAGTGCCGTCGCCAGATGGACTTTCTGCATTTCGCCGCCGCTTAATGTTTCAATCGTCCGATCTGCCAAGTGGGCAATACCCATCGCGGTCAGTGACTCTTCGACGATTTGCTGGTCGCTGTCCGTGAGCGGCGAGAGCCATTGCAGGTGCGGGTAGCGTCCCATCTCGACGAGTTGCCGCACAGTAAAGGCAAAGAGTTTAGAGACCGACTGCTGGACAAACGCGATACGGCGTGCCAAGTGAATCTGCGGAATCTGTTGCAGCGCAACGCCGTCAAGTATAATGCTTCCCGACCAACCGGTGAGGATGCTATCGAGACATTTCAGGAGGGTCGATTTTCCTGCTCCGTTGGGACCGATGATGGTCAGATACTCGCCGGTCTGCACCTCGAACGAAATATCGTCAAGGAGCGTTTTCCCGCCGATGCGATAGGTCAGATTCCGAATGGAAATCAACATGTAGGTAGTTTATCAGAAAAACCAAAATTTGTTTAGCCGGTAGCGGTTACACCCAAATTCTCTTCATTCCACGGAGTAAATACGCCGATAGAAGCAGTGGGTGAAGGTTGCGCAAACGTTCCATTTATCTCCCCTGATGTCGGAAAATTTGGGTTTTTTGACGGTAATTGACCAATCTCCGGGTGGTCTGACTGGCGGGTATCTCGTCCTGAACCGGTCAGGTCGTCCGCTAGAATTTCATTGTACGATGCCGGTATTCCCTGAAAAAATCCAGCAAATTCTCTATGGTGACTCATTACAACCGTTTCTTTATGGAGAAAAAATTGCGAACTCGCTCCTGCAACGCTCTAAATTGCCTGTTTTATCTGTTTTTACAAATCACGCTTGCGTTCTGTCGGTTCAGCCATTAGTTCCGGTGCCGGTCATTTACGTTTTTGATTCCACAACACCGAAGGAAACCGATGGTTCCGTTCCTGTGCCCCTCCATGAAATTTCTGAGGCAATGAACAAATCGCTCAAAACATTCGGAATTGAAAACTCCAATCTCCGAACTACTTCCGCTAGTTTAGACGAAATGACACACGTTCCCCCTGTACCGGGTTTTGACACGGGAACCTGGCGGGTAGTTCGTATTGGCAATCGCTTGATTGCCATACCGGTAACGGACGAGACTGCGTGGGAGCAGTTGGTTGCGGAGATTAAAGAGAGGGCCCGGATGATCGATCTTCTTGAGCCCTTTGTGCGAATTTGTCGTGCTCTCGAAGAAGCCAAAAATGCCGCCTGATGAGAGAGCGTCTCGATCACATTTTCAGTTTTGACGATATACTGGAAACTGCAATTTGACCCCGTTTACCGTATAGAATGACTACGATACAACGACTCGGCTCGCTTATTTTGTTTGTTTGCCTCACCCTTCCGGTGTTTGCCGAAGAAGGGGAGCATCAACGAGAGAAATTTCTTGCCGCCGCAGAGCATTTTGAAAAACTGGGAATGCTTTTCCGGCAAAGTGCTGAACTCGCATCACCCGCCGTTGTTAATATCAAGGTAACACAAACCCGATCCGGCAGAACAAGAAGGGGAGACCCTACCCGAATTCCCGACGAAGGATCGGGAAGCGGAATCATTGCGACGATTGCCCAAAAACGGGTCATTCTTACTAACCGGCACGTCATTGAGGAAGCGGAGGGAAAAGCCCTCCAAATTCAGACGCACGACCGGACAATTCTAACCCCGACCAAGATTGCCACTAACGAAGATTTTGATATTGCTATCATCGAGTTTGCCGAAGAGTTGCCGCAGTCGGCGCGTTTGGGAGATTCCGATCAAGTCCGCGTCGGTGATCTGGTACTTGCCATCGGAAATCCCTACGGACTTGATCGGAGTGTTTCGATGGGCATAATCAGTGCGGTGGGTCGGCGAAAAGTGCCGGGAGCAAGTGGTTCGGTTCCGCGGATCGGTTTTTTTCAGACGGATGCGGCTGTCAATCCGGGAAGTAGTGGCGGAATGTTGCTCAACATGAAAGGGGAAGTCGTCGGTATCTTGACGGCGATTGCCACTCTGGGAGGGGGAAACGAAGGAGTTGCTTTTGCCATGCCGATCAATGCAGTGGTACGAATCGCGGAACAACTTGTTCAGACAGGAAGCGTGGTAAAACCTTTCGTCGGCTTTGGATTCGAGACGACCATTCCGCTTGAAGAACGTCGAAAGTTAGACATTGACCGGCTCGTTGGCGCAAGGATCGGAAGTGTCTCGCCGGGGACTCCGGCAGAACAAGCGGGATTGAAAGTCGGCGATGTGGTGTTGATGTTCGGCGATACCGAAGTAGAGGATGACCTTCACGTTACCCATCTCGTTGCCCAATCGGCAATAGGCAAATCGGTGGCACTACAAATCAATAGAAACGGCGCAACGCTCACTATCACCGTAACGCCGATAGCACAATTAAGCCGGTAACGGCTTGACATTCTACGCTCCATTTGATTAAATGATTGCATGTGGCATTGCACGTGGCAATGTCCCCATTTTACAACAATCCCTTTCACACGGAGAAGAATCATGAAGCGACGTTATGTTCTGTTCCTTACCGCCATCGCGGCATTTTTGGGTCTTTGGACCTTCCTGAACACCTCAGTAGTAGCCCAAGAGGCAAAAAAAGTGAAAGTCCTGCATTTCACTCGATCACAAGGTTTTGAACACGAACCGGCAAAATTGTTGGATGACGGAACAACAGCGTCCGGTCGGGCTTTGAAAGACTACCTTGCCAAAAAGAACATCGAGGTGGTCGAAACCCAAGACGGTGGCGTGTTTGAGGACGATTTGAGTCAATACGCTGGATTCGTTTTCTACACTTCCGGTAATTTGCAGGATCCGGGAGGCTCGAAAAATGATAAAGCCAAGCCAATTTCCGAAGCAGGACTCCGCAAAATATTTTCAACCGTTCAAGAGGGCAAAGGTTTCGTCGGTATCCATGCCGCCTCGGATTCGCATTGCAATCTGAAGGATAGCGACGGCGTTGATCTGTACACGAAATTTATTGGTGCTCGATTCACCAGTCATGGTCCCCAGCAGTTCGCCACGCTCACCGTTGTGGAACCTGCGTCATTACCATTCCTCAAAGAGTCCGGTAAACGTTTTACCACTTGGGATGAATGGTATGCCATGAATCAATTCAACAAGGACTTGCACGTTATTTTGATTCAGGAGACCGCTGGTATGGAGGGAAAAGATTACGCTCGTCCGCCGTTCCCTGCGAGTTGGATCCGCACAGAAGGTAAGGGGCGGGTCGCGTACTCTTCGTTTGGTCATGACAATCGGTACTTCCAAAACACCGATAACGTGCGGCGGATTGCCGAATTGGTCGAGTGGTCTGTCGGACGCTTCAACGCGGATACGACTCCCAATATAGAGAAGGTAACGCCTCGTTTCGCCGAAATGCCTAAATAGAATAAGGCGTTGTTCCCTGCCGTGTTCAGTATATCCCCGAGAAAACGGACAGTATTTTTGTCCGTTATCCGTTTACGGTGTATGACAACACTACCACCACGGATTACTGCCGGGGATCGGTACTGGATAGACTCCATCGGGACCTGGCAACACGGGCGGATCCATTCCTGCGACACATTTCTCCGGTGACGGTGGGAACTCGAATTTCGAGTTGTACAGTTCGTCCCAAGTAATCATTTTTCCGGTGTAACATGCGATCTGACCGAGGATCGCCATCATGGTACTCTTGACGGCGTAATCCCCGCTGTCAATTCGTCCACCGTTTCTCAGTGCTTTGAAAAGTGCGGTTTGTTCTTCCTGATGTCCGCCCTCGTGGGATCCGGCAAACCTCCAGTTTTTTTCCCCACGAATGGACGCACTGTTCCAGTCTGCCATCCCTTTTGCTCCGAAGATGTGATCGTTGTAATCATCATAACATTGATCTTCGGTTCGACAGGCAGCGAACAGGCGGAAGTTGTCGCTGAAGTCATCACCATAATAAAACACCGCCGAATGATGGTCGAAAACGCTTCCGTATTTGCGGTCGATCATCGATGCACGTCCTCCCATCCCGTAAGCCGCCTTCGGAAACTTGCCAACTGCCCAAGACATTCGATCTACATTGTGGACGAGCGATTGAATAAAATCGTCGCCAGAAAGCCAAGCGAACATGTACTGGTTATAACACTGAAAATCCAGTTCGGACATCCCTTCGTACGACCCTCGAACACCGTAAGGTGAACGAAGAAAATTACTCTGAATCGCCCGGATTTCACCGAGGGCACCGTTGTGAATCTGTTCAACGAGTGCCTGCCCTTGTGCAGTGTATCGGCTGTGCAGACCGGAAAGAAATGACAGATTCTTCCGCCGAGCAAGTGCTACGGCTTCTTCAAGTACATGGATACCTGCGGCATCAATCGCATTGGGTTTTTCGGCAAAAACGTGCTTGCCTGCTTCGATGGCGACCTTTGTGTAGAAAGGATGAAATTTTGCCGCGCCCGCAATAAGGACGACATCCACACCTGCTCCGATCACGCCGGCATAGTTTTGGAATCCGTCGAAGACATTTTCATTGGGAATGTCAACCTGATCGGGAAAATCGGCTTTGAGAGCATTTTTCACAGAGGTTGCTCGGGACTTGAAATAGTCCCCAACGGCGACCAATTGGACATCTTTGCCGGTGGAGAGGGCTTGTTGTGCCGCTCCCCCGCCACGACCTCCGCAGCCGATCACCCCGATTTTGATTTTTCCGCTCCCTTGAGCATGTACGGGGGGATTTGCAGCCAAACCAGCCGTTGCAACGGCACCGGCAAGGGCGGTGTGTTTCAAAAATTGTCGTCGTGAAGTTTTTGCTGTTGGAAGTGAAGACATACCGAAACTCCTTTCGTAAAAGGGTGAGAAAATCGCCTCTGACAGGCGACGATGCTCCGCATTGTACATCGTACTTGCGGGCAAAACAAGAGCATGAGAGCCTCGCCACTGTTGAACTGCATGTTTTGAAATAGGTAGCCGCCGACCTCCGAGCGACTATCGCCCCACCGCCGCCAGTCCGTCGACAAGTTTTTTTCTCATTTTTGGGAACTTGGCAAAAAAGTCCCCGACACGTTGGCTTTTTTCACGTAGTCACGGTGTCAGAGTCCATTTGTTCCCTTTTCCACACGGAGGT
>Ga0123353_10012786_pt1 | contig 11970 bp, 9 predicted proteins | sample TergutLab28metaG_3_FD_92763 | JGI IMG/M metagenome (GOLD analysis project Ga0123353, IMG submission 92763) | Labiotermes labralis P3 segment gut microbial communities from Petit-Saut dam, French Guiana - Lab288 P3 | ecosystem: Host-associated > Arthropoda: Insects > Digestive system > Gut ... | reverse complement strand
CCATCGGATCGCTCTCCCATGAGGAAAGAAAAGAATTCGGACTAGCGGCGAACAATGTGAGGCGGGAGATTGAGAAGCTCCTCGATGAGAAGCTGATAGAATTGAAGGAGACAGCCCAGAAAGGCAAGTTCATGCTGGAGAAGATAGACGTGACCGAGCCGGGCGTTCAGGCAGGGCTCGGCGTCAAGCATCCGCTGACGATAACCCTAGACGAGATATCCCGCGTGTTCATGTCCATGGGGTATTCGATCGCGGAAGGGCCCGAAGTCGAGACTGTCTTCAACAATTTCGACGCGCTGAACTCTCCGCCCAACCATCCGTCGAGAGAGTATACAGACACTTTTTATATAACTGAGGACACGTTGCTCAGATGCCATACTTCGCCGGTTCAGGTCAGGACGATAAAACGGCAGCAGCCACCCATCAAGATCATATCGCCGGGGAGGTGTTTCAGGCGAGACGCCGTCGACGCCACCCACTCGCCCATGTTCAATCAGGTCGAGGGGCTTTTGTTGGACGAGGGAGTTACCATGGCTGACTTGAAGGGCACTTTGGACAGCTTTGCCAAGCAATTATTCGGCTCGTCACTGAGAACTCAGTTCAGGCCTCACTTTTTCCCGTTCACGGAGCCAAGCGCCGAGATGGACGTTTCCTGCTTCAAGTGCGGGGGGAAGGGCTGCAATGTGTGCAAGGGGAACGGCTGGATAGAAATACTTGGGTGCGGGATGGTCCATCCGAACGTTCTCAAGGTCGGCGGTATCGACACGGAGAAGTACACGGGGTTTGCCTTTGGCATGGGAGTTGAGAGAATAGCGATGCTCAAGTATGAGATCGACGATATAAGGCTGTTCTATGAAAATGACATGCGTTTTATAAATCAATTCAAATAGGGAGGTCTTTATGTTAGTACCGCTTGAATGGCTGAGAGATTACATAGATATAGAAAAAGACGTCTGCGTTTCCGACTTCTGCGATAAGATGACCATGTCGGGTTCAAAAGTAGAGTCTTTCGAAGAATTCGGAGAAAAGATAGAAAACATATTAGTGGGTAAGATCGTCAGGATAGAAAAACACCACGGCGCGGACAAGCTCCTCGTGTGCTTTGTCGATATCGGTAAAGACCGGCTATCGCAGGTCGTGACAGGCGCGGACAACGTGTTTGAAGGAGCGTTTGTGCCGGTAGCGCTTCACGGAAGCAGAGTCCCCGGGCCGCTCCACGGCAAGCCGAAACAGGAAGGCGGAGTCGTTATCGAGCGTGGGAAAATCAGAGGCGTCGAATCAGACGGCATGCTTTGCTCCGCGTCGGAGCTTGGATTTGCCGATAAGGTCGTTCCATGGCTTCGCGTGACGGGATATGGATACTAGATGGTCAATGCGAGCCGGGCCGCGACATAAAGGAGGCGCTCGGCATAGCGCAGACGACGGTCGATTTTGAGATAACGCCTAACAGGCCGGATTGCCTTTCGATGCTGGGTATGGCAAGAGAGATAGGGGCCGTGTATAAAAGAGAATTCAAATACCCCGAAACAAGCGGGAAGGACGAGGTCGAGGACGCTTCGGACTATATTTCAGTAGAAATCAGAAAACCCGAACTGTGCGGAAGGTATACCGCCAGAGTGGTGAAGGACGTCAAGGTGGAACAATCCCCTTGGTGGCTCCAAAAAAGGCTAATGCTGGCCGGTATGAGACCGATAAACAATATAGTCGATATCACTAATTTTGTGATGCTGGAATATGGGGAGCCAATCCACGCATTCGATATCAGGCAAGTCATCGGAAACAAGATCATCGTCGACTCCGCTAAGGAAGGCGAACTTTTCACCACCCTTGACGGGGTCGAGCGGACGCTTTCAGGCGATATGCTCTTGATCAAGGACAGCGAAAAAGGCATTGCGATAGCCGGAGTCATGGGAGGGCTAAATTCCGAGATAGAAGAAGATACAGACACGATCGTGATAGAAGCGGCGAATTTCAACATGGACAGCGTGAGGTCCACAAGCAGAAGGCTTGCCCTCAGGACAGAAGCTTCCGCAAGATTCGAAAAGGGGATCGACCCGAACCTATGCCGTGAGGCCGCGGACAGGGTGTGTAGGCTCATAGGGGAGATGGGCGCCGGCACGGTCGTAGGCGGAGCTTATGACGTTTATCCCTCGCCGGCCACCGAAAAGACCGTGGAAGTGAGAACCGCCAGGGTTAACAGCATACTCGGCACAGACATTTCCGGAAAAGCAATGGCGGATATCCTTGAATCGCTTGAAATGAAAGTATCGGGCGACGACAAAATCCTGAAGGTGACGCCGCTTACGATTCGCGGCGACCTGACAGAGGAGATAGATTTCGTTGAGGAGATAGCGAGGATATACGGATACGATGAGCTGCCCGCGACGATACCTAAGGGCAATCTGGAGGCGACTAAAACCGGGGAGAGAACTCTGAAAGACCTGGCTAAAGAAATTATGTGCGCCTTGGGGGCTAACGAGATACAGACATATTCGTTCGTCAGCCCGGGAACCGTCGAGAGCGTCAGGCTCAGCGAGGGATCGCTTGACAGAAAGTTTGTGAAGATCATCAATCCTCTCGGCGAGGAGAATTCTGTCATGCGGCTTATCCTTACTCCCAATATGATCGAAGCGCTTGGAAGGAATTATTCCAGAAACAACCAGAGCGTGAGGGCGTTTGAGCTGGGAACCACATTCGCGGAAGACCTTAAAAGGAGTGACGGGCTGCCCGACGAACAGGATTCTCTGGCGATAGGCATTTACGGTCAGGGCGAGAGCTTTTTCACGTTGAAGGGCATGGTGGAAGAGCTGTTTTCGGGCCTGGGGGTAAGAGACGTTAAATTCATACAGGAAAGCGGATACGGCGTCTACCATCCCGGCAGATGCGCGCGGATACTTTCAGGCGAAACAGAAGTGGGGATAATGGGTGAAGTGCATCCGGACATTTCCGAGAAATTCGGCGTCGAAACACGCTGCTATTGCTGTGAGCTGAAGTTTGACCCGATCATGAAGTCGGCCGATATAGAGAAGCTTTACAGGCCGCTGCCTAAATACCCGCAAGCCGTAAGGGATATAGCGCTGATCGTCGACGAGGATACAGCGGCGGGCGTACTTTCAGACATCATAACGGAAGAGGGCGGCGATATTCTGGAGACGTTATATCTGTTTGACGTATACAGGGGGAAGCAGATCGGCGACGGCAAAAAGAGCGTCGCGTTTTCATTGACTTACAGGGCGTCTGACAGGACGCTTACTGAAGAGGAATTGGTCGAAGTACACGGCAGGATAATAAGGGCGCTTCAGGACAAGGCGAACGCTGTTCTCAGAGATGTTTGAAAAGAAGGTAAGATGGTATGGAGAATAACAAAGTAAGCGTTAAAATCTACGGACAGGAGTATGTCATCGCGGGCGAAGAATCGCGGGAACACATCATAAAGGTTGCCGATTACGTGGATTCAAAGATGCGCGCGGCCGACCGAACGGTGAAGATGGGGCAGATATCGGTGCTGGCCGTGCTTTCCGCCGTCAACGTCGCAAGCGATTATTTCAGGGCAAAAGACGCCGGTCTGGAAATGAAAAAAATGAATGAACAGCTCGAAAAGGACGTCGCCCACTATGTCCAGATGTGGGAGGAAGCGAAACGCAGTTTTTTGCAATATAAGGAAGACGCCCAGATAGTCTCCAAAAAGCAGGATACACTGAAGAGCGCGCTTGATGAACGCGAGCAGGAACTGGCGGATCTCAGAGTGATGCTCGACGACGCCGAAATGCGGGTCAAAAACGAAGTGAAAAATGAAATAGAGAAGCTGCAGGACAAATTGAGGGAGACGGAGAACAATTATTTTGACCTGCAGATGGAGAATGTCCAACTGAAGAGCGAGCTCGAAAGACTTAAAAAAGTAATGGGATAAGGATGAACCAAAAATCGTACCGTCTTTTGGAATATGACAAGATAATAGAGACTCTTGGCGCTATGGCAGGATCTTTGATGACCAGAAAGGTCATAAAAGAACTGAAACCGCATATTACGGTGGGGAAAGCCCGCGAGGCGCAGGAGGAAACCACGGAGGCAGTCCGGATCATCAAGAGCAAGGGAACGCCTCCTCTCGGATCGTTTTACGATATTGAAAACCAACTTCATCTGGCAAGAAAGGGAGGGACGCTCACCATGGCGGACCTTCTTCAGATACTTTACAACATGAGTTCAGCAAGGGGCACGGTAAATTTTATGAGGAGCGACCTGCCAGAAACTCCTGTGATCTCTTCAATCGTGTCTGCGTTGACGCTGCATAAAGCGCTGGAGGAAAACATCGACAGATGTATTATCTCTGAAGATGAAATGTCGGACAACGCGAGCGTGGAGCTCAGGAACATAAGGCGAAGCATCGGAAGGCAAAAGATCGCACTTCAAGATAAGATGAATTCGATGATAAATTCACAGGCGAACAGGCCGATGCTGCAGGATCAGGTGATCACGATAAGACAGGGCAGGTATGTGATTCCGGTCAAGCAGGAATACAGGACGCGCTTTCCGGGAATAATACACGACCAATCGGGCAGCGGCGCCACCCTGTTCATTGAGCCACAGGCGATAGTCAACATGAACAACGAACTGAGGGAGCTTGAGATAGCCGAGAAGATTGAGATAGAGCGCGTCTTAGCCGAACTGTCGGGATATGTTTCTGAAAGGTATTACGATCTGCTGAACAATCAGAAGCTGCTCGTCAGCCTCGACTTTATTTTCGCCAAAGGCAAGCTATCAGTTTTTCATAAGGCAGCCGAGCCATCGCTGAATACGAGCGGGCGCATTAAAATGATGAGCGCGAGGCACCCGCTTATAGACGGTGAAAAAGTGGTTCCCGTCAGCATTTCGGTGGGCGGGGTTTACGACGCCATCATCATAACCGGACCGAATACCGGAGGTAAGACGGTGACGCTCAAAACCGCGGGGCTTCTGTCCATGATGGCCCAGACCGGACTTCACCTGCCGGCGGAGCAAGGCAGCGAAGCGGCTGTGTTTAAAAACATCTATGCGGACATAGGCGACGAACAGAGCATAGAGCAGAGCCTTTCGACCTTTTCATCGCACATGAAAAACATAGTGGATATAGTAGACAATGCCGACCCGGACACCCTCGTCCTGCTTGACGAATTGGGCGCGGGGACAGACCCCACAGAGGGCGCCGCGCTCGCCATAGCGATACTCGAGGACCTGGCGGAAAAGGGAGCGAAGACGATAGCGACGACGCATTACGCGGAGCTTAAAAAATATGCAGTTTCAAAGCACGGCGTTGAGAACGCCTCGATGGAATTCGATGTGGAAACATTGAGTCCGACATTTAAGCTTTCCATCGGTTTGCCGGGCAAGTCAAACGCCTTCGAGATCTCACGAAAATTGGGGCTTCCCTCAAAGATAATCGACACGGCAAGGTCGCTCATCGACAGGGGTGATATGCAGTTTGAGGACGTGGTGAGCGCCATCGAGGCGGAAAGAAAGGCGGCCGAGGCAGAAAGAGACGAAGCTGTTTTACTGAAGCTCGAAATAAAGAGGCAGAGCGAAGAACTGGCAAAAGAGAAGACGAAATTTGAGGAACAGCGGGAGAAGCTTCTCGATAAAGCGAGGAGCGAGGCGAGCGGCATCATAGAAGAAGCTAAGGAAATATCTGTCGAAGTGCAGAAGGAACTTCGGGAGATATCCGCCATGGAGAGCGGAGGCGAGAGAGGCAGGCGCCTTTCCGATAGCAGGAAGAAGCTGAAAGAAGCCGAGGGAAAATATCGGCGCGGGCAGGAACGGATCGCAAACGAAAACCCGGCGAACGCCGAAGATATAACGCTTGGCTGTACGGTTAAGCTGGTCGCTCTCGATCAAAAAGGACAGGTGGCGACGCTGCCCGATGAAAAGGGCGACGTGATGGTGCAGGTGGGGATGCTGAAGGTGAACGTCAACGTCTCGGATCTGATGATCATCGCGGGCGGCGATAGTAAAAGTGAAAAAGCAAACCAGGGAAAATACGGCAATCTGTACAGACAGAAGGCCGGCAGCATATCCATAAGCCTTAATGTGCAGGGCGAGAACCTGGACAGTGCTACGATGGACGTCGATAAATACCTTGACGACGCTTACATGGCGGGGCTTCAAAGAGTAACGATCATCCACGGCAGGGGCGAAGGCGTCCTGCGGGAGGGTCTTCACGCGATGTTTAAGACGCATAAACACGTTGACAAATTCAGAAAAGGGACGTACGGAGAAGGAGGGGACGGCGTGACGGTCGTCGAGTTGAAATAATGTATATAGTAAGCGCATGCCTGGCAGGGAAAAACTGCAAATACGACGGTGGGAATAACGAGTGCGGATGGGTCGGAATCTTCATAAAAAACCATAATTGCGCGCTTGTCTGTCCCGAGGAAGAGCTGCTAAAGACGCCCAGGCCTCCGACCGAAATAATCGGCGGCCGAGGTGTGAACAAGACGGGAAGAGACGTCACGGACTTGTTGAAAAAAGGCGCGGAAAATGTGTGGGAAGAAGCACGTGAAGCCGCAAGAAGCTATGGTGAGGACATCGAGGGCGCTATTCTAAAAGCGAACAGCCCCTCATGCGGATGCGGCGCCATATACGACGGTACGTTTACGGGAACGCTGACGGCCGGAAACGGCTTTTTTGCGGAGCTGCTTTTAGAGAAAGGAATAAAGGTGATCACAGAAAAGGAGGTCACGGAATGATAGACTACAGACAGATGATCGCGAAAATCATCGCACCCTCAGCAGGCGGGCTTGCAGATGATGAAATACGTGGAATGGTTGAAATACCGTCTGACAGCAAGATGGGCGACTATGCCTTTCCGTGCTTTAGGCTGGCCAAGACGATGCGGAAAGCGCCTCACATGATAGCGAAAGACATCGCGGAAAAAATTGCGGAAAATGGCGCCTTCGCAAAAGTGGAAAACGTAAACGGTTATGTAAACATGTTCATGAACAGGGAACATTTCATGAAGAATCTTCTGCATGAGGCTATGCTCAAGAGGGAAAAATTCGGCAGGAGCAACGTTGGCAACGGCAAAAAAACCATCGTAGAATACTCGGCGCCCAATATCGCAAAGCCGTTTCATATAGGGCATATAAGGAGCACCGTCATAGGGAACTCCATATACAAGATATACGATTTTTTGGGATATGACACCGTTAGGATAAATCATCTTGGAGATTACGGCACCCAGTTCGGAAAGATCATCTGCGCATACAGGAAATGGGGCAACAAGGAGGACGTCGTCAGGGAACCCATAAAGACGCTGCTCTCGTACTACGTAAAATTCCATGAGGAATCGGAAAAAGACCCGTCGCTTGAAGACGAGGCCAGGGCCGTCTTCTACAGGCTTGAACATGGGGAACCGGCGGAGCTGGAGCTATGGCAGTGGTTTCGCGACGAGAGCCTGAGAGAGTTCAAGCGGGTATACGACATGCTGGGGATCGAGTTCGATTCGTACGCGGGGGAAAGCTTTTATTCCGATAAGATGCCAGCCGCTCTTGCGATAATGAAGGAGAAAAAAATCCTCGTGCCTTCTATGGGCGCACAGATAGTTGAGCTTGAGGAATACGGCATGTCAGCGGCGCTGATAACGAAGCAGGACGGATCAACGCTTTATATAACACGGGACATCGCCGCCGCCATTTACAGAAAGCAGCACTACAATTTCTACAAGAATCTCTATATCGTCGGGTCGCAGCAGATACTTCACTTCAAGCAGTGGATCAAGATAATAGAGCTGATGGGATTTGACTGGGCGGATGACTGCGTTCACATACCATTCGGGATGGTCAGCCTTGAAGAGGGCACGGTATCCACAAGGCAGGGACGCGTGGTGTTTTTGGAGGAAGTTCTGAACAAAGCAGTAGAGAAAACGAAGGAGATCATTATTGAAAAGGGCGTCAACACGGACAATATAGATGAAACAGCAAAGCAAGTGGGTATAGGCGCCGTAATTTTCCAGGAGCTCGCAAACAGCAGGATAAAGGACTATGTCTTTTCGTGGGATAAAGTCTTGAACTTCGAGGGGGAGACAGGCCCTTACGTTCAATACACTCACGCGAGGATCGCAAGCGTGATGAGAAACGCCGGCGGCGAAAAAGCGGAAAAAAGCCTCGACGCCGACAATTGCGACGTTAGTTTTATCACGGGCGACAGCGCCTATGAACTGGCCAAGCTCCTATATAAATTCGGATCGGTGGTGGAAGACGCGGCCGAAAAATATGAGCCGTCGATAGTCACCAGACACATAGTGGACATAGCGCAGGCGTTTAACCGCTTCTATCATGACGAGTATATACTCGTCGATAACGAGAAGGAGAAGTCGGCGAAGCTGACGCTGGCTTTCGCAGCAAAGACTGTGCTTAAAAATGGCCTCTGGCTTCTTGGGATGGAAGCGCCGGATAAGATGTAGAGAGACAGAGGGACGACATGCGATATGAAGGAAGCGTGTACAGGCCGCCCAGCGAGGCTTACAGCCTGATAATTCAAGCGACCATAGGGTGCGCGCACAACAGCTGCACATTTTGCAGCATGTTTAAGGACAAGAAATTCAGAGTCAGGGACGTCAAGGAAGTTCTGACCGATCTGGACATGGCAAGGCGGCACTACAAACGGGTTGAAAGGATATTCCTCGCCGACGGCGACGTCCTGGTGCTTTCCGCCGACAAGCTGCTTGCAATATTGGACTACATTGAGAAGTTGTTTCCGGAATGCGAAAGAGTCAGCATTTACGGCTCCCCGCAGGACGTCCTTAGAAAAACGGACGAGGAGCTATCCACGCTCTTTGAAAAGGGTGTGAAAATCATCTATATCGGCGCCGAATCGGGAAGCGACAAGGTCCTTGCCGACGTGCGCAAGGGGGCGGACAGGGACGAGATCATCACGGCCGTAAAGAGGATAGAGACGTCAGGTATCAAAGCTTCGGTGACGTTCATATCGGGGCTCGGGGGCCGAAAAGACTGGCGGGAGCACGCTGTCGAAACAGGAACTATGATAAGCCGGATGGAGCCCTCTTACGTCGGGTTGCTGACGCTCATGGTGGAGAAGTCGGCGCCTCTTTACGCCGATGTTAAGTCCGGCAGTTTTCATTTGCTGTCACCTGAAGAAATAGTGGCTGAAACGGTTCTGTTGCTCACCAATGTGGATGTGAAAAAAAAGTGCGTTTTCAGAAGCAATCACGCTTCAAACTATATTTCGCTTAAGGGCGATCTGCCGGTGGATAAGGATAAGATGATCGGGCAACTCGAATACGCTTTGAAAAACTCAAAGGCATTAAAGGAAGAGTGGCTGAGGATGCTGTAGAGATGAAGATACTGCTATCGACCCTCAATTCAAAATACATACATTCCAATCTGGCGCTGAAATATCTATACACGGCGGCGGCGGGTATTTGTGATTCGATCGAGATAAAGGAATTCACGATCAACAACAGCGACGACTATGTATTTTCAGAGATCGTTGCCGGAGAATACGACGCGGTCTGCTTTTCGTGTTACGTCTGGAACATAGAGGAGACGTTGTATCTCTCCGAAAACATAAAAAAAGCAAGGCCGGATTTGCTGATAGTGCTCGGCGGGCCTGAGACGAGCTATGAGACGGAAAAGACGATGGCGGAGCACGAATTCATAGATTTCATAATCATGGGGGAAGGGGAGTATACGTTCAACTGCCTTGTAAGGGCGCTCACTTCCTTTGACACGGAATACGAGAAGATAAAGGGCCTGGCGTTCAGAAGGGCGGGCGAAGTGACGGTCAATCAGTCGGCGGATACGCTGGTCTTTGAGTCGGTTCCTTTCCCGTACAACCTGTTGACGTGCGAGAGCGATAAGATAATCTATTACGAATCGTCAAGGGGATGCCCTTTTCACTGTACGTACTGCATGTCTTCACTCGAAAGGAAGGTGCGGGCGCTGCCTTTAGAGAGGGTGTTCAAGGATATAGTATACTTTCTTGGAAATTCCGTAAAACAAGTCAAATTTGTGGACAGGACATTTAACTGGGACAACAACAGATGCAAAGAGATCATCGGATACATACTGAAAAGAGATAACGGCGTCACGAACTTTCACTTCGAGATCTGCGGCGATTTGATGGACGAGGCGTTCATCGGGCTATTGAGTCAGGCGAGGAAAGGCCTTTTTCAATTCGAGGTCGGCGTGCAGTCGGTGAACAAAAAAGCGCTCGCTTCCGTCAGGAGGAGCGTTGCGGTCGACAAGGTTCTGCGCAATACTAGAAAGCTTACAGCGCTCGGAAACGTCAAGGTCCACGTGAGCCTCATCGCGGGGCTTCCATTCGAGGATTATAACGCATTTAAAAAATCCTTCAACGCGTCTTACCTGCTCTCTGCGGACACTTTTCAACTTGGTTTCTTAAAACTGCTTAAAGGGACCGAAATGCGGGAAACCGCAGCGGACTACAGGTACGAGTTCAGAAGCAGGGCGCCATATGAATTGATTTCAAACATGTTCCTTTCGGCGGGAGACGTTTGCCGACTGAAACAGGTAGAAAAGATGCTCAACCTCTACTACAACAGAGGCGGTTTTGAAAAGGCTCTGGAGTACGCCACGAGAGTGCTCGCGGAGACGCCGTTCGGCTTTTTCGAGGAGCTTTCGATATACTACGGACTGAAGGGATTTCAAAACAGGTCCCATAAAAAGGAAGAGCTGTACGAAATACTGCTCGAATATGCTGAATGGAAAAGCAAGAAACTGAACATTTCAGCGGATGAATTCTCGCTGCTTTTGGACAGCGACTCAAAGGAAAGGGGCATGGATGTCAGAAGATAAGATAACCCGCGTCGCGGATGTGAAGATACGGAAAGACAGGTTGGGGCGCTACTTCAAAAAATATTTAAATAGATTCGTGTTCGATGAATTCTCGGAAAGCTACATGAGAAAGGCTGGGATCGCGGAGATAATGAGAGGAGTGCCCGTCCCTCTGCGAAAAGAGGATGTCGAAGCCTTCGAGGGCGGCGAGGGTATAAAGGGCCTACATCTTGTCGAGAACATGACATGGGTCATGGGAGCCGACCCGCACTTTAAGCACGTACCGAGTTATATTGAACTGCTGTCAAAAGTTTATAACTACAAGATATACGAGGGGATGTTGAAAAAAGGCAGGAATTTCGCGGAAAAAGGCGACCTGAATAAGGCGTTCATATATTTTCGCGCGACATTATGCATGAACCCGACGTACCTGCACGGAATGTACAGCTACGCCAGAGTATGCAGGGCCCTATACATGAAGAGCGAAGACGCCGAGTACATCGGCAGGTTTAAGGCGGAGGCGACCGACTACTTCGAGCTGTTGACGGAAGTCCATCCAAAATTTGCCCAGGCGTATTACTATCTCGGCTATGCTTACCTCAACATGGGGCTCTACTTGAAAGCGGAGCTTGCATGGAAGGGATTTTTGAGCAGAAGCCAGACTCCGAAAGACAGAAAGGAGATCAAGGAGCGGCTAAAACAGATAGAGGAACCGGTAATGATCGAGGCGGGTTACAACGCGGTCCTTTCGGGAAATTTCAAGCAGGGCCTGAAAATGCTGGAGCCGTTCACGCGTTCAAGGTTCAAAACATGGTGGCCGTTATCTTATTATCTGGGCGTGTGCTATATCAGGCTGGGGATGAGGGAGGAAGCGCTGGCTTACTTCAAGAATGTTCTGCTGCTGAACGGAAGCCATCTTGAGACCATGGAGGAGTTGGCGGGTATATATGCGGAGGCCGGAGATGCGGAAAATGAAGAGAAGTACAGGAAAAAAATAGAATTGGTTAAGGAAGCCGGGAAAATATAAGTTGACACAACCCACAGATGTACTGTATAATATGTTCTGCCGTCAAAGAACAGTTGATATTCCAAGGTAGCTCAATGGTGGAGCACTCGGCTGTTAACCGATAGGTTGTGGGTTCGAGCCCCACCCTTGGAGCCAACCAGCCGGAGTGGCGGAACT
>Ga0123353_10012784_pt1 | contig 11971 bp, 4 predicted proteins | sample TergutLab28metaG_3_FD_92763 | JGI IMG/M metagenome (GOLD analysis project Ga0123353, IMG submission 92763) | Labiotermes labralis P3 segment gut microbial communities from Petit-Saut dam, French Guiana - Lab288 P3 | ecosystem: Host-associated > Arthropoda: Insects > Digestive system > Gut ... | reverse complement strand
TTGTTGCCCACTAAATATAACTAATCCCTGGCAACAGGACGTTTTGTTGCCCACTAAATATAACTAGCCACTGGCAACAGGACGTTTTGTTGCCCACTAAATATAACTAGTCACTGGCAACAGGGCATTTTGTTGCCCACTAAATATAACTAATCCCTGGCAACAGGACGTTTTGTTGCAAACTAAACATAATTAATCCCTGGCAACAGGACGTTTTGTTGCCCACTAAATATAACTAATCCCTGGCAACAGGACGTTTTGTTGCCCACTAAATATAACTAATCCCTGGCAACAGGACGTTTTGTTGCACACTAAACATAATTAATCCCTGGTAACAGGACGTTTTGTTGCCCACTAAATATAACTAATCCCTGGCAACAGGACGTTTTGTTGCCCACTAAACATAACTAGTCACAGGCAACAGGACTTTTTTTGGATCCCAAGTCCTAGCCGAGCGGTGAGTAGGAGGTTGTGGGATGAATTGATGGTCGAACGTCCAAGATCGTAGGATACAAAGTAGCTTTATTGTTGTATCGGGAAGCCAATCTCGCGCCCCGAGTTCCAGTAGGTGAAAGTTACAGCCAAGCGTTACAGCAAGAATAGACAAAATACGCAGGTTTGCATGGCAGTTAAGTGATCTAGTCACATGCTTCTAGCACAAAGGTCATGTGTGTTCGTACCCTGTCCCGTGCATTTAGCGTTCAGGCCAACGACTAAACTGGCGTATGACATGGGGCGAGGTTCACAGTGCAGTGCATGGTACAGTACCAACAGTATGGTACAGTACCAACAAGGCTGTGATACAAGCATTAAATATAACTATGAACCAAACAAAACAGGGGTGTCCCAAAATGCCCCTGCGGGGTCTTGGCGTGCATGCATGCAACATGTTTGTTGCCCACTAAATATAACTAATATCTGTACTTGTGCTCTTTACCGTTCTTTCTGCCATGTTCGGGGACCCTCAGGCATCCGATAAGCAAACATTTGACTCCCCAAGTACGTTCGTGTTACTGCCAATGACATATAAATTTTAATATAAAAAATTTATTTAAAAATTCCAAAGTCCAGAGACAGCGAAATCTTTCTCCGTTAATCAGACGCGATTTGCCTTTCGTCACAGACGATTTGCGGTGTGCAGTTATGCCGCAGTGCCTAGAGCTGTGCTGTTTTGAAATATTTTATTTTACACGCCTTGGAGAAATGATAATATTAAAGTTACTTTAAACGCGTATTTTATGTAAGAAATGTATTTATAGCTGTAAGTAAAATTTCCCCATGTTAATTAGCTGTCGCTTCAATGCCTGCCATTTTCCGTCCCACGCCCGTCTGACAGTAGTCGGTCATGGACGCTTGTCGCGGTACGTTAACACGATTCGTTTCGCAGTGCAATAAACGACTATTCCGCTGTGTCAAGTAATTTACATTCGAAATTCTGTAACGTTCCCGAAATCGTGTGTCTTGTTTTCGGTATTTAGTGTTTAAAACTTTAATTAGTTTCCAATTACTCGAACGTAACAACATTCCTACCTTTCACTCATCATCTGCATATACAGTATTTGAACAAATTGCACAATTAATAATCATTTGTCAGTTTATGTCCCTCCTACATGTTTCGACCTTTACAAGTTCATCATCAGGGAGGTATGTACAAAGGCACACAAGTAGAAGAAATTTTGTCAAAAATGCGCGTGTGTTCAGAAAAAATGCAAAATTGTTATATTCTTATAATAAAACCAACGAGAAGCACTAATGTGTGAAATTTATTTTTGGAATAGAATTCTACATGTTTCGGACAGTTTCTCTGTCCATCAACAGGAGTCTAGCACTGTACACACTGCAATGGTATATGTCACACAGGGTTGTTGACAGCTTGCGAGCAAGCAGTCAGCATAACCTGTATGACATATACCTGTTGCTGTGTGTACAGTGCTATACTCCTGATGATGGACAGAGAAACTGTCCGAAACATGTAGAGTTCTATTCCAAAAATAAATTTGAGAATTTGGTGCTTCTCGTTGGTTTTATTATAAGAATACAATTACGATGCAAGGTCATTTGAATGTCAAATGCAAAATTGTTAATTAAAATTCCTAAAAATGTTCAAAATATAAACGAATTATCAACTTTTCTTATATTTCTAAACCATTTTACCATCCACGGCCAACAAATATCTGTGTCCATTTTTGTCAACTTCAATTCAAGGGGAATATCGCTCTGTTGTCTGGCTGGTGTTTATAGCACTGTGGGTATCTGAGTACTGAGAATGCAAAAAAAAGAGAAAGGAAAATCTGGATAAGAAGTTAAGTAATTTTTTTAAATATTTGAAAATTAATATGAAAAATAGAATATTTATATAACACTTCTGAAAATTAAAACGACTTAAAAATACTGTCAGAATCCTACAAATTTCTGTCAAAATTTGATGGTCCCTGATTTGTATACAAGGTTTAAAATGTCACACTTACTACCAAGATTATATTTATGACATTACGTCTAAGTAAACATTGTATTTGCTGTGTTATGTGGAATGTGACTAACCTTCATATGAGATACACAGAAGAATGAATTCATACGAGCCCAATTAACCTTTTGAAGCCTAATATCAACTATAGTGGTCGTACCGCACCGCTAACCTCTAAAGTTGCATTTTATATATTTATTCAACAAATATAGGTATTGAATATTTTAAACGTGGTATATAATCTCCGTTTTTTTCTCTTCAAAATGTAGTTTGTTTCATAATTCTAACTTATTTGGTTCCTGTATTATTCACATTTTATATACAGGTGTGCCAAAATTAAAAGAATAATTCCGGCGCCAAAAGGTTAAACTGTGTCGCATAAATTACCCTTTGACTCCTAAAGGAAAGTTACAATAGTCTGTGTAGAGGATTGATTTGCATGGAAAACACTAACCGTATTGATGTAATGTTGTGTGCAGAGTCAACACACAGAACACGTCTAAACAATATATCTGTAAAACGTACTGTCCGGAAATAAAAAAATGTTACAATGTAAACGGACGTATTTGAAGATTTTCAGCCTAATATCTTGATAAATCAGAGGCAATGTTAAAGACAGATGCATAAACGGCGAAACAATTACACACATTTGAATACAGCACATTACATAGGCCTATAGTCTTAAAATTAAAAGCCAAAAAGATTTATTATTTCTCAATATTATTTTTGGTAAAGAACTCTAAGGGATTCGGACAGACTTACTGTCCATCATCAGGAGTTTTAGTACTAGTTGACTGTCTGCTAGCAGACAGTCAACTAGTACTAAAACTCCTGATGATGGACAGTAAATTTGATGTTCGTGTGACCCTGCATCCTTAATATGAAACCATTTATTAGACCAACTTGTTGCAACAATTATGATTTATTAATAAACCATTAACTCAACATGTTTTGGGCACCATTGTGCCCATCTTCAGGAGTGCTAGGATGTACACTACAACATATGTTTTTCAGCACTGTAAAAGGTAAGTCACAATAAGGTGTTTGTATTGTGATCGATTGTTTGTTGTGTTAGGTGATGATTGGTATCCTGTGTTAGACACGCTGTAGGGTGTAAGTCTGTCCGAAACATGTAGAGTTCTTTACCAAAATAAAGCTGAGAATTAGTGCATCTTGTTGACTTTTTTTATAAGAATATATCACGATGCACGGTCCTCTGAATGTCAAAAGAGGCCTATAGGTTGGTCGACTGGCTAACGTGTGTACTGTTAACACAATAGCTGAACACAACATGCGAATATAAGAGTAAACACAACTGAAACACTCACCTTTCCGTAAATAATCAACAACTTATCTTACTGAAGCACATTAACTTAAGGTAACTGATCGCAGTAACCCACGAACAGGTAGACAACTGCTAGTGTACCGCTCCACAATCACACAGCTTCGCACACCCGCACAAACACTAACCTAAAGCCACTTAAACCAACCAGCGCACTTCTTGTACTGCCAACCGGCACCTTCTCTACGACTGACCTGCAGTCCGAGACAAGCGGCTTCTTGAGCACTGGGGAGACTGAAACGCAAGAACCGGCCGCCAACCCACATCAGCTTTCGTACGTAAGGTTCACATTCCCGTAAAACTAAACGCAAGTTTCGTCTCTACGTTCATGCCAGTGCACCTTCACTCAGCTCACCCGGACGAAGCTGTTCATACCAGGCGCACACCAGGTAGAAAATGTCAAAGAGTTTATAAAGAGAAAAGATTCCTCTTTCGAAAAGAGGAGCAGAAAATGTCGAACATCTGTCAAATGCGTCAGGATATTTACGAAACTAATCTCAGTAGTGGCAGGGTTAGCTGTAACGATTCTCCTTGAACCGAATTATATTCCCAGAATTTGTTTTTCTTAATATTTTTTTTCAGGTAATGCACCGAGTTAATATTAATTTGGGCAACTGCTAGCTGCAAGCACTTCAACTAACAATGATTAAAACCTTTAAGCGCTGTTACTGATGTTGGTGTTTCTGTATGGTATGTGCACGCACAAAGGCAACTTTACGCACGTACACGCCACGACGGTACATGTGGGGATTAGACGCATAACTCCTCTCATTCCTAACCTCGAGCGTAGATACGGGTACGTAGCTAGATTCACTTCCTGGCTGCAGTACCACTGGGAACGAACCCGGTACCCATTTTATAGTAGGCTGAGGGGACCCCAGAGATGGCGTGGATGTTTTGGAAGTGAGAAAAATCCCTTGCCCCAGCCAAGATTTGAAACCGACATCTTCCACACCGTGACCCAATCAATAAACCGACCGCGCTGTCTCGGTGCCCCTGTCAAGTATGAGGAACCCCAATTAAGTTCAAAGTTTGCTGACCCCCTTCACCATAACAGGGGACCGCGGTAGCACAGTGGTTAAGGTGCTGTGCTACAAATCGGAAAGTCGTTGGTTCGATCCCAGCTGGTGCCATTGGAACCTTTCATTGACATAAAATCCCTGAGGTCCACTCAGCCTCTAACAGAAATGAGTAACAGGAGTATTTACTGGGAGTAAAGGCGGCCGGTGCGTAAGGCTGACAAACTTACCACCATCCTGTGCAGTTGTCACAAAATCTGGGAACCTTAACTTCATGGAACCCTCTGGGCCACTCCAGGTCTGTAACGGGACTGCCTTTATAAGAAAGAGACTGCAGTTTTATGAACACTGGGAAGCAGTCACGTGATCCTCTCATTTCGTTTGTTTATACTAAATGAAACAATAGTAAACAGAGTCTATACACAACTTTAATTAATTATTAGTTTAAATATTTATCAGCGACATGTTTCGGCCCATTTAAAAAACCATCTTCAGGCTGATTGCGTAGCAAGGAAGGAACATTACGTTAAATTGTCACAAATATTGCACGAGATCTCGTTTTGCATAAAATTATAGGGGTATTATATTAATATAATGTTTGAAGGTGTAAATAAAATCTGTTAACACAATAAACTTTAAAATTCACTAAATACTGTATAGTAAAGGTAAACGTAAAGGTCACCCTTGTACAGGCACTGGGGCTTTGTACAGGCCGCACAGCCCATAGAGGGAGTAGAGGTATAGCTCTACTCTTTCTTGACCGTGGCACTAGAAGGGGGTGAGGGGTCAGCGTCACGCCCCGGCCGCTCTTTACCCCGAGAAAGACCCGGTATCCATTGTACAGGAGGCTAGGTGGGCCCCAGTGCCCGTCTGGACCGATGCGGAAAATCTCGCCCCCCACCGGGATTCGATCCCCGGACCGTCCAGCCCGTAGTCAGTCGCTATACCGACTGAGCTACCCGGCCCACATTAAATTCTTCTTCTTCTTTTCCTCCTCCTTCCATTAGCACTACAGCCCACTGTGGGCTTTGGCCTGTCGAACAATGTCCTTCCATTTTTTCCTATCTGCCACCAACTCTCTCCACCTTCTCACTCCCAGCACTTGAAGATCTCTTTCTACTTCCTCTTTGCATCTTTTCCTGGGACTTCCCCTTCTTCTCGTCCCTTCCAGTTTTTGAGTGAAGTTCTTTTTGGGCATTCTATCCTCCTCCATTCTCTCCAGGTGACCTAACCAGGTTATCCTTTGCCCTTTTATCCATTTTACTATATTTTCACCTTTGCTCACCTCTTCTAGTTCTCGATTCGTCCGACTTTTCCATTCCCCGTTTTCATAACATTAAATTCTATATAGTATTTTATAAGTGTTACAATTCATTGTGTTAACAGACTATATTACAGTTTAAAACCTTATTTCCTTAATATGCAATCAGCCAGCACGTGGTTTTATTAAAAAGTCGAAACATGTCGCTGATAATTACTTAAACTAGTTGACTGACATTGTGTGGACCCTCTGTTTACTCCTGTTTTATTTATCAGCACGTTATAACACAACTGGGACGCCTTGCCTGAGCGTTCCCTTGTTTCCCTCCTTCAGAAATACTGAGAACTTAAATCGGTCTGGGAAAATTCGGCAAAATATAAATGAATGGGCAAAACAGCTACGATATTTAGCTGAAAGAGGGCCAAACGTGCAATGGCTGAACGGCCTTACCTGACCAGTGTCACAATCCCATTAACAAGTACCAAGATATATGGCCTTGGGGCGATACCATAAAGTGAATTAACCTATCAGACACGTGTGAGGCACAGCGTAGATCAGGCCACGTGGCTAGTCGGATAGATCTTCACCGCAGACGGCCGGGTTCAATTACTGGGCAGGTCGCGTGGCATTTGTGGGGGACTAATAGGCACTGGGGATATTTCGGCTCTCCACTGTTCCAGCTCGTTCCATCATTGCCCCATATTCATTTATTCGCAGATACAAAGACATATTCTCCCTTCGCTCGGACAATAACGACATCGTAACTACATCACTGAGTGACGCAGTTTGCACGCTTCACATCTCGTGGCAATGCCGTACCTTCTCACGGAACACAAATCGGTGTAACTTCACATGTGCTCATAACGGAAGTACGGCCTCCCCTGCGCCGAATTTCACGGAACCCGCAAACACTCAGCACATTTGCCTAATGACATCTAGTGGCTTATCGAGGGGGGCTCAAACCCCCGCCCCCGAAATTCTGAAGGCCCTCCAAAATCGTGCCAAACTCAACCCGATTGTGAAAACTGTTAAAAATTGCTGAATTTAGGACGCCAACACCCCAAGCTGTTCGGAAAAAGAAAGCAGTAAAATTCTAAAACTACCGCCGGTTCGCAATTGTTTTACGTTAGCAATGACAAATAAATTTGTCGCCATCATAAATAGTCTTAAAGTAACAAAAATTAAGAAAATGTTACTATATGAAATGAAATTTCTTGTACCAAATTACAGCTGCCTCCGGAGCCCCTGACTAGGGGGCTACCGCCCCCAGATACCCTTTCTCTCTGTCCTCTGTCCTCAACTGAATTTGTTGACCCCCCGAACAAAATTCCTGGGTACGCCACTGCCGATATCACATACCAAACGTAACCCCAACGGGACAACAACAATGGAAAGTGGGTTTAACAAATCATGTAGGCTCCCAACTAACCTGTGGCATTCAGTGTGCTGATTTTCACATAAATCACAATCAATACATTTTTGTGGGTATATGTTGTAACAGGGGGCCGCGGTAGCACAGTGGCTAAGGCACTGCGCTACAAATCGGAAGGTCGCTGGTTCGATCCCAGCTGGTGTCATTGGAATTTTTCATTGACCTAATCCTTCCGATCCCACTATGGCCCTGGGGTCGACCCAGCCTTTAACAGAAATGAGTACCAGGAGTATTTCCTGGGGATAAAAGCGGTCGGTGCGTAAGGCTGACAACCTTACCACCATCCTGTGCCGTTGTCACGCAATTTGGGAACCTTAACGTCTTGGAACCCTCTGGGCGCCTCGGACCCATATTGGAACTGATTTACCTTTGCCTTTACCTTTTTTATCAACTGTAACGATGTTATTTTCGAATTCAGATCAAGAATGTGGCAAATAATGAAAAACTGTTATTCGCCGCACGGCTTTTCACGAACTTCACAGTAAGTGTGAAAGGTTTCGTGAAGAACTCGTATCGAATTTCGTGAAAATATACCAGACTGTTCCTGTACTGTTATTGGGTCACAGATGGGCAGAGGGAAGGGAGTGGGGGGGGTGACGTGGTCTGACCCATAGGTATTACTTTCTGCTTAGTTAATATCGTCTGACTTATCACCGCAAACCTTGCTCCTGGTGCCAGGAACTTGCGCATTTCAGAGGACCGTTCTGTGCAGAGCTAACAGACCTGCTGCTACAGGAGTCAGTCACACCAGGATCAGGGTCATTCCTACTGTTTATGAACTGCTTATTGGTTTCTCGTTTGCTGGCAAAGAACAGTGCATCATTTGAGATATGCATGTGAAATTCAGCATGCAGTTAGAGTATCAAGGTGGCTGTGTATCTCGTATGAGACGTTGCTTTGCGAGACAGCAGTCATAAATATGGCCACCATGCGCTTCTGTCATGTTTCATCAGACAACATTAACGTGTATGTAACTTATAATTCATTCACAAAAGTGCAATAAACACAAACGTAATAAACTTACTACATTTGCATAAAAAACGGCCTACGGAACCAGAATAAGCACTTTATGAACTGCCCTCGGACTTTAGCTGCTTTTCAAACCAGTCTTCTGTATTTTACGTGACATTGGATTTAAGAAAATTTAATTATGTTTCCATGTCTTATTTACACCTGGAAATAAAACGCTTCTTTCATTGTTATTAATATATTGTGTACATTTAACCATTTACAGTCTAGCGGTTTCTTTACGTACCGCCAGGTTTAACATTAAAATAATCTACATGGTGTTCGCTTTGCGTTGAGTGTGTTGTGCGGATCTGAGAACAGACAGCGGTCTTTTGCTTTGTACATCATTAACTGACTGGTTTTTATAGCCGTGGTAGAAAGTGTTTACAGCGCGGTACGGACTGAGTCCTTAATATAAAGCAGATTAATTTTAGTCTTTTAAAAGTTTAATGACATGTATTAGGAGCTAAGGCATATAAAGATACGTGTTACTTGGCTACCGACGTATCGGTTTTTAAATTTAGGGATGTAGTCACGTGATAATGATCCGATTTCCGTGTCGAAACATGGTGCAGTACACAAAAAAAATAAGATTTGTACTTGAATGTTGCTGACGACAGGTACATTTCGGGAACACGTGAGGATTAAGTGAATGCAACTGGGGGCAGCATGAGGCCTGGTAGCTACAGCATACAGTATCGGGTAAATACCGACAGTTGTTCTGGTAATGGACTACCCATTACCCGGTAAATACCGACAGTCATACGGACAACTGTGATGGTAATAGAGCATCCAAATACCGACTGTTATTCTGGTAATAGACTATCCATTACCCAGTAAATACCGACAGTTGTTCTGGTAATAGAGTATCCATTACCCAGTAAATACCGACAGTTGTTCTGGTAATAGACTATCCATTACCCAGTAAATACCGACAGTTACACCGACAGTTGTTCTGGTAATAGAGTATCCATTACCCAGTAAATAACGACAGTTGTTCTGGTAATAGAGTATCCATTACCCAGTAAATAACGACAGTTGTTCCATTTTACCGAGAAAGGACTGATCATTGTTCTGGCTCCGTCTGACGAGGTGAAACATTACTTAACAAAGGGGAACTGATCACCCAGAAGGGTCTGTTTTTGAGCACCTTGTTGCTGCACTCTCCTTGTACGGCACGCATTTGCACCTTCCACTGTCCTGAATCAACTGAACAAAAGACAGACAGCCTGTGTCCTATGCTCACTCTACCATCTATTTCAGATCTCATCTGAAACAACAAAACTAACCCCTTCCTTCTAGACATGTGTCTAATCGTACGCCACAGTAAATCCCTCTACCGAATCGACCACCAACTTTCAACACTCCATCTTCGTGGCAGGGCTAGCTGCAATGTGTCGACATCACACATCCTCTAGTTTGGTCCAAATGGTGGCAAACACTCTGACCGTTTGCAGCATTCTGGTATAATACCAATATCAGCAACAACAGCGCAGCGCAGCGCATGCGTGCCACATCCAAGGTTCACTGCGCGACATTTCTGTAGCTGACCGCAGCACTGATTTAAAGACATGGCGATATCGATGCATTTACATTTCAAACCGTACGCACCAGAAATATCTATGACTTTCTTGCTATTTTATGGATACGAATCTTAGAACTAGTTCCTATTTGTCTGTCCTCAATTTGAGTACTTCATTTCCTGCTCCCAGATTATCACACATACCGTTCGCTGGCGACACTAAGACCGTAAACAATGTACCACCACTCTTTATCACCCCCCGGATGTTCACGTGACGTCATTCGGGTGAACGGACCTTGTATGATAAGTGAAATGAGGTCAAGAGTGTTGCATTCCTTTCCACCGGGGAGATTGTGTTTCTGTTGCTGGTAACGGAACTCTAGTGACGTGTCACTCAGCGCCCCTGGTGGAGGAAGGGGAACACAGCGCGCTGCCAGAAGCAGCGCGCAGTGGTGTGGTGGCCAGCCTGCGTTTCACGTATGCACTGTGACGTAAACCAGCTGTGTGCATAACACAGCTGTTGAGCTTAACCAAATTTTATTTAATTCACCTACAAAACATGTTTCTCCCTCATTAGGAGACCACGGTCAAGAACTTTAGTAAATATAGCACTGGGGAGTACTTTGGGTTCAGGTACACAAAAAATGTACGGGCAAATAATAAGGTGAGGGAAATTCAGTCAAAAACACAACCATATCATGTCATGTCATGCTATGCTATGTTATATTATATTATATTATATCGTATCATATATCATATCATGTCATGTCACGTCGTGTCATGCTATGTTATGTTATGTTATGTAATATATTATAACATTATATTATATATAACTCTCATAGCAAGAAAGTTGTCAAAAACTGATTATGGCCGCTATAGGCCGAAACACGTAGTTTTCTATTGCCAATAACTACCATAATTTAGCCATATATTCAGGCTGTGTTTTTGGCTGAATTTACCTCACCTTGTAGTTTAAACACAAAATGGGGATGGCGCACCTGAAAAAATACGGGCAAATGAATTTAAAAAATAAATGATTAAAAAGTCTGTCTTTTTAATAATTTATTTTTTAAATTGCGCTTTGGTTTTTTTTAATGTAATTCTGTCACAAAGCGCCCCCCTACATGTTTCGGCCACTCATGTGATCTTCTTCAGCGTGGTAAGTGCAAGAACAGAAATATATTTACAGCGTGTCGGGGTCACTCTGCAGGTAGGATCGCCAGTCCGGCTCACAGCCCACCAGACATACCTGCCATGTGCACAAACCCGCACAACTAAACTCCACACAACAATATTTCGTTTATAATATTTTCAACTTACCACTGCTTTACAATTTAATCGGAATTTTACCCGAAACTGAATTATTTCAAATGTGGGGGTGAGCTCGACACATTACAAACTCATTTGTATTCTCTCACACTTATCACCCTGAAGATGACCACATGAGTGGCCGAAACATGTGGATGGTCGCTATGTAATAAAATTACATTCATAGAACCGAAGGGAATTTGTTGATCTTCATAATAAATTCTACGCATCTAATTAACTCGCGGAGCGTAACAAACAAATCTAATTTACCAAATGACAAAACCACTAAACCTACACATGTTCATTACTACACGTTACAATGATCCGGAGTTCGAATCTCGTCACGGGCAACACGTTGATTTCTCGTCCAAAACGTTCAGACCAGTTCTAGAGTCTATTCAACCGGTACCGCAGCTCCTACAGTGGGAGTACCGGGGTGCTGATAAGTCCTTAGCCCGAGCAGGAAAGAAACAAGCTGCGCCTGTCAAAAGTGTGATGGGCAGAGGAATCGGACTGATTTGGCTGGAGTGCTGATAAGTCCTTAGCCCGGCCAAGAAGGAAACAAGCTGCGTCTGTCAAAAGTGTGATGGACAGAGGAATGGACTGATTTGGCTA
>Ga0123353_10012782_pt1 | contig 11973 bp, 2 predicted proteins | sample TergutLab28metaG_3_FD_92763 | JGI IMG/M metagenome (GOLD analysis project Ga0123353, IMG submission 92763) | Labiotermes labralis P3 segment gut microbial communities from Petit-Saut dam, French Guiana - Lab288 P3 | ecosystem: Host-associated > Arthropoda: Insects > Digestive system > Gut ... | reverse complement strand
TATACAAAATATGAAATTGGTTACTACTAAATTTAAGTCGGGAGGGCTACATGAGAAGCATGTAGTGGCAACTTGGAATATTGGGAACCATCTCAGCATTTGCGTTTAGGCACAAGAAAACCAAGAAAAACCTGTGTCGAGGTGGCCGGTCGCAGGACCTTCCGAATACTGACTTCTAGCCAGCATGTTTAAATTGTAATTTGTTCGATAAGAGTGTTGATAAATTTGGTTGAATCAGCATATTTGTGGAAATGAACTGTCAGAAGCCATAACATAACACCTACTTTGCTAATGTTCAGAATTACAAACGTACAAACTTTGTAATGCCAGGCGTTTATGAAAGCAAGTACATGAAGATTGCATTCTGCAGTACAAAATGCAGTGTAGCTTGTGGTGTGAGAAATGAGCTGATGATCAGTCTGATTTTCGAATCGCATTCCTGACAGTAGGATAGTTTTTTTATTTCCAGTAGGTCCTGTTGCCTACACAAATTCTACAGATATCGTTGTCGTTGTTTTTATTGTTGTTGTTGGTTTCATTGTTTTTGTTGTTGTGATTATTATTATTTTGTTGCTTTTGTTGTTTTTATTATTATTATTTGTTTTGTTGGTGTTTGTTGTTGTTGGTATTTGTAGTTGTTGTTGTGATTATTATTATTTTGTTGCTTTTGTTATTATTATTATTATTTGTTTTGTTGGTGTTTGTTGTTGTTGGTATTTGTAGTAGTAGTAGTAGTAGTAGTTGTTGTTGTTGTTGTTGTTGTTGTTGTTGTTGTTGTTGTCGTCGTCGTCGTCGTCTTCGTCGTCGCCGTTGTCAAGTCGCGGTGTATGTAATATTAAGAATATCTGTTGAGCTTAAAAGGTTATCGGCAGAGGCACACAATCCCTCCGCAGTTTAATATCCCTTTTCTCTTACTCCGCATATCTTGTATTATTCTGTGTAGAGGTAAAAGCTGGAGGACACCCAATGACATGCGTAGGCAGGCACAGAAGGGATGCGGAGTTTGAGCCTCAGCAATGGTCTGGACGTGCACAGAATATATCGCTCCCACCGGGTTTCGATCACCGGACCGATCAGCCTATAGCGAGTCGCTGTACCAACTAGGTTATCCCGGCTGGTTAATATAAAGACAGGAATATGAAGTTCACCCAATAACGTGCCATGAAGGAACAGAAGGTAGAGTAGAGGTGTAGATCTACCCACTCATGACCTCGGCGCTAGATCGGGTGTCAGCGCCATGTGCCGACCCCTTTACCCCAGTGAAAGGGACCCGGTACCCATTTTACAAGAGGCTGGATGAAACTTGGAGCCTCTCTGGGCGGGTATGGAAAGTTCAGCCCTGTCAGTATTCGAACCCCGGACCCTCCATCACCCAACGAGTAATTACATGTATTACGCTACCACGTCCCTCTATTTATAAAAGCAAAGAGGGTAGTTATGGAACCACCACAATTTTCAGTACTAGTGATTTTGTTAAGGCGCCCAAAAATATAAATTCCAACACAGCAGTAACTTGTGAAGTGAGATAGAAAACCAACAAGATGCAACAGTTAGATGTTTATTATCAATACTTTCACAACATGTTTCGGGCACCATTATGCCCATCTTCCGGAGAACAAGACGTGTGTTACTGCACGTGGTGTGCTGCGCTGGTTCTGCTGGATGTGGTTGGTAGCGGTTGTGGGGCGCTGCGTTGTAGGATGCAAGCACTGTGAAGGTTACTGTTCAACATCTTGTTAGTTTTCTATCTCACGTCACAATTTGCTCACGATCCACGGTTACAGAAACCTACAGCAGTAACATTTATTCCTGCTTCTGATAGTCGAAATTTGTCTTCTTATAATGTACGATCCCTGTTTACTGCATGTAAGCATATTTACCATTGTTATATTCTTTCTTTTGGGTATTTCCCCGAAGTCTAAATTTTATATGCCGACGTTTCGGAACACTCTGTCTCTTCCATCAGCATAGGTCGTGTGAACAAGAAGAATTCACACCACCTATGTAGATGGAAAATATAGAGTGCTCCGAAACGTCGGCATGTAAAATTTAGACACCGGGAAATTACCCAAAAGAAAGAATACAACATTCACAACAGGAGAAAGTTTGAAATCAAGAATATTTACCACTGTTGCCATATAGACTCTTACACCCTCCCGCACGTGTCCATTACGGTATTTTCCATAAGAAAGAAACTTTCATTTGATTTTTGTGTTAACGCTGTGACGAAGCCACAGAACATGATTTCATCATGAAACAGGAATCATACCTCAGAAGACGACAGTAAAATTAAGAGAGATTGTGTTCGTAAATTATGCACAGTGCTGTACGTGTGTCGTAAGTACAGTGGCTGTACTAACAAGTTAACGTTGCAACACTGTAATTGGCACCTATGTTCTGACGCTATCGAAAATTAACCGAGTTCATCGGGGTGAACGTTTCTTGAGGACACGGCGCGGAGCTAGGCAGCGGTGCGCGCTCTCTGCGTATAGGCAGGTGTTCAGATTCCCACTGAGTCACCTCGGATTATCTGGCTTACGGTGATGAACATGGCTGGAGGAGGGTTGGCTGGGCTACATGACGAGCGAGGGATAGGATTAACCCCCACCCTCACCCTTATCTCTCTTCAAATTGCCGCAGTATCATCGTGTTCGCTATCATCACCGTGCTAGCTCCAGCACATACCTCATTACACCGCAACAAATAGCACCCTCTTTGCACCCCTTCTAGCACACCATTCCTTCACCTGGACCGCAAGGGATGATCAAAGTCCTGGTCTTAGCAGCGCAGGCATGGTATGTCTTCTGAAGTATCAGTAAGAAAAACTTCCCATGTTTTTCTCAGCGTGCAAAAAACTGCCCCTTGTTTTAAGGGTACGGACTACAACATAGCTAAACCCGGTTAATTATGTAACTAGAAAACCCTATACAGGCCTGCACAGGCCCTGAGAACTCTAGGAGTTTGAGGCTCCCATTACTTCTAGACAATCGGCACATGAAGGTGGTAAGAAAGCCAACTCTACGCTCCGGCCGCATTTATCCCCCAGAAGATACTCCTGTTGCTTATTTCTGCTAGAGACCGAGTCGAAACCAGGGTCACAGTGCGTCAGAAAGGATTACGTCCAAGAAAAATCCCAATGACCCCATCGAGAATAAAACCCGCAACCTACTGCCTTGTAGTTCAGTGTCTCACCTAAGTAACTAGCATAAAGAATATCGGGGCTGGAAGGCTAGGATCCAATTTGAACTCGATAAGTTCTGCTGTTCGACTCTCAGCTATGTGCCCGCCCATAAACTTAAGGCCCTAGAATGTACTGTCATTATTTTTCCCTCGTGAAAGCTAAACAAGTTGCTTAACACAGACCACGATGTTTTCTTCTATTATAGTCTTTCCTTTAGGTTTCCTTACCAAAATGTCTATGGATTTCTCTTCTGACACAGGCGTGTGGCCGGGTGTTTCCACTTCGTCCACTTTGATTTGAAAATCCAAAGAATAATTAGAAGTTTCCGAGACGATTCTTCCGGGACGTTTCGACTGTAGGATGTGAGACCAGTAGTTCGTCTTCAAACGTCGAGAAACAACAAACCAGTGATGGAGGGTCACATTCCAGGGGAACAGACACCTCACCCTTGCAACGTGCTGAATAACCTCTCAGCTTTCCTGCTTTATGACACACTGGCAGTATTCGGTTAGCCACAGAAGGACATTTGCAAACCGGTGATATCAAAAACTGGTAAAGGGACAACAGACAAGCCACAACAATTAGGTGTAAATCTTCAAAACCATTTCTCTAAGACCCACATACACAAACTACCAATTCGCAGAACACAAAGTCATAACCAAAGAACTAACAAAATCTGTAACAACAATTACAAAATTTTTATCCAACAAAATCCACATATATTTCAACATAAAATGTTATATTTAAAACATTAAGCCTCCAACATGTTTCGATTCGTTAAGGATCACCTTCAGGGCGGACCCACATCAGTCACGTACACACAAAGAATTAAGATAATATTAAGCAAACATACTGAAGCTTTTGTTGTATGCAATTTTTCTATGGTATTTTTGTAACGATGGACTCCCTTAGTTGTTAGGCATTAATACAGTTAACATTACTCACTTCCATGCTTTGAAAGACACTTATATGAAATACGTCCAACAAAGTACGTAGATATTCTGATATACAATTTTATTTGATGTTTGTGTGACCATGCATCACTGATACAATAATATAAACAACTAACTAGATACAACAATAACAGTGTATTAATAATTTCAATCAGCTCAACATGTTTCGGGCGATCATTTCGCCCATCCTCAAGAGCACTAGACTGTGCTTTATACCACAAGCTGTAAACACAGTCTAGTGCTCTTGAAGATGGGCGAAATTATCGTCCGAAACATGTTAAGCTGATTGAAGTTATTAATAAACTGTTATTGTTGCATCTAGTTGGTTTATTATTATTATTATTATACAATTTTATGTTTACAAAACAAAGCCTGCAACATGTTTCGATGAATTATGGCTCATCTACATGGAGGAATCACATCAATCAATTACGTATAAAAAGAATTAAGATAAACTTAAATAATATTAAATCATATTAAATCTGTGGAGACACTCAAACACTACAATACAAAAACACAGATGGATTTTGGCCTTTTCCGTTCTTGTGCATAAAATACAGAAGAGAGCCACAGATATAAATGGTAGTATCTCAGGACAAGTATCTGGCTTTGCAGACCACATGTCAGAATGCAGCATGGCAAGTCCGGCTGCTCCACGATCTCTATCAGAGACACTTCCCTTTCAGATATACTTTAATGTGTGAATATAATGTTTATTTTCTAGTTAATTTTCACAATGCTGGAACATCAAAATTCGTGAAGTCACAATGTGATTCCATTCATCTTCTAAGTTTTCATCACCTTCGTTAACGCGTTTCTTCAAGTTTCACACACCCTCACTTACATACTGTTAACAGTTATAGTGTCATATTTAAACTGTTCAGTATAACTATATCCATGTGCGCCGGGATAGCTCAGTTTGTATAGCGATTCGCCAGGGGCTGGAGGGTCCGGGGATAGAATCGCATTGGGGGGGCGAGATATTTTCCACCTGTCCAGACCTGCTAAAGTGCGCACCCAGCCTCTTATACAGTGGGTATCGAGTCTTTCCCGAGGGTAAATCGGCCGAAGCTTAGCGTTGACCACCCACCACACCTAGCACCGAAGATAAAGAAAGAGCACGACTAAACATCTACTCTCCCTGTCGGCCTTCGTGGGTGTTCTAGGTGAAATTTACCTTTTATCTACATCTATTGGGACGAACACATTGAGCATTTTTAATTTAGTATGATTCTACATCGAAAGGTCTAATTCTACTCACACCTCAAAATTCCTTCTGGCTATCATACTAATGTTGTGCGAGATAAACTAGACACAACGGCGTCTTTGTGCCCTGCACAAGCAAATCCAAATAACTTCAAGATATAGTACATTGTATCCATTCACAAATCAATATTTATGGCGCTCACAAAGTAACTTTCTCATTTAATTAAGTCTTTATTTTCACTACAACAGTATTTATAAAAGCCTTCCACTGACGCGTCTCCCGAGCCAGTTAAATCCAATTCATGTCCCCACATCCTATTAATGCGATATTATTTTCCAAATTATCCTGCAATCTACTTCTAATTCTCCGGGTTTGTCTTCTCCCTCAGTATATTCCGACAAAAATATAAAATGTATTTCTCGTATGTTCCACATTATCTACATCTTTCGGCTATCCTATCATTCTAAATTCAACCGTTCTTTCACAAAGCGACGCAACACGCAAATTTTAAAGCTCGTAGTAATGCAATATTGCAATGTCCTCTGCAATGGCATAAACTTTCTGATGGATTACAGATAAATCAGCTAAACTATTAGGGCACAAACATACACAGACAACATGAATTGTCTTGTAAGCCTCAAATGTGTGTTATGCTTGGAATTCGATCCAGGATACTCAGTGCATTCAAAAGCATGTGTGCCCCTGTGGAGTTTGGCTGCCCTACTACACGCATGGCTCGTCGCGCACTGTAATCGCATTTAGTACATGCGCTGACCCGTGTTTATGAATAGCGGACTCGTGTACAGTGGGAGTCGGAGCTGCAAGGGGTCTCACATGTGCATTGTACAAACCCGCGGTTCTCGGGTGAAAATTTAAATAACATTTTGACGTCATAAAGTAGTTCCATGCACTGTCGAATATATCACTCTAGTGTTTAGTACTCCGTGTTCCCGACATTCCGTGGTTAGAATACAGGGCTGAATACCGGCTTAAGGACTGTGATTTGCATAGAGTTCCTCAGGTCCTGCAGGGAAATGCTGCGATAGTACGTCAGTACTGACCACTTTCACTTTCTTCCACATTTCATTCCACTCACCATTTGTCATCCTGTAATTCAACGCTAATATACTGCAGTATACAGCAGTTGATAGATCGGCATTGAATAAACTAAGAAAGAATAGTCTAAACGGAATCTTCAGTCACTAGACATAAAAATAAACTACGTGGAGGCTTTATTCCAAGCGTCAAAAATACATATTTACTTATTGAGAGTTAAATTTCAAAATTACTTCTGATTTATGAAAGAAAATAGTTTGTGCCAGAAAATGGCCGCTCAGAACTATTTTCATGCTTAATGTCGTGCCATGAGAGCAAAGTTTTTATAGTAAATTTCGTTGTATTGTATCTGATGGAGAGGAAATACAGACATCCAGTAATTGATAGTTTTATTGACAAATTGACAATTTATGGCGTGAAAACGATTCAAACTACTGGTTCTTCGCTTTCTTAGCAACATAAAAGAGGAAAATTTCCCCCAAAATCCTACAGAATCTGCTACAGAACTACGGCAAGATATGGTGCTCAATGTAACTGAAAATCCTCTTCTACACACACCTGAGCTTCTTTTCTGATAACGTAGAGGGCGGTAATGATGGACAAGGGAAACGACTTGATCTGTATCTAGTCAGAATGGAGCAACCGCACCAAGGAAGGTGGAATCCGGCTATGATGTAGGGTTGCTGCTAGTTTCTCCGCGGCGAGATGAGAGTCCCTAAAAGAAGACTGTAGCCATGAGATAATAGACCATTTTAATTTGTTTCTTTTCATACGGCATTTGAATGAATGCAAAATATGAACAAATATAAGTGTATTGTAACACCTTTATAATAAATACGTAAAAAATAATATGAATTTTTCCATAGTCTAAGTTTCTATCACCGTTTTTTTGTCATGAAATACATACCTTGTGCTCTAAAGGTAAAGCAGTCCCATTAAAGGCCCGAGGTACCCAGAGGGTTCCAGGAAGTTAAGGTTCGCAGATTACGTGATAATGTCCCAGGATTGTGGTAAGGTTGTCAGCCTTACGCACCGGCCGCTTTTACCCCCAGGAAATATTCCTGGTTCTCATTTCTGTTAGAGGCTGAGTCGACCTCAGGGCCCTAGTGCCATCAAAAGGATTATGTCAACGGAAAATTCCATTGACACAATATGGGATCGAACCAGCGACCATCCGATTTGTAGCACAACGCTGTAACCACTGTGCTACCGCGGTCCCCCACTTTGTGCTCTAAAACCCTTGTTCTTTCCAAGTAAGATCAACGAGTCCAGGTTCTCATTGCACAAAATCAGCACGTGCTACGATAATTTCCTTATAATTTTCGTCGTCAGCAAACCTGATTTAGTAAAAACGGTTTATTTCATCCATGTTGCCTGAAAAAAAAGCTGAATATTATTGACTATTGTTTTTTATAGAGGACATTCCGCTGTGTTTAATGAGTTACAAGATAAATTGTTTATAACTGTCGTCAAACACAACAATATACTTGGTTTTCTTTATTTTAATGGCGACATGTTTCTGTACTTCCGACCATCATCTGGCCACACAACTACAGAGTTTTATGTAGTTTTTAATATTTTACGTTTATTTTAATATAACTCCAAGTATTATTGGATCCAAAACTACATAATTGCACTGAATGTGCCGTAAGTTAAGTTTCTGTAAGATGGCCAGATGATGGTCAGAAGGACCGAAACATTTCGCCATTAAAATAAGGACATCTGAAAATCTACTGCTGTGTTTGACGGCAGCTATAAACTATTTGTTTATCTTGTAATTGTTGACTAGTGTTACTGCGTGTAGCCACTACGGTTTGTGGAATTTCTGTCACAGGTAAAGTGGGATTTCACCGTGAGAAACTGGAATAATTAAGCAACACGGAGGAAATACACTAGAAAACTGAACGGATACCTTCTTGTACATGGAAGCACGCAGTTCGCAACTTCTGAAGATAAACGTCAATTCTGACACTCCGAAAACATGTTAGAGTGCAAATGCGTGTTAGCAAGATTTACAGTCAATTTAATCCGTCTAACACTGATGATCTGATACAAGTGAGTGCATTCAGATTTCGAGACCTTCTGACAATTAACGCCATCTATCAGACGCGGTGGCACCGGAGGTTCAGGCACTACGCTACAACCCGGGAGACTCCAGGTTTGATTCTCAATTAGGTCATTGTATTTTTATTGGCTTAATCCCTCCGGCCGCACTGTGGTCCTGGGGTCGACTCAGCCTCTGGCTCAAATGAATACCAAGAATATCTTCTAGAGGGTAAAGGCGGCCGGTGGGTTGGTTTGACAAATTTGCCACCTCCATTTGCCGATTGTCTGTAAATCCTGTAACCATAAGAGCGTGTCCAAGCCTGTGCAGGTATAGCTGTAGCTATATCAGACGCTAACTACGCTCTCTCTGTGTTACCACCAATAGTCACACATTTAGTAGACAAACCATGAACCTTTTCCTGCTAATGTTAAACTTTTCCTGTTAGACACTTGACGTAGTTCTTAGAAAAAAAATCCGATGGTGAGATACATGAGAAACACAATATGAGTAACAAATTTTAGGAATTTGGCATCTTTGTTACATATTCTACAGCGGTTATGTTCTCTTGTAGTTGTTGATTCTGCTGCTGTTACTACTACTACTATTGTTGCTGCTCCTACTACTACTACTACTACTACCACTACTACCACTATTACTACTACCACCACCAACACCCTCGTTGACACTGCTGCTACTACTACTACTCTTGTTGACACTACTACTACTACTACTACTACCACTACCACCACCACTACTACTACTACTATTACTACTAATACTACTACTACTACTACTACTACTACTACCCTCGTTGATACTGCTGTTGCTGCTGCTACTACTACTACAACCACCACCACCACCACCACTACTAGCCTCGTTGACATAGATGCTGCTGCTGCTCTACTTAAATTGAAATTGACAAAAACTGAATAGTAGTAGTAGTAGCAGTAGCAGTAGTAGTAGTAGTAGTAGTAGTAGTAGTAACTCTTATGACTTCATTTAGAGCAACAAAATGAGCCAAAATACGCTTTCGATTACTCCTTTTTCAAAGACGATGCCCAATAAACCAATACAGCTGTGGCAGGAACAGCGTCGATCAGCATCCATCCTTTCAGACAATCAAATACAGTGTTTATGCCGACAAGAATCTCTCGATCTCGGCACTCATCCTCACGTTCCGGCCGCCTTTACACTCGGCCACACATGATTACTGTCGACCCCTACTGCAGAGCGTGCACAAAGGTTTTGTAATCAATGAAGTCAGTGAACAGGAACGATGCGGAAGGTCTAATAGGATCACCACCCCGGCCATTCTAGATGTGAAGCCATTAAAACGAAGCTAGCCTCCAGCAACCCTAAATGAAGCCTCCCTTTGGGATGGTCTGCGACGCGAGCTGTCTTGAAGCATGTGACTGACATTCGCGAGACCCTCCTGAGAGGACGATGCTGAAGGTCGCCTTGTCAAGAACTTCCACGAACGTTATGGAATATTAGGCCTACGTCACATCTCCGTATTCACAAGAGCTCTATAATAAGCCGCCTGAGTCCAACCAACACTCTCACTCCATTTTCTTTCTTGAAGATTTTATTAATATTAACTGGATGAAGGGCATTCTTTGTGCTCGTAATATCCAGTAAATAAACAGTGAAATGCCGTATTACCTAGTCATGTCAGATGGCATTCGACAGCTTATTAATCTTAATATTAGCCTACCATCTACTTCCGGTTCTCTCCAAAGGTGTCTCGTCACTAGTGTCTCGGCTACAAATTTTTAGGTACTTTTAGGCGAGATCACACAGTCGGAAAAAAAGGTCACTATTAACTTCGTCATGTCCGTCCGTCTGCCTGCACGTATGGGTGCGGCTACCGTTGGACGGATTTCCGTGAAATTTGATATTGGTGTCTTATGAATATCTGTCGAGGAATTCGAGAATTGGTTGAAATCTGATAAAAAATATTGGACACTTACACCAAGACATAAGTACTTTTTTTTTTCGTGCTGGCGACGTAAATTCGCCATCAAAGCATTGTTGTGAAACATTCGACATATTTATATTGTTGACAGTCACATTTAGCTCAACAATATGCACTGAACACATTGTTGCTTTTCTTTTTTAAAATGTTCACGTGAACGTGCAACAATGTTACATTGTCCATCTTGTTCATGTTCTACGGGTATATTAGCTCGCCTTTTCTTTTTGCTTGATTATATTGTTATGCATACCTGCATTAATGTACGGTGACTGTTCCAGCATATGAATCTGCTTTCCTCTCCTAGATCTGCACCCTGTACAAAATAACCTCGATATCAGTTAGCCCCTTATATTGGAAGACCATTCTTCACACTTATGTAAGATTACAGATAAACTTAGTGTTCTGGATATTTAATCTTTACACACCTAAATACGATACAGTATGATAAAATATTTGTAACTAATGGTAGCATGCATTCACTAAATTTAAGCTGCTTTCCACGGAGAATTTTGCGAGGAGATTGTGACGTCATTGCGTCGGAAGACATCAGATCGAATTTCGGCCGATTTATCGATACCTTGACGGCTTTTCTACAGTTTCTTCTGCCTTTCCAAGCAAGTATCGGGGCAGTACAGCAGCCTGCACACAGACCACAATTTCTACTTAACCAGTGTCATTCATTATCATCTAACCACTTCATTCAACACTAAATGAAGTCTTCGGTTAAACTTCATCGTTAAATAAAGCAGCAGGCAAAGAAAAGACTATTCAAGTCAAAACTATAAACCAAGTAATGAAAATGATGTCATATGACATAGTTTTTAATTTACTGAAAAACACTCTGAGATGTTTTTACCTTATCATAGCACGTAAAAAAGATACCGAAGGACGAATTGAAGGGTTGTAAAATAAGCGGTTTTGAATCATTTTACCCCGGAATTTAAGGGAAATTACAAGTACTGTGACTTCAGTAACGTCAGAGATTCTTCAGGCCAGAATCGGAATCAGAAACTCATAAGTACGATAATTAATCGAAATGATAAAGCACAGAGAAGGCTAGACTCTCATTTCTGTGTTGTAAACTTGATGTTTATCCCTACTAATCCTGTAATTCTCCACAACTTAATCACCTGTCACTTTATTTAACGACGTAAAGCAAACCGTATTTTTGCATTGTGTAAAAAAAACTACGGAAAGAAAGTGACAGCCATTTTGTGCACGCAGTAGTCACATATGGTTTAGCAGCACATCGTAAGACTTATGACATTACACGATAATGCAGGGCGAGACGCACGTATGTCAAGCAAATTCCGATTCTTGTCTCCCAGCAAAAGACCATACACTGCCAACGGGCTCCAACACGTACTGTTCCTTTGACAGGCGAACTCAAACACCAAATGTTTATATTTCAGTGCAATGTAGCAAAAACCCCAGTGGGCAGCAGTGGATCGTACCACGATCTGATTCATGGTTCAGCGTGTTCTGTTCGCCCCCCCCCCCCCCCCCCCCCCCCCCGCCCCCCCCCCCCACACCAACGATACTTTTTTTTTTTTA
>Ga0123353_10012778_pt1 | contig 11974 bp, 6 predicted proteins | sample TergutLab28metaG_3_FD_92763 | JGI IMG/M metagenome (GOLD analysis project Ga0123353, IMG submission 92763) | Labiotermes labralis P3 segment gut microbial communities from Petit-Saut dam, French Guiana - Lab288 P3 | ecosystem: Host-associated > Arthropoda: Insects > Digestive system > Gut ... | reverse complement strand
ATATACTGTATCCTTTATTAATTTTTGTGCCGTCCAGTTCAAGAATCCAGACGCGCTGCTGAGGAACAAGATGAGCTGCAACGTGTAGGACGCTGCGCAAGATAAACATGTATATTTATCGTTTACGTCACAGAACATGTGTCTGCTACCTTGCCTTGCGATAAAGTTTGAAGGCTCATGTAACGCTTGGAATGTCGCGCAGACTTACGAATACATAGGCTTAAGTCCCACCACTTAAAGTTTGTACAATGATTTATGCTGCTTGTTTCCTTTCTTGCTTAACGACACGATATCATTTTCTCCGACTTTGTCGGCTTGTTCCGTGTACATAACGAAATATATAGGGCACAGGCCTCTTTCCATTGGAGGTAGGTTTACTCTTAACACAGCCAGACCTTATTTCTCACAGCTCTACACAATATATGTATGACCAGGGACGTACTTTCGGTGGGGGAGGGGAGTGGTGCGGCCGCCCCGAGCAAACATTATTGTAAATGAAAATATGATTTTCTGTGCTCAACAGATTTTAAATTACAGAGTCGAATGTGAGTAAATTCAATACACAATTGTGATTTTTGGATCACAATTTCTGTTACGGGCGGCCAATGTGATTACTGGCCCCAGGCGCCAAAAAACCTAGCTAAGCCACTGTTTGACCCAAGTCACAAATCAGAAATTAGTAATAATGTGTATGCTGCAGGTTAGTAACGCCCCTCGTTTGTAAGTTCAGCGTTTCCCATATTGCGGGGCACAGATTCGTGCTGTTTCGTGTTGCGGCCCAAAATGGGCCAATAACAAATATGCTTAATTACTTTTAATCCCAAAAAGCTACGTCAAATCACAAACATATAATTTAATAGAAAGGATACCTCACAGATGCCGCTGAGGCCCATTAGTACTTACCGTGTTAACCGGCAGACTAATACAGAATGTCCAGCTGAAGGCGAAACTCCGGCTACAACATAGCGACTGATGACGCTGTCCGCTCTGCTGTGTTTGAAATCGGATTTGAGATTATTACAGCGGTGAATATGAAACTTGCTGCTCCCTGGAAAGTAAAGAAACGTTTCTGATGATGGTTCCTCGGAAACGTCGGTATTTCTACCAGACTACACCGCGTCACATCCCGGAATACGAAGAATTTACCCTTTGTACAGTTTTGGGGCCTCAAACGTGTTTATTTACATCAAGGGAGAGGTAGACTAAAATATGTGAGATATGAGGTTCTTACAGCGGTGTTTCTGAGGATGGATGTCTTCTGGGACCTGAAGCTGTGCCGTCATATCCCAGAAGACTTGAATTCTCAGAAACAGCTAGTTTATTGAATCGCTGCATTAAAGTATTCTTCACACAGTCTGTCGAAGGGTTTTTTTTTCACATCCATTCCAAAAAGCACAGCACCGAACTACTAAATTATACGAACCGAAATAATTAATATTCTGGCACCCAGTTTCCATTGGCGATGCCCTCGTCTTTCCTTTACGTTCCTATGTTCTAAGGTTTCCACTTATTGGAGGTAACTGAGTATTAGTTTTCGTGACATTTTCTTTGTATCAGGGCATTTTCAAGATGAGTTAGTTTCACCCACATTCCTTTTCCGATAGGTTTTATTGGTGAAGCCAAATCACTACCGTATGTAATCGGCCAGCCGAACTTGGTTGTCTGAGAAGGTTACAAGGTGGCATTTCTAGGTAATTTATGGGATCCACTATCTATTTTGATGGTACTGCACTCTAATTTCCTTCCACATTTGAGCTAACTTTGGAAGACATATACATAACACTTCAAAAGACAAAAGATACAGTTCACCCACAACATGTCATGAAGGTACAGAGGGGTATTAGAGGTACAGCTCTACTCATCCTTTAACCTCGGCGGTAGATGGGGGTGGGTCGTTAACGCCACATCCCGGCCGCTTTATCCCCGGGAATGGCCCAGTATCCATTGTACAGGACGCTGGTTAGGCCGAGGGCCGGTCTGGGCGGGTGTGGATATTGCACCCACCAGGTTTCGATCCCCCGACTGTCCAGCCCGTAGCCAGTTGCAACACCGATTATGCTATTCCCGCCCACCTCTACGTAAGATGTAGTCCAGCAAGTTTCGCGGCGAATTTGGTGTCGTACCCCGAAATTGGGTAGTCACATCCTAAACTAGGAATCATAAGTTTACTCACAGAACTTGCGTGTTAAGTTGAAAGGTGTACAGAGACAGGCGGTCTGGCCTCTTTCGGCTACCTGCACAGGAGAAGGATAAAAACATTACGTGGACCGTCTGTGTCACGCAATATCTGTGCGTGAGACGCACTGCCCCGTTAGTTTGACAGCACGTATGTTTTCTGGAATTCGCGTGTTTGAATGATCAGGGTCAGCTCGGCCTCTTTTTTTCCTTCCTTTCGTGCATAGTAACAAGCTGTCTTGAGAGAGCGGGATAACTCGGGCAGTGCAGTGAGTGGCCTACGAACTAGGTGACTGGGATTTCGTCCCAGGCAGGGTCAGACGGGGCCTAAGGCCCCACTCCCTTCGCGGGATAAAGCGGCCGCAACGTGAATGCCGTGTAGCCTTACCTTCCTGCATACACTAGTTCATTGCAAGATGGGGCTATCGTACTGTACGTTGTCAACTGTCGCACGCAACAGTGATCTTCGTCTTTATGATCCAACTCGTATCACAGGAGAGAGGTTCGCTACACCGGCGCTTTTCAGCCCTCCTTTCCCCACGTCCGTCGATCATGAAGGAAACGTTTGCACGTACCGCAGCGTACTGATAATGTTAATAACGTACAGCTTGTTTGTTTCTAGTTTACCTTTAAAAGAACAGCACAAATGTTTTTCCTTTCATTTGAATACGTTTAAAACAGTTTTAGTAATATGATCAGCACCTTTAAAAGATAATTCTGAAACAACTTCACCGCACCATCAGGCGACGCTTCCCACCAGTGTACCCATCATTTGACAAGCACTGCCCTGTACGGTCGACGACGTGAATCCCAAGTGGTTTTACTGCGTCTTGGGGGAAATTCTTAGCGTGTATTAAAATGTCAAATGACATCTCATGCTTCTCATGCAGCCCACACCAATGGATATATACATATTGCGTGTGTACCCTTAGAACTGAAAATTTTCTATCAGCCCACCCCCTCGTGTAACAAATTATGTCTGGCACTGTATTCACTTCTTATCCCTCATCTCCTCCCCTCTTAGAGCAGGAAGTTTGGGATTCGACTCCCACAGCGCACACACTTTTTTTACTTGTCGCTGTGTTTAGTATTGACGGTGTTATACTTAGGGATTCCGTTCCCAGAACGTTAGTAGTTGGGAAATAGACTTTAACAATAGACGAAGGCGTGTCATGGGGGGATTAACTATATCTGCAATAAATGACCGCATCGAGACAAATAACGCTGGAAATAAGGCATCTGTATGGCTACTGGACTCCACCTAATCACTCTTGCACAGTCGCCAATGTGCCCCTCATAGCCGCAGGGTCTCGTCACCGGTTAAGAACCTCGTCGAAAGACGTACTCATGCGGAACGGAATTCATCTTGAGAATCGTATTGCTCGTCTAGACTGGGGTGACATAGGTGATCTGTGCTGTTCATCATTCCCTGCAGCTAGCACTGTCGGCCACAACGACGTCTATCAACATACTTTCAGATTCCTATGTTCTGGGATAAAGACGCCGTATGGTCTGCCTGGCAAGCATCAACGTTTCCAAGGAAAATGCTGTTTCCTTTATATATAATGCACGGAAAATGGATCATATAAAGTTAAACACTGCATCCTCCCCTATTTCTTACCTGAGGGCAGCATGTTCCTGCGAAGTGTCAGTACTGACGTACCAGCATGCACGGTCCTGCGATTCAGTACACCGAAATATGGCAAGGTTGCCACTTTTGAACCTGCACAACCGGCTGATCACAGTGACTTCCCAAATTCTGCTGTAGTGTATGCACCTTCAGTGCAGTGGAAGCTGCATTTTTCGAAGCACAAAATGGTCTCTTCGCCAAACGCGGTTTTGAGTGACGCGGGTTTGACTACATGCGGCTTAAAATAATGTAGTGTATGGGGTGCGGGGAAATTGGTCGTACGCTGAAAAATTGAAATACTCGGGGATAAACGAGGGCGGTTTTTCGGTCCCCGCGGAAGCTGGCAGCATCAGCTATCCGAGCAATGTGTAAATGTTTGGGTCCATAAGCGCCCGCTGTTCCGTAAACCTTTTTACCCCACACGAAATCTGCACAATGCGGTTTTGCCCAACACTCTGTGATCACTCTGTCTAACATCCACTTTGCACGAGGTATCACCTTACTGCCAAATCTTCACTCACGCATTCATCTGACATAAAGGATATTGATGATGAGACGTTGCATAGCCCACCAGTGTTTCACAGTTTTCATAGCTACACATTATTGCAACTTTGGCCATTTTCAAGGTCGGGTCAAACAGTGACCTTCGGGTTCCTGAGAATTTGTGTCGGTGATGCACGGCGCCTCGCGGCTCCAAGTAACGTTACATGCTCGCTGTGACCTACATCTCATCTCCATAGCAACGCAGGCGACCGGAGATGCCGTAGCTTTTTAAAGACAACCCGCATTTACGCCTCAAGCACTAGCATATCTGTACTAATATTTATGCGGCATCCGGGGTAGCTCAGTCAGGTGACTAGGGTGCAGGATGGACGGAGGTTAAATACGTGGGACGGTGCACAGGCAGTTTCGTCTTCGCCGCTACTGTATCCAGACCGGCTGTTGGTCCCAAGTAGTCTCTGACACAATGCATACCAGGGTGTCTGTCCCCGGACACTACGTGGCAGAAGCGTGAAAGTGACCAGTCATCTCCAGATAGTGTTGAAATTTAGAATGCGTAGAGATATGCCTCCATCGTATTCAGTTAGAGCATAGGAACAACAAATATTTACCTTGAATATTCATTCACACAATTTTGTAACTTGTTTTATTTCCAAAAAAATCAATGTGGCAAGCTGTGACCTTCTTACTGGAAATGACCACTCGATGGTGCTGAACTTGTACATACACTGGGAACTCACGAATACGAGGTAGGAATGCCAACCACTGACCGCAACGTGCTACCTGAAGTAAACCCTGGAAGTCATCCTAAGTTCTTCCCAGAATTTGTTCTATACTCACGTCACTGTGCACAGTGACACTGAGTGGGAAGCATTGCAACGTGTCTCGGCAGTCCGGATATGGCGTCACGCACAAATAATTCCGCCCCACATTTCGAGCCGCCTGGCGCGCTTCATTGCTTCGAAACCGATAAGATAAATTTTACGTTGAACAAGAAATTCAGGCTAAGTGTCACCCTGTGCAAAAGGAATGTCTACAGGAATCCATAAAATGCACGAGTGTATTACCACAGTGAGGCTAGCAATAACTGTGAAGACCTCCAGCACGTCCGTATTTTTTCAAGGGCTCTCTGAGAATTAAATGCTGAGAATATGTTTGAAGTACAGACGGATGATGTAACAGAAAACTGCCGGAAGTTACATAAAGAGGAACATCGTTGTGATATTCCTGGGGCGATAAAATAGAAGAGACATCGGCGGAACATGTAGCATGTTTGGGGAATGAGAAACCATAAAGAACATTGTTTCCCAAAATTTTTGCTCGCGGACACATTTTGGCTTCGGAAACTAACCACGGATCCTTACATCCTTGCTCACGTAAATATAGTAAGTTCGGATAATCGGTATCAAAAATTAGATATTTATTTCTCTGACTGATTTTATACAGCTACGAGTATGTACCAGTAGCATAAGTAACAATGCACTGCGTTATTTTATCTTAATTACAATGAGCGTTGCTCGCTTCGTGAGTACAGGCAGTTCTTTAATTTGACGTTATAATGGACATACGAAATAAACATATCGCCAATTAAATAAGTTCTTCGGTTATTTTTAACAAAACACTGTTCTTAAGTGTAAAGAATAAGTAAACTTCAAAGTAGCCGTTACAGAAAGGTAGCAACGAACCCCCTGGGAACTGGTCGCGGATACCTTGGGAAGCACACTTTGGAAACCACTGGTACAGACTACTAGTCAAGAAAAAGCGAAAATACCAGCAACGAAGACCTAGAATTAAACATAAAGTGTTGCTGTCCCAGTCACATTGTATTATTGTATATTACACTATTATAACACAAAGGGATACCACATACAAACATAGCTGTCTCTGTGTACGTCATGAAGGCGCCTGAGGGAGTGAAGTGTCTCTCCGCCAACTTTTCAGTTCTGCACCAGATGAGATGTTGGTGGTCAGCTTCATGCTCCAGCCGAGTTAACCTCGGGGCAGAGCCCGCGGTATCCAATGTGCAGGCGGCTGCCTGGGCCCAAGAACTGGTCTGGACGCTTTGGAGAACAGAAAAAGCTCTTCTATGCCCGGAATCGAACCACGGTTACTTAGTCATGGAGCCCTTAGCATGGTATACAGGCTACGATATCCTGTATCAGACCTATGCGTAGAATTTGCGGTGTCGTTAAAATGAGTCTGACAAGTACAGTGTGTGTGAAGATTTGAACTGTAGCGAACTGCCTCGAGATACAATCCAATAGCTGGCTTTTGTAGATGCGGCAATGAACCTTTTTGTTCAATAGAAGGCGTGAATTTGTTGACCAGCTGCGGAGCTATGGCATTATCATGTTCGTTTGTATACAGAGCAGACTTCACTACTTTAAGACTTTCGTCAGTTCAGGAACTGTCCACTAGAATCGCTGCTGGCATGCCAAACGCTGTGTGCTGGTACGCTGCCTTAAGGATCAAATCGTAATAAAAAATAAGCCACATATACTTGTTAATAGGCAGAATTGCTGGCAACACTATCTAACTTTTAAACACTGTCAGTCGGTTTTTCCAATTTCAGCTTTTCTATTTAAATACAAAAAATCCTGGCGGTGCACTTAAACTGTGCAGTTTCGTTTAGTGATACGCTAGCGAAAAAAGTTTGAACCCCCGCTGATTTAGACATGTCTGACTTGGACCCAGCGGATTCAGTTACAGTTAACGGTACGCCCGACATGCATGTGTGGACGACGAGGAAGCAGCAGACGCCGACCTTGAAGGACCTTCACTTGTTACGTCTCAGGGGTGGTGCTCAAGTACAGACACCCACACAATCTGTGTTCCCGCAAACGCGATAGCTCTAGTGTGGCAAATTTACATACCCGCCGGGCGATTTATCAGAATTGACCCTCTTACTTCTGCACAGGCGCAGGTGAAATCCATACCACACACAGCTTTCACGCGCGTTAATTGGTCTTTGCTGTCTGAGTGATGTCTGTTCCGAAGAGCTTCCATGAAACCTTTGACAGTACCAGTACACTTTTATTATACCTGCAGCAGTTCTTTGGTTACTGCGGTTCTAAGTCAGCTGTTGAGGTTATGTTCTTCCATCATCATCTGAAAGATGCAGGCGGGGTGGTACGGTCACCAGAAACGTCTAGAGTGGCCAATGTTTATTTTGTTATGATGCAGAATGGCTATAAACCGCTTACGGCGGTCAGCTGACCGGACAGGACACATCATTATGATTATGAATGGGAACGGACGGTTGAGTGAATGCGAAGAGGACCGTGGTGATGACACAGAAATGGATGACGAGCTGGACCGTGGTCAGCGAACCCACTATCCCACATTCTCACTGCCTTCTGAAGGTGGTGACGTCGGTTGCAAAAACTGTCATTTCCGTAACTTGTCGGAATTTCACACGAAAAGCGCATCGCGGACAAGAGCAGACTGCAGAATGTTCACAAATAAGATTTTACGTAAGGAGTCACGCTTGGTAAGCACCTGCGCCCCCCTCTCTTCAAGTAAAAGAGTGATCACTCCTACCAGGAAGATGGAGGCAGTATGCTCCTCCGAAACCGTAGTAGACTACGTGTCGTAGACCTTATCTTTATATCCACTGCCTTGAGAATATTACAGTCGTACTTGTTATGTATGGGTGTCACACTAGGTCTTTCAGTAATGAAATTCAGGGTGTTTAGGGATAGGGTGCAGAGCTGAATAGTGGACTGTAGATGGAGAAAGCAATAGGACAACGGAAAAAACTGGAGATAAATATTGGCCATATTAACCATATATTAGGATGAGATGGGCAGGACATTTCTACAAGCAGAAGGGAAATGAAAAATACACAGATAGTTGTGGTTTGGAAACCTCAATGAGTGGAGGGTACGCTTTGGAGCAGTTAGTTGTGGCACTGCGCTAATAACAGGACGGCCGTGGATTCGATTCCCGATAGGGTCACTGGGATTTTTCATTGGCCCTGGGGTCGACACAGCCTATAACAAAAATCAGTACCCGGGGTATCCCATTGGGGGTAAAGGCGGCCGGTGCGTAGGGCTTACAACCTCGCCATCTTCATTTACTGATCGTCTAAAAATTCTGGAGGCCTTAAACTCCTGGAGCCCTAAGGGTCTGTACAGGGATCGCTTTTACCTCAATGATAGGAAGTGAACAGAGGATGTAATATTAAAGTACTTCAATATTTGGTGCAAAGAATTACGATGTGAGGATGTAGAATGGATGAATCTGGCGCAAGAACAGTCCGATTCCATTAAGCGACGACAATTCCTTGCCCTGCTACGTGACTGTCAGTTTCAAAGCAAGTATCTTCTTAATATCTGATGCACAGATAAGATAGTGAAACGTAATGGAAAAGGAATTACAAGCACGACGATTCTTTTGATTCCGAAATACGTCAGTAGAGTTTATTTCGTTCAAGTTCCGAGACTTCGGTGTTAAAGCATGAACGACAACAGACGGTAGTCACGAAATACACCTTAGTCAGCTAACATGACTTCTGTCAGTTATGCGAATGTTGACATATCTTATGGGTCGCACTGTACTATTTGTTCAGACATTAAACAAAATACAGAAGTGGGTTGGTATTTAGTCCTTCGAGGTTAACAGCCTGTGTGTGCGGTTCCAAGTAGGCCCATGTGTTAATGAAATACTTTTCACTCTGTTTTATTTGCCTTCGGAATTCGAGGTCAGATGAACTCAAGACACTGTGATTAAAAAATTGTGTGCATTTATTTGGGTGGTAAGTGAAATGGGTCAAGAAGAGAAAATCGACGGATATACCAACAGAGAAATACAAAATATTCTCAACCGCTTAGGTTTTCCCGTGTCACTATCACTCTACCAAGGCTCCATTCATATCCCATACATCTGCAACCGACACTACATAATCTTATAAACTGACAGCGCAACTAAATAATTTTTATCGTTGTACCTTGCGTTTTGATATCATATAAAGTTCATACAACAACAAATGCACTGTTTATTGAACCTGATAAAGTTTTAAAATGTACATTAAAAATCACTTTGACTTGCTCCTACATGTTTCGGTCTTTAAATATGACCATCATCAGGGAGCCTAGCTAAAGTTCTATTTAGGTTAATATTCGGTAAAAAAAAAACTACGTCATTATATGTTATGCGGTGGTGTGGCAGCGTGTCATGCTGCCACACCACTGCATTTAAAGACCGAAACATGTAGTAGCAAGTCAAAGTGATTTTTAATGTAAATTTTAAAACTTTGTCAAGTTCAATAAAGAGTGCATTTGTTGGTGTACGAACTTTATATGCCACTAAGTACTTCGCCACTTCTAAATTCTAACAAATAACGAAACGAATGGTATGGAAAAGAGTTCCTGAAACAATGCAAAGTATTTTTTGACGTTTTGCTGACAGTGCATCTCAGTATATTTATCTCAGTAATTAACCAACGTGATGCACAAAATTTTTGTTTTATAATAAGTTTATTTCATGCCTCTACATGTTTCGAGCACATGTGCTCGAAACATGTGGAGGCATGAAATAAAATTTATTGTGAAGCAAAGTTTGTGCATCAAGTTGGTTAATTACTGAGATAAATGCAAAGATTTTTTTAAATGTAACTGCTACCACACGGATCAGGAAGTATGGACTTATATGAAAAAAAATATATATATAAAACAGAGGACATGAAATTCATCAGGGGTACTGAGGGGCACAACAAAAAAGCATTCCGTAGGAATGAAATTTAAACGTCGTTATTCGAGTTAGGACAGAAATATGTAGAACCGTTGGTAGATGTAAAAATAACGGACGGAACAGAAGTGTTGAGAAGGGCATCAGAATTAGCATTTAAGTGAAAGATAACTATGGCGTGATGCATAATTAGAGAGTTCAGCCCGGTTCTACAAGTCTTCGGTAAAGGAGGCAGGGGCTGGCAAAAAAATTCGAACACGAAAGATGAGGTTCTGTCTCTCGGCCGGTATAGAATGGAACGGAAGGAGTACGAGGAGGGAGAAGAGGAGGATGTTATCAACTTCTTACATTATGTAAACAAGAACTGCGCATTAACACGGCGAAAATCGCAGAACGTTATATAATCAACAGCAGGTTCACAAACATTGCTTCTTTTTCACCTCGAGCATTGGATGCTACAAGCCAATTCAGACCGTTAAGAAGTTCTGATACCATATCGTCTAGTACATTAAGTCATACCACGGCTATGTGCCTTGTGGGATTAGACGGTATAAGCATACCGATTTTGCCTGTCTACTAGCTGCAGTTTTTAACAGAATGAACTACGCTAAAATCGGAAGCGTTTGGCGTCGTGCTGGGTTCGAAACTCAGCCGGTTCTTCATGGTTAAGTCATTCCCTCTGTCGTATTCCTTAATAAACCCCTGAAATAGACCACGGCCATTTTCACTCACTTTTAATTGTTATGCCTAGCAACCGTATCTTTTCCTTCACTGCTGTACCTCGAGCAAGAGTGGTCGGCACTTTCCGTATTCGGGAGGTTCCGGGTTCGAATCTCGGTTCAGAGACCGACTATACTGAGGGCGTTTGTGGTTTTCGCCAGGCCTTTTCAGGCAAATATCGGGACAGTATCCCAAATTATACCACGAACACTTCCTTCCATATCCTTTCCACTTCATATGGCACTAATGATCCTATCATTCGACGCTAGACATACGTAAAGTGGATTACTGAGGGGTCGTGAAATATGCCGTACAAGTGTATAGCTGCAGCTTAAAGGTCTTTGTTCAGTGGCCTACGAGCCAAGCAACTAAGGGACAGTTGGCAGCCTTGTGTTATTATATAAACGCGACTTCATTCGCAAGTTTCCGCCTTGTGTAGAAAAAAAGAAATCCCCTGCACTCTAACGAGCGTGTCATGGAGTCATTGCAAGTACTTCTTCTTCGGCGTCATGGCAACAATAGGCATTGTTGAGTGTTGCTGCGACTGGCAATGGAGTATAACACGATAATTCTGCACATAATCGTGGGACTACATTAGCCTCTCGGAACTGTTCTGAAGCTCTACTCATTGTGTTACAGAAGCCAGAACCTAAAATTAAAAAGTCTCCTTCCTAATATCTCCCACGAAAACACACATGTTGAGAATATTCTATGCCTTTCGCCCATTCTGTATAGCATCAAGAATTTTATTCCACATGAACAACTGATGTGTTTTGCGGCGGTTCACAGATTTTCTGTTGGCATGAATGCATGTTCTTTCATTTCGAAATCTTTTCCTGTGAATCCTATGAGAAATTTTTATGTCACTGCGGACTGTAACCGTGGTTTAGAGGAGATTTTAACCCACATATCAACAACACGTTCCACTCAGTAAACCTAGCACTACACTTATTACGGGCAAGTTCGTCTAAATCAGTGTTTCTCAACCGCCGGGCCGCGGCCCGGTACTGGGCCCTGGCATGAATTTTACCTGGCCGCGAGAGGTTCTCCTGGAATTTGTCATTTTAGTTTTCTAAGCAATTTTCATGAATAAATGTTTTATAGTGGAAATATTCTGAGGAGAAAAATATTCTTGAATGTGTCGAAAAACTCAGACACAGATGTTGGCCTGAGGAAACTACAATATGCTACAAGATTTCATTAGTCCAGTGATTGATAATTGAAATGTAATTTTATATTTGTCAACATGCCACACCGTAT
>Ga0123353_10012775_pt1 | contig 11975 bp, 1 predicted proteins | sample TergutLab28metaG_3_FD_92763 | JGI IMG/M metagenome (GOLD analysis project Ga0123353, IMG submission 92763) | Labiotermes labralis P3 segment gut microbial communities from Petit-Saut dam, French Guiana - Lab288 P3 | ecosystem: Host-associated > Arthropoda: Insects > Digestive system > Gut ... | reverse complement strand
TTGCGATGATGGGATAATTGGCTTTGTAGAGATCCATTGCCTCATCCGAAATGGCCCAGTCCAGGAAGGTCTTCGCGGCGGCCTTGATTTCGGATTTACTCATCAGCGCGTTCGCTTCAAGGTCCCAACCCGAGCCGTCAGACGGGAAGATCACATCCACAGGGGCGCCGTCCCTGACCTGCTTGATACCCGCGTAACCGAAGCTGACGCCTATCGTCGCCTCGCCGGCGCCGGCCATCTTTGCCGGCTTAGAACCCGAATGTACGTACTGGGCAACGTTATCATGAAGTTTATCGAGAAAATCCCAACCGGCTTGCGTGTCCTTGCCTTTTAACTGAAGCAGGCCCGCTACCGTAAGCAGCCCCGTGCCGGACGACGCCGGATTCGGCATTACGATCTGATCCTTTAGCTCAGGCTGAAGCAGATCCTCGTAAGTTTTGATCGCTTTTGCCCCGGTCTTCGCGAACTCTACCGTGTTTACGATGATCGCGGTCTCCCACGCGTCGATCCCTACCCAGGTCGGCACACTCTTGTCTGACTTGAATTGAGGGAGAATACGTTCAACACCCGAAGGCGAGTAAGGTTCCAGCATCCCCTCACTGTCCAGTATCATCATGGACGACGCGGCCGTCCCCCATACCAGATCCGCTTGCGGGTTGCTTTTTTCCGCTAAAAGTTTCGCGGTGACGACGCCTGTCGAATCACGGACGACATTCACTTTGATATTCGGCCATGTCGCGTTGAATACATCGAGGTATTCGCTGACCTGTTCATCTTCAAGCGCTGTATAAACCGTGATCTCCCCGCTGTCAGGGCTTCCGGCGTCCGCCGTATCAGTATTGTTCGTCGTATTTACAGGCGCTTTTGGCGCAGGGCTGTCACTGATAGCATTTGTATTGTTGCATGCCACAAAAGCGAAAACCATAATTGCCGCCACGGCAAGAAGGCTTGCAAAACGAATCTTACGCACAGCCCCACGCCTCATCAGGCTAAAAATCTTAAACATTTTAGCGCCGACACTGCGGCTTTTTTTCCAGTTGAAATAGTCTTTGAACATCGATAATTCTCCTTTTTCATTAGAATATTTTTAACAGCTATACGTTAAGCCGGAGTCAAGAATATGTTAGGTTTGTGTAAACAGTATGTAAAAGATGATACACCGCGAGAATTAACAAAAATCTTACATTTGCTTAATATGTTCCACTTGATCCATATTTATATTCTATGAAGGAAAAAGGAGAACTGTGATGGAGAATGCCTCGCTACCCGTTAAACGCAACATTTTGCTAAACCCCGGCCCGGCCACTACGACTGACACCGTGAAGCTCGCGCAGCTCGTCCCGGACATCTGTCCGCGTGAAAAAGAGTTCGGCGATATCCTCAGGGCTATGAGGGAAGACGTAGTGCGAATCGTACACGGCGATCCCGAAAAGTATACCGCTGTTTTTTTCTGCGGATCAGGTACGATCGCCATAGACGCGACTATCAGCTCCCTGCTGCCGGCGGACAAGAAGATACTTATTGTCAATAATGGTTCATACAGCGCCCGGGCCGCCGAGGTGTGCCGGTATTACGATATCCCGCATATAAACATGTCGCTGAACATGCTGGCCATTCCGGATATGAAAACGATCGAAGCAGCTTTAAGGAAAGATCCGGATATCGCCGCGGTTTATGCCTGTCATCACGAAACAGGTACCGGCCTGCTAAACCCTGTACGCGAAATAGGAGCGCTGGCGCACAAATACGGCGCCGCGTTTATAGTCGATACTATATCAACCTATGCCATGATCCCGATAGACATAGAAAAAGACAATATAGATTTCCTTATGTCTTCCGCGCAGAAAGGCCTGATGGCCATGACAGGATTGTCATTTGTAGTAGGGAAAAAAGCCCTTCTTGACGCGTCGAAAGATTATCCCAAACGTTCGTATTACTGCAACCTCTATACGCAGTATGATTATTTTGAAAGACAAGGGGAAATGCACTTCACTCCGCCTGTTCAGGTAGTCTACGCTGCGCGTCAGGCTATCGTTGAATATTTTGCTGAAGGAGAGGATGAAAAATGGGCCAGGCACAAAAGAGTCTGGCGGGCAATCGTAGACAACATTTGCGACTTAGGGTTTCATATGCTCCTTCCTGAAGACAGACAGGCCAAGCTCGGCGTCGCAATCCTCTATCCGTCCGATCCGAATTGGGATTTTGAAAAAATTCACGACTACTGCTACAAGAGAGGCTTTACGATTTATCCGGGGAAAGTATCCGACTTGCCGACTTTCAGGCTCTGCGCCCTCGGCGCTATTGACGTGCCTGATATCGAAGCCTTCTTCCCGGTTTTCAAGAGAGCATTGGCCTCCTGCGGCGTGACGTCCCCTTTTGTCTGAAGAGTCTACATCGCCTTCATATAATTGTCTTCTTCGTCCGTTTTTTCTTCAGGCTCTTTCCTGCTCAAGCGCGCGACCACAATAGCGCCCGCAGTGAATATTATGTGCCATATGGTCCATACATCGATGAAGATCATATGGTAAATCATGTTCTCGGTAAAGATGAACATGAGTATTGAAACTCCGACTAAAATCACGGCAATCATGCGAAGAATGACGTGCTTTTGGGCATGCACTTCATTGTCTGGATTGTCTTCACTATCCTCGTAGTACTTGTTCTTTTTATGCCGTATTAATTTTATCAGGTACGCCAACATCATCGCCAGTGCTATAAATACCGTGATGATAGTCAGTATGAGGTTCAATAGCGCCCATGAATAATCCTGGCTGTATTCATGCGGCGGTTCTTCATCGGGCAATACATGGTGGTCTTCTTCCGCGATTTCTCCGAATCCGGGTTCTTCCGCAAAGGGCGCCGTGTGGCCCCCCTCATGATGCGGCGGGGTATTATGCGTCCCGTTTTCTCCCGACGCTGCCGGACCCGCGGCCGCACCCGGGCCTCCGCCGCCCGGCGTCCCGGGTGCCTCTTGCGAACCGCCCGGCGCGGGCGTGCCCGGCGCCGTTATAGCAGTATAGATAGCGGTTACTATTGTGTCCGCTGTAATATTTGTATATTTCTTATCCCATCCCTTAAATGTAAAGCCCGGGCGGGAAGGATTGACGGGCGCTTGCGCGTCCCATCCGTATGGCACATATTGCGTCTTAAGAGTGGCCGAGTTCCAGTCTATGAACTTAACGGTCAGCATAACGGGATTCCTGGTCCATACACCCTTGAACACGACGTCGTGACCCGGCATGGTAAATACTCCGTCCGCGACCATGCAGTCCGCGCTGTGCCAGCCGCTGAATGAATAACCGGCATAGAAGAGGGTTTCGGTGACGCTTACGATATCCCCGATACTCCTGCTTTCGTCGGCAGGGCCAGCAGGCGCGCCCGGAGGTATAGCGCCGGACACTTCATAACGGACTACCGGCACGCTTGCCGCGTAGTAGACTCTCAGCACGAGGCTGCTGTCTGCCAGAATTGTCCCGGTTATAATATTGCTCCCGTGTCCCGCGTCATAGGTATAACCCGCGTAACCTGTCTTTGGCAAGGCCGTTGCTGTGGCTCCCGGCAGCCCCTTAAGGGTTTCCGTTTCTTTCAACGTGCCGTCTACATAGTGTTCGACCTTATATCCCGAAGCTATTATGTCCGTAACAGGGACCCACAAGCCAATGAATGTAATGTTTTTTTCCGGCATGGAGAAGACTCCGCTTGAGGGGGCGTCAGGGGTTACCCAACCGCTGAATACGTACCCGGTGTGTTCGGGAGTGTTTTCTACGTTTTGCCTCGAACCATATTCCGCCGCCGCGACCCCGGTAGGTACAGCGGGCGCCCCTGCCGGGGCGGGACCGTCAAATGAATAGCTGATAGAGTAAGTGTCTTTTTCGTAGTAAAGATCAAGGACGAGAGCCCCATCGATTAGCGCTTCGCCTGCCGTAGTGCTGCTTTCGTCGTTATAAGTGTATCCCGTATAGGTCATGGCCGAAGCCGATACAGTTTGTCCTGCGATAGCTCTAAAGACAGTCTCATAATACGGTACGCCGTCGAGATGATGTATAACTGTATATGTTGTAGGAACGTCATCCTCGTCTTCGTCAACCAATGTCCAGCTGCCTGTAAAGGTAACGTCGCGGTCAGGCATTGTAAAGCTGCCTTCGAATACGCCCGCTCCGGTAGCATGCCATCCGTTGAACAGGTATGGCCCTGTATTTGGCAGAGGCTTTGCTACGGTTTGCGCAGACCCGTACTCTGCCGTAGCGGCGCCCGGCGCTTCCGGCGCCCCGCCCGGCACAGGCCCTGTAACCTCATAGGTTATGCTATGCGAATTCAGCGTGTAATAAAGCTTCAGCACAAGGTTTTCGCCGTGTTCCAAAACGCCGCTTGATACGGAAGGCCCGCTCCGGTACGTATACCCTGTAAGGACTTTTACTATACCGTTCACGGTGTTGCCTATAATGCCGCTCAGGTTTTCCGTGTCATAGAGGACCGAATCAAGGTAATGCTCTACTGTATATGGGATTACGTTCGATACTGCGATAGGTATCCACCTTCCTGTGAAGGTTACGTTTTTGTGGGGCATAAGGAATGAGGAATCACTCTGAACCAGACAATCCGGCGTGCTCCATCCGCTGAATATGTATCCCGCGAACGCGGGCTCTCCGGCGACATGCTGCTCGCTGTTAAAAGGAACGCCTGTCACGGCGGGCAGCCCCGTCGCGGCCCCCGGAGGAATCCCGCCTTCTATGACATAGCTTATACTGAATGTCGACGCCTCGTAATATAGCCTGAGGACAAGTATCCCCGAGGCCGGTATCTTGCCCGACTTGATTTCGCCCGGCGCCGAAGGTATATACGTGTAGCCTATGTATCCTGTCTTTGGGGTCGCCGTAACTTCCGTGCCTATAACCGCCGAGAAGATTTCGGATTCGGCAAGGGTCGCGCCATGATAATGATCTACCCGATAACCCGAAACGACTGTGATCATTTCCTCAAACATCGCTATATAAGTTTCCGCAACGTATACGCCGCCTTGTTTTTCGGGTATGAAGTTTGCTAAGTCGCTGACCTTTTCCCCTCCGGCATACCAGCCGATGAACTTATATCCGCTGTTGGCTGTCGCGGTAGATCCGACAGCGGTCCCTGTAGCGGGCGGGACCACGTCGCTCGCGCGCGAGACCCTTCCTCCCGGCGCCGCGATGTACATGATGGTGACGGTGCCTTTTTCAGCGAATCGCGCGACATAGCTTCCCTCAACGTTGAGCCCGCTTATATCCCTGGCCGGGATAAACATCTCGTCAGAGCTGACTATCACGTTGAAGTCGGTATCGCCGGCGTCGTACCAGCCCGCGAAAATATAGCCCGGGGCAGGCTCGGCAAGAGAACCTGTAGCGTCGTCGGTTACAGGCGCGAGGAACTCGCTCGCGAGTGATACAGAGCCGCCCGCTGTCGCGCTGTACTCGATCGTAACCGACGCCTTTTCTTTAAACAGCGCCACATAATTACCGGCCGCGTTAAGGCCTTCATCAGTCCTTGGAGGAGTGAAAGAGACAGACGAGCCGACAGGCGAGCCGAATGACGTATCTGCCTTCAAAAACCATCCGAGGAACTCATAGCCCTCATTCACAGTCGCGACCGCCGAAGGGCTGCCCGTGTACGGCGCCACGCTCTCGCCGGCTTTATTCAGGCTTCCGCCGCCTGAAGCCGTCTGCGTCGATCCTGTATTTCCGAGAGTGACCCTTTCGTAAGTAATGGTTACGTCACCGTTTTCCTTAAAGAGCGCAACGTAGCTGCCCTCAACATTAAGGCCGGCCTCCTTGGGAGGTTCAAACACTTTATCTGTTTCAAGCGGCGTGTTGAATCCTGTATCCGCTCCCGCGAACCACCCCATGAACGTATAGCCCGGGTTTTCGGCGGCCTCCGCTGACGGCGACCCTGTAGCGGGGTGAACTATCTCTGAATATTTATTAAGGTCCCCACCGTTGGAAGCTGTCTGCCTTGTAACCCCGTCGTTGCTGACAGTAACCCTGTTATATGTGATCGTTTCTCCGGTTTTTTCTATAAATAAGGCTATATAGCTTCCGCTTGTATGGATATCGTCTGTCCTTGGCGGCGTGAATGTGAGTGTTTCCCACAGAGGCGTACTGAATGTGGTATCTGTATCGGCGAACCACCCTACGAAGTTATAACCGGAATTCACGGTGGCCGCGGCCGAAGGGCTGCCGGTATAAGGCGCGACGACGTCTGAATCCTTATTAAGAGAGCCTCCGGCGGTAGCGGGATCCTGAGGCGTTACGCCATCATTGCTTAGCGTGAAGACCGTATAGTTAATAGTGACGTCCGGGTTTTCCCGGAAGAGCGCTACATAGTCGCCCGCCACATGAAGATCCGCAACCCTTGCCGGGACAAACATGTTGTCAGTTGTCAGGGAAGTGCCAAACCCTGTGTCAGAAGCCCTGTACCAACCTATGAAGGTATATCCTGCCTTGGCGGTCGCGACAGATGACGGGTTTCCGGTTACGGGCGCGACGCTTTCAGAGTATTTGTTCAATTCCCCCCCGTTGGCAGAAGGCGTCTGGGCCGTGAGCCCGTCATTATTCCTTGTGGCGACAGCGTATGTAATGGCTGCATCCGCGTCTTCCTTAAACAGGGCCACGTAGTTTCCTGCCGTATTCAACCCGCCTGTCTTTGGCGGCGTAAAGCTATCGTTTGCGCTGAGCCTGTTGGCATTATCGGTGTAATCGCTTCCTGCCCGGAACCACCCTATGAGTGTATATCCGGGATCGGCAGTGGCAACGCTTTGGGGCGTGCCTGTAAACGGCGCCGCGTTTTCGGTATATATATCAAGCTCCCCGCCGTTTGCGGGATCCTGGACAGTTGTACCGTCGCTGCCTACTGTAACTCTCGTATAGTTGATTGTCACAGACGGATTCTCTTCAAACAGCGCGACATAGCTGCCCGGTACGTGAAGATCCGCGACTCTTGCCGGGACAAATATATTGCTCGCCCCAAGGGCCTGCGCAAAATCTGTGTCGTCAGCGTCAAACCACCCTATGAGAGTATAGCCCGCATAGGCGGACGCGGTAGATGACGGGGACCCCGTCGCGGGCGCGACATTTTCAGAAGTTTTGTTCAAGAACCCTCCGTTGGCTGAAGGCGTTTGCGTTGTTAGCCCGTCATTATCCCTTGTCGCGACAGAGTACGTTATAGCCACATCCGCGTTTTCCTTGAACAGAGCGACATAGTTGCCTGCCGCGTTAAGCCCGCCTGACCTCGCGGGTACAAACCCGTTCTCCGTTTCAATGGCTGTTACAAAACCTGTATCGGAAGCTATGTACCACCCGATGAAGGTGTAGCCCGGCTTTGCGGCCGCTGTCGAGCCCGCGGCGTTCACGCTGTACGGGAAGAGTCTTTCACCGGCGGAGCTTACGGTACCGCCCCTGTCATTCGGGCCCTGAGCCCCGTCCGTATTTGAGACGGTCCTCGCGCTGTAAACTATATCAACCTCATCATTCTCCCTGAATACCGCGACGTAGTTACCGCTTATATTCAAGCCCGAAACTGTATCCCTGGGCGGTTTGTAATAAAGACTTGTACCGAGACTGTTTTCATCATCGGTATAGTCGCTCCCTGCCCGGAACCACCCGACAAAGCTGTATCCGGCGGCCGGCGCCGCGGTCGAACCTGAGGCTTCCTGCACGACAGCCGTGATCCTTTCCCCATCACGCGATACCGTGCCTCCCGCGCCGGTATCCGCGGGATTTAGACTAAGGTTGTGAGTCGTGTAAGTTATTTCCGCGTATTCCGGCTCGTTCATAACGGTATCGGTATATGTATGCGTACGCGGGACAGCCCCTCCGGCAGAGGGATCAAGCGCGACCCTTTTCGGCGTGGCGTCATGCTTATAGCCGTTCTTCGTACCCGTCTCGATCAACCAGTAATAAGTGGTCAACAGCGCAGGCTCGCCATTAATACCGACGGCCGCCCCTTGATCAAGTGAAAGATTCGTGAATACAAGCTTTCCGTCGGTCCCGGTCGTACCGGAACCTATAGCGTCCCCGGTATGCCTCATGCCTGTCCCGTCATCCCTGTAGAGTTCGAATGTCGCCCCGTCCACCGGCGTCGATCTATATGCTTCGTCGACCTTTAGCACTTCAAGAGACGCCGCGTGCTCGTAGTTCTTCCATGTTAATGTGTAGTCGCCTTGTTGATTGACAGGACCTGTCGTGTAGGCTCCCGTAGTATAGAATCCCGCAAGCGCGGAGAGCTCTTTTACGGTATAGGTATCGAACCCGAGCAGCCCCGTAAAAGTAACTATTCCTTCTTCGTCACTTTCCTCGACAATGCGCGGGGAGAAAGAATTGCCGTCCGCGTCACAAAGCTCAAACTCTACGCCTTCGATAGGCGTTACGCCGTCGGCTTTTGTCTTCGTGATGATGAGCGAAGGATCGAAGATCTTATTCAGTATTACATAGTCACCGGTTTCGGGATCACGATCCCCGGTAAAGCTCGTGCAGTTTCCGTCTTTATCAAAGCTAACGTAAACCGGGGGATTTTGCTTGTGGTTTTCGGCCGCTTCAGGTTTGTACACACCGTCCTCAAGCCCCACTTCCTCTATCGCGTAAGTCCCGAACGGGATGCCTTTGAAGGTTACAACTCCGTCATCGTCGCTCGTCTTTATAAGCTCGTAATCGCTTCCGAAAGTAGTGTCCCTCATCCTGAACGTGATACCGGGCAGCGGATCTCCAAGAGGATCGCCGAGCCCGTAAGGCGCTATCCTGTTGCTGTATTTGGTAAATGTAAATTCTATCTCGCCATGCGCGATCGGCTCATTCGTGACGAACAGCTTTGAATCATTGGCGTGTGTATACATATGCGTTCTGGCGTTGCCTGAGCCGCTTACCGTCGCGGGATCAAGCGTGATTTTAATGGGCACGGGCGAAAGGATATACTCTTCCGGAGTCGCTGTTTCTACAAGCCAGTAGACGGCAGGCTCAAGCGCAGGCTCGGAGTTTGTCGTAAGCGTCCCTGTATTATGAGTCAGCGGCAGCCCCGCGAAGACAAGCTTCCCGTTGGAATTGGTTGTCTCGGAGGCTATAGCAGGTCCGGTATGACCCGTACCTGTCCCGTCATCCCTGTAAAGCTCGAAGTGCGCGCCTTCGAGGACAACGCCCGGTCTTAGTTTATCGACTTTTGTAATTTCGATGGACGCCGCGTGAGGATAGTTGATCCAGATATGAGTATAAGGAGTGAGAGCCGTAGCGGGATTTGCCGCGGCGCCCGGCTGGAGGACGTCTACCACATGTTCCCCGGTCTTATAATAGCCTGTGAGCGGGGTGCCGGCTTCTCTGGCTATATATCTTTCACCGCCAATAAGGCCCGCGAAAACCACCTGCCCGTCAGCGTCCGTGACGTCGTTTCCGACGGGAGTCTCGATCTCTCCTGTCACACGGAAAAGGTCAAACTCAATGCCGGAGAGATTCGCGCCCGAAGCGTCCCTCTTCGTGATCGTAAGTGTCGTTTTCTTGATATTATTCGTAACGCTGAACGGCCCCGTAAGATCCGCTCCCGTTTGAACGCCGACTTCGGTGATCCTGCCTTCTTTGTCTATATTTATAAAGAACGGGGTTATCGTCGTATGGTAGTCGGGCGCGGTTGTTTCTTCCACCAAATACCTGCCCCACGGAATATCCGTAAAGGAAATCAATCCTGTCGCGTACTGGCTTGCCGCGGTATAAGTCCGGGTACTGCCGGATGTCGTATCCGTCAGCCTGAATACCGCGCCTCCGAGAGTAGTGCCGGCGTCGCGGTCGGTATACTTAATAAAATCAAAATCAGCGGTTACGGGCGCGTTATCGATTTTAGCGGTCAGGGCTTGCGCGCGCGCGCTAAAAGCAACCTTCGCCTTAGCGGGTGAAAGGATATATCCGGCGACAACCGGGGGTTTTTCCACGATCCAGTATATTGTTTCCGAAAGCGCGGGTTCACTGTTTACCGAGAGCGCGCCTGTATCCTGTATCAGAGGCAGCCCGGTAAAGGCAAGCTTCCCGTTTGCCTCGGTTATGCCGGTTCTTATTGGATCGCCTGTGTAATCTTCGCCTGTCCCGTCATCCCTGTACAGTTCAAACGCCGCGCCGCTTATTAATACGCCCTGACGCTCTTTGTCGACCTTGGTTATCTCTAAAGAAGCCGCGTATTCGTAATTCCTCCATGTGAAGTTATAGTCCGCCGCCTGATTGACAACAGCTATGGCATGGTCGCCGTTAAGGTAATGATTCGGAAGGGGATCGTATACGGAATCACCCTCATTCCATACGCCAAGCTCTTTTACTTTGTACGCGTCGCCTCCGACAAGCCCCGCGAGCGTTGCCTTACCGACAGCGTCGGTGGTTGCCGTCACTGCGGGGCTGAGAGAAGACCCGTCAGCCTTTAAGAGCTCAAATGTGACATTCGGGATCGGCGCGCCCGAAGAGTTTGTTTTTGTAATATTAAAGCTTGGGTTGAATATTTCATTGGTTACTTTAAAATCGCCGACGGTCGGGTTTGCTACCCCGTTAAAGCTCGTGCATACCCCGTTTATATCAAAAGTAACGGGAATATCGGCAAGAGCCCTGTGGTAAGCGGGCGTCCCCGTTTCTCTGAGCCAGTAGTTCCCGAACGGAATATCCTCTATAGTGACTACTCCGCTCCCGTCGCTCGTCCCTGTGCGCGTCAGAGTGCTTTCGGTCGTCCTGTCGATCAATGTAAAGACAATACCCGGCATAGCGCTCTCGCCGAGAGTATATGCCGTCGCTTTACTGCTTACCTTGGTAAAGGCCAATGAAACATTTGTGTGATGCGTCGGTTCATTATCTACGGTCGCGGTATATGTAAACGTCCTGCCATTTGCTTTTCCCGCGGGATCGAGCGTCACCTTCACCGGCGCGGGAGCGAGATCGTAGCCGGCGGGGGCTATGGTTTCCACAAGCCAGTAGTCGGTAGCCAGGAGGGCAGGCTCGGCATTTATGCTGAGAGCAGCGGTATTCTGGGCAAGCGGCAGCTCCGTAAAGGTTAGCTTGCCGTTAGCGCCCGTCTCAATGGCGGCTCTCACCCTTACGGCGTCCCTTGCCGCGCCTTCAAGACCCGCGGGATCGCTGCCGTAAAGCTCATATGACGCCCCTTGGAGAACCACGCCCGGACGCATGACGTCGACCTTGGTGATTTCCAGAGAAGCCGCGTGCTCATAGTTTTGCCATGTAAAGGCGTAGTTGCCCGCCTGGTTTACGGTCGGGACTGCGCGTTCGCCCGGGACGTAGTAACCCGGAACAGACTCGCTGAGTTCTTTTATGAGGTAGGAGGCGCCGCCGTAGAGATCGAAGAACGTAGCCTTACCCGCGCTGTCTGTCTGCGCGGTTACCGCGGGAGAAAAAGAATTGCCGCTGCTGTCACACAGTTCAAACACCGCGTTTTCGACAGGCGTCGTCCCGTTAGCTTTTGTCTTTGTGATTATGTAGTCGGGACGGAAGTAGACGTTTGCGACGGTATTCGCGCCTTCCCCCCATCCCGCGAGGGTATTGCCGGCCGCGTCTATTTCTATTCTGAAAGGCGCCGCCGTCGTGTGGTAAATCGGCGTTACGGTTTCAACGACGTCATATACCCCGAAAGGCACTGACTCGAGGAATTTTATCAAACCCGACGCGTCTGTCGTGATCGTCCTTACATAATTGCTCCCCGGCGTCCGGTCGGTTATCCTGAAGCTTGATTCCCCTTCCGCGACCGGAAGAAAAACACCCTTCGCAAGCCTGTCCGAAGTTTTCTCGAACAGGATAGTGCCGAGCTTTGGATCGTTCTTGACTTGTAGCGCGGCCACGCCGCCCTCCTGCTCAACAATAAAACTAAGGTCATTATCTTCCTTGCCCGTTATCTGGATTCCGGCCGCGCTTTCAGCGCTGATGGTATTTACGTCATACCCGGCAGGCGCGCTGAGTTCTCTTAAGAGATACTCCGATTCC
>Ga0123353_10012774_pt1 | contig 11975 bp, 10 predicted proteins | sample TergutLab28metaG_3_FD_92763 | JGI IMG/M metagenome (GOLD analysis project Ga0123353, IMG submission 92763) | Labiotermes labralis P3 segment gut microbial communities from Petit-Saut dam, French Guiana - Lab288 P3 | ecosystem: Host-associated > Arthropoda: Insects > Digestive system > Gut ... | reverse complement strand
TTGCATTAAGAATGATTTGATTTTCTCCTGATCATGCTCATCTTCTCACAGTATTAGGAATTTTAACAAAAAACATATAATGTGTTATAATTATTTGTTTATTTATTCATTCAATTTTTTGTTTATTCATTAGTTCTTTCATTCATACAATCATTTATTTATGGCTTACATTCAGTAGCTCAGACTATATTTTGTGCAGATTAGTATTACACAGTATTGTTATCAGTGGAAAATACGTGGTAGAATGTGATCATACCGTGGTTTGTGGAATATCTTGGCATTTGCCTGGAGGGACCAAGAGGCCACAAAATTTCATTTGGGATAGCTGACCTCTGGAATAAAGTTTGAACCTGTGATCTGTGGACAAAACTGGATTGGTGATCACTTGTCTATAATATTTGGTTAATGGAATATAAAATTAAAAGAAACTCATGGTATGTAGAAAATGAACATAATTGTGCATTGTCCTAGTGTGGATATGGTCTTAATGTGGATTGTCACAATTTACTTTCTGCTGTGCCCCATAAATGTAAGCACTCTGAGTAATTTCATTAAGTTTAAACTTTTCACTGAACTTTAATCCAGTAACGATGACATCTAATGTGAACTGTATACAAAGCTCATACTGCGCTATAAACCCACTCCATCTGGGGTATAAAAACCAATCAGTTAGTGTTGTATAAGTAATAATTGCTGTTCTGCAAACCATGCACAACATGTAAATGCATTGTATGGATAGATTGCAGAATTTTTCAGTGCTAAACCTAGTGGTACATAAAATAACCACTGGTCATTAAAGTGCTAATCATCTTGTTTTGTTGGTTCTGTTTTTAGTCACTTTGGCATGAAAATTTTCACCAGACATGTTGCTTGTCATGTGTAAAATTTTATGGTCCCTTATATATCATAAACATATAAGTTATAGCCTTCTTTCTCTTGCTTTATAGTGTTTTCCTTATACACATTGAAGGAAAGTTAATATGACCTTTAACCAGCCATTTGTTGCATAATTGCAGTGGTGCATGCATGTGGTTGAGCTGCCGAAATTTGCAAGATATGGTTGCTTTGTGGAATATTTTGTGCTATTTTCAAATTTCAGACTGTACAGTGTATATGGTAGGAACACTGGTGAATAATGACATAGAAGGGATTTGGGAGGGATCAGTCTTGGCCTAATTGAGGTACTATTGACATATATTTCTCAGGGATTGTGAAGAATCACTGAACATCTCAATTATACTCAAACCAGGTACTTCTTGAATATATGTCTAGAGCGTGAGAGGTACACCAGCCTGCGCAGTTGTAATTTTTTATGTGGGTTGTTGGCCTCAATGTAGTAACAGCTGATCTCTGGTAAGGAAAATTTTTTTATTACATATAAAGTGACTATCTACCACTTTGTTGTGGATGTAGCCATATTTTGGAAACTAACTCTTTTTCATAACATGCTGTGGTAATTTAGCATTATAGTAATTGACTGTATGTAATTGGTCAAGGGACTGAATGAATAATAAAAAGCATGTTTTTGTAAATTTGCTTTATTTTGACATACTGTATGGAGTAAAAATAAGGAAATGCAAGAAGGAAGGTTAGTGACAGAATACCAGTCAGTAGGTAGCATGCTGAAAAACTGCTGGTTCAGCAGTGTAGCTGCAATTACTGGACAGATGTACTAAAAATGCTTAAAATATAAAATCGTGAGAATAGCAGTATCGTATGATCTGTGTTTATATATAATGTTCACTGCTTCACACTGAGCAGAACATATTAAATTCTGCAACTAAACAAAAAGTAGTAAATAAGAGATCTAAAGCACTTTCAGGGTGCAAAATCTGAGGACGTTATTGTTGATTTGTAGCTACATTCTAAAAATAGTGTGAATCACTGAACTTGCTGTATATGAAGTACTAAGGACTTGTTCTTTTTCTTTCTTTGTGTGAAGAATTGGAACAATATTTAAAACAGAGAAGCACAAACCCTGGTTGCCAGGTCACCTAGGTGCCCAAATTTTGTACATTGGCATGTAATATTTGTGGGTCAATGGTATGGAACTTGGAATGTGTGTGTGTGTGTGTATGTATCATTGGGGCGGTGTACATGTGTGACTGTGTACAGTAGGATGTATCATGCACCTAGAAATTCTTTTCTTACTAAGATATCATATGCTTTAACACTAATGAAATGTTACATGATTTTCACTAGATAAGTGAAAAGGTAGGTACTTTTGTGTTGGATTCTTGGTGGGTGGAAATGTATGTTTCAATTTTATAGGAGTTGGATTTTTATTTGGCTGTTAAATTCTGAATCCATATTTTGAGTAGTACACAAAATTAGCCCTATAAATAATTCACTGCAAGGCCTTTTTGTGTTGATAATATTTACATACCTAAGCCTTGTGATGATAACACTATCTGTTAGACACTGAGACTGCCCTCTGAGTGAATAACACACATGTCAATCATAAACATTCTCTTGTATTATACACAGGGTGTTCCATGATGAGTCATTTGAAGAAAGTAAGAGAGTTCTGCCTAGTGTTGGAAGATCTATGTGTGATCTGCACAAGAAGAATTAAGCTCTTGTTCAGGCGAAGAGGGTGAATGGAGAGCGTGGGGAAGAGGCTTCTCGTATTCTTTATCTGTCCTCCCAGTTGGAAGTTATGAGAGGTCTGAACACCTTCACAGCTTCAACCAGGAGGTTGAATACAGACTGAGCAAAACCTGGCACACTGCTTCCCTACACTCACCACCTTCACTGAACAGCATCTGAATTCCTCCACTACAGACCACACATAGAACTGCTGTCAGTGAGAGGAACTTTCCCAAATTCTTTTTGTGATCATTGAGATCTGTGAAATGTTTCAGCTCTCCTGCACCATTACTTTTTACAACCTGACCCTGCCTCACATCTTTTTCTGGCTGCTTATCATGACCCACACCCCCAAAGCTCTTCAGGAAATCTTTTAATTGTTTGTTTTCATTTTTGCAGCAGTATCCCTTATTTGAGTCTGTGGTTCTCTCTGACCAAGGAAGCAGTCACCTGCCACACCATGCTCACTGCCAGTTATATATAAACCCAAAATTTATTCACCCTGATGATGACATTGACATTGTTTGCCAGAACCATGAAAAATTTTCCTTTCTTTGTACAACCTAATTCAGAAAGCTGATTCAGCATGTTGAATCCCAACCATAAAATTCTAAGGATTACAATTACTTATTACTTCATGTTGACTTTGCTGCACCCTGAAGTGAGTATTGTTTGTGTTATTATTGCCATTACATGTAAATTGAGCCCTTTCTATAAAAAGAATGTCAGTACTTGTAGCGTGACTGCAGAGAACAAAAGGTTACAGAGGTGCCATCTCCAGTTGCTGGCACTCAGCTGAATCAAGTTGACATCACTTACCTTGATAATAGTGTAGAATCAGCCTATGTTTTATAGGACATTTTTGCTCCAGTTGACATGTAGACATGATCCTGAAGTTCGGCCAACTTGTCATGGAACCGTCTGTATGTAATTTGCATTATGGTATTCTAGGATTTAATTGCATTTAGTTTGATGGATGGGTGCAAATTTTATGGAGAAACCCCACCCCCCATTTTCAGAGTTAGTAGGCTGGTTAGTGTATAGTTCTGGTCTATAACTAGGTTGAATGGAAGACAAGAAATGCAGCATTTTTACACTATTTATGAGCAGTATTTCACAAATATCCATCATTCGGTTTTACAATTTGTTTAAATTTGCAGTCCATATGATGCATTTTATCATGTCATTCTTTTGGCTTTTTGGGTGTGCTGGGGCAATGGACATTTTGAATCTTATTTGCTGGAGAGTATATATGAGAAGGAGAGTACCAACACCATGTATATAGTTTTGGCTGTGATAACTGTGTAACTTGCCACTCAGATGATGAGACATTTGCAGTTGACAAACATATTGTAATCAGTACTGTGGTAACTCAAGGTTCTGTTTGCTCAGATCATTTTGTCTTAGGGTCTGAATTCTCTCACACTTGCCATGAGATGTATGATTGAGCAGCAGCTTTTCATAAAGATTGGTACTGGTGACTTGTAAATATCGACAAGAACTAGTTCCCACAGAAACACATGTATTGAGGGTTCAGGATGCTCAGGTGTAGGTAGAAATCAGTCCTTTCAAGTTGCTGAAGAACATTTTTAAGGCATATTAAATAAATTCTTTTTTGTTCGTATAATACGACTTCTTCCCTATGAACGGTTTTGAAATTAGAAGGTACTAATCATTTTGGTTAGAAGGTCATAGGATCATATGCTGCTTGGTGCCTACATGTTTGTTAATCATCTGATTACGTTCTAATACTTGAGTTAGTCTAAATGGACATTACAGCCATGTCTCTGCTTCATCTGACATGTCAAGAATGAAAGAATAGTGTATGGATTATGTACATAATTTTTCAGTTTTGCAAATATGCTGACTTGGTTTCATTATTTGCTGTATTTTAGTGCTGAGTTGAAGCCTGTTTTGGCCATATATGTTCTTAGCTTTATGTATGTAATCATTACCCCTTTGATGTTGATTTAAGGCAAGCATATTGTGTAAATTGATCTCTATTGTTTGAGCATATTTGTATTGAATCTGTACAGAATATTTTTCCAACATTTCTAGCCAAATGAAGAAGACAGCCTTCAGCATGGAAACCAAACTGTATTAACAGGCAGTGAATGTCCTGAAGCCTCATCAGATCAGGTTTCTTCACACTGTGTGGGAACTACTTTACTAGAAATGTAAGTTTTGACTAGTTTCTATAGTAAAATTTAACAAGAATATGACAGGTAGTTAGGATTACGTCTGGACACCAGACAAGCATTTAAAGATCTTGTATATAGTATAAATATGTTATAATAATTGGTTATTTTAGTAGGTCTGTTACATTTTTGTTAATTTCATAATCTCTGAATCTCTTGTCATGGTCATTTTGCTGAATATTACATTTTGAGTGTAATAGAAACCCTATTTAATGTTTCCTAATTACAATATTTTCGCCCTTAGTGTTCTGTTGTTGCAGTCCTTGCCCTATTGTTATGATATTAAAGTCTGTGTTTTAATATTTTATATAATTTTGTATTTGAATTTTATTTCCCTGCAGAGAAACATGAAATTGGGAGTGCTATGCAAAGTAAAATGATTACCTGTGTGACTTAAAAGAATTTATGAGGATTTATGTTGTTATTTAAATCAGTACAGTAAGGGTATATTTTTATTCTGTCACACTTCCATATTTTAAGGTACTGGCATTTTTTGGATGTTGATCAGATTATTGTGTGATATATCTGAATGTTATCTTCTTTGTTTTTAAATGCTGAAGTCTCTGACTGAAGTGGAAGAAAAGAGAGAGTTGAACTTTTATTTCACCATTGAGCTTTTTCTTTCATAGTAAACTCTTTATTTTCCTAAAGTACGTCAGGTGACCTGGAACATTCTACTGAGACACAGAGTGCTGTGCCTGTTCCTACTACAGAAACACTTCCAGAGAAACGTTCTAAAAGGCCAGGAACAAAGCGACGTAAGACAGTGAGTGAACGTGGACCTAGATTGACAGTACTTTCTTTGGGCAATGGTGGTGGAGTTGTGGAATGCCAGCTGGAGTCCAGTAAACACAGGACAGTAACTTTCACCTTCAGTATACAGGATGTTGTTCCACAGGATATTGCAACCAACTTGGTGAGTGGGATAATGCAGGCACATTTAGTGAGATTCTGCAAAACAAAATAACCTAGTTAAAAAAAAAAAAAACTGCATTTATAATTAGCTGTTCCTGTCATGTCTGTATCATCAGAGAAGCATAGAACACACACTGTTGTACTGTTGTTTGAGTTCTGTTGTCCATAGAGGAGCTTATTACACGCACTAGTGCAGTTGTATGATGGCAGCACAGCTACTCTCATGTCCATTTTATTTTTAGAATTTGCGTTAGTGGATGGAGCTGTGTATGAACAGCTCATAGCTGTTCATCCTTTGGTTGTCACTTTTTTATGGTACCAAGCAGGACAATTTGAATTTATGCTACATTTTGGTGTGATTTATCAATTACTGAGTCTTTGCTTCAGCAACATGACTATATTGTGCCAGACATTATATGCAGTTTCACCAGTTCTAACATGCCAGAGTTTCATTTTTATGAATAAATTTTAGAGTTTCTCAAAAGTTCATGGTAAGAGCAATTTCTTATATAAATAATACGTAATTTATGACTAAGAATTGTATCTTATTTGATACACACCTGCAGAAAATTGCATTATTTTATTCCACTTAATATTTTGCAGTATGTTCCTATTTTAAGACTGGTAAGTGAGTGAATGAGTGGAGTGATTGACCCCTTGTTTCAGGTGGCTGAAAATCTCCTACCAGAACACCACTCTGATCTTTTTGTTGACTTGATAAAAGATATTGTACAGCAGTTGAAGCAAAGTCCTGACCGACTGCCTGTGTTGCCTTACTGTCCTTTGGATAGTCCTGTAACCAGTAGGAAGCCACGTGACAGAGAACGTGACCCTTCAACAGAATCACAGAAGAGGGTAAGTTTGTCCAGAAAAAATTTTAAATATATGTATATGAAAATGAAAGAAATCCAGTATTAAGATGTTTATCGTGGCAGTAAGATATAGGGAGCAAATATGATTAATTATTCTTAAAAACTGTGACAGTGTAGTTATTGAAACATTTGCTAGAGATGGAAGGATGTTCATTTAGTAGGATAATGGTGATACATCTGCCTCCATGAGAAGAGTCTCAGTGGAAGTGGTAGTTTGTTTGCAAAATATGAACTTCAAGAAGGTTCTCAGAAATTCTGTGGCTCCAGCCAGGAGATGTGTATTATTAATGTAAAGGCTTAGATACACTTACACAAGAAATAGGCATAATATTAATGTCATTTTGTAATGTATTAGTTTGCATGGTGGCTGATTTTTTTTTATTAGCTGTTGGACATAGTTCTACTACAATACAAATCACGTTAAATAGCGCAAGGATTGCTCATAAAAGGTAGCATGTGTTTCAACAGCTGCTATGTAAATAGGCACAATAATAACTTCAGTCACATTGTTACAAGTCTTGGAGTGTTATGAATGGTCTTGAGTTTATCATATCGTGAGTGTGGGTCCCATATGGAATGATATCAAGCTTACCATGTAGTAGAGGAGGAGAAGCTGAGTCTTTGGTGCCCAGTTTTTTTTTGCAGTGTGACCCTAGTTGAGAATAGTATCTCAAACTGCCAGCCTTCTACTACTCTGCAGGCCTCATATTTTGGAAAAATATTTCTAGATATATAGCATATTGTCTACAGGTAATGGATGTTTTGTGTGTAATGTTTTGTGTTGTTTCTGATAAAGAATGAAGATTTTACACATACATTTTTTCTTGTGATGTGCTTCATGCATAAATGTCACAAAAATTTAAGCAGCTGAATGGGCAGGTCACACATATCCTTGACTTTATCACTCATTGACCAAAAGCTTAAGGTACTGCATTTGTAGGACTATCAGGTGTGTGGGGCATAGCATTGTTCTACACAAGATGACCGTATGTCTTTTCATTTTCATTTAATCCAAAATGGGTGTCAGAATTAATCTTTAGTAATTTTTGGAATTTGTTGGACCTATTACTCCCTGAACACTAAATCTGTGCAGCATAGAATGGCATGATTGTTTTGAATGCTTACTTACGTGCTTCACCAGAATAGAACATCAGGTCTAGATCAAGAAGAGCACTAACCACAGATTCCTGAAACCATGTGCAATATCAAATTCTTATTTCACAGTTTGGAAGTGGAGAGATTTTGTACCTCCATCATTTTATTGGGTTGCAGCTTTAACAGTTTAGTTGCAGTGTGAACTGTGCTTCTTGATATTCCACATTGAAAAGTGAAGAGACATAATGACTTTTTCAGGCTTGCTTTTAGTCAAACACCCATATCGTGAATTTTTTCTTTGGTTAGTATGTGCCTTTTTTGAGTTTGCTTTCTGCCTAACATTCTCAAGAAATTGTGTATAAAACTGTAGTGTCCTAGTATATTTGAGTAAAATCATACTGCACATAGTAGTCAGGCACCATTTGGCACAGCCAAGCCCCTTGTTACTTCCTGTAGCTCATAGGTCTGCTGCTACTGGGATGTTCACACCTAGATCTAAATGTTCATCGGTACACACTGCTCACATTCTACTACCAATCAGTTCATGACCTTCCATACTTGGAATGAAACTATCACTGATGGTTTATCCACACCCTAAAGACCTATTAAATTAGAGTTCTTATCACTGGTTCTTAATCTGTGCACAGATAAACGCTAACTTGCTGTAGGACACTCAACAGCAGTACCTCATATGAATCCTGGTTCTGTACCTTTGTAATGGTCGATAGAAAAGTTTTTTACCCTGGAAATTTTTTATTGTGATCTGTGGACTACAGATCAACTGAGCAAGACCAAACCTGAGCAAACTGAAACAGAAAAGCCATCATTAGTTGTGACCAAGACAAAGAAGAGAAAAACCAAACTTGGCTTATTCAGTATTAGTGACTGGCTGTTGGCTTAATGGCTGGTGTTTGATTAGCATTGTGACTGGCTGTGCACTTAATAACTGGGGTTTGATTAGTGTAGTTACTTGGTGTGGAATTCATGACTGGGGTTTGATTAATTTGTGGGAATCATGACTGGAGTTTGATTAGTGTAGTGACAGACTGTGGGCTTAATGGCTGGTGTTTGATTAGTAGAGTGACTGGCTATGCACTTAATAACTTGGGTTTGATTAGTGTAGTTACTGGTTGTGGAATTCATGACTGGGGTTTGATTAGTGTAGTGGCTGGTTGTGGAATTCATGACTGGAGTGGATTAGTATAGTTACTGTTGTGGCATTAATGACTGGGGCATGATTAGTATAGTGACCGGTTGTGGGATTCATGACTGGGGTTTGATTAGTGTAGTGACAGGCTGTGGGCTTAATGTCTGGTGTATGATTATTATAGTGATTGGCTGTGCACTTAATGAATGGGGTTTGATTAGTGTAGTTGTGGAATTCATGACTGGGGTGTGATTGGTATAGTGAGTGGTTGTGGAATTCATGACTGGGGTTTGATTAATGTAGTGACTGGTTGTGGAATTCATGACTGGGGTTAGATTAGTATGATGACTGGTTGTGGGATTTATGACTGGGGTTTGATTAGTATAGTGACTGGTTGTGGGATTCATGACTGGGGTTTGATTAGTATAGTGACCATTTGTGGAATTCATAACTTGAGTCTGATTAGTATAGTGACTTGTTGTTGGGTGGATGACAGGGGTTTGATGCCCAACAGGGAAAGGATTTTTCTCTTCACCCTATCCCTTGCAGCCTCCTATCCAACTAGTACAGCAAGGTCTGTCTGGAGCTGGCCATGGGTCAGGCCAGGAAGTTGACCACACATGTCTGTCCAGTCCCAACATTAAGGTTACATGGAACTACACCTCCACATTTTGTTATGTGTGAGAGTCTTTTACTTTCTACTATGTAGTACTGTTTGTAATGTTTTAAACTCAAGTTAATTAGCTTTTAGTTTTAATACTTTCAAATCCTATGTCAATATGCACTCTATTTGAGGCATCTTAGGTCTATGTGTGACTGCCATATAAGAAATATGTTGTCCAGGAAAGTGGATTCCTGATATTCTTACAAATGTTACATTGAAAGGGGCTGTAACAACACACGTGTTATTCAGACTAATAATAATTTTATTTGTACTGTATGATAGAAAACAATGGAAATGATCTGCAATTGGCCCAGACTAGTGGGTGATAATACAGTAGAACTTGTACTGACGTTAATTGCACATGTTAAATCTTTTGGAATATCAAGAATTGAAAAATATGTGAGGCTGGCTAATGGGTGTCAGACCATTGATGTCCTAACAAGCAGGTCATTACAACAAATCACATTGTATGGGTTTCTACCAAGATTGTGATTGTTTCATGATGTGATAATTGAATATGTTAAGTGGGTTGTCCTTACATTGATGACTGTAGAATTCGGATGTATTTTATTAAATGCTTTCTTGTCACACTTGGAGGCCTTAACCTTAATGTGAATGTGTATAAAGAATGTGAAGGAAATCACTGTGTTTATTGCTAGCTTCAAAATGTTGTGCATATTGAAGAGTTTTTATAAATATCTTGAAGTGCTAGAAACGTATAACAGATTTGTTTACGGGTGAATAGCAGAATGCATTTTACATACAGATGTGTGCACGTGTGCGTATGTGTGTGTATGCGTGTCCACATTGTCTCCTGTTGGTTACAGATGTGTCTTACTTTGCTTTTCTCTTTATTTCTCTTCTGTCTCTAATCCTCACCTTTTTCCTCAATTTCTCCTATCCTGTCTCCTGGATGTTTCTTTTCTTCCAATTTTCTAATTTTGCAATCATATTCATGTTTCCTGTGTTCTGTGAATTTTTGTTTCCATGTGTTCTGTGCTTGTGTTTTCTTTAATTCCTAATTATGATTTTATGTTTCTGTTTTAAAACTTATATATTTATAATTTAATTTTCATTTGAACATCTTGTGTCTTGTAACTGCTTTGATTTCCTACTAATATTTATTGCCTTGTCAAACTGTGTATGTCCAACCATCACTGCCCCTTGCTGTCACACAATTCATACTACACATACCTGCCTCACAAACTCAATGTCCATATGACACATCCAACACCACCAAATCTCCTACCCATCATCTCATGACCTGACCTAACTTTAGGTACGCCATTCTTCACTAACTCGTCAGAGTTCTCACCGGGCTTCATATAAAGGTCACAGGCGACATCGTTCGGTAAGTTAATGAAGTTACTCAGTCCTGGACTTTTAAATGAGTGATTCATTTTTATTGTATTCAGTACTTGTGTGGTAAGCCTAAATGCATATTTGGATAGTGTTTCCTCTGTAGCAATTCACTATACTTAGCCTATTTCTCGTTACATCATAGTTGATTGTTAAGTGATGTGATTGTGAGGGGAATGCGTAAGCAAGAATTTAGCATAGTATGTGAACTCTGATCTCTGTCTGTTCGTGCATGGTTTTGTAACATTTTATGGGAAGAAAATGTATTCATAATTCTTTATTTACATTATCAGTTTGACTTAAAGGAATCCCAAAATCACAGTTATAGTTATGAAAATTTGCTAATGAAGTATCAGATTCATCGGGTAAATTCTTTTAAAATTCTGACTGATGTGTTAAAGTATTGTAAAATAATGTAGTTGTTAATGTTATTCATATTCATACATTAAGCATGTTACTCATATAATTTCAACTAAATGCACTTAGAATTAACAAAGCTACATTGTAGTTGTCCATTGTCTGCACCGTCCTACATACTCTGGCTTAAATAAGCCATCCCAAAGGAGAATCGAGCACGAAGGAGGATAAGAGACATATGTACACATAGGTATACATCACCGTCACATGTGTAGAATAAACGTATATGGGATATTGCAGTAAGATGTCAGTATAGTATATAATATTCATAAATAATTGATGTTTGTATATTTATCTTTATTAAAAATTATAATAAAGAAGACCTTAAAGTGTTGATGTATATATGACTTTGATTACAGTTCATTTGCATTTGCACTTTTTGCATTAAAACACATTTTAATTTTGTCTTCGATCCTAATATGGATTTTGTCCTTGTAATCATTTATGTAGTGTGCACTGTGTAGGAGAACACTCATTACTAATGAGTGATAAATATAGAAACATAAATTATTTACATCAACATAATATAAAATACTGATATGGTACTGCATTATTTTGTATTTGTATGTTCTACAAATTTGATGATGGTGTATACCTAGCTGTATCATTCGGTGAAGAATTTTTTGTCTTGTGGGTTGCTATCCAAAAATTTAAAGATTAAGATATATAGAACTATAATTTTGCCTGTTGTTTTGTATGGGTGTGAAACTTGGTCGCTG
>Ga0123353_10012773_pt1 | contig 11976 bp, 9 predicted proteins | sample TergutLab28metaG_3_FD_92763 | JGI IMG/M metagenome (GOLD analysis project Ga0123353, IMG submission 92763) | Labiotermes labralis P3 segment gut microbial communities from Petit-Saut dam, French Guiana - Lab288 P3 | ecosystem: Host-associated > Arthropoda: Insects > Digestive system > Gut ... | reverse complement strand
CAGGGCAGGTCAAACTCGCTGCCTTCTATGGGCACGATGTTAGAGCGGCGCGAACCGGGCACTTTTTCGGCTTTCATTTTCACACACTTCAAGCCTGTAAGTTCTCCTTTTTCATTATAATACACATCAACCGGAGCAGCAAGGAAAATATATTCTACCCCTTCCACTTTCGATTCGTGAATTTCTATGGGATTTGCAGGCATATCGGCTTCTGTTCTGCGGTAGAGCACAATTACATCTGTGCTACCACAGCGGCGTGCCGAGCGACAGCAGTCCATCGCGGTATTTCCGCCACCCACCACCACCACACGCTTGCCTTGCAAATTGGTATCGTTATTGGTTTCGGCGTTGCGTTTCAAAAAGTCAATCCCTGACACTAAATTAGGGGCGGATTTTTCGCCAATACCGAGCAAATCTCCGTTTTGCGCACCGATGGCAAGAAAAATAGCGTCGTAGTTTTTATCTAAATCGGCAATTTGCACATTTTCACCAATGCTTTTATTTGGGAAGATGTTAACTCCTAATTTTGTAATATTCTCAATCTCTTGGTCTAGCACCGCGTTTGGCAAGCGATATTCGGGAATACCGTAGCGCAGCCATCCGCCTGCACCTTCGGCGCGTTCGTAAATATCTGCTTGAAACCCTTCAATTTGCAAATAGTAGGCAGTGGTTAATCCTGCGGGCCCTCCTCCAATAATGGCAATTTTTTTTCCGTTTAAAGGTTTGGTTTCGGGAACGAAAGTACGATACTCCGAAGAAACAGCATCGGGAAGATGAGAAAAGAGGTCGAAATCTGCAACATAACGTTTCAGATAATCAATACCCACAGGGGTTTTATCTTCTGTGAGTTGGCGGCGGCACTTTCCTTCGCACGGGCGCACGCACACCCGCCCGCAAACCGCCGGAAAGGGATTGGTTTCCTTGATTAAAGCAACAGCTTCTTTGTACAGCCCTTTCTCAATCAGCGACAAGTAGCCCTGCACGTCCACGCCTGCCGGACAAGTGAGTTTGCACGGCGCCACGCAGTCGGCATAATGGTTGCTCATGAGTAACTCCAAGGCGGTTTTTCTCGCCTCGAAAATTTCGGGCGAATAGGTTTCAATTTCCATCTCATTCTGTACCATAGTAGAGCACGCCGGCTGATGTGTTTTATAGCCTTTAATAGCAACCACACATAATAAACAGGAAGAAAACGGTTTTAATTTCGGGTCGTGGCACAAATGTGGAATCTCTATTCCGACAGATTTGCAAACATTTAGAATAGTTCCCCCTATTTGTGTTACAACTTTTTGCCCATTGATATAAATGGTTATTTTTTCGTTCATTTTTGCTCTTTTAATAAATCTCTAATTTCACTTAATAGTTTTTGCTCTTCTGTGGGAACAGGTACAGCAGGGGCTTCTTCGTTTTTACGTTTAATCCTGTTCATCGCCTTAACCACCACAAACATGCAGAACGCAATAATAATAAAGTTGATACATGCCGTAATAAACTCTCCGTACATGATAGCGGCTTCTGCTGCCACCACTTTTCCGGTTGCGTCAAGTTTAGCTTCGCTCATCACAAATTTTAGCGAGTTAAAATCAACACCGGCAGTCAGTTTCCCAACCAACGGCATCACAATTCCTTCGATAAATTTAGTTACGAAGGTTCCAAATGCGCCTCCCATAACAAAAGCTACTGCCATGTCAATGAGATTGCCTTTCATGGCAAATTCTTTAAATTCTTTTAAAAAATTCATAATATATAAGTTTTAATATTTTGATAAAATTGTCGAAGATCCGGCATGTAAATTTTTCATGTGAGCTAGTCGCTGGTCGTTAATCACTTTTAATCATTTCTCTTTAGCGTAAACAAGAACTCTAATCCGCCATTTTCTTTGTTTTTGGCGCGGATTGTTCCTTTGTGAAAAGTTACTGCATTTTTCACAATAGATAGCCCCAATCCCGATCCACCTGATTCGCGGGTACGCCCCTCGCCAATTCTGTAGAAGCGCTCAAAAAGCCGTGTTAAATGTTTCTCATCGGAAATCCCAACACCGTTATCGGAAAAAGAGAAATGGCAGAATTGTTTGTCGTAAAAACCTAAAATTTGAATATGAACATCCTCGCCTGCATAGCATATTACATTATCAGTAAGGTTGCGAAAAATAGAATAGAGCAGGTTGTGATTTCCGTAAATAATTAGATTTTCAGGAATATCCCACTCCATCTCTATCCCTTTTTCTTGCAAGGCAAGATGTAAATCTGTTTTAAGCTCTTTAAGCAAGTTATTTATACAAACTAAACTAAGTTGGAAAGCGCTCGGCACTTCTTCAATTTTTGTAATCAAACTCATATCCTGAATTAATTCAGACAATACCACAGTTTGGGCGTGCGCCTGTTTAATAAAATATTGCTCCTTTTCGGGTTCAACCTGCTTCTCTAACACCGTTTCAAGATACCCGCGAATAACCGTAACCGGCGTGCGCAATTCATGAGCAATATTGCCGGTAATCTCTTGGCGGTATTGATGATCTTTGAAATGTTTTACCGACTTCCCAAAACTTTCTATCACCAAATGAATCAATAATAACATGGATATAAACAATGCTACGATAAAGTACAGAAACAGATTGTCGGCTTTTAAAAAATTTTGGGTTTGAATGTTGTAGGGCAAGGCTACCCGAACATAGTAGTCTTCAAACTTTTTCGCATAATACAAATATTTTATATTATTTGAATTTGAGATTCTAATATTCATGCCATTTCCATTTTTTTTCGCTTCCAAAATTTCAGGACGTTTGAAATGGTTTTCTAGAGAAGATATTTCTGTAATGGCGTTATCGTAATTTACGTAGCCATTTCTATTAATGATGGTAACTCGAATGCTTTCAGGGAAGAGTTTTATCAAACTATCTAAATCTTGTGAGTTATTTTCAGATATTTGAATTTGCAGAATTGCAGTATAGACATCCAGTTTCTCTTTAAGAGCATCTGTTTTGAATCTTGCTTCCCGTGTTTGTTCGAAAATTACTACACCCAATGTAAAAAGAGTAAAAATGAGAAATAGATAAAAAAACAGTTTTTGTTTATAGCCCAATTTCATCGGTATCAAATTTATACCCGTAGCCGGATCTGTTTACAATAATCGAAGCGTATTTTCCCATTTTTTTTCTCAATCGTGTAATATGAACATCCACCGTTCTCTCTGTAATGAAAGGTGTTTCATGCCATATTATCTCAATAATATCGTCGCGGGATAAAATTTTATCGGAATTTTTAGCAAGCAATGTTAACAGTTCAAACTCTGTTTTAGTCAAAACTATACGATTGTTGTCAATAATCAACTCTTTTGCTTTCAGGTCAATAATAATATTGTTGAAGTCGATTTGTTCTGGGTGGCAAAAACTTTCCTTTTTTTCAGCTGGTTTTACTCTTTTAAGTATAGCCTTCACACGGGCAATCACTTCTTTAATAGAGAAGGGTTTTGAGATAAAGTCATCTCCGCCCACAGAAAACCCTGTAAGCATATCATTTTCAGTGTCTTTCGCTGTAAGAAAAATAATTGGGGTTTGATTATTCTCTTTACGCAATTTTTCTGCCATTTTATAGCCCGATATACCGCCCATCATCACATCCAACAAAATTAACGAATAGTGTGGCGTTAGTTTCTTTAGCGCCTCTTCCGCAGAATAGGCACATTCTACTTGATAGCCTTCATTGCTTAAATTATATTCAAGAATTTCGCAAATATTGCGGTCGTCATCAACGATAAGAATTTTATCTGGCATAGTTTAATTTTTGGCTGCAAAAATATGGAAAGAATAATATGTTTTGGTTAAAAAAAAGTTGCGAAAAAAATAAAGTTCTACTCATAAACTACCACATAAACATCTTCATTCGTGCGTTGTAAATTAAGCTGTTCTCGAGCATATTTCTCCAATTTCCCCGCCGTATCGTTTTCCAGCTCTTCAAAAGTGTAAGTATTGTTGGTTTGATTTTTTGTTTTGACGATATTTTCGTCAAGCTGCTTAATTTTCAAATTTAACTCTCTGTGTTTATGAATGTTGTGTTCTGATAAAAAAAGTAGATATAAGAAGAAAGCAATTGCTGTTACTCCACTGACTATGGTAATAAGTTTACGGTTCATTATATTTATTTTTAAGAAAAAATTGAAGGACAAAAATAAAAAAAATCAAATAAAAAACGTTTCTTTGCCAACTAATTGAAATAATTAGATTATGTTATTTGTATAGTTGTATAATTCTGTGAGATATGGAAAAAAAAATAAATAAGTTTGATGATAAAGATTTTTCGCAAAGCGAAAATTTAGAGCAATATTTAGATTTAGACATCCGAATTCCTGTTACTAATGAGGCTAAAAAGATTTCGGGGAATACATTTCACACTCGCGGTCTCACAGAAGCGCCCGAAATTGATGAACATCATTGTAAAAAATATCGTTTAAGTTGTTGTAAATTAGCTACACACGACTGGATTGATGGATTAGATATTGCGCCATCCTTTAAAGATTTTCCAATTTGCGAAGTACGGTTTAAAAACAGCCATAAAGATTTTTTTATTTTGCCAGAAGAAGGAGAGTATAAGGTAGGTGACATCGTGGCAGTAGAAGCACTCACCGGACACGATATCGGAATTGTATCTCTTTTGGGATTAGCTGTAAAAAAACAGCTGTCCAAAAAACGCATCAAACAAGAAGAGATAACCAAAAAATTGTATCGTCATGCACGGGTTGCCGATGTGGACAAGTGGATTACTACGGTTGACCTTGAAAATACAACGATGCTCTCTTCCCGCTATATCGCTTGGGATTTGAATCTGAACATGAAAGTGAACGATGTTGAATATCAAGGAGATGGAACGAAAGCAATCTTTTATTATACAGCAGAAGATCGTGTTGATTTTCGGGAATTGATTAAAATATTAGCGGAGCAGTTTAAAATTCGCATTGAGATGCGGCAAATTGGAGTGCGGCAGGAAGCTGCCCGCTTAGGTGGGCTTGGCACATGTGGAAGAGAGCTCTGCTGCGCCTCATGGCTCACCGGGTTTCAATCCGTTTCAACAATTACTGCACGTACACAACAACTTACGCTCAACCCTCAAAAATTGGCAGGCATGTGTGGAAAATTAAAATGTTGTCTTAACTTTGAGCAGGAAACCTATGTTGAAGAATTAAAAGCATTTCCGCAACCAAATATACATTTGCTTACCAAAAAAGGGAAATGTTTCTATAATAAAATTGACATCATGAAAAAAGTAGTGTGGTATCACTACGCAGATGACAATTCCACCATTTTTGCCATTCCATTAGATAAAGTGAATCAAATTATTGAAATGAACAAAAGCGGAAAGCGTCCCGATACCATTGAAGAATTTGCTGTGGTTAACCAAAAGAAAGTTGATGAAGGAGTAAGCTACAGTTTAGATGAGTTACGAAACATTGAAGACAAATAGAAAAGATGTCAATTTTCAAGATTTTGAAAAAAAATTGTATACCATTTCTCTGTCATGGTGTAATTGCGTGATCAGATTTTCTATATTGCAAAAATGTATCTCGTTTCTGATTTTTTGCAAAATTTGAAAGAAAATCTGCTTATTATAAATATTTTCATCAAACTCCAGTAAATGAATTTCTATACTAACTTCCTGCAGATCAAGCGTGGGTCTTGTCCCTACATACAGCATACCTTTAAGCAACTGGTTATCAACAGTAACACTCACAGCATAAATTCCTTTTTCAACATATAATGCACTATCGTCCAATCTAATATTAGCCGTTGGAAAACCAAATTCCCTACCTTTACCTAACCCATGTATAACTATTCCTGAAAATTTTTCTTGCATAAAACCCATTTTTTTTGGAGCAAAAATATAATTTATTTGCTATGAACAGGTTTAAAGAAATGTTTTTTAAAAACGCTGAAAAACGTGATTTTACTATATATAAAGTTTTTTAAAAATCAAGTGTTATTGTATTTTTTTTCTAACTTTTTTTTGTTCATATTTGTCCCATCAAAGAAAGCACATTATTAATTTGTTAATTGTTTCACTATAAAAAATTTATAAAATATCTATGGCAGCTGAGGTGGCAAAAATCACAAAAGATTACCAACAAGTGTGGAGTAACTGCTTGAATATCATACGTGACAATATTGATGAGCAAAATTTTCAGACATGGTTTGCTCCTATCAAACCGATAGGAATTGAGAAAACAACATTAGTTTTGCAACTTCCTTCACATTTGTACTACGAATGGTTAGAAGAGCGCTACATTAACCTGCTCAAAAAAGTGATAAAGAAAGAGCTTGGCGAATTAGGAAAGTTGCAGTATCATATAGAAATGGCAAAGAAAACAGCATCTACCGATTCGCAAACTATTAGTTTACCTTCCAATCCGCGGCAGCCCATCTCAAATCCGCCTATTAGCGTTCCTATTGAAATGTATACATCGGGTAATAAAGAACTGCCAACACCATTCGTTGTGCCCGGAATTAAAAAACATAAGATTCCTTCTAACTTGGTTGAATCTTATAATTTTGACAACTATGTAGAGGGCGATTGCAACCGAGTAGCGCGCTCCGCAGGCTGGGCTATTGCACAAGACCCAGGCGGCACCTCTTTTAACCCGCTATTTATTTACTCGGAAGTAGGACTCGGAAAGACTCACCTTGTTCATGCTATCGGACTTCAAACAAAAGCAAATTTTCCTAATAAAACAGTTTCATATATCAATGCCGATACTTTTTATCAGCAGTATTTAGAAGCAACAAAAACAGGAAACAGAAACGACTTTATTTTATATTACCAATCTATTGACCTCCTCATAGTTGATGATATTGAATATCTTGGAACCGGTAATAAAGTAGCAACACAAGAAGCATTCTTCCACATTTTTAATGACCTGCACCTAAAAAAGAAACAAATTATCATAACCTCCGACAAATCTCCTGTTGAAGTCGCCGGATTTGGGGTGCGGCTGCTTTCCCGTTTTAAGTGGGGATTAACAGTAGAACTAACTGTGCCCGATTTTGAAACACGAGTAAAAATTTTACGAAAGAAATTAGAAAACAATGGAATCGCTTTCCCTGAAGAAGTAGTCAATTATTTGGCACTGCTTATTAATTCCAATACCCGAGAATTAGAAGGAGCCATGATCGCCATTTTGGCACAAGCTTCACTAAACCACCGAACTGTAACCATTGATTTGGCAAAAGAGATGGTAGATAAATATATTAAAGGAATCGCTAAAGAAATTTCCATCGAATATATCCAAAAAATTGTAGGAGAATATTTTAACGTATCTATTGAAAAAATAAATACCAATAAAAGAGACAGGGAAGTAGTTCAACCACGACAAATTTGCATGTTTTTTGCAAAAAAATACACCAAACTTACCTACGCTACTATTGGCACCTGTTGTGGTGGAAAAGACCACACCACCGTTCTCCACGCCATACGTACAATATCTAATCTATATGATACGGATAAAAAAATGAAAGTCTATATTGATGAAATTGATAAAAAAATGAAGATTTAAAGGTTTACGATTTTAGATTGCTGTTGATTCCAGCTAACGGAGCAAAGGATGGGTAAGATTTTTTTATACAATCCGAATTTTCAATGCTTACAGTACCAAAGTTTTTAAATAATGACCATGCCATCACAAAACGATGGTCATTATAGGAATCAAAATGAAACGATTTTGGCAGTTCCTTCGTTCTTTTATTTACTGAAATAGCATCGCTTGAGAGTTTATTAATAGTAGTATATTTCGACAACTCATCTATCATTATATCTAAGCGCCTCGATTCTTTCAGGTTAAGATTTTTTAATCCTGATAGAGTTAGTTCAAAAGGATAGCAAACGGATAGCGTTGCCAATATCATTGCAATATCTGGCGTGTTAGCAACATCAATTTGTTGTTTTGGAATATCAATATATGTGATATGCTTAACTTCAATACCATGTTCGCTTTCAGTAAAAGTGAGTCCCAAATCGATAAACAATGGAGCTATTCCGGCATCTCCCTGCAGTTTGTCGAAGTGCAAATCTTTCAAAAGATAATGTGCATCTGGTTTTAACAAGGCGTTTGCGAGCCAAAAAACTGCTGCACTCCAATCAGATAACGTAGCGATGTAATTTATTGTATCTCTGCAAGATATTTGCAATATTGTTTCCGTCATGCAGATGTAGGGGTTCCTATTTTTTTGGGCGTAACGTGTTACGCCCAAACCATGTACCATCATTATCGCACTTGCAAACTGCGATGTTTCCGTTGTGTCAATTTCAACGTTATCAACTTTCAATTCTTTACCTTCGATATGCCAGCCTGTTTTTGTTTTTTGAATGTTCGCGCCTTGGAGATTTAAAAAGTTTACCAATGGCAAAACAGGTCTTTCCAATAAGCGTTGTGTACCTGTTAGCAGCCATCTTCCGGGTGTTATAGCAAGTAGCGCCATGAGAAACCGATATGCTGCGCCGCAATCTTCTACATCAATCACACACCTTTCCCCTACTCTATTCTGTTTTTGTGAGTCAATTCGTTGTAAAGCATTAAAAACGATTTTTATATCATTCGGGTCATCATCAAATACCGGCAACAATGCTCCTGTTCGCAGATAATGTACTATCAAACATCGTATTACGATGCTTTTAGAGCGAGGAAGAGCTATTGGGATTGGAAACAAAATTAGTTTTCAGTTATTAGTTATTGGTTGTCATCTAATCATCTAATCATCTAATCATCTAATCATTTAATTATTATAATCCCAGCACTTTTATTCCTTGGTTAAATCTGATATCGCGGGGAATGCCTGCGCTATTAACTCTATCTAAATCTGCTTGTAAAGTTTCCGTAATTCCGCCGTTTTCGCTGCGGTATTTTTTAGCAAATTCAAAGTCTCCGTTTCCTTGCGTTACGATAATTAGCTCAGCCCAATGGTTCATTGCTTCAAAGGCTTTGTCATAGTCAATAACATATTGCCTTTCTTCGTTGCGGGTGAATGCGCCTTCTTTTTCAAAGTAGTTGAAACACATCATGTTTGCTTTTCCATGCGAGCTAGCAGCGCCAAAACGAACCGATCGCAAAATACCTGCAATATAAGTTGTAATTGCCTCTTCGGCAGTGATGTTTGTAATTTCACCCATCTCAATCAGTTTAATAACCATAAACAAGCCCAAGATGTCGGCTTTAGCTTCTTCCCATGATGTTTTTTCGGTACCTAATGCTTTATCCACGCTACCTTTTCCATTAATAGTGTTCTTGATACCAATTCCATGCGCCACCTCATGAAAGGTTACATTCCAAAAGAAAGCATCAAAGTTCAAATTACCTTGTTGTTCAGGCGCAATAATCAGCTGCCCAATCGGCATTAAAATTTTGTCGAATTTGGCTTGCATACTGTTTCTCAATTGCAGGCGACGCGTCCCTTTAGCAGCAGCAACGCGGTCGTCGTTGGGCAAGTTTATCGCAATGGTTTTACTTCCTGCATTGCAATCTCCACCATAATATATAGCGTTGTAAACATTCAAATCGGAAGATGTTCCGGGTATAAATGTTTTATACCTCGGTTCGCAAGGGAGCTCTTTTTGCATCTGAGGAAGCATGGCAACGAATTTAGCCAAATCATTACTGCGTACTTCATCTTTCACTAACACAAAGGCTTCGTAAGAGGCTTTGGCTTCTTGAAACTTGTCGTCATAGTTTTCAATAGGTCCAACAATAAAATCTAGCTTGCTATCTTTCATGTCCATCCACGCGATGTCGCTTTGAAAATAGTCGTCGGTTTGGAAAGCCTTTTTACGTTCAATCAGATAATTTCTCAATCCTCTATCCTCAGCAAGTTCAATAGCTTGATCTAACAAATCGTAAACTTGCTCTAGCTCCTCTTTGTACTCATCTTTATACCAAACCGTTCTCAAACTACCATCATCATTGCGGCGAATAACCGTGTATAAACTTTCTTTGTTCGGGCACTCGTAAGCTTTAAATTCCTCTAATGTAATATCTTCTGGATAATATTGGCATCCGTCTGGTTTTGCACCAAATCCGGGCACAAAAGGGTGGTTGTCTTTTAATCTTTCCCATGGGCCATAATTAATTTCTATAAAATCTGCCATAAAAGGATCAGATATGGTATCTAAAATTGTTTTATCTCCAAAAGTTTGTTTCCAGAACAGATGATCCATAATCTCTGCGATTTGGATAAAAATTGGAATTAGCTGTTTTTCTTTTTCAGAGAGTTGGGCTATTAATTCAGGTGCTTTCAGATCAACGAACGGGAACTCTTCTACTTTGAGTTGCATTTCACTTTTTTCAGTCATTTCATTTGTTTTTGATTTACATGCGGAAAAGCAGAGCGCTAATCCTAAAATTGAAGTAACAATGGGTAACAGTTTTTTCATAATATAAAATTTGGGTTAATAATATTCAAAAATTGAAGAATAGCAAACTGTTTCTTGCTAATAATCTAATACGCATCTTACGCTTAATCTATCCGTTTTTAGAGTTACTGTGTTTAGAATAATATTACAGTAATAGGTTAAAAAATAGAAATTTGCCGCTGTATCCGATGTGTTATCATCGCTTGCCCACCATCCCGTAAAGCCATAGAGGTCTTTAAATTTTTCAGAAGCGGAGTACCATCCTGCGGGTAAAGCGTTAAATCCATATTTATCTGTTCCTGAACCCGGGGGAATAAGCCAATGCTGGTCGCTTTTTAAATCATAAGCACTGTATCTTTCTAACCTGCTCCATTCTGCTTTTGAAGGAATATGATAGCCGTCTGGACAGATGCCCTGAATTGTTATATTTCTTCCCAGCTCGCCCACAGCAGCATACCAATCATACAAATATCCGAATATGGTATCTAATTGTTCTGCACATCCCGTACAAGTATAAGAATAAGCATATTGAACAGGCTCTCCCGTTGAAGAATATCTTGTTGCTCTCAGATTCTCTGTCCAGCATAAACCGGCGAGAGCAGTTACTTTGTAAATATTGCCCTGTATATCTTCTGCAGTTTCCGGGCAAGGGATTTTAAGAATAATCTGGCTTACAGCTCCTTCACAATATCCATTGCTTGCTGCCACATAATAGTCGTCTTTGGAGATGTCGAAGAACACAGTACTACCCGTCAATCTAACTGTTTTATCCGCATTTTCGTAGAATACGTAAGTTATTCCGGGTGTGTGTGGGCTGATAACAGCTAACATCAAATTTACGGAGTTGCCCGGGTAGGCGTCAAGTGTTTCTGTAATCACATCGGGCACAGCAGGATAGTTAAGCACTGTCATTGTAGCATTAGAAGAAAAAACTGAAGCAGGATTCGCACATTCGGCATTAGAAATTAACATACAAGTAACTATATCGCCATGTTTAGGAATATAGGTGTATCGGTAGTTGTTGCTTCCGGGAATGGCAGCTTCATTAACTCTCCACTGATAAGAAGGATTAGTGCCTCCATTTGTAGTTGTAGCGGTAAATGTTACGCTTGTTTCTGTGCAAACCGTTGGTGTTGCGGTAGTTATTGCTATTGTTGGAATAACACGTTTTACCGTTACCGTTACTTTGGCACGAGTACCTGTATAGTTTTCACAGTAGTTATCTCCATCAACACTCACATAGTAATCAGTATTCGCTACAAGTGTATTAGTAGTAAAAGTTTCTCCCTCATACAGATAAGAAGTTGCTGTTTGTGATGCGTACCAGCGGAATATGGGATTGGTTACTAATGGCGCAGAGGCTGTAAGCGCCGCTTCTGTTCCGTAGCAAATGGTAGTATCTTTAACAATAATCTCATCTTGTGTTGCCTGCGGATACACGTTTACAATCATAGAAGTATAGTTAAGCGTGTGTCCGGTTAGAAGTTCTTCCGTGTTGGTGTGATAGCGCACCAAAATGGTGTCTATACCTGCTTGTGGAAATACAAAGCGGGCAACGCTATCATAATTGTGATAGAACTCTTCTCCCTCT
>Ga0123353_10012771_pt1 | contig 11976 bp, 12 predicted proteins | sample TergutLab28metaG_3_FD_92763 | JGI IMG/M metagenome (GOLD analysis project Ga0123353, IMG submission 92763) | Labiotermes labralis P3 segment gut microbial communities from Petit-Saut dam, French Guiana - Lab288 P3 | ecosystem: Host-associated > Arthropoda: Insects > Digestive system > Gut ... | reverse complement strand
TTGGGAGCGCTTGCCGGCAACCATTGATCGGTGTTGTTCATCTGATAATATAAACTATAGCCCAACGATGTAAAGAATTTCAATTTTTCCCCTCCAAATCGTAAAAAAAAGGTCGGTTCAGCCACTATTCCATTTAAACGATAAACAGGATACGGTTTATTTTGTGGATAATCGTAACCAAAATATTCCGCATCAGTCATTTTTGAACTTAAAATTCCTGATTTTAGCCCAAAACCATACTCCATATTTGCTTTTTTTTGTTCAATATTTCCAATGTTAAATTGTGCAAAATACATCTGATAATTACCAAACACTGTTCCCCTCTCGGCATTATGCGCCTCGCTACGTCCCAAAGCTAACCCGCCATACATTTCCATTACTCTCCGGTCTTGAAAATTTTTATAATAACCTATTGCACCTTGCGTATAGAGACCACTACTGCCCTGAGGACCATAAGGATCAATACTTGCAGCCAAATGAAAGGCTATGTTCTCCGTCGCTCCATGCGCAACTGATACTTGCGCAGATTGCGAAAACACTCCAACCCCGCCCTCGATTCTTGTATCGCCTTTTTCCTTAATCAGCGGGATACCTGTCAGACGCGGGTAATAAGTACAACTTGTGGTCAAACCACAAATGACGATCATTGAATAAATTACATGTTTTTTCATCTTATTTTGTTTTTTGATGTTTAAAAAATAATGAATGATTTCTTTATAAATAGACGTGAAAACGCAAAAATGTTGCGTCATTTTTGAAAATATTTTTTGATGACATTACATTTTTTGTAATTTTGAAGTTTTAAAAGTTCAAACAAAAAATTAGTAACCGTGAAGAAAATATTGATCATTTTTTTAGTTTCCGTATTGACATTCGGTTCGTTACGGGCAGACGAGGGCATGTGGTTGTTGCCGCTTTTGGAAAAGCTGAACATCAACACCATGCAAAAAATGGGTTGCCGTTTGACAGCCGAAGAGATTTACAGTATCAATCAGTCGAGCATCAAAGACGCTATCGTTATTTTTGGCGGCGGATGCACCGGCGAAATGGTTTCGGGCGAGGGTTTGCTGCTCACCAACCATCATTGTGGCTACGACGCCATACAGCAACACAGTTCGCTCGAAAACGACTATCTTTTTGATGGTTTTTGGGCGAAAACGCGAAGCGAAGAAATTCATACGCCCGGTCTGAGAGTTACGTTTCTGATTCGTATTGAGGATGTTACCGACCGTGTCAATGCCCTGTTGAACGACAGCATGACCGAAATTGAACGCGAAGAGGCCATCGACAGCGTTAGCGACGAAATTGTCGAAGAAGCCATCGAAAATTCGCACTACACAGCCCGTGTACAAAGTTTTTTCGGAGGTAACAGTTTTTATATGCTGGTGTATGAAACATTCACCGATGTCCGTATGGTAGGCGCGCCGCCGTCGTCCATCGGCAAATTCGGCGACGAAACCGACAATTGGGTTTGGCCCCGTCACACGGGAGATTTCGCCGTTTTTCGCGTATATGCAGGTCTCGATGGCAAGCCGGCAGCATATTCGCCGGATAATGTGCCGTTCAAGCCGCGTCATTTCCTGCCCATCTCGCTGAAAGGCGTTGAAAAAGATGATTTTGCGATGGTCATGGGCTATCCGGGCGGAACCGACCGTTATATGACCTCACATGGCGTCAATGAATTACTTGATATTGATTTGCCGACACGGGTGAAGATTCGCGGCGAAAAACAGGAAATCATGAGGCGCCACATGTATGCCGATCCCGCTGTCCGCATCAAATATGCCACCAAATACGCCCGTTCGAGCAACTACTGGAAATATTCCATCGGGCAGATAGCGGGCATCAATCGACTGGATGTTATTGATCGCAAGTTGGCGCAAGAAGAACGTTTCACCCGATGGGTCGATGCCGATACGGAGCGAAAAACAAGATACAGCGATGCACTGCCGCTGATCCGACGCGGAATAGAGGCAAACAAGGAAAATAACCTTGCAGGAAACTATCTAATGGAATGTCTGATGCAGGGCACTGAACTGCCTCGTTTTTCTATGCCATTCGTGTCGTTGTACGACGAACTGACAAAAAGCAAACCCGATCCCGATGTTATAAAGCGGCTCACTCAACGGGTGCAAAGCGTTGCCAACGATTTTTTCAAAAACTACGACCGTGCATTGGATCGTGAAGTGAGCGAAGCCATGTTGAAACGGTATTTTGCGGATATTTCGCCGGCAAATTATCCAGACTTCCACAAAACCATCGCTCAAAAATACAAGGGCGATATTGGAAAATTTGTGCAGGAATGGTTCGACAAATCCATCTTTTCCGATCCTGCTCGTGTGGATGCTTTCCTGAAAAAACCTTCGGCGAAAGCCCTGCAAAATGATCTTGTATTTCAGGCCGGACAATCGATTCGCCGATCGCTTGAAATGATTCGCTTCAGCGTAATAACCAACAATGAACTGATAGACAAAGGCTATCGGCTCTACATTGCAGGAATCCTTGAAATGGACAGCGACAAGGTGTGGTATCCCGACGCCAATTTCACCATGCGCCTCACCTACGGTAAAGTGGATGACTATTTTCCGCGAGATGCTGTGTATTACAGTTACTACGCCACGTTGAAGGGCGTCATGGAAAAAGAAGACCCCTCCAATCCTGAATTTATAGTGCCAGCCCGCCTGAAAGAACTCTACGAAAAGAAAGATTTCGGACGGTATGCCGACAAAAACGGCGAAATGACCGTCTGTTTCATTTCCAACAACGACATTACCGGCGGTAATTCAGGAAGCCCTGTCATCAACGGCAACGGCGAATTGATCGGCATTGCATTCGACGGCAACTGGGAAGCGATGAGCGGCGACATTGTATTCGAACCCGATGTGCAACGTTGCATCAGCGTCGATATACGTTACGTGTTATTTATTATTGATAAATTTGCAGGCGCAACGCATTTGCTGGATGAAATGAAGATTGTTGAGGCGTTCTGAATTTGCATCTGATCACCGTTCTAAAATGCAGGTTTTAGTACGGAAAAATTCAACAACTCCACTTCAGGTGATAAATAATGTTCCTTTACAGGTTCTTTTTTCATCAGATCGGTGCTCAAATATTTCTTGCTGCAATCGGCAAATACGGTTGCTACTATTTTGTCAAAGCCATATTTTTCATGTAGTTTTATGGCGCCTGTCAAGTTTGCTCCACTCGAAATCCCAACTGCCATACCAAAAGTCGAAGCCAGCTTTTGAGCCATCAGTATGGAATCGCCGTCGGATACCTGTATTACTTCGTCGAGCTGGTCGAGTTTAACGATATCTGGGATGAACTCGTCAGATATACCTTGAATACGGTGTGTACCAACTTTGTAACCTGTGGTTAATGTGGGACTTTCAGCCGGTTCGAGCGGGTGTATTTTAACGCCGTTGTACATCGCTTTGAGGGTTTCGCCTACGCCCATCACCGTTCCTCCTGTTCCCACGCCTGCAACAAAAGCCGTGGGACGAAGTCCTTCCTTTTGCAACTGAATGGATATTTCAAGTCCGGTGGTTGTTTTGTGCGCTAAGGTGTTATTGCTGTTCGAAAATTGACGGGGCAGGAATACGTTAGGTTCTGAAGCGGCTATTTCGTCTGCAATTTTAAGACTTCCAATAAAGCCTCCCTGTTCTTTCGATACCTCAATAATGTCAGCGCCAAGGCTCCGAATGATATCCTTGCGCTCTTTACTCATCCAATCGGGCATAACGATACTTACTTTGTGCCCCAACGCCCGTCCTAAGGCTGATATGGCGATGCCTGTGTTGCCGCTGGTTACTTCCACAATATGATCGCCCGTGCGAATTGTGTTGTGTCTGTATGCTTCCCTAAGGATACACAATGCCATACGATCCTTGATACTACCTGTAAAATTGTAGTTCTCGCACTTGGCGTAAATCGTGCCTTCGTTACCCCTGTATCGATATACGATACGCACCATAGGGGTATTACCGATTAATGACGATAATGAATCAAATTTTTTTTCTATCATAATATTCTGCATATTTTGGGGACAAAGATAATGCAGATTTTTTTAAAAAATCAAAATCTTTCGCAGTTCGAAAAGAAGAAATTTGATTCGATGGCTGCGTTTTCGTCGCTGTCGGAGCCATGAACGGCATTTTCCTGCACGCCTTTGGCGTATTTTTTTCTGATGGTTCCTTCGGCTGCATTTGCCGGATTGGTTGCTCCAATCAGTTTGCGGTATTCTTCTACAGCATTTTCGCGTTTCAGGATGGCTACCACCACAGGCGACGAAATCATAAATTGCACCAGTTCACCGTAAAACGGACGTTCGCGATGCACACTGTAAAATGCTTCGGCCTGAGTTTGTGTCATTTGAATGTATTTCATGGCCGAAATTTCAAATCCGCCTTTCTGTATGTCGGCAAGGATTGCCCCGATGTATCCGCTTTTGACGGCGCAGGGTTTGATAATGGTAAAAGTATAGTTTAACATGATCTGATTAATATGAAGTTGGTATAAAAGAATATGCTATAATTCCATGCCCTGATCTGCGCCAGATAAGACAGGTATATCATCTCCCTCTTCGATGTCTATGATATTGAATTGTACTTTCAGGTGCTGTTGTATATAAACACCCAAATCGTAAGAATCTTCATCATCTTTTTCATAATACCAGTTGATTTCAACTAGTTCTTGTCTATTTTTGGAAATACTGCAAAGTTTGGTGAGCAAGTCCACCACGCAGCGTATAGACGAGGTGTCGATATATTCGAAAAATAGATCAACTTTGGTTTTCTGTGGAGGTTTTTGAACGTATTGTTCAATCCAGTCGAAACAAATTTTATACAATTGTCTCGCATTTTGCGGAATTGAACGTCCAGACAACCGGATGTATCCATCTGTTAATACAAACAATGGCGCTTTTGGCGTTTTCTCTATACGTATACTTTCCATAAAAAAATACTATTATGGTACAATTTGACTGAAATATTTAATTTTCATTCTATTACTGAATAATTTTTAACTTCATTCCCGGCTGTATTTTGCTGTTTCTCGACAGATTGTTCCATTTCAAAATATCACTGTCGGAAACACCTTGATACAATTGGGCAATACCCCAAACGGTATCGCCCGATTTAACGGTATGATAGATTACATTTCCATTTGCCGAAGCCACAACCGGAGGTGAGCCTGCCTGATTTTCGGTTTTTGCGCTTGTTGTATTTGCCGGCTTGTTGGTATAGACTACCAATTTCTTTCCTTCAATGATCCGGCTACTGCTCAAGTCGTTCCAATCTTTTAAATTATTGACGCTTACCCCATATTTCAAGGCAATGGAGGAGAGTGATTCGCCTGAGCGGATGGTGTGTACTATACGGTCTTTACCGGCTGTATTGGCTGTTTTGCTGGCAGATGTTCCAGAAGGTTCGATCGTACGAAATGAATTGCTCAGGTACACATTTGCCTTATGCCGGCAAATCGAATCCTCCAAATCGATGTATCTGGTTACATACGATGCCGGAAGGCGTAAAGGGTAGGGAGCAGTGTTCCCCGGAAGTATTTCCCTGCGGTATTGCGGATTGAGATCGCGCATGAGTTGCAATGGAATATCCAGTACTTCAGAAACCTGTGCCAGATTAACATTCCTGCTGACCATCACGGTGTCAGAAACCTGTGGCACATCAATATAACGCGGGGTAAGGTTGTGCTCTCTGTAATAATTCATGGCATAAGTAGCTCCGATATACGCCGGAACATATCCTCTGGTTTCGCGGGGCAGATAAGGATAAATATCCCAATAGGAAGTTTTTCCTCCTGACCGCCTGATCGCCTTGTTGACATTGCCCGGGCCGCAATTGTAGGCGGCAATGGCCAACACCCAGTCGTTATAGATACCATACAGGTCTTTCAGGAATTTTGCCGCTGCATGTGTCGATGCTACCGGATCGCGACGTTCGTCCACAAATGTGTTTACCTGCAATTTATACATGCGCCCTGTACTCAACATGAATTGCCATATTCCTGTGGCTCCCACACGCGATACCGCACGCGGATTCAACGCCGATTCAATCACGGCAAGGTAAGTCAATTCGAGCGGCAAACCATACAAATCGAATATTTCTTCGAACATCGGGAAATAATAATCTTTCAGTCCGAGCATCACTTCTAACTGGTTTCGTTTGCGGATGGTGTATACGTGAATGTAGCTTCTGACAATATTGTTGTAAGTGAGATTTACCACTGAAGGGATTTTTTGCAGACGCTGAATATAGATCGAATCGTGAAGTTCGGGAACGAAGGGCGACACATCTACAGCCATTTCCGAAATTAAAGTGTCGCTCCCGATCGATTCCTGTACGTACCAAATTCGCATCAAACTGTCTAAATTCCTGTCAAAATTGGAGTAAAAGATTTCAACCGGTATCGAATCATTGATGCTACCGCCTTTGGATACAGGCTCGTTAGCCCATAACATCAACGGAGTGAGCAACATCAAACTCACTGAGTAAATATTTCTATACAATTGTTGAAACATTATGATTCTAACTTAAAAATTGAACCGCAAAGATAAACCAATTATTTGAGAATTGAAACTATTTTCTAAAAAACATGGCTGAATATTTATAGAAATATTATCGTCGAGATTAAAATCCATCAGGTGTGCGTCTACATTTGCGTCGATAATGTTCAACGCATAGGCTGCTACTACAGCCACAATAGACCAGTCGCGCCAAGTGCGGAGTTCATCTTTGCGCTTGGTGATATACTGTTCTTTCATTTCAGAGGTATAGTACGACGGAAACCCCAGTTGATCAAAATAATTGGTATAGGGATTTTGGTCTCTGATATCGACGTATGCACGTCTGTAGCGACTGTATTCGTTCTGCCATTTGAGAAAAACCCCCACGGATATGCCTACAGCCGCATACACGACAGGAAGTTTCCAGTATTTCCGGTTATATATTTGTCCCAACCCAGGCATTACTGCCGACATCATGGCTGCCTTGGCGGGTGAATGTTTAGAATAACTGTCCAAATCGCTCAACATAAAAATTTCTGTCAGATCTGTTGAATCGGATATGAAAATAATGTCGTCAACAGAATATGGAAAGTTTTCCGGATTGATCCGGACAGTAACAGAATCTGACGGAGACACCGTAATAACGCCATTTTCCAGCTCTTGTCCTGTAACATTCAGGCTGCACAGTAATAAAACTGCCGCAACAATGAAAAACATTTCCAATCTTATTTTCAACAACATTTTGATTTTCAATTGAATCCAAATTATTTCATACATTTTTCAGCCATTTGCAGGATATACTGCAATTCTGCGTCTGTCCTGAATGGTATCACCACGCGCCCTGCGCCCGTTACATTCCTTTTGAGATCGACCTTGGTACCGAAACATCTGCTCAGCATATCCTTTAATTGATGGTCATCTTCGTCGTCGGGAATATACAGTGGAGGTTGTGGGTCTTCGTAAATGAGCACTTCTTCGCTGGAAGGCTGATCGTCTGGATTTATTTTTGATGTGTCCGTTTCGTCATGTTGCTCTTCAACGGATGATTCCGGATGATTGATCTGCCGCACAGCAAGTTCTACCTGCCTGACAGACATGTCGTTTTCAATAATTTCACGGAACAACTGCAATTGAAGTTCGGTTTGTTCGATATTGACCAAAGCACGTGCGTGTCCCATGCCGATTTGCCGCTGCTTGATGGCTAATTGAATTTCGGCGGGCAGTTTCAACAAACGCATGTAATTGGCAATGGTTGAGCGTTTTTTACCTACCCGGTCGCTCATGTTTTCCTGCGTCAATTGACATTCGTCGATCAGTCGCTGATAACTGATGGCTATTTCAATGGCGTCGAGGTCTTCGCGCTGTATGTTTTCCACCAGCGCCATCTCCAGCATATTACTGTCGTCGGCATGACGGATGTATGCAGGAATTTCCGTAAGGTCTGCCATCAACGCTGCCCGATAGCGCCGTTCGCCCGATATGATCTGGTATTTCCCGTTGTCGATTTCGCGGACAGTAATCGGTTGTATGATCCCCAGTTGCTTGATAGACGCTGCCAACTCCTCAAGCGTTTCCTGATCGAAATTTGTGCGGGGCTGATACGGGTTGGCCTCTATTTTTTCGATATCGATTTTATCTGTCGCATTGGCCTGACTATCGGGAATTTCTGTTTCCGATTGCTTGATGAGCGCGCCCAAGCCTCTTCCTAATGCGCTTTTTTTGGACATGTTTTTAACGAATAATTGATTAATATGATTAACTGAATGATTGAATGATACGTCATTCCGGTTTGATTTCCGGTTGGTTTTTCAACAACAACTCTTTCGCAAGATTCAGGTAATTGACTGCTCCGACGGAATTGGCGTCGTACAGGATCACTGGTTTTCCGTAACTTGGCGATTCGCTGAGCTTTACATTGCGTTGAATGATGGTTTTGAACACCATTTGCTGGAAATGGCGCGTTACTTCTTCCACCACCTGATTGCTCAGTCGGAGTCTTGCATCGTACATGGTCAGCAGAAAGCCTTCGATTTCGAGTGAAACATTGATTCGCGACTGTATCAACTTAACAGTGTTGAGAAGTTTACCCAATCCTTCGAGTGCAAAAAATTCGCACTGAACCGGAATGATGACCGATTTGGCAGCCGTCAGAGCGTTCATGGTGATCAATCCCAGCGACGGCGAACAGTCAATGAAAATATAATCATATTCATCCTTAATTTGCTGGATGACATTCCTTAATATGTACTCGCGGTTGGGCAGTCCCACCATTTCTATTTCGGCGCCTACCAAGTCAATGTGTGACGGAATCATATCTAATCCGGGTATTTCGGTTTTCAAAATAGCGCCGCTTGGATCGATATGATCTATCAAGCACTCGTAAATGCTGGTTTTGATGTTCTGCAAATCGAATCCCAGCCCCGAAGTCGCATTTGCCTGCGGGTCTGCGTCAATCAACAGGATTTTCTTTTCCAGTACGGCCATACTGGCTGCCAGATTGATGGCTGTGGTGGTTTTTCCAACGCCTCCTTTTTGATTTGCTAAAGCGATTACTTTTGCCATTCGGTGTGATTTTTATCTTATTAAACAAGGTACAAAGATATGATTTTTTTTTATGTCTGAATTTTTTTTCTTTTTTTTGAAATGTCTCAATCACTCTGTGGTTCTCAGTGTCTTCTCTGTGGTTCTATGTGTAACTATTTTAATTACACTGAGTTGCACATAGAAGACGCAGAGTATCACAGAGAAATGTAAAGTGTCCAAATTAAAAAAACAAAAATGGATGTTACATTTTACCATGTTATTTGTCTTCTATAAAAATGGATACTGTCTTCAATTTCAGGATGAATGAAGACTTTCAACGCAGGTTAGAAGAATCGATGAAAAAAGCAAAATTATGGTTATATATCAACCATCCATAAGTGAAGTAAAATCAATTTCCTGCAATCCTTCCACTTCTATTACCCGTTCATTTTCGCATTTTATGGTTCGGAAAGGGTATTTTTTCAGCAGATTATAGTTGTGTGTTACCATCACCACTGTTTTCCCTGAATTTCTGATTCCGACGAGAATGTCCATGATTTCGGAAGAGGTTTCGGGGTCAAGATTTCCGGTGGGTTCGTCGGCAAGGATGAGTTCAGGCGCATTGAGCAGCGCCCGGGCTATGGCTACTCTTTGCTGTTCGCCGCCCGACAGTTGATGCGGCATTTTGTAGCCTTTGGTCGACATTCTTACCATTTCCAACACTTCCTTGATCCGTTGGTCGGGGTTATTTTTCTTTTTCCAGCCGGTAGCCTGAAGTACGAAAAAAAGGTTGTCGTAGACGCTACGATCGGTAAGCAACTGGAAATCCTGAAAAACAACGCCCATCCGGCGCCGTAGGTAGGGTATCTGGCTCTTTTTCAGCGAATGTAGCGCATAACCGGCAACATACGCCTTTCCCTGCGATATGGGAAGTTCTGCATTTAGCGTTTTCACTAAACTGGTTTTTCCGCTTCCTACTTTCCCGATCAGGTAAACAAACTCGCCGGGATAGACGAAAAAAGTAGCATCCGTCAACACTAAATGGTCGCCATGGAAAATATCTGCATGACTGAATGAAATGATCGGTGGGGTATCCATTTTGCCGATATATAACTGTTCAATTTCAAATAAAAAGGCAAAGATATAAAACATGACGAAAAATTCATACCTTTGACGCAAAAATTTCATGCGTAAAGCAGGATACATATTTTTATTGTTTTGGATGCCGGCACATTTTGCGGCTTTCTGTCAGACATCTTACTACGAAACGGTGTCGAAGGGACTTTGGTATCAAATTCAGGCCGATTCGATGCAACGTCTGGCAGATGCGCAGGTACTGGCATTATCATCAGCGCCCGAATCGGCAAAAAACAATATGAGAATGGCTATACGTAATCATGAAGCACAGGTATTAGAATTTCAAAAGAAAGCCAACGAATGGTTTGCCAGGGCGGTCACATTCGAAGAAGTGTCAGTTCCAAAAGAAGCCGAAAATGATATTTTATTGCCGGAAAAATTGGATACTGATACGATTGCGGAGGTGAAAGCAAGAGTGAAACCTGAACCCCAAATCATTCAGGATTTTGAATTTGCCATTTTGTCCAAATCGCCATATTCAGCAAGCAATCCGGTGCCTATTGACAAACCTTTGCCCGATGGCGTGGTATATAAAATTCAATTGGGCGCCTTCAGCAAACCGTTGCCAGCAAATACCTATAAGGGGCTGACCCCGCTTTCGGGCGAAAAGTTGTCCAATGGCATCACCAAATATTATGCAGGTCTCTTCCGACGTTTTGCCGATGCCGAAGACGCCTTGCGAAAAGTACATGAATACGGTTTCAAAGATGCGTACATCGTAGCATTTTTCAACCGTGTGACGATCAATACAAACCGTGCCAAACAGTTGGAAACTAATTGAAAATTGAAAATCGTAAATCTAAAATCGTAAATGTTCCAATTTTTTCTTATCATAGCAGCATTAGTAGCCATAGCCGTTGTATGCCTGTCCGTCGGAATCATTGTCAAGGGCAAATTTCCCGATACACACGTGGGACACAATGCCGATATGAAAAAAATGGGTATCACCTGTATCAAAAAAGACAGCACGTTTTGTCAAGGACGAACAGATTCAGAAGGTTGTAAAGGATGTCAGGTTTGAAGTTTTAAATTGTTGAATGATTGATCCCATAATTTTTGAAAACGAGTGCCTCTTCAAGACTTCCCGAAGTAGCGGGAAGGGCGGGCAAAATGTGAACAAGACCGAAACCAAAGTCGGCCTGTGGTTTGATGTGGCCGCTTCGGCGCTTTTCAGCGATGAGGAAAAAACGCTGATACTTTCGCGGCTGGCATCGGTCATTACCGACGACGGTTATCTGCAACTGACCTGCGACGAGCAGCGTTCGCAACTGCAAAACAAGCTATTAGTTGTCGAACGGGCTATCGGGATGCTCGAAAAAGCGCTTGTAGTACCCAAACCACGAAAAAAAACCAAACCGTCGAAAGCCACGATAGAAAAGCGATTGGAAGAAAAACGAAAAAAATCTTTAAAAAAATTTGTTCGTAATAAAAACATTGATATCTTTGCGCTGTTAAAATAATATTAAAATAATATCAAAATAATAAGTTTATGAATACGAAAGAATTTGATTTTAAAGGATTTAAAATGTCCGGTTTCATGATGCTCTTTGTGCATCTGTTGGTCTGTGTGGGTGCGACGCTGGGGTTCGTTTACTCTGGAAATGTTGCATTAATTGTCAGTTTGGCGCTATGCGTCACTCTGTTTCTTTGTATCTTTCCGGTGGGTTTCATGACCAATGAACCCAACAACGCCCGTGTGATGATTTTCTTCGGAAAATATTGCGGCACGCTGAAAGATAATGGTTTTTTCTGGGTCAATCCGTTTTTTGTAAAAAAGAGGATTACGCTCAGGGCGC
>Ga0123353_10012768_pt1 | contig 11976 bp, 4 predicted proteins | sample TergutLab28metaG_3_FD_92763 | JGI IMG/M metagenome (GOLD analysis project Ga0123353, IMG submission 92763) | Labiotermes labralis P3 segment gut microbial communities from Petit-Saut dam, French Guiana - Lab288 P3 | ecosystem: Host-associated > Arthropoda: Insects > Digestive system > Gut ... | reverse complement strand
TACACGCCTTCATTTACCACTTAATCACAACTCGTCACACGATTCACCTACCCACACACACTAACACGCATCAGTCTTATTCTTTGGTTTTTCTCCTCTCCAAAGAACCCATAACAAAAGCCCACCAGCATTAGACATCGGATATGGACAAACAGTAACTGGAGACCCACACTGGACAGCATCGAGCAGACATACTAGAGCTGCACCCCCAGGATAGCGCACATTACAGATATCCCCCCTCCCTGTGCCCCCTATAAATAGCATATAACAAACATCACAGATGCTGAGATCTCACCATCGTGACATACACATACCAATCCTGTAAAACAATACCACCATACTTTCGGATTTAAACCTGATGATGACCACATTCGGCCGAAACATGTAGTTTACTGCATCCTTTATTAAACATCTTTTTTTTAGATATTGTTGTGTTATTGCCTGATACCCACACTTATTGTTTATATACACACAACGGGGATGGCTCAATTTAGAATTACGAGATAAAAAGTGTTTACAGCGCGGTACGGACTGGGTCTTTAGATAAAGCAGTCTTCCATTCATCTTTAAAGGGTTAATGTAGATCCAATCGCTTCACCTTCCATTCACGCACATTCACATGGAATTCTTTGATTTAATACTCCCCGTAGGCGCCATGAAGGCATGTGGAAGATTGGAAACGTAACTCCACTGATTGGTAATTTCGGTACTAGATCGAAGTGTTCAGATTCACGTTCCGATCGCTTTACCTCGAAGGAAAATCCATGAAGTAGGAGGCTGAACCCCAGAGTTAGTGTGGACGCTGTAGGGAAAATGTGCTGTCTTGCCGGGAATTGAAAAGTCGTGTTGGTATTACAAAAACACAGCATTGAATATTCTAACTTGGGAACTATACTCAGTATTGAACGTCTTTACGGCTTACGTTAGCGATTTTATCCATACAAAACTGAAACCTGATCGATGTGATTGTGTGTAGCGTGGCTTCATATTCTCCATATTTTAATATACTGTCCGCATCATTAACCTCAACACATTCCTTGTCATGACAGCCATAACTGTACACACATATTGTTTAGGGTAGCTGAGGTTCCGTAAGGGAGGGGGAAAACTGTGTAAACATAAACGCGTAATTTCCGGTAATCGATACTCATTTCTAAACCCCCGGATTTGACAGGTTTCCATTGGACTCAGTATCAGTACAGGGTATTATAGAGTGCAACATTTAAGGTCACTAGCATGTGCGTGTGTATTTGGGCGAAATGCAGTGCAACAGAGCACTCTCCCTGACATCACCAGCTCCAACCGGAAATCATATACACGAACCCTCTGTTTTGTCGCATACGGGCTGCATGGTTAAGAGCCGTGGCCCGTTACTTGGAGGAAAGATAATTTTGAGGCATAGTGTGATAAGAAATTAAGTTTTTTTGTAAAAGAAATTGAAACTTGGGATGACAATAATTTCATTACCCATTTTTTTTGCTTACTGTTGAAAACTTACAAAATGGAGCAATGTTAGGCACGTACATGCACACAAACATGTGCATATTACCAGACTCCTATGTTCGTACATTTGTCGCATAAAGTTATACACGTTAATCGAAAAATCTTTTCTGAACGTACAGAGCTACCTGAACTCTGTGTGTGTGTGTGTGTGTGTGTGTGTGTGTGTGTGTGCGCGCGCGCGCGCGCTAGTTATGTGTCGCGGCTAGCCTCTTTATTGTCTCATTGTGCTTCTAATTCCTTAGATAATCTCTTCAACGAAATTTTTTGTACCAATTCTTGCGGCATATTTATCTTCTGTCAGCAGACGGATTATCTGGGAATTTTGCAACTGTAATTGAAATATCCGCAGTGAGCAACCAAAATCTGCTACCAGCCTTGCAAATACAGAAACCTGAAAAGTTTGACTCCCACCAGATCGAATTGTATGTTAGGATGAATTATAAATTTGGCTTGGGTGTGCTTAAAAGTCAAAGAGCAGAAACTGTCTTCAATTGTCAAATGATTTTGCAATCTCATTTTCAAACCTTAGTCATAGTTCTGCCAGTGAAGCACGGTGTGCGTGTAATAACAGAATTCTACCTTTTTTCAATCACATACTTGGTAAATATACGTATTTTCGGTTTGAAGCGGGGTTACTGTGAAACTCTATCTGTATGTACATAGTTTGTGCATGAACTTACGTTTGTTGAACTTTATCCTATGATTCATGAAAGAGCTTTAACGATCTACCCCGTCCTAAGGGTTGGAAATGGGGAATGAATAGAGTGGTGGCAGCGCGACAGTTCTGCACTGGAAGGGAAAAGACTCTTACAGATAAGAATCAAATAGAAAATCCAGTTTAATGCAGTCGGAATATTTTAAATGAAACGTGGATTCGGTTCCAGCCTAAGACTAAATAGGTTTAGTATGGCACTCGTGTACAAAGACATATCCTGAAATATCTCCGAACACATTAATCTCTTGAGCTCTTCACAAATTTTAAAATATACCTCCATTTATTTAACATTTTACGAATTTGCTCATATGTATGTACATTTTTATGAAGAAGACACTTGAATTTGAGAATTTATTCTGAAGCGCCATATCCAGAACATCCTTTTAACTCTAGTTTTGAAATATACAAGATGTTTATGTTTATGTTTATGAGCGTAAGTACGAATTTGTTTTATTGTCAGCTTTTATCTCCTGCATAAAGTTTCGCACACAAAAGCAGACAGTTGGAATGCTAGTAATCTTGAAGAAAACGAATGAAGTGAAGAAACTGCACGCGCTCGGCATGAAAGCATAGAAATTCTCGCATCGAGTCCAGGCCTGGTGCCTAGCGAATATCACCCAATTCCACAGCTGAAGCAAACTTTTTCGCGGCTACAAATTTAAAGACGGTAGCGAGGTGGAAAAATGTGTGACCCGGTGGGTGGAGACACGGACTGCCGACAGCAACAAATATAATAGCTCACCCAACGTTGTGATAAATGTCCCAATATCGGCGGGGAGTACGTAAAAGTGCACTGAGACAGTGGCGCTATTAAATGCAAACGGTTTTATTGGCGATTAAATTAAAGAATAAATAATATAGGCTTATATGCTTCATGAATTTTAATTTGTCACAAACTGTCGTAAATAGCACTTGCAATATCTCAGTTGCCATCCTTTCTGGCATGTTTGAAACAAAGTTTAAAAAAAATGCGTTTGTTACATTAACCAATTTGCCATTTCTGTCTGTTCAGGTGTAGAAACGTCGGGCCCATTGGGCGGGTTTTTATGACACTTTGCATTGCCGAGTGCAATTGAAGTTCAGTTTTCGTTAAAAATCTAAGCGTAATAACGGGCAATTCATTTCAGTGCCTAATTCGCTTTCCTTCTGTCTGCCGGACAGAACAGTTTATGGTTAGAAGCTGTAGATAAAGTGGAATAAATTCAAGCAATTTGCATGTTTCCTATATTCCTTGCCCTTTTCGAATTAATCGCCATTGCCAGAATCTAGATGCAGTACCAATTGCAGTAGCGCCGTAAGTGTTAACTCTGTGCGTATATTGCGGAACATGTAATTACGTAGAGAGTGAAAGGTCGTCAGGTTTTCAAACCGAAAATTTGTATGAATTTTCGGAAAATCTGATACATTAATATCACAGTTTATTAGAACTTCTTTAAATTTTAGAAGCTAAAAACCATAGTGTCTGTGAATTTGTAGTATATTGTAGTTCACATTTTGTATAATTAATTTGTCAGAAATATAGGTATTTTAGTATTCATCACTTATTCACATCGGGCTACAAATGTAATAGATTCAGTTTTAATGCTATTTCCATTTTAACACTGTGTCAGGCATTCTAAAACACCTGTTGTAGCAATAAATATGTAAATTTCGACGTTTTTAATCCTTTGTATCTTTTGTCTTTCACAAAGTGTAATCGTGCGAATACAAAGAGCTGAAGTATAAACAGTTCTACTGTAGCTTAAAGGAACTAGAGTTACTTTTATTGAAACCGATGTTAAACGTTTAGTCTTCGACTAGTAGCCTGTATTTTAAGTAATATTTATGACGTATCAACATATAACGTTCCCTTAGTCTCAGGATCAAAATTCTAATTCGAGGCTAAGCCGAAAGACAAAGTTTAATACCTTTTTAGAACACTAAGTAAAAGGACGCAATAGGGGATGTTGGTATGGGGGGTGGGAGGGGAGGCTGTGTGTGTTTTGTGGTATTATTTAAGTCTGTGGAAAGCGGATTGTTTCCTTCGCATTGCAGAGTACCGTTCCCGTCTGACCAACGGTTAATCGGTTAAGCATACACACAGACTCAACCGTCATGAAGTCTGCATCACCATGAGGACTGTGTACACTGGTGATGTAAACATGTCCTAAGACAACAGATCAAACCGCACGTTAGGGAACTGATCATTCTAGTAGATTGTTAGATTTCGAAGGAAGTTTGTTTCCTTTAACAAATTTGATGAAAAAGATACACACTTGTGCTTGTCCTTCCCAGTTGCTGATTACCTCAAGCTTGTGTTCTTCAAATCCATGCCAGAAACAATAACACTATATAGCATTTGTGGTATTGATGAATGGAAATAGTAGTATCGGCATCGAGTTCAGGGGTTTTTACATTTAAGCATGTTGATTACTAGAGGAAAGACGCAACTTTACCTGGATGAAGTTTCCGGGGGAAATGTAAAATAGCATGCAGTTACAACGACTACGTACTGCGCAATGGGACGGAATGGCGTATAGTCGGTATAGCGACTCACTACGGGCTGGATGGCCTGGAAATCGAATCCCGGTGGTGAAGCGAGATTTTCTGAATTTGTTCAGACCGGCCGTAGGGCCAACCCAGCTTCCTGTACAATGAGTACCGGGTCCCTTTCCTGAGGGTACAGCGGCCGAGCCATGGTTTTGACCACCCACCCCAATCTAGCGCCGAGGCTAAGGAAAGAGTAGAGCTGAATTTCTACTCCCGCTCCAGATCTGCTTATCCTGTTCTAGGGTGAAATTTCCCTTTTACGTACACGTTACACAACAGACTGAACACAAACTACATCAGTATGCACACTAGACACACGATACACACTAAACACGGAACAAAACAAGAGACACATTAAACACATGCCACAATGATACACAATTGAAAGTGCGTGTTAGATAATGAGTAAAGAAAATAAGAGCGTTTACGTATTTTGATATGTAGTGTATACATTTCTAAGGGAAACCTAGTGGACAAATATCCAGTATGGTTAGCCCAATCATGAACGAACTCGGTCAAAAACACGAAACCGATATTGTGCTCCTCAGTCTGCATGCGCCATTTCATCCCGCACAATTCTGCGGAGCGCCGGAATAACGAATCGCGCATAGCTGCTCGCACTTTCACTTCGTTTCCTTGAAACCCGTTTCCCTTGGTACCGGCTTCAGATTTCCGGGGATAATATACATTGTAGAAGACCGTGCCAGCAGATGATGGACTTCGAAATTTTTTCCCCTGGGAAGACTTTCCTCTTCTGCACTTCTTCTATTTATGTGGGTGGTTTTGAATGAAGGATTTATGGCGGGCCAACTAGCGGCAGATTTTCCGTTAACATTTACGAAACCACTGCATCTGATTGACCCTAGGAACTACTAAACACATACATTTTAAAAATTTAGCGTTTTGGAAATTTACTCTTAATGCTTTAAGACGAATTTAGTTTAATATGTAACATTCCGGTACGTATAAACCCGACCGTGTATTACTAACACCGAAATCGATATCTTAAAGTACTTCGATAGTTAAAAGTAGATTCAGCAGGAGACACATTTCGTATTATCATTCGTTTCATTTAAAGTGCTCCATATGTCGTAAAAGTGGAACGAAGCGTAGTTCAGTGTTCAGTTATGTCACCTTTAAAACGGGCATATTAGCTGTCAGGTGTGTGGGTATGAAGAATGATTGGAACTATACATTCGCTTCCGCTGTGTGCTTTCAGGACGTGAAAAGGGACAACATAACCTTGTTTATAACATTCAGAATACATCTCTGGCGTAATAGTGGATTGGTGCCTCCAGTAATTTAATATCATTGCCACCCTTTCGTGAGAAAAGAAAGAGAATGTGCGTGGAATTCAAGGGTATTCCAAAGTGTACTTGGCTGTCTGCACTTCTGACAGTCGAAGGGTGACAGAAGGTCTTGAAAGTTGGATAATGTCAAGGGGCAAAACTACTGCAGCCAACTAGTGAACCTAACCTGTTTTTCGATCCAAACAACTTGTGCAGCCATGTCCAGAATTATGTAACAATTATAAGGCTTTTTTTTTTAAATACTGAATTTGTTGACGTCATGATCCTCACGATACAGAATGCTGGTAACGTGTTTTAAACAAGCAACTGTTCGAAGAATTTCATACTACTCTGAACGTTTCCAGATGCTTTGTGTGGACGTCTCTGTCGAACGCGAAAATTTCAGAAAACAAGTTCCATATACGTTGCCGTTAAAAGAATTCGAATTCACTGTTTCGGGACTTAAAGTAAAGAGTAGCACTTCTTGTGTGTATAGAGTAGCCGCCATTTAATTGCGTTGGGCGCTAACATTGCCCCACGTAGTTCTTTTAAATGGGAAGTACTTAGAGCATGGATCTGCATTAGTAAAACGGAAGAGATCTACAGCTCCTGCAATTCTTACAGTATTCAGTACAGTGTGTCCAAACCAAAGTAGCGCACACGGTTGTTGTACTGTAATTTGCTCTCCTTTCTGCACATAATTACCAGAAACTACTGAAATGGGACGTAGCTGCCTTGCGGTTTGGTGGACTGATGTATTTAAAGGAACTGCTGTGTGCCGCTTTGTGGAAAATTAGCGGAACGTTTGTTCTCTTTTTATGTATAATTTACGATTATAACCTATAAAATAATTTAAAACTTTCCTTATTTATTTTCCGTTTTAGGCGATGCAGGTTTTTACATCCTTCTGACAGGTTCATATAATATACTTTTGCTGAGAAAGAAAAAAGTCTTCTAGAAGTGACCAAACATTTCCTAATGGTCTTATTCCTGGTATAAAAATTTCTTGCACGAAAACACATTACCCAAAAGCTGAATAGTTGAAAGACTAGATAATTAGTTAACTTTGAGTAATTTTGAAAGGGTGGATAAGATTGGTCGTTGCATGCCACGGTACGGTACGCCTAATATAGGGTTACACGACGTCATATTACTAACCAACTTTTCTCTATACTTTTCTCATCTTGCTACACTAATTCCATGAAGAATACTTTTAGCAGGCAGTTTTAATAGGCGCTGTGCAAAGTCACAGGGCGTGTTCATTTCCTTTATAGGCAATGTCATTACAGTTTGTGGAAGTGACGTCATTGGTTAGAATATGTCATTCTCGTTAGTGTCCACATACTAATTTTTAACGCTGCAGGTATTATTACTGTGTTTAAATTTAGAAGAAATATGATGGTAATTTGTACGTTGTGTTATTGAAGAGTGTCTAAAGTAAGTCAGTGATTAAGTTTCTGATGAAATTTAAGGATTTAACTTTTACAATACGAGAGTTCTGTAGCGAATTACTGAATTTCATCTAGAGTGATGCTCTTTTAAAAGGGATTAGTGAATATTATTAAAGTAAGAAACCAAGAAAGAAACATGGGAGAAACGTGTAGCATGAATGAAAACCGTAGGTAATTAAAACAAAGTTTCATTCTGAACAAATGAGCAGAAAACTTTGGTGTAAATTGGGGGATGATATTAAATTGATTTTGAAATAAAAAAGATGGTTTTTTTCGCTTTTTTTCTGACTAAAGACGAGGAATGGTCACTTCTGTGCAAATTCGGGTTTGGTAAAAAGGCGAGAAAATTGTTGACTAGCTGAGCGACTACTAGGTTCTCAGATTCTGAAGATCTGCTTTCCTTCACGTAGTTTCTTTTATAAAGTTGTGTGAATACTCAAAATTAAAATGAAAAATTACACGTTCTTTTTCTCTAAACCCTTAAGCACTTAATTATTTTTCTAGCATATCCGAAATGCTCTTCCGTCCACTTCATGCAGATCATAATTTAGTGCGAAGTAATCGTTAGTGCTGTAGATGTGTCTCGAATTGCACCATGCAGTTAGTTCATTTATTTATACAGCTGGTTTTTTGGAGAGCATAAATACCAATTGAAGTTAATCAGCAACATTAAGGAGTAATAACGCATTGGACAAAGATGATAATATGATGCTGACGATGATGATAGATCTACCTACCTACCTTCCTATAATAATAATAATAATAATAATGAGTTATACGGAAGATGTGGAAAAGAATCGGAGACAATCCAACACATTACTGCAGCATGTGAGCAACTAGCACCTACCGAGTATGTAAAGAGACATGATGGACTAGCCACAATTATCCATCAGAAACTGGCAGAAGCAGCCGAATTGATTGAAGATAAAAGTCCATATTATATGTACACACCAGCCAATGTACTGGAGAATGAAAATTTCAAGCTGTACTGGAATCGCAGCATACTTATTAGCAAAACAATACCTTTTAATCGATCTGATATAACTTTTATGAATAAGAAAACAAAGAACACCTTTTTGATAGACATGGCTGTCCAAAATACACATAATCTCGCCAAAACAATAACCGACAAGCAAAACAAGTACCAAGAACTGGCGAATCAAATATGTGCTATGTGGAAGCAAAAGGCAGCACAATTGATTCCGATAGTAATATCATCTACGAGAGTGATTCCAAAGTCACTGTCACAAAGTCTAACAAGACTTAACCTGCTCCCGAATACATATATACAACTGCAAAAATCTGTAATTCTTGGCACATGTTCAATTGTAAGAAATTTTTAAACTACAAATAAGACCACCGAGTCTAATCTTGTTGATTACAACATCCCAGGATAGGTGAATATTTCCCAGCAAAAGCTGAGAAGTGAGAAATTAGATGATAATAATAATAATAATAATAATAATAATCTGGAATAAGATAATTTATTTCATTTCGCTCACCTGTTCGTAACGCCTTGGAGGCGTTTGTCTGGCTTCATAATTGCGACTGCGCATGTCTTATGGCAGAGGCTCCGTAGGGGACATTGTCTCGTTTATGGTCTGTAGCTTTCGAAAGGGTACACTCCGTTACGTTAAACTTTATACAGTTCGCTCAGTGCAAGACGGATAACAACATTATGCAGTATGTATTTCCCGTTATACTTGTCGTTGAGCAGTGCGTAGTGTGAATAGTGGGACCATTTATTACGTTTACGAATTTACCAACATCTACTCTTGTCTTCAGGTTTCGGGTTGTCATTATACTGGCAAAAGATTTAATGCTATCTTCTTAAGAAAAGTTGTAAGGATTTAGTGCTACCCTGGGACCTATCGGTGCTAAGTCCGTATTCTTGCCACCAGACCTCGTTGTGGTAATCCTTTTTCACAATGGTATAGTGTGTTCTCTGGTTGCAGATGGGAGAGACTGCTTCGAGAGAGGAAAACTAGTTGCAGATACACAAACATTTCAGTGTTCAATAGTTAAAACAGTTTAATCCTACATCTTGAGAGGCCTGGAAATCCCATATAGGTTTCCAGGTATACGGTCGATGATCAGTTGATGGTCTTCTTTTGGTTTCTCCACCGTATAGAACATCAGTGTTACGACGTTTAAGAGGAAAGGACGGCCTCCTCCTTCAGGGTAAAAAAATCCGTTTCACATAAATGCTGAAGTGGCTAGGAAGAAAAGGATGTGTCGGTTGTATGGGAATGTTAAGGGGAAATGTGCCCAGTCAAAGCAATAGGAGGACACAAGTGTAGAGCTACTACAAATCCTGATTTTGTTACTAAATATGACGCTTGAGCTAGGATTGGAATTGTGGAGTGCTGTGAACAAGGACGAGGCATTTTTTGCCTAGCGTAGCGACTTTAACTTCTGCGTGACCTTCATGTTACAGGAAGTCAGCCGATTACTAGCATGAAATTAAGATTGGGTTGTTTTTGTGGCCTCAGATGGAACAAGCCCATGCAATTCATAAATATCAAGTTGATGTGTTCAAGCTAGAGTAAAGCCCAAATTCCAAAAGGGTCATCAGCGCTGTAAATAACATACATTAGAATTTTTTTTCAAAATAATATCTTATTTGCCTATCTTATTTTGTGGGAAGACTTTTTTTGGCGTAACAACCCCTAGTGGGCCATAGTCTGCTCATTATCGTAGCTTCACGATCACACTCAGACACACAACAGGCGGTAGGACTCCTCTGGACGAGTGATCAGCCCGACGCAGAGACCTGTATCTGACAACACGCAACACTCGAACAGACGGACATCTACGCCATAGGCGGGATTCGAACCAGCAATCCCAGCAAGTGAGCGGCCGCAGACCCACGCCTTAGACACGCGACCAATAGGATCGATTGGAAGAAATAACTATTAGTATGTAAACATAGTGATTCTGTTTGAAACATCTGCTGCTATTGTTTCATAAAATTATTGCGAACTTTTTATTTATTTTGCACTAAGCTAAGTTGTGAGCTAAATGGAACCGTGATAATAGGACGACAGGAGGTTATTGATTACCCACTAATTATTTTTTCCATTCGAGGTAATTGAGGTAATTGTACGGTAAATTAAACTGGTGATTACAAGAAAAATAAAATAAGGTTATAAGGAGTTAATTACATGTGGTTCATGGGATGTGATATGAAAATGAGTTGAGACGTAAATGATAGGTCTCCTGAGGTGTCACGTATCTTCATATGGGAGTGAACAACGCGATATTTTCACAATAAAAAGTGCCAATGTAACTAAATGAAAACAATAAACAAACAAATGGAACATACGAGTTAAAGTACTTATATCTGAATATTAAACGGCGTTGTATCGTAGCAGGAAATTAAACTTGTGCGTACATTATAATGTAATTGAGGGATGGTACAGGGTTCATTAGAGAACTAGGCGTGACCAATTACAACTCTGGGCGTTATTTATCTGCACAAAACACAAGTTAAATTGCGTGAAGTTTCACACGCACTCTCCCCTTACACGGGATTTTATTGACCCATTGCATTATATTACACTGGAAAGAGTATTGGTCGATTGACCTGAAATTAAGTTTGGCGTGAACAAATAAGGATAGGAACCTAGAATTTACTAAATTGTGAATCGGGGTAATTGACAGTCTTGACAAATGAGAAAGTACCTTCTATGAAACTGTTTTTGTGCTTAACAGTTAATCTTTCTAATGTGGCATAGTTGTGAATATTACCTGGACAGAACTAAGCCATTTATTGCAAGGATGTAGATCATGCTTCTCTATTTTTATTTATTTTCTGTTTATAAACTAAGCTGTCGTTAAAATTGCTGCATGAACAGTGAATAATAAATCATACAAATGTGGTGTATAATGCTGTGCCCTAATTTTGAATGTACTGAACAAACGTTTGTTATTTATTGTCCGTCTTACACAACAATATGGTGTAAAGTTAAGTTATGTACAATTAATAAAGCTACATGTTTTAACCCCTGGGGGTCATCTTCAGGCTTATAAAATATGAATCATACAAGGTACGTCTGAAGTAGTTACCTACGGGATCCCGTGGTTTACAGTGCGTTAGTTGTAAAATATGTTATAAAAAGTTGGTTAAAATACAGGTAAAAAAACATATGATCGGGGTGAACAAGTGGATCGTTGTTGTATGTATGTGATAGGTGTTTATGTACCTTAGGAATGTGCCGTAATGTTATGGTCGTGGATTGGGGTCCTCACGATGTACCGGTAGCCTTATACCATATATGGGTGATGTGTGTCCTCGGTTTGTTGAGAGCTCGAAATCACTGTTTGGCTGATGTGGCGTCCTTGTAGGGTGGATGTTCGATGTCATCCAGATGTCCGTGGGTTGATCGAGGCGCTCTGTAGCGCTTTAACTTTACATCATATTGTTGTGTAAGACGGACAATGATTAACATTGTTATAATAGCACAACGGGATGGAACACCCACAATTT
>Ga0123353_10012767_pt1 | contig 11977 bp, 11 predicted proteins | sample TergutLab28metaG_3_FD_92763 | JGI IMG/M metagenome (GOLD analysis project Ga0123353, IMG submission 92763) | Labiotermes labralis P3 segment gut microbial communities from Petit-Saut dam, French Guiana - Lab288 P3 | ecosystem: Host-associated > Arthropoda: Insects > Digestive system > Gut ... | reverse complement strand
TGGGCAATCGCTGGCCTGTTGCTGACAATCTGCAGCACGCACTGCTTGTGGGGGGTGGCATTGGTGCGGCACCACTGGCACTACTTGCTGCAGAACTTGCCGCAAAAGGCTGCCAGGTGACTATGCTGCAGGCAGCACGCACTGCCAATCTGTTGCTTGCTACAGAACTTTTTGCAGCGAACTGCAGCAGTCATGTGCTTGCCACCGATGACGGCAGCGCAGGACAGCAGTGTTTAATTACGACACCTCTTGCTGATTTGCTTGCCAGCAGTAAGACAAGATTCGATGCTGTCTATATCTGCGGACCTGAACCTATGCAGGAGGCCTGTGCGCAACTGTGCCTAGCTGCTGGTCTGCCGACCTGGGTCAGCCTCGAGCGCTTGATGGCCTGTGGGGTGGGCGTCTGTCTGACCTGTGTTCTGCCAACAGCAGAAGGCCTGAGGCGTGTCTGTGCTGACGGACCTATTTTTGCTGCCGAGGAGGTGGACTGGCATGAAGCACGCAGATCCCGCGTTCACTAATCTGGCGACTGGTCTGGACAAACTCCGCCTGAAAAATCCTGTGACAACAGCCTCGGGTACTTTTGGTGCGGGGCGCGAGATGGCAGATTTTATTGACCTGAACAGTCTGGGTATGCTGACGACAAAGGGTGTGTCGCTGACGCCCTGGACGGGTAACAGTGGGCGGCGCATGCATGAGGTGCGCAGCGGTATGCTGAACTCGATTGGGCTGCAAAATCCTGGTGTCGAGACCTTTATTCAGCGCGACCTTGCTTGGCTGCGTGACAGCGTCCCTGATCTGCCGCTGATGATTAATGTCTGCGCCCGTAGCGCAGCAGACTACGCGGCGGTGATTACGCAAATCGAGGCTGAAACTGACATTCCCGACGACCTGCTGGGCTATGAGGTCAATATTTCTTGTCCTAATGTGAGTGAGGGCGGCCATGCCTTTGGCACCAGCACTGCAGGTGCAGAGGAAGTAACGGCTGCCTGTCGTGCGGTGACAAAGCGTACCCTTGCTGTCAAGCTGAGTCCTAACGTGACAAACATTGCTGACATTGCGCGTGCTGCTGAATCTGCGGGTGCTGACGCGATTTCGCTTATCAATACCCTGCTGGGAACAGCGATTGACGTTCGCAGACGCAGCTTTATCTTTGAGCGTCACTTTGCCGGTCTTTCAGGTCCTGCTATAAAGCCAGTTGCTTTGCGTATGGTGGTCGAAGTAGCACGCGCCGTTGACCTGCCGATTGTTGGCATGGGGGGCGTGGCAACAGGACGTGATGTGGCAGAGTTCATGCTGGCTGGTGCGCATGTTGTTGCGGTGGGAACGGCACATTTTGGTGATCCTTTGGCGGTCCTGCGCATTGTGGACGAACTCCGCAATTTTTGTCAGGAAGAAGGCGTGCGCGATATCAGCGAGCTTATCGGAGCAGTAGGGAAGACTCAATGAAGCAACAGGTGAAGCAAGCAAATGATGCGCGTGACCGTCTGATTGTTGCCCTTGATGGCAGCCGTGAGCAGGCTCTGTGCTGGGCGCGCGAACTTGCAGGCTCTGCGCGCTGGGTCAAAGTGGGCATGACGCTGTTTTACCAGACTGGTCCTGCCATTATCGAAGAAATGAAGGCTCTGGGTTATCAGGTCTTTCTTGATTTGAAGCTGCATGACATTCCCCATCAGGTCGAAGGTGCTGCGCGTACCCTGGGCAGTCTGGGTGTTGACCTGCTGACGGTACATTCTTTCGGAGGGCGTCCAATGATGGAAGCAGCCATGCAGGGTGCACATGCGGGTGCAGCTGCTGCTGGTCACGCTGCGCCAAAGGTTGTTGCTGTCACCGTTTTGACCTCGATGAGCGATACTGACCTGCATGACATTTCTGTAGTGCTGCCTGCAGCAATTCAGGTCGAGCGTCTGGCCACTCTGGCGCGCGCTGCAGGAACCGATGGTATTGTCTGCTCACCGCACGAGGCAGCACCGTCGCGCACACTGCTGGGGCCAGACGCCTGGATTGTAACGCCTGGAGTGCGTCCAGGACGGTCTGCTGCAGATGACCAAAGTCGCATTGCAACGCCCACCCAGGCACTAGCAGCTGGCGCTAGCCATCTAGTCGTTGGCAGACCCATTACGGGCTCCCCTGACCGCCTGCAAGCCTTTTCTGACCTTCTGTCTGACCTTGGCGTAGAAGGAGTTTGACCATGAATGACACACAGATTATGGACGCCCTTACTCGGGCGACAGCCATTCGCAAGGGTCATTTTCAGTTGACCAGCGGTCGGCATAGCGACACCTATGTTCAGTGTGCGCGTATTTTAGAAGACCCACAGCTGACAACAGAACTTGCGCAGCAGATGGTAGCACGTCTGCCCGATGACAGCTTTGACCTGGTTGTTGCGCCAGCGGTGGGGGGCATCATTATTGGTTTTGCTGTCGCGCAGACCCTGGGTGTGCCTTTTCTGTTCACTGAACGACAAGAGGGCGTGATGGTGCTACGCCGTGGTTTTGAAATACCGCCTGCTGCGCGTGTTTTAATTGTTGAAGATGTGGTAACGACTGGTGGCAGCGTGCAAGAAGTTGTTGACCTAGTGCAAGCAGCAGAGGCTAGGGTTGCTGCCGTTGCAACAGTAATTGACCGGGGCGGTGATCGTGCTTTTGACGCTGACTACTACCCGCTGCTTGCGATGCAGGTTGATTCGTGGCTGCCGTCAGAATGTGCTGCCTGCCAGGCGGGACTTCCCCTTGATTCGCCTGGATCGCGGCGGCTGGGCTAGCAGAAGGCCTGTGACAGTGATACGAGCAGGACGTGATTAAATACCTGGGGTCAAAGCGCGTACTCGTACCAGCTTTGGGAGCAATAGCGGCCGTGGTGGCTGCAGCACACGCTGCAGAGAGCACAGAATCCACGTCAGCAGCACCCAGCGCGCTCGATCTGTTTTCTGGTACGACACGGGTTGCTCAGGAATTTAAGCGACAGGGTTTTGTCGTGACTGCCTGTGACCTTGCGAGCTATTCTGAAGTACTGGCGCAGTGCTATATCGCAACCGATGCGGCAAGCATTGACCAAGCAGAACTCGCTGCGATTTTGCAAGAACTAAACGCGCTGCCGCCACAAGATGGCTATTTTACCCAGACCTTTTGTCGCGATTCACGGTACTTTCAGCCAAAAAACGGCCAACGTATCGAGGCGATTCGCGCTGCCATCGAGGCCGACTATAAAGGACACCCTTACTATTCAATCCTTTTGACAGCAGTGATGCTTGCAGCAGATCGCGTAGATTCAACAGTAGGACTGCAGATGGCGTACCTGAAAGACTGGTCAAAAAGGTCGCATAATGACCTGCAGCTGCTACTTCCGCAGCTGATTGCCGGTACGGGACATGCACTACGTGGTGACGCGCAGCAGCTGGCAGCTACTCTGGGGCATTTTGACCTTGCCTATCTGGATCCGCCCTATAACCAGCACCGCTACTTTACCAACTATCACGTCTGGGAGACGCTGATTCGCTACGACCAGCCCGCGCACTATGGCAAGGCATGCAAGCGCATCGATGCGCGTGATGATCACACCAAAAGCCCCTTTAATTCGAAGCCTCTGATGGCTGCAGCTTTGCAGCAGGTAATTGCTGATTTATCTGCGAGTACGATGGTTGTCTCTCACAATAACGAGTCTTGGGTTAGTGCCGCAGACATTGAACAGTGGCTACAAGCAAAGGATTACGAGTCTGTCCAGACCTTCGACTTTGATTTCAAGCGCTACATTGGCGCGCAAATTGGTATTCACGACCCCAAGGGAGCAAAAGTCGGTCAGGTCAGTCATGTGCGCAATATTGAACATATTATTGTCGCTGGCAAAAAAAGGGTGGTACAGCAGATAGAACGCGCCCTTACTAATTGCAGCAGTTCAGAACGCATCCAGACGTCCAAGGTCAACGCAAGCGCAGTGAGGGAATCTGATGCTTGCATCTGATTCCGAACGAAGTACAGTGAAGCCGTAGGCAAGGAGGCTTGAAAAATCAAAAACGCTAACGGAGCGAGTGAACCTGATGCTTGCATCAGGTTCCGAGCGAAGTGCAGTGAAGGCAAAGCCAACGCTAAGTGTACTAAGCTACTCGTGCGTTTTTGATTTTTCAAACGACACAGAGATTAGACGCCTGGTGTGCCCTGCCTCTGGTAGAATTTATCTCATGAGAAACCCGCTCTACATCCTACAAGTAACGCAACTCGTTGAAGCATTCAACGAGGTTGATGCTGCTGTCGAGCGTGCTTGGCGGGGTAGGGGGTCGCTGGAGTATGCCTTGCTCGAAGAGTTGTCGCAGCGCCTAGCACTCTTGCTGCCCTTTGTTGACCGAGTGGCTCTGCCGCGCTCTGTTGTGCGTGCTGGCAAAGATGTGGGTGACTTTCTCTATCTGTTTGCTGCAGCGGTCAATGCTGCACTCCAGCAGTCACAGGCAGCGGTTCTGCCGACAGTACGCGAGGCACGCAAGTACGACCAGAATCCCTTTGATGATTCGGTAGCACTTGACCAAGCGGCATTAGCTGAGGTGTGCGCCTACCGAGAAAAGGCGCGCGAGACCCTTCGCCGACCCGCGCAGCGTTATGGTCTGTCTGTCGAGAGTAGCTTTGACTCTTTTACGCTGGAAAGTCAGCCAGAAAGTCCTCAATAGTCGCCGCAAGCCTCGCGGCATCCTGATGCAAAAAGGTCAGATGACCAACCTTGCGGTCACGCTTGTTTTCTTCTTTGCCGTAAAGATGTAGCTCGCTTGTGGCAAATTCTGGCGTCTGCCACTTGTCAATGGCATAGTCTATCTGCTGACCCAGTAAGTTGACCATAGTTGCTGGTCGCAGCAGCTGTGGCTCGATCAGAGGCAGGCCACAAATGGCGCGAATATGCTGCTCGAACTGCGAAACATCGCAGGCATCAATAGTCAAATGACCCGAATTATGAGGACGCGGAGCAAGTTCATTAACCAAGATTTCATCGCCAACGACAAACATTTCAATGGCAAGGGTGCCAACTAAATCCAGCTGCTCGATAAGGCTTTCAGCAAGGTTCTGTGCTTTAATTGCCACCACTTCATCGACCTGGGCAGGAAGAGTACTCAGCTGCAAAATCGAATTGGCATGGACGTTCTCGATAAGAGGAAAAGCACGCGTATCACCGGTGGTACTGCGGCACACAATGACAGAACATTCTTTGTCAAAGGGCACAAATCCCTCAAGAATGCAGTGCTGGTCCTTGACGTGCTGACGTGCCTGTTCAAGGTCTTCATCTGAGGTCAGACTCCACTGACCCTTGCCGTCATAGCCGCCGCTGACTGTTTTTAAAACGGCAGGATAGCCGATCTCGCTGATGGCAGCATGCAGCAGGTCTTCGTTGGCAACGTCAGCATAGGGGGCTGTCAGAAAGCCGCAATTGTTAATGGCGTCCTTTTCGCGCAGGCGATTTTGCGCAATCATGAGGGGACGGTGTCCCTGCGGCAGATAGCCCTGGTCTTCTACCGCCTGAACAGCGGCGTAGGGAATGTTTTCAAACTCGTAGGTCACAACATCGCAGATAGCAAGCAAATCCGCCAAGGCAGCAGCATCGTCATAGGCTGCATTAATCTCGATATCAGCAATTTGCGCCAGGGGAGAGTCAAGACCAGGCTCGAGAACCGCAATCTTGTAGCCCATCTGACGGGCAGCAAGTGCCATCATGCGTCCCAGCTGGCCGCCGCCAATAATGCCAATCAGGGCAGGGGGCAGGATAGTTTTACTCATTGAGGTCGCTGCTTTTTAGGACAGTGCTGGTCATGTCGCTGCGGTATTCTTCGAGTGCAACTGCAATTTCTGGATACGATGTCGACAGAATTGCTGCTGCCAAAAGACCGGCGTTTTTTGCTCCTGCAGCACCAATGGCAACGGTTGCAACGGGAATTCCTCCTGGCATCTGAGCAATCGATAGCAAAGAATCCATGCCACTGAGGGCTTTTGACTGTACGGGAACACCAATGACCGGCAGGGTGGTTTTAGCGGCAACCATGCCCGGAAGATGGGCAGCTCCGCCTGCTCCTGCGATTATGACCTGCAGTCCCCGTTGGCGTGCTGTGCTGGCGTACTCAAACATCAAATCGGGGGTACGGTGGGCAGACACAACCTGTGCCTCGTACGAGATGTACAGCGCGTCCAGTACCGTGGTCGCCTCGCGCATGGTCGGTAAATCCGATTTGCTCCCCATGATGACCCCCACAAGGGGCCTGTCTGACACAGAATAAATGGCTTCCAATTTCCCTCCTCATGCCTCACTTCACATTATAATATAGAGCAGCACCTGAAAACGCCCCAAAACGCTTCAAATTCGGCGTGATTAGCAAAGGAACGCAATTTTATGGCAAAAATGTTTCGCAGATTGGTACTCATAGCCGCCGTTGCCGTCATGGCTTTTGCCCTATGGCAGATATATTCGATACTCAGTGAAGGCTTCGAGGACGAGGCAGCGAACCATGAAATCGCCGAAATCGCCGGAGACGGGGGAGGCAGTCCAGGACTGATCGAGAACTTCATTGGCACATCTTCGTATCAGACAGAAGAGCAATTGCGCGCCGCGCAGCTACGGGTCATTGATTTTGCCGCACTGCGGGCACACAATGCAGACATTGTTGCCTGGATTTCCATTCCCAACACCATAGTTGACTATGCCATCACCCAAACCTCAAACAACGAGTTTTACCTGCACCACGATGCCTTCAAAAGGCCCAGTCGCGCCGGAGCAATCTTTCTAGACAAAGACTGTCCCCGTGATTTTAGTGCAAGTGACACCATTGTCTACGGTCACCACATGCGCAATCGCAGCATGTTTGGCAGCCTCAACCGCTATGCTGACAGCAGTTTTGCCAACGGTCATCGCTACATTTTTATTTACACAGCGCAGGAAACACGCCGCTACACCTTTTCGACTGCTTTTAGATCAGGCGCACAGCTTGACCGCTTAAATAACAGCGACACTCAGGTACTAAGCTTAGTGACCTGCAACTACACAGGAGGGTACAGTCACTTTGTCGTGCGAGCGAATCTGTTGAATGTAAAGCTACCAGGCACACCTTAATGTCTTAATGTCTGATAATATATATTATGGAAAAAATGCCCTTGGCATTTGTTTCCATAATATACTGGCTGCTAGGACTATCTTTTCAGCAGGGATATCGATTGCGCGGGCACCTCGACATTACTCCTAGTAAGTATCTATCGGATTTACGTCTACGCTTAGCTTGATTCCTGGCGGTTTTGCCAGTGTTTTCAGTGTTTCTTGTACTAATACACCCAGTTCTGTCCCCTGAGGAGCCTTGAGCAGTATGTGATAGCGGTACTGTCGTGCTTTTTTTGACAGAACGCAAGGTGCGGGTCCCAGTAGCGTTGCGCCTACCTTTTGTAGTCCTGTGTTCTTGCGCAAAGCCTCGTGGAGGCGTGTTGCGAATTTCTCTGCTTTTTTCTGGTCGCTGCCGCTGATAACGATGTTGCAGAGGCTCGCATAGGGCGGATACGCGAATGCCTTGCGCAGTGTGTGCTCTTCTTGTAGCAAAATGTCGCTGTTATGAGCCTGTACGGCGCGACAGGCGGCGTTTTCGGGGTTGTAGCTTTGTATGATGACCTCACCAGGCAAATGTGCCCGTCCTGCGCGTCCTGCGACCTGCTCTAGCAGCTGATAACCACGCTCGGTGGCACGAAAATCAGGCAAATTGAGGGTAACGTCGGCATTAATGACCCCAACAAGGGTAACATCGGGAAAATCATGTCCTTTTGCCACCATTTGCGTACCCAGCAAAACAGCTGTTGTGTGCTGGACAAACTCCTCCAAAAGGCGTGCGTGAGCACCCTTGCCCCTTGTTGTATCGGTGTCCATTCTAATCAGCGGCCAGTCGCCAAAATGCTCACGAAACTCGGCGGCGACCTTTTGGACTCCCCCACCGAATTGTCGCAGGTAGGGGCTTTGACACTGCGGGCAGCGGTCGGGCAGCGGCTTGATGCAATTGCACTGGTGGCAGCGCAGGTGATGCTGCGGCTCGTGGTAGGTCAGCGCGGTCGAACAGGCCTCGCAACCCGGCACGTAGGCACACTGGCGACAGAGCACAAAATTCGCAAATCCCCGCCGATTCAGCAGTAAAATCGCCTTTTCACCACGTTTTTGTACGCGGGTGAGTGCGTCCAGCAAAGGTCGCGAGAACATCGAACGATGACCCTCTGCGAACTCACGCTTCAAATCGACAATATGTACCTGCGGTAGCGGCTGTTTGTTGACCCGCTGAGGGAGTTTGACCAGTGCAGCAGCACCCGTTTGTGCTGCATACAGGGTCTCCATGCTGGGGGTCGCTGAACCTAACACCAGCTGCGCGCCAGTCAGTTCACAGAGCTTTTCTGCGACTTCGCGGGCGTGATAGCGTGGTGAACTGCTCTGCTTGTACGAGCTATCGTGTTCTTCGTCAATAATGACCAATCCCAAATTTGGCAGCGGTGCAAACAGCGCGCTGCGGGCACCGACAACAACACCGCAGGCACCCGTGCGTGCTTTTTCCCACTGGCCAGCGCGCTCGCCATCTGAAAGACCCGAATGCAGCACGGCGACATCGTCACCAAAGCGCGAGCGAATGCGCCCCACCGTCTGTGGTGTCAGCGAGATCGCGGGAACCAGCAAAATAGCTGTCTTGTTAGTTGCGCGCACCGCTTCGATTGCCTGCAGATAGACCTCAGTTTTGCCCGACCCCGTAACCCCGTCAAGTACGACAGGTCGCGTATCACTGCCATCACGTATCGCAGCAAGGGCAGCGCGTTGACCTGCGGTAAGTTTGTCAGGACGCAGATGGGCGTCGTCCAGCTGCGTAGTATCATCAGTAATTTTACGCGGTCTGCGCGCGGGCAATTGTGCTTCGCCGGTGGCAGTGTAGCTGGCAAGTGCCTTTTTCAGGCGCACCGTCAGTCCTGTTGGCAAAAACAACTTCAATGCTTCAGAGAGAGGTGCTGCGTAGTAGCGCGCAATCCAGGTAGCAAGCTCATAAGACTGTAGCGTAAAGTAGGGACCTGGCAGCTGCGCGAGTACTGGTTTTAGCTCTTCCTCTGCCGCAACTTCTTCAACAGCTACGACAAAGCCTAAGACCGTTTGTTTGCCCAAAGAAACAATGACGGCGTCCCCGATGTCTAGCTGCATCTTGGCAGGAATTTTATAGCTAAAGGGTGCATCAAGGGCGCGCGTAGCAAGACTTATGACGACCTGAGCGCAGTTTTGTGTGCAGCTAGTCATGGGCAGCGTGGGCGGCAAGCAGATCCATCACCTCACACAGCGAGGCGCAGACCGTAAAATTCAAGTCGCTGTCTGTGTCTTTTGGCGCGAGCAGGTCAGGAACCATTATCGCCTGCATGCCAGCTGCGTTTGCTGCACGCAGACCGTTGTTCGAGTCCTCGATAACCAGGCAGTGCGCCGGCGCGACCGCCAGTTGCTTGGCACATTCGAGAAAAATGTCAGGTGCCGGCTTGCCCTGGGCAACGCAGTCACCACCAACAACAGCGGTAAAGTAGTCACGCAGGCCATTGACCTGCAAATGCGTGATAACGTCAGCATAGTGGGTTGACGAGCCCAGCGCACAGGGCATATTGATGAGCTGCAAATAATCTAGAATTTCATTGACGCAGGGTTTTTGCGGAACATGCTGTGCTAGCGCAGCACGGTAGCGCACATCCTGTTCGTCAAACATCGCATCCATAGGCAGGTCTGGTCCGTACTCTTCCACAAGAATATGACGAGCAGCCTCCATGGTTCGTCCAATGACCTTTTTGTAGGTCTCGTCGGGCAGAGTGTAGCCATATTCGCTAAAGATTTCCTGCCACAGATGCCGCGCCAAGACTTCGGTGTCGAATAAGACACCGTCCATGTCAAAAATAACCGCTGTGAGCTCACCGGATGTCCAATCTCGGTGTCGAGTTGAAAAATCTGGATGCACGAGTAGGTCACTACGCTTAGCATCCCGACCTTTCAACTCTCCTTGACCTTGAACATCGGGAGAACTCACAACGGTTATTTTAGCTGAATGCAGCATAAATTATATTCCTGCAGCGGAGCGTAGTTCGCCGGTGCGGTTGGTTTGCTCCCAGCTAAAGTCGGCGTCGTCACGTCCAAAGTGCCCGTAGGCAGCTGTTTTGCGAAAAATAGGACGCAGCAGGTCAAGGTCGCGCAAAATAGCACCAGGACGCAGGTCAAAGACCTCTAGAATGGCCTTTTCGATAGTTGCGCGACAGACGTGTTCTGTGCCAAAGGTGTCGACCATAATACTGAAGGGCTTTGCCACACCAATCGCGTAGGCTAGCTGGACTTCGGCACGGTCAGCAAGTCCTGCGGCAACTACGTTTTTTGCCACCCAGCGCGCCGCATAGGCACCCGAGCGGTCAACTTTTGTGCAATCCTTGCCACTGAAAGCACCGCCACCGTGACGACCACTGCCGGCATAGGTGTCAACGATAATTTTGCGTCCCGTCAAACCAGAATCGCCCATCGGCCCGCCAATCACAAAGCGTCCCGTAGGATTAACATAGATTTCAGCATCCTCAAACGCAAGCGATTCGCGCTCGAATACTGGTCGAATGACCTTCTCTATCAGATCAGGGCGCATCTGACTCTCGATGTCAACACCCTCTGCATGCTGGGATGATATCAGTATTTTCTCAACTGCCACGGGCTTCCCGTCCGTGTAGCGAACCGACACCTGTGTTTTGCCATCAGGACGCAGATAGGCGATCTCTCCTGATTTGCGTACTGCCGTCAGTCGTTCTGCCAGACGATGCGCCAGATAAATGGGCATGGGCATCAGATGGGTAGTTTCGTTGCAGGCATAGCCAAACATCATGCCCTGGTCCCCTGCTCCGACAAGGTCAAGCGGATCAGCGTCCCCGCGCTGTGCTTCGAAGCTCTGGTCAACACCTTGGGCAATGTCGGCACTTTGGCTGTGAATGGCATTGATAACACCGCAGGTCGCAGCGTCAAAACCAAAGTCGCTGCTGGTATAACCAATGTCGCTGATAACACCACGCACAATACTGTCAACATCAACGTAGCCGTTTGTGCGAATCTCGCCGCCAACCAGCACAAGACCGGTCGTCACAAAGGTCTCGCAGGCACTACGCAGTGCGCCCAGGTCTCCCCTACCCTCAGCTTCAAGGCGCATCTCGACACGAATCAGCTCGTCAAGCAACGCATCAGAAATCTGATCACATATCTTGTCTGGATGCCCCTCTGTCACGCTCTCTGAAGTAAAGAGAAAACTCGCCGCATTGCCCGTCAGTTCCTGTGTCATGTGCCGCCCTTTCAGCTTTGATTCCAACCTACCCAATATACCACGACTACTGGGCTAGCGACCATGCGAAAAACCAGCACAAAGACGCGCAAAATGTTATTCTTAGGTGCAGTAAACCGCGTACCTGAAGAACCTTGGGAGAGTCTGTCCATGTCAGAAACAACAAGCAGTACAGCAGTCCGCGTGCGCTTTGCACCCTCGCCAACAGGCACCCTGCATCTGGGTGGTGCGCGTACCGCTATTTACAACTGGGCTTTTGCCCGCAAGATGGGTGGCAGCTTTATTCTGCGCATTGATGACACCGACGCGCAACGCTCGACTCCTGAAAACGTGACACAAATCCTTGAAGCTTTGCACTGGCTGGGTCTTGACTGGGACGAGGGTCCTCTCTTTGACGGAAGCATCACAGGCGACTGTGGTCCCTACTTTCAGACGCAGCGTGCGGCAAACTATTTTGCTGCCCTTGACACCATGACTAAAAACAACAGCTGCTATCGCTGTTTTTGTAGCGCGCAGCAGCTTGAAGAAAAGCGTGCTGCGGCTCGCGCGGCGGGCAAAAACACGGGTTACGACCGCAGCTGCCGCAAGCTTGATTCGGCACAATCACAAACACGTGCTGATCAGGGCGAGACCTTTGTCTGGCGCTTGCGCGTACCCGAGGGGCGTCCC
>Ga0123353_10012766_pt1 | contig 11977 bp, 3 predicted proteins | sample TergutLab28metaG_3_FD_92763 | JGI IMG/M metagenome (GOLD analysis project Ga0123353, IMG submission 92763) | Labiotermes labralis P3 segment gut microbial communities from Petit-Saut dam, French Guiana - Lab288 P3 | ecosystem: Host-associated > Arthropoda: Insects > Digestive system > Gut ... | reverse complement strand
TTTGAAGGATTGTAGTGCCTACATCTTTAGGGTCAGTCATACTTCTGTTGTTTGATTGCTTGACCTCAAAGGTGAAGGTATTACATTCCTTTGAAGAATTGGGTGTTATTTACCCAACAACAAAGCATGCCATCCCAGAAGACTTGAGAAACTGAAGTTCAGCACTGGGGCTTTGAGGTGTCTGACTAGACATTTCATTGATTTTTTGAAGGATCATAAATATTTTCCAATATATTCAATTTTCAGTTTGTATGTTTTATTGATCTTGAGATCCACGTGTTTGTATCTACATCACATTAGGCTGCGAGGCAAAAACAGAGTTTGGGATAAGCTGGAATTTGGATTACATGAATTATGAAGACTTGATATTTGTTGTTTTCAGATGTACCAAAAGATTCTCCTTTGGACTACAAGTCTAATTCATCATGCAGCAGTCCATCAAAAGGAGACATTCAGAAGAATGCTGAAAGGTAGATCTTTCTGTTTTGTTTTAAAGTTAACATTCATGGGTGAAATGGTGTAGTTTCTCTAAACTTGTACTTGTTGTAGAGCTGTTAATAATTATGTTACATTCATTTGATTTATTGAACAATGTAATGGTGCTCTTAACTGTTAAAATCGATGGTAGGTGACTGAAATATCAGTATGAAGCACTGGTGGAATGGTAATGAGCGGGAAAACCGAAGTACTTGGAATAAAACCCGTCCAAGTGCCACTTTGTTCATCTCAAATCCCACATAAAATGCCATATGACAGAAGCAGGCCTGAGTGGTGAGATGCTGTCAAGCCACCACCTGCTGTATGACATGTTTTGTTAATAATTTGAGTTTGTTTGTAACACAAAGAAATGAAAGTAGTGAACCATTATTCTTTGACTTTGGATGATATGTGACATGAATTAAATTGTTCTGTTCTGGAGAGGGAAGTGACAGGGTTTTAAACATTTGGTGAAGAAAACGTGTTCATCTGAAGCCAGAACAACTAGGTTAGATCAAGAAATCTGTCTGTCCGGGTGTCCGCCTGCATTTGGTCTCTGGTTGTTATCCACTTCAGTCATAAATACAGTCTTCTTGGATGTCGTAATATTTAGTTTGGTACATAGGTGTGAGCATTTCATAGGAACCTGCTTGCTCAGTTTTTCTACCCTGAAGAAGGAGTCAGCACATACCCATGAAATGTTGGTATCTGTGTATCAGACTATACAATGCCACATTCTACAAGACCTAATCTTTTAAGACTGACCACTATGAAAACCTAAAAATTTTAGTATGGGTCTTGAAGTCCACATGGAGTTAATTATTAACACTGTAATTAAGTGCCTACAGACTTGTAGGATATGACACTGTGTAGCAGATGGACATGCCAACATTTCAGAGGGACCTTCATTAGGGCAGATGAATAGATGATGATAATTTTATCTGCCCTGTTGATGATAGCAGTAGGTTCCTCAGAAGCATTTGAATCTATACACTAGACTCCATAGGAATCACAATCCCAGAAGACAGGCTTCAAATCCTGTCATTCAAGACATTTATGAAACTCAGTATGGGGAACCAATCAGTTATTTTGTAACATTTCATTATATTCTGTTGTAATATTTATTAAAAATTACAATAGGAGACATACAGCTTTCACCACCACATGAGGACCAATTCGTTTTCCAGCCGAGTAGAAACTGTAGACTAAATTCATGTTAAATTTAATGGTAACCACCAATGAATCTACTAGGTAGTATAACAGTAATTAGTAAAATCTGTGTTCTGCATTTCTGGCATTCTTGGCTGTAATATATGAAATAAATTGGAATAATACTCTTGACAGTTCCTTGCATGTTACTGTTTCAGATGTTCCTTGCCATTCGGGACACCCGTTCCAGTCCTGCCCGTCCGTAACAACTTGCGCCGCCCCAACTCAAGCCATTTCCCACAGTCACGATTCCAGTTTCGGAAAGGCCTCACATCAAAATGTACTTGGAAGTGTACAGCCATTGTATTCATTATCTTGTCAGTTGTACTGGCAGCAGCACTGACATATATGTCAGGTACGAGTTGATATTAGGAACTGTAAATACTTTTTTTTTCTTTCTGAATGGCATTCATTTGATGCTGGAATTATGCTTAACCCTTTGGCACTGAATTTCTGTGCCCAGCATAATCTGCACAAGGTGTGAGATTTAAGTGTCTCCTTCTTACTTTGCATGTTCCTGGCCATTGACTTTCAGTGACATTCAGTTTCCTCAGCATCACCCTGTGCATTGGGTAAAGCTATCTTTCTGCACGAAAGGGTTGGTCAGTATCTTTTAGCCACATGTGTGCAGTTCCCTGTCGTCCATACAAAATTTCAGCTGTAAAACCTCTAATCATGGTTTGGAAGATAACTGTGGTCCTGACTTTGAATAAAACCACAGAGTTTGTTACCAGGATATTGCAGAGGAAAGTGTGGAGATGTTGCTATATGAAGTAGCAATTGATGCATTCATTGATTCACTGAATCATTCATTCATTTTTTCAGTGAGACATACATTAAGTGATGTGTTATCCTGCACTGTTCCTTCTGTAGAATCCAGCATAAAGTAAATCTGAAAGTTGTTGGTGATGGTAAATGATTCAACTGATGCATATAGTATTAGAGGGTGTCCAGTGCCTCATTGTAATTTAGAAACACAACATTTTGAAAAGTATCTCCATCATCAGGTGTAGAAACCTACTCAGGTAAGCCCCAAACTTTCTTCTGAGATAGAGATTAAGTCTCTCTCATGGATGCAGCTGACAATGTTCCTAATTTCACCTAACACTGAACACAGAGTCTCTGAAATGACTTTTAGAACCAGAATGAGATGACAGAAAATTTCCAGTATGTGTGCAAGTTTAACATTTCATTATGACAGTAAGTTTTTGGAAATGGATCAAATTTATCATTTTTTAATTATTTTATCAACATAGGTAGATGCCTAGAAATTTTATATATATATATATATATATGTTTGTGTATTTGTGTTTCTGTTTTCAGCGGTTAACCTGCTGAACTGGTCATATCAGAGTGCCAAAGCTTGCACAGTTCTTGTGGGAGAAAACACAGAAGCTTTCCCCAAGACATCTGCCGAGACAAACCGTTCGTCCGGTCGACCTCGACCTCCTTCAGGAGGTAAATACCTACATGCTGATGGAAATTCTGTGTTGTTACCACCTTATTCTTCTTCCTCATTACAACACAGTACACTAGACCCAAAGCACCTTCGTTGGCGTAGATCAGTTAACCAGCATGCCATATATCCTAATGTTGATACCCATGGTACAAACAGTGACACTCCTGTTGCTGCTCGTGATGTTGTTGATGATGATGATGATGTTGATGATGTAGATGTTGCTGTGCATGTTGACAATTTAACTTCTGTGAATTTGGTGCATGGAAATGTGTCTGGCAGCACTGCTGATGTTGCTGTCACAGACGAAGGAGGGAATTTGACCAGTGAAGGAGACATATCTGTATTACACTCCCACCGGCATGCTAGTGTGTCTGTCCCACGTAATGTGAGTGTTCCAAAGTCTAATTATACAAATAGCAATGGTAATGTTGATGAGGGACTTATGGAAGAGGAGGGTAGTGGTTTTATTACAACCAGAAGAAATGTTACCAACGTGCATGATTCTTCTGCAGACTCTATACAGCGTGATTATCCTTCTGTGTATTCTTATGGTCAGGATGAGGTGGAAATTGTTAGGTTGGATCATGAGTCAGTGACTCTCAAGTCAGGTGACAGCAGTCTCCCACAGCATACAAGCCCAGATGCCAACAGACTCAATAACGAACTTAAGGATGTCCCATTAATTGAGAGTGAAAATGTCGATGATGAAGATGTAGTGGACAAAACAGACAGGGCTGAAAATGAAAGGGATACAACTGGAAAACCTGTTATCAGTAATATGCACCTCTCAGCATTTCAGTCTGATGCCACAACAGCACAGTACAAAGATGAGTCTAAGCTTGATGTTTCTGTGTTCCATACATCATTAGAGAATCCTTCACAGTCAAATAGAGTAGAAACAGATGTTGGCAATGCTGCTACTGAATATAATCCTCAGTTTGTTGCTGAGCATGTGCCACGAGAGCATGGTTCGCAATTAATACTGCATTCTGCCCCACATAGTGTTCCTAACAGCCATATAGAAGTGTCTCATAACATAATGAATGTAAGTGTGCCAGATGTGTCATTAACAGCTTTGCCAAAAGTCAATGTGCTAGAAATGTCACCTGATGCAAATGGCTCATCTAGACATGCTAAACGCGTGCTTGTGAATGTGACAATTGCCACCGAGGATGTCGATCAGAGTAATGAGACTGGCCATCACTCCAGTAACCATCAGCCTGTGTATGTCCTCTCTGTCTCTGTCCCGACCAATGGAGACAGTGAGCAAGTTGCAAGTGTTGACATAAGTCCACCATCCCAGAAACTTGCCTCTGTCCTGCTAGGTATGAGTAATGATAATACTACTCATATTTCAGTCTCCAAGCATGAACCACCATCATCACTGCCACCATCCACCACTACTATCATACCTTTTCCTACAACTGCTTTCCCGTTGTGGGGTGGAGTTTGTGAATGCACTTGTCCATGTCTCGATAATTCAGAGAATGAAACTAGCCTTGGCTTGGAAGGTGATAATACAGAGCCTGTTTCAACTGACGAATCAGTATTTGCAGAGAATGTTACAGTTTCTACAACACATCAAGGGAATCTTACTGGGCACAAGATAGAAAATGATGACAAAACTCTGATTCATGAAAACGTGACAGTAAGAGAAGAATCCACTATCACGGCTGAAATACTGATGAGAGGAATGGATGAAAACTCAACTACGTCATCGGATATGCCCCCAACAACTATTCCTACTGAGATGACAGAAACTACTACATCGGAAACATCAACCACCCCAAATTTTACATACAGCACCCCACTTGAATATACTGATGAATCTTCAAATGCAGAGGGTTTGATCAGCTCATCTGCATCACCCCTTATGGAGACTGTATCATCAACACCTGTCAGTGATGTTGTAACTGAGATGTCAACAGATTTGACCAGCACCGACAGTAGAAGACAGGACTGCCCCGTAGCCCCTACGGTCACTGCTCCTCCACCACTCATCTTGGTAATGGAAGGTAAGACTACACTGCAACTAATGTCAGTCCTTCATTATTCTTGTATCAGCTCATGGAAGTCGGAATTGCACATGACAGCATATTAATAAATACTGTTTATGTGATGTGTAATTTCAGTTCAGTACGTCAAATTTGGGTGTGAAACAGCTAAAACAGCCTTTTTGGTTTAATGCAAGGGAGTAGGATTTGTGTTTACTTTCCTAATAAAAAAATATAATTTTGTTGTTCAAGTTAATTTTAATGTAATTTACCATTCATGTTGGTTGTTACATAAAAATGCATGAAATTTTACCGGATCGGATTTTGTTTAAAGTTTATTGTTATAATGCACTATCAGTATGCATTCTATCCTTAAAGGTACATACATGTAATGCGTAATGGTGATGTCATGTCTGAGCAAGTTTTGTCTTCTAAACTCCTGAGCAGTTTCCAGTTAAATGTTGACATTGCTGCTGTATAATGGATCAAAACATTTCTAAGAAAACTTTATTTCGGTTTTTATCAGTCAAATACAATGTAGTATTTTATACTAGCTTTGTATTGTGGCTTATTGATAGACTGGATTTTTCTGTGTCATTCTCACCCAGCAACCAGTGTACCAAAACTTACATGTAGGTGCTTGTATACATTACATAAAATCATACATGTAATATATAAGTTTGTGTATAACTTTGGTTATTTCATGGAAGTGGTACAGAGAAATTCTGCTTCCTGCAATGATTTTTGTCAAAAGTATCTCATTGTATTATGTGTCTTTTGACTTGTGTGTATTTAGTTTGCAAAATATACATGTATCTGTAACATACTGGGCAGGCGCCTCTTTTGTTCATAGACAATACATAAGTGCAATATACATGTACAGTTATAAGAGAGACAAGATGAACAAGTAACTGGAAGAAAATAAACAGTAATGATAATTGAAAAGAATTCAGGTATACAATAATGTTTTGGCAGTAATGTAAATTAATGTGTATAATATTTTTTTGAGATTTCATTGTTTAACTAATTGATTCATTATGGGATATAGTGGCCAAAATATAAATAAATAAAACGAATTAATTGAAGAATTTTAGGTCATTTTAGAGAGTTATCCTATACATTATTTAACCAGTGACATAACTCACTTTTGTATGAAAGAAATCAATGTTACTTTTCCCACCAAAATATTAATAACAACAATAAGTGCACTTGTTGCTCAGTGAGGTACATAGATAAAAGGCACCTAAATGCCTCATAAATTATGTGTACATCAGTTTATATTACACCTTAAATCTGTTTCATCAAGTGGTTATATTAAATACTCTGTATTATATTGTAGGGGTTTGGTACTGAGACATGAGCTGAAACTCTTTCGGACATGATAACATATTTTCCAGCAATTCAGCAAAGTTTCTCCAAATTTTAAGTGTTAATATTAACAGTAGGACTTGTATTACATAGTAATGCTTTACTTTACTAGCATGTAACTTTGTAATAAGGGCTGACTCATTACATTATTGGTTTTTGTGTTTAACCAATATAACAAACAGTAATCAGGTTTCGTGCATGTACTTGTGGACATGGTATGATTTATTGAAGCACTGCTGTCAGTAGCATGACCTCTAACTATGGAAATTCTGCAAATGGAGCTAACATGTGGAGTAAGTAACATTACCTGTAGAAATCCCATTAGACTGCATGGCCATGCATGTTTCATATCCACACATGTGCTTTAAATTGGTAGTGACTGGTATACTGAAATTTAGTTGAAACACTTGTGGTATGTTACTAGTGATTTAAGACTTGACTTCCTTCTTACTGTGTCTATCAACAGCTGTGGTATAGTACGCCTTGTCACTTGCTTAGTTGTTATGGTACACCATGTCTAGCTATGTACATGATATATACGCCACATGATAACAGTAGTCACTACAGAACATTTTAATATTAGATATAACAAGAACCTGAACGTTGTATTAATATTAAGAAGAAAAACCTTAGAAATGCAATTATAACAGTGCTTTGTGTTCTGATTTAACAACTGATTTACTTTATAAGAAGTTAGACATTGTAATTTTCATACTATAACACAAAATCTCAACAAAAAAAATTGCTCATTAGTTAAACAAGCAGTGTATTGACATGTAACATGTATCGTAAATTTTAACTAACAGTTTGGTCAGAAATTGATTAATTCATTTCTCAAAATTTGATGATGGGTTTTCACTGGGGGGCCTTGACAATGGTATATAATTCATTGACACATTTCTTTTTCTACTTCCTTTTCTTTGTTGGTCATCTACTTTTGTGATGAGACATGACATTTTGTAAGCTGATAGTATCTACCCTGGTGGACCCCTTAGATTGAAATCAGTGACTGAGAATAGGTCTGAGTCGCCTTCAGAAACATTGTGTTTACTCAAAAAATTAGATGACTGACAAAGTTTAGAAAAAGAAGATTATCTCAGTGAATTACATTGGAGTTGTACTAGTCTGAGCATTAAATTTAACTGCAGTTCACGTAAGTGCTGGTGCTGTTCTGAGAAGTGTAGGAATTAAATTTGTGTTGCAGAGCTGAGGGAAATTTACAACCTCAAACACTGGCAATTACTGTACTTCTGAAACTTCTAAATAAATATAATTAAATCCGAATTTAAGGCTTGAAATGAGGATCAGTAGATTTGAACGCGAAAAAACAAAAATCTTGAATGGAAAATTTTAACACCAAAATTGGAGCTATCGAAATTCAGTATTAGTGGGAACGTTAAGTGGGGGCTCTGCTGTACAGTTACAGCTCAGAAATAAAAATTCACACAGCCAATGATCCTGTATGTTTGACCATTATAATTCTGGGTTGGCTGTGCAAGATTAATAGACTGTTCTCAAGGATTGTTCAGAGTATTCAATCAACACTAATTCACACTAAAAGTGTAAGAACCATAATGCAGATAGTAATAACTAATTTGTTATAATAACAACATATTACCAGCACTTCACTCTTATTTTCACATAAACAGTTAAGCTGGTTGAAATGGACACGCTTTTAAAATATGTGATAATGAAAGTAGCACTTGAATTACAGCTTTCACTGCGAGTAAAAGTGATGGAATCATCTTGGGTGATAAAACATTACCATCAGCCTGCAGTAAATGTCCAGCATTTCAGAAACAGATGCTGTGTACAGCTCCTTCATCATGATGAAAGTTGTCTCTGAAATGCCTGACCATTGCTCCAAATTGAGTTGCTGATTGTCCAAGAAGGTGTTACAAATAATTTAATTCCCCCTCCGCAGAATGTGTTGGATTGTGTGTTCATTCATATTTTAGTAATTCAAGGGGCTGGACTATATGCTTTCTAATTGGCATTTTAATTTCATGTGCTTAAATATTAAAAAGTGAAATACATAAAATTTTAAATATAGCTGTTTGACAAATTAAAATTGGGCTGTGTTATAGGTCAGGTGGATATTCTTAAGATCACAAAAAAATATAAATAAAAGTTTAGAAAAAATTAGGTCAATTCGGAACAGTAAAGTGTGTATGTTTAGCAGAGTTCTTGCAAGGTGAGTCAGAATGTCACTATCAAAGTATGAGACTTAATTTATAATACTTATTGCACTAATTCACAGACTTGTAGCTTGCGCTGAATATGATACGAAGTTCTGAATGATATCTTTATATTTTAGATATCTGCATATTTATAAGATAGTTGTAGTACTACACCTGTGATACAAAAGATTGGTTCTTATTTCAGGTGGCAAAATTCCACCAAGATCCTTTCCTCCTGATGGAACAACTTTTTCACAAATTTCTTTGGGTCAAAAATTATCGAAGGACATTCCTCCTTATAGTTATTGGAACATGCAGTTCTATCAATCAGAAGCTGCCTATGTCAAGTTTGATTACAGCATTCCACGTGGAGCTAGCATAGGAGTCTATGCACGACGAAACGCTCTACCAACGCACACACAGTACCACATCTTAGATGTTTTAAGTGGTTTTAAAGCACGAAGTAAAAGAGGTTCACACGTAAGTACCGTGTAAATATGTATCGCTTAGAAATTACTGCTTTGTGAGCAAATTTTATTTATGAAATCAAGACCTATTATAATTCATTAGTAAGGTGCCATCTGGGGTATCTAAATTGTTCTGTAGGTAGGAGACCATTTGCTCATATTGTTATTTTTCTACCCTGGATGCCCTTTCACCCACTCTCATGATATTCAGAAGATTATCTGTTTGTCAAATTTAATCAGCAGTTAGCCAGAAAGATAAGTATAAATAAACTAAAATACAAATACATAAAATAAATTATCAAGCCTTTCTGTATTACAAAGTTTACAAAAATTCTTAATTTATTTCTTTCAGCCCAAAATTTCAAAATTTGTTGTATTTTTCTATTTTGTATTAGCCTAGCACAGTAAATGAATCTCCATCGAGGGATACCTACGGGAACTAACGTGGGCATTTTAAATGAATGCCATATTGCAGAGAATATGAACAGTAAAAAATTTAATGGGCTAGAGCAGACTATGCATAGAACACTGATAGCAAAATAGTTAATTTTATTAATCCAAAATTAGTCACAATGTCTTTAACATTGCTCTGTAAATTGTGGTATATTCTGCACTTTAGATTTACTTTTTTTTTTATATAACCTATTCCATAAATATCTTCCTGTCTGTCTATGTCACATATTTAAATCTGCCTTTCCTTTATATTGTGTCCATTCCTAGATAGCACACGTGATTGTTTTACAGTACTGCACAGATATGCATGAAGGTAAAGGCAATTATATTTTAAATTTTGGCTGACAAAGTGTAATAGTACTTAAGCACTGCACACAGATGTTTGTCACATTGGATGGCATACTGTACATATTCTCTCAATTTGCTACAGCCAACAGTGAAGAAGGAAGTGACACACTTTATGGACCCTGGCCACTGGTTTCTGTCTCTCTACAATGATGATGGGGATGCACAGGAAGTCTCTTTTGTTGCTATCATCTCAGAAGATATGACACAGAACTGCCCCAATGGTTGCAGTGGAAAGGGAGAGTGTTTATTGGGACACTGTCAATGTAACCCAGGCTTTGGTGGAGATGATTGCAGTGAAAGTATGTACATAATACATGTATTACAAATTTGAAATGTTGGTCCCATGTCAGTTTGGTAGCAGGAATCCTGGTTTGTACTTTCTTGGTCACATAATCACACCTGAGTAACACAATGTGGAGTATTAGGAGCCAGATTTACAGGGTAAAGAGATTTTTAACATGTTGACTGCCACTGAGGGCTACACGGTGGCACAGTTGGTTGAGGCACTGTGCCACAAGTTGGAAATTTGCGGGTTCAATTCCCAATGGTGCCTTTGGAATTTTTCATTGACATAATCCTTCTGGCCGCACTATGGCCCTGAGGTTACTTAGGCTCTAACAGAAATGAGTACCAGGAAAATTTCCTGGGGGTAAAGGTAGCCAGTTTGTAGGGCTGACAACCTTACCACCTTCATGTTCTGACTGTCTTGAAATCTGGAAGCCTCAACCTCCTGGAACCCTCTGGGCCTGTCCAGACCTGTAATGGGATTGCTTAATTTTGCCACAGAGGACAGCATAATCTGTGCATCATATATTCCTTCCTGCCTTGACATTCACCAGTGTCCACAGTCTCCTTGGTTATATCACCACCATGCATCAGCTGGTTGCATGCAAGCATTAAGGAGTATGCCTTAGGGGTGCTGTTATTCTTGTTAGCATCAGTGACTGATACATGTCCCAACAAGACTGACTGGTGCAAAGAAGTATAAAACTTAATGGCCTGTGACAATAAATAAAAAGTTATTGTTTTAAACCTTGTGTTCACCAGTTCAGTGGACCTGAATTCGTCACAGTCCTGTGTTCTGGAAAAAATTAAATTTTGTTGTTATTATTTTTGGTTTAAAGAATGAACTCAAAGGGGAAACAAGTATGCAAAATTAGTGTCATTACAGCCAAATGAAGTTTTCCCTGTGCTACTTAGAGGTTCAGGATGAAAGGGGAGATTAGTATTAAATATTTGTATGTTTAACCCAGTGATGGGTTGCCTGCCCCAACAGGTTTTATATTTCCAGTTCATTGGGCAAGAATCTACTCACTTTTCCACTACAGGTCTCCTAACTCCCAGTGTGCTAAATCAAGTTGCTTGCGAAGAAAACCGGGCTAGTCATAGATACATTTGCTTTTCCATGCAGCTAATTTAGTTAAAGCCCTATGACTGCTAACCAAACATCATTCTGCCTGGTTATCCTGTATCTCACCCTACAGCCTGGCAGAATGAGGGGTGCTTACACAGTGTAACTGCAAACAGTGATTTGGAAGCAGGAGGGAGAGTCCTAAACTAGACCCTCCAGAAACATTTGTTACATGTAGCATGTGGCAGTGACTAACATGTGATGTAATTTTTTATGTACTAACAAATTTATGTTTAATTTAATTTATTTATTTAACAGTGCTCTATCATCAGGACTGGCATGGCCATTTTAATAACGTGGTCTATTGTAGTGTACAATTCTTGGAGAATAAATATATTGGGAAGTAAAGTGAAATGCCAACTTGATGCAACTAGGTAGTTTTATTTATGTATTCTTGGCTCGACATGTTTTGGGTACATACAACCATCATCAGGAGCATGAGATGCTGAGTTGCAACATATGGTTTTCTGCACCAAGTTTTTGGATGTGCGGTGGTCTTGAGAGCCGCTGTGTAGGTCGTGTTTATGGTGCGGATGGTACCATGAGACTCAAGTCGCACCGTACAAACGACCTACGCAGTGGCTCTCAAGACCACTACCCATCCAAAAACT
>Ga0123353_10012765_pt1 | contig 11977 bp, 9 predicted proteins | sample TergutLab28metaG_3_FD_92763 | JGI IMG/M metagenome (GOLD analysis project Ga0123353, IMG submission 92763) | Labiotermes labralis P3 segment gut microbial communities from Petit-Saut dam, French Guiana - Lab288 P3 | ecosystem: Host-associated > Arthropoda: Insects > Digestive system > Gut ... | reverse complement strand
CTGCATGACGCCACCGTGATCGGGGATACGGTGGGCGACCCCTTCAAAGACACTTCCTCGGTGGCGCTTAACCCGATCATCAAATTCACCACTCTCTTCGGCATCTTGACGATGGAGTTGGCGATTCACGAGTCTTTCGCTGATTACGCCCCATATGTCGGGGTGGGCTTCCTGGCGGTCGCGCTCTTCTTCGTCTGGCGCTCCTTCTATCGCATGAGGATCGAAAAATAAGCTTCTTTGATTAAGTAAAAAAGCAAGCAGCCCCGCCAACAGGCGGGGCTGCTTGCTTTTTGGTGGCTGGCAACCGCAGGGCTTTCGCAAAAACCAATTTATATCGTCATTCCTAACACAGAGAAGAATCTATGATATGTTTTTAGGTTCTTCGGTCGCTCCGCTCCCTTAAAATGACAGTCAGGCAGACCTTCTCGACTTCAGTTTGCTGTATAACAGGCAGCCCAGCAATAATAGTCCCGCGTAGCCGACTATGGGGTATAAATATTTTATCAAATTGGAAAACCCGGCCAGACTGGCGAAAAAGGCCGCCGCAGCCGTGCCAGTGACAAGCGCGCGGCTTGCGCGCGGAGATTTTTCCGCGTTGCTCAAGCGGGCGCTGAAGCCGTATAAGGAAGCCACCGCCGTCGTATAGACCTCGGCGATCAAAATCACCGCATAGATGATCTGCGTGTTGCGCGAGATGTTTCCCGCGATATGCGACATGGGAATCTCCAAATCTTTTATAGCCGCCATATTGCCGAGTATGGCCAGATAAATCATCACCACGCCCAGGCCCAGGCCCAGCCCTCCCAAAACCGCGCCTTTGAGCACCGTCTTTTTGTCTTTGGCGCGGGCGCCCAAAGGCCCCAGCACCGCGATGGACAAAATGATGTTATAAGAGACGTAAACGACGCCGGCAATCAGCCAGTTGTCCGCCAGGCCGTAGCCAGCTTGTGCGACGGGCGCCAGGTCGGGCGGCGTGTTGATGATGGAAAAAACGCTGATGCCGACGACCGAAGCCAATAAAAAAGGCACGACGGCGCTGATTGAGTTGATGACGCCGTTTATCCCCGAGAGGACGGTGAGCGCTGTCAGCGCCGCCATCAGAAGGTTGCCGGCGATGGCGGGGAGCCCGAACTGCTGATGAAACAAGGCTCCGGTTCCCGCGATCATGGCCGTGAGCGCGCCGAAAAGGAAAAAGGTTATGATGAGGTCTATGACGAAGCCCAGGATATTTCCGCCGCTCTGCCGGATGATTTCCAGGTGCGAGCGTGCGGAAAGCTTGAAGCCCAGTTCCATGATGATGAAACCGAAAACGATGAAGAGAAGCGTGGTTAAAATAATTCCCCACAATCCGCTCAACCCGAATCCGGCGAAAAACTGCAAAATCTCCTGCCCGGTGGCAAAACCCGCCCCCACCACCGTCCCGATATACGCCGCCGCTATTTTTAATACCGAAACGCCGTTTTTCCGCAAAATTCGCTCTCCTTTACACGCATAGTTTTGCGTTATGCGATAAAATATATGCGTAAAACAAACGGAGTAGACAGGGAATGTGATTATGAGGCTTATTCTTCCGGGATCTGACCGCCGCCGATCATGTTTTTCAAATATTCTATGTCCTGCGCCATCTTTTCCGTTTTTCTTATCACCGTTTGCAGGGCTTCCGTCCTCAGCACCTGCGCCATCAGGATAAAAAAGTTGCCCGCGGCGTCCTGCTCCGCCGCGTCCATATTCTGCGCCAGGAGAAGCCCCGTGGTAACGGCCAGCAAAACTATCTCATCACCGGAGAGATCGCTAAGACGCCTCACCGGGCCCACCCCCTCTTCTTCCGGCAAACTCTGTTAATAAATATGCTTGAACGGGAAAAATAGGCAAAAGGGCTGCCGCTAAAAGAACTTGTATTTGATGGCAGTTTTTTCTTGTAAAAAAAATCAAACGTGATATAATAAGCGCAAACAGGGTAAACGGTTATCTTATTTATATTAATGAGGGGGAGAAACAAATGAAAAAAAGATTCGTCGCGCTGGGGATGCTCTTGGTTTTCGCCGTTGCTTTGGCCAGCTGTGTCGGGATGGGGATGTCTTTTTCCGGGTCGTCATCGGGGATGAAGAAAAACCTCAAGGCTTATGTCTGGGAGATCTCCGCGACGTCGCTCAACGGAACCGCCACAAGAACCGTCAATCTGAACGCCGAAGAACTGGCCAATTTTCTGGTAAACAACACAAACAGCGAAGGCAAGGTTTCTCTGACAATAATTCAGGGCGACGTTGACAGAACGGTTGGGCTTAGCGAGGAATTTGATGAAAAAATAGATATGAGCGATTTTGAGCCGGGTCGCGTTAAGCTGCGCTTGAAGTTTGAAAACGCCAAAGACGTGGACATATCCATAACCTGGCTAAAACCGGAAAAAACCCAGTAAGCTCAGCGGTTTTTCACACTCAACGCGGAGGAAGCATAAATGAACCCATTTAAAAGCGCCAAAAGGATCGTCGTGAAGGTGGGCAGCTCCACCCTCACCTATGACACGGGCCTGATGAATTTCGGGCGCATCGAGGTTTTGGCCAAGGTGCTGGCCGATCTGCAAAATTCCGGCCGCGAAATCATCCTGGTTTCCTCCGGGGCCATCGCGGTGGGCGTGGCCCGGCTGGGCCTCGGCCAAAGGCCCAAGGATACCCCCTCCAAGCAGGCGGCGGCCGCCATCGGGCAATGTCAGCTCATGGCCATCTATGACCGCTTCTTTTCGGCCTACGGGCAGACGGTGGCGCAGATTCTGCTCATGCGCAATATTCTGGAAATGCCCACTTTCAAGGCGCACGTCACCAACGCTTTCGATAAGCTGCTGGAAATGAAGGCCATTCCCATCGTCAACGAAAACGACAGCGTTTCCATCGCGGAGCTTGGGCCGAGCGACAACGATACGCTTTCCGCCATCGTGGCCACCATCGTCAAGGCCGACGCTTTGGTTTTGCTTTCTGATATTGACGGTCTCTTCGACAGCGACCCGCGCAAAAACGAAAACGCCCGGCTCATCCCGCATATCGGGAGAATTGATGAACGCATCGAGGCCCTGGCCGGAGATCCCGGCAGTGAGCGGGGCGTGGGCGGCATGGCGACCAAGATCGAGGCGGCCAAGATGATGTTCAACGAAAATATCCCCATGGCCATCATCAACGGCGCCGACCCCGCGCTTTTATATAAGCTCTGCGCCGGCGAGCAGGCTGGCACAACATTTTTCACCACAGGAGGCGGAATATCATGGCAACCTTAGTTGAACTGGGCCAAAGGGCCAAGCTCGCGGCGGCGCAGCTGATGACCGCGCCCACCGGCCAGAAAAACAAAGCCCTGGCCGCCATCGCGGAATCCCTGCTGGCTAATACTGCGGCCATTTTGAAAGCCAACGCGCTCGACGTGGAGGCGGCGCGCCGGGCGGGCTCTAAAGAAGCCTTCATTGAGCGGCTGACTTTGACGGAAAGCCGCGTCAAGGCCATCTCAGCGGGCATCCGCGAGATAATCCAGCTGGAGGACCCCGTGGGCAAGATCGAAGGCGGCTCAACTCGCCCCAACGGCCTGAAAATCGTCAAAGTGCGGGTGCCGCTGGGCGTGCTCGGCATCATTTATGAATCGCGGCCCAATGTGACGGCAGACGCGGCCGCCCTTTGCCTGAAATCCGGCAATGCCGTCATTTTGCGCGGCGGGCCGGAGGCGCTCAATTCCAATATCTGCCTGATCGGGCTGATGCGCGAGGCTCTGGAGCAAAACGGCCTGAACAAGGATTGCTGCATTTTGCTGGAGGACACCAGCCTGGAAACGGCCCGGGAAATGATGCGCCTGAACGACTATATTGACGTGCTGATCCCGCGCGGGGGCGCCGGGCTGATCAAGGCCGTGATAGAAAACGCCACCGTCCCCTGCATCGAGACCGGACTGGGCAATTGCCACATCTTCATAGACAAAAGCGCGGATTTGGCGCAGGCTGTCAGCATCACCGACAATGCCAAAAACTCCCGCCCTTCGGTTTGCAATGCCTTGGAGACCTTGCTGGTGCACCGGGGGATCGCGGAAGCCTTCCTGCCCAAGGTCAAGCCGGCGCTGGACGCTTTCAAGGTGGAATTGCGGGGCTGCCATCTCACGATGGAAATTTTGGGGCCAGGGGTTCTCCCGGCGAGCGATGAGGATTATTTTACCGAGTTCAACGACTATATCCTGGCCGTGAAAGTGGTGGGCGGCCTGGACGAGGCCATAGCCCATATCCGGCATTATTCCTCCAAGCACAGCGAGGGCATCGTCACCGGGGATTATGCCGCCGCCGAAAAGTTCGTCAATAACGTGGACGCCGCCGCCGTCTATGTCAACGCCTCCACCCGCTTCACCGACGGCGGGGAATTCGGCATGGGCGCGGAGATCGGCATTTCCACGCAAAAGCTGCATACGCGCGGGCCTATGGGCCTGCAGGAGCTGACCAGCAATAAATATATCGTTTACGGCAACGGGCAGATTCGCGTTTGAGAAGGTCGGGTTTGGTAAAAGAAAGAGGGACGCATTTTTGAACAGCGTCCCTCTTTTATGTCTGAAAACTTATTGCGTTTCAATGCCCTTGACGACTCGATATTTGACGAACAGGAAGAGGGCGAGCGCCGTCGCCGCGAGCAGGAAGGCGACAAAAATTTCTCTCCAGTTGAGATGAAAGGAAATAAATATATATTGCCCGCCTTCCATGAGATACGACCGGCCTTGGCCAACTAAGGCCCCATAAGCGGAAACGCCGAAGAGAAAGTTCCGCACCCCCGCCGCCATAAGCAGGTTCCAGTCATGCCTTGCCGGTTCTTTGCCTGCGTAACGAAATGCCGCCACGATGGAGCAGATGAAGAAGCCTAAAACAGAGAGTATCAGGAAAGGCGGGGCGAGGTTGATGCCATATGACGCTTCAAGCATCATACTGATTATTATTATCAGGATGCCGCCCGTCATCAGGCCGCCCTGCACGAGGTTCATTTTGCCACCGAGTGCGGCGCGGTAGAAAAGCCAGGCGCTACCATGCGCCATATCAAGTTTGCCGCGCATAGAATAAAAGAGGCAGAAAACCGCGAGCAGGGTTATGAGTATGACCACGGGCAGGCAGGCCAGATAGGACGAGAAGGTTATCACGCTGTTCACAAAAGTGTCGTCCCGGAAAATGATTAAAGGCAGGGCCAGAAAGAAAGCGAAAAGGTTGAGGGAAAGGGCGGCAAAAAACCAGCGGCAAATGCCCACCCGCGCCGCGCTTATGACGGGGTTTTCGCCTTCGTCAAGGTCGTCATGCAAAATATTATTGGCCGTGTTGAACTGGGTGGCCGCCAGAATCACGCTCGCGGCCAGGCAGATCAGGCAGAGTCCGAAGCCGATGACGGGAGCGAAAAAGGCGTATGAGACGGAATAGAGGAGGATCAGCCCACTCACGGCGAGCAGGATGGAGACGAGGGCATTGTTTTTGAACCTGGTCAGGGTGCTGCCCGCCAGGCGTTTGAGCTGCTTTTCGATTTTCGGCGCTTTGGCCTGCGGCGGATCGCCGCTCGCCAAGCGTTCCCCCAGCAAAATCTCGTCGCAGGTCACGCCGTAAAGCTCCGCGATGGCCGGGATCAGGCCGATGTCGGGGCAGCTTTCGTCGCGCTCCCACTTGCTGACGGTTTTGTTTGAGACATTGAGCTTGTCTGCCATCTCCTGCTGCGTCAGGCCGTTCGATTTGCGCAGGGCGGAGATGAAGCCGCCGATGGTTTTCTTTTCCATATGATAGCCCCTTTCCGTGTTGTTCGATGAGGCAATTCTACAAAACAAAGAGAGGGAAAGCCACCCACAAGCCGGTGATTATCTCTCCGTTTAGGAGAATTATTATATCACAGCGCACGGGAGTTACAAAGGAAAAATTTTGTGATATAATAAAGGCAAAGGGTAAGAAGGCGGCCGAACCGCCAAGCATAAACGAGAAGCCAAAAGCGACGAGGCAATAAAAGCATATGGAGGAACGATGATAATAGAAGGGAATCTGAGCGGCGTCCCCAGGCAGGCGCTGCAAACGATGGAAAGCTGGGCGGAGTGCGCAACGGAGCGCGCCTGCATCGTGGACGGGGAACTGGCGGCGCAAATGGCCGCCATGAGCGCGCGCCTCAACCGGGAGATCGCGGTATATTTGGACAGGCGGGGAAGAGTGGCGCATATCGCCCTGGGCAGCGACAGCCATGTGCAGCTGGCAGAAATGAGCCGGCGGCGGGCGGCCGGGCGTCCCTGCGGCCTGCGCTGCATACACACGCATCCCGGGGGCGGCGGCGCTTTGAGCGGGGTTGATCTTTCGGCCCTCGCTTTGCTCGATCTGGATTGCATGGCCGCTCTCGGCGTGGATAAGAACGGGCGCATCACGGAGATCGGGCTGGCTTTCGCGGGCGAGGAAACTTCGCGCCTCTATGCGGATATAGAGGCTTTGGCGGGGATAGATTTTTGCGTGAAGATGGCCGGGATAGAGAAAAACCGGCCCGGGCGCCCGGCGCGCGATACGGAGGACGAGCCGGAGGAAAAGGCCGTTCTGGCGGCGCTTTCCCGGGGACGTCACGAAGAGGAGGTGGCCGCCTCCCTGGCGGAACTGGCCAACCTGGCCAAAACGGCCGGGCTCACAGTCGTTTCCGCCGTTATCCAGAGCAGGGAAAAGCCGGTTCCCGGCACTTATATCGGCAAGGGCAAGGCGGAGGAGCTGCGTCATCTGGCGCAGACAACTCAGGCCGGGCTCATTCTTTTCGACGACGAAATATCCCCCGCGCAGACGAAAAATCTGGAGGAGGCCACCGGCTGTAAGATCGTTGACCGCGCTATGCTGATCCTCGACATCTTCGCCCAGCGCGCCCGCAGTAACGAGGGCAAACTGCAAGTGGAGCTGGCCCAGCTGCGCTATCTGCTGCCACGCCTGATGGGTCAGGGCTTGCAGCTTTCCCGTTTGGGCGGGGGCATCGGCACGAGGGGGCCCGGCGAGACCAAGCTGGAAACCGACCGCCGCCGCCTGCGCACCCGCATCAGCGAACTGGAAAAAAGGCTGGAAACGGTTTTGCGCACCCGTCAGCTGCACCGGCAAAGCCGCGACGCCGAACGGCTACCGCTGGTGGCGCTGGTGGGTTATACCAATGCCGGGAAATCTTCGCTGCTCAACGCCTTAAGCGGGGAAGAGGCTTTCGTGGCCGATCTGCTTTTCGCCACCCTCGACCCCTTAACCAGGAAGGTGGAGCCGCCGGGCGAACGGGCTTTCCTGCTTTCCGATACCGTGGGCTTCATCCGCAGGCTGCCGCATCACCTGATCGCGGCTTTCCGGGCCACCTTGGAAGAGGTGCGCGAAGCTGACCTGCTCTTACATGTGGTGGATTCTTCCGCGCCCGATGCCGTGGAGCAGGCGGAAGCGGTGAACGAGGTGCTGCTGGAACTCGGCGCGGCGGATAAGCCGGTCATAATGGTGATCAACAAGACCGACCTGCCGGGAAACGAGGCGGCGCTGAAACGCCTTTTGGATCTCTGGGAGGTGAGCGCGGCTATCTCGGTGAAAAATAAATGGGGGCTGGCGGAGCTTTTGGCGGCGGTCGGGCGCAACCTGCCGCAAAAGCTGGCCGAGGTGGAAATTTTGCTGCCCTTCGCCAAGGGCGCGCTGCTTCCCATCCTGCATGAGGAAGCGGCAATACTGCATAAGGAATACCGCGACGAAGGGACTTTTCTGCGCCTGCGGGCGGGGGAGAAACTGCTGCGGCTGCTCAAACGGGAGGGTTTGCTGTGATCTATCAGGGCAAAATTTACGATTATCATGTCCACAGCACGTTTTCCAGGGATTCCTTTTCCCGTCTTGACGACATTTGCCGTCAGGCGGAAAAAAAGGGCGCGTCCGGGCTTATGCTCACTGACCACATAGAATATGACAACAGCGCGGGCGGCGAATATAACTTCGGCCACGCAGCTTTTGCCGCGGCCATCGCAGAAGCCGGGGAGCGATTTCCGCGCCTTACGGTCGGCGGCGGGGTGGAGTTGGGGCTGCAAGCGCATCTGAAGGAGCGATGTCTGGCAGCGGTGAACGGACATAACTGGGATTTTGTTCTCGGTTCGGTTCATATCATCAAGGGCAAAGCGGTCTATAACGGCGCGTTTTCCCGCGGCAAAGGGCGGGAAGAAACTTACCGCGCCTATTTGGAAGAGGTTTACCGCCTGCTTTGCGTCATGCCCTTCATTGACGTTCTGGCGCACCTGGATTTGATCCGCCGCGACGAGAGCTTTGCCGACCGCCGCCTGCGCTTGCGCGATTTTCCCGACCAACTGGAGGCCATCCTGCGCAAGCTTGTTGAAAACGGCGTCGGGCTTGAACTGAACACCGCTTCCTGGCGGCGCGGCCTCGATTCACCGCATCCGCATGAATGCGTTTTGCGGCGTTACCGGGAACTGGGCGGCGAGATCGTCACCTGCGGTTCCGACAGCCACGAAATGTCCACGGTTTGCTATAAGTTGCGGGAAGGCTATCAGATCCTCAAAGAGGCCGGTTTCCGCTATATCAGCACTTTCAGCCAGCGCTGTTTGCGGCAAGAGCCTTTGGGATAGGGGGTTTTTTATGGTTTGCCGGTTCATCTTAGGCCGCGCCGGGGCGGGAAAAACCCGCCATTGCCTGCGGGAAATCAGCCGCCTCTTACGGCTCGAGCCGCGGGAAGGAGAGATCGTTTTCCTGCTCCCGGAACAGAGCGTCTTCATCCACGAGCAAATGCTGGCGGCGGATCAAGGCTTGCGCGGCTTCACCGGGGCGCGGGTGGCGGGCTTTGCCGGTTTGGCAGCGCGGGCCGGGGTGCGCCCCGCGCTGCCTGTCCTGACGGAAAGCGGCAGGCTGATGCTGCTGGCGAAAATCCTGGCCAAAAAACAGCAGGACCTTTCCATATTCGCCGCAGGCGGGGCGAACGGCGCGCTCATTTCCGCCTTCAAAGAACTGAAAACCTATGGCGTGGGCCCGGAAGAGCTTGAGCGGGCCGCCGGACAGGACGAGGGCGCACTGAAAAGCAAATTGTGCGACTTGAGCCTGCTATACCGGGAATATTGCGGGGAGACGGAAGGGAGATACGGCGGGGCGGAGGATGCTTTGCCGCAGCTGGCGCGGGAAATCAGAGAAAACGGTTTTCTGGCCGGCAGTCGCATTTTCGTGGACGGCTTCGCTGCCTTCGACCCCCCGGAAATGGCGGTGCTGCAGGCGCTGATGGAAAAGGCGCAAACGGTGGAGATCGCCCTGGCGCTCGACCCGACCCTGATAAACCGGCAGTTGGGCGAGGAGCACTTTTTTTATCCGCTTTGGCGAACTTATCATGAGCTTCTGGCCCTAGCGCGCAAAAGCGGCGTGGAAGTGCCAGAGCCTTTGGCGCTTTCCGGGGGGCGAGGGAGCTTCTTCGGTAACGAAGAACTGGCCTTTTTGGAGAGCAACCTGTTGCCCGTGACCGTAAAAGCCGTTTTCCCGGAGAAACCGCGTTTTATACGCTTAGCTTCGGCCGCCGACAAAAAAGCCGAGGTGGAAGGGGCGGGGCGGGAGATTTTACGCCTGGTGCGGGAAGAGGGCCTGCGTTACCGTGAGATCGGGGTCGTGGTGCGGCGCTTGGAGGATTATGAGGAGCTCATCGCGCAGGTTTTTACGGAACTGCAGATCCCGTTTTTCAGCGACAGCAAAAAGAGCCTGCTTTATCATCCCTTGGCCGAGCTGGTGCGCGCCGCCTTGGAAGTGGCCGCGGAGGGTTGGCATTTCCGCCATGTTTTCCGCTACCTCAAAAGCGGACTCGCGCCTTTGGACACCTTGGAGACTGCCCGGCTGGAAAACTATTGCCTGGCCAACGGCATCCGTCATCATCATTGGACAAGCCCGGCGGAGTGGCGTTTTTACGCCCGCCGTTTGGAGGAAAAAGAGGACCCGGAAGGGGAGCGCGAGCATTTGCGGCGCGTCAACGAATTGCGGCGCCGCGGCGTCGCGGAGCTCATGCGTTTTTGCCGGGTCTGCCGGGAAGGGCCCATAACGGGCGGCGTGGTTTCCGCCGTCAAAGGGCTGTTAAATGAGCTTAATGTGCGGGAAAGGCTGGAGATTCTGGTGTTGGAGGAACGGCGGGCCGGACGCACGGAAAGGGCGGAAACGCACCGTCAGGCTTTTGAAGGGGTGGAGAGGCTTTTGGAGCAGGCCGCCGCGCTGCTTGAGGGGGCGGAGCTTTCGTTTGCGCAGACCTGCGCGGTTTTCGAGGCCGGCTTCGCATCCCTGCGCCTGGCGCTCATCCCGCCGGCGCTGGATCAGGTTCTGGTTTCCGCGCTGGAACGCAGCCGCAACCCGGAGCTGGCCGCCTGCTTTGTCCTGGGGGCTAACGAAGGCGTTTTGCCGGCCAAAATCGGCGCGGAAGGCGTTTTCACCGGCAAAGACAGGGAGGCGCTGGAACAAGCCGGGGTCAGGCTTGCGCCCGCGGCTAACGCCCGCCAGTTCGCCGAATATTTCCTGCTTTATATCGCACTGACGCGCAGCGGGCAGAGGCTTTACGTCAGTTATGCGCTGGCCGATGAGGACGGGCAATCCCTGCGTCCGTCTGTGGCGGTCTCGCGTTTGCGCGCGCTTTTCCCGTCCCTCACGGAGGGACATCACGCGAAGGAGGCCTTTCCCGCGCTGGCCGGGGGCAGTGCGACCCTAGCTTCGCTGGCCAGAGAGTTGCGAGGCGAAGGCCCCGGCAACGAATCATATTGGTACGATATTTACGAGTGGTATAAGCAGAAACCGGCCTATGCCCCGCTCTTGGAACAGATTTCCCGCGGCCTTTCATACCGCGCCGGGGAGGACAGGCTGCGGCCGCGCACCGTGCAGCGCCTTTATGGCAAGGTTTGCCGTTCCAGCGTCACCCGCCTGGAAAAATTCCGCCAATGCCCCTTCGCCTATTTCGCCTCATACGGCCTGAACTTGCAGAAACGCCGCATCTACGAGCTTTCCGCGCCGGACAGCGGGCAGTTCTTCCACGCCGTGCTGGCTGACGTGGGCAGAAAGGTCGCCACGGAAGGGCGCCTGTGGCGGGACGTTGATGAAGAAAAGGCCTTAGAGCTGGCCAAGGAGAGCGCGGGCCGCTTCCTGCCGGAGCTTCTGGGCAATATACTTAGCTCTTCGGCGCGTTACGCCTATCTGGCGGAACGCATGACTGAGACTGTGAAGACCAGCGTGTTGCTTTTGGCCGAGCAAATGCGGCGGGGCGAGTTTACGCAGATCGCCTGGGAAGTTGACTTCGGGCCGGGCAAACCACTCGCGCCTTTGCTTGTCCCGCTGCCGGACGGAGATTTATTGCAGCTCTCCGGGCGCATTGACCGCATAGATGCGGCAATAAAGGACGGAGCGGTCTGGCTGCGCGTGATAGACTATAAGTCCGGCAAAGAAAGCCTCTCCGTGCAGGACATATATTCCGGGAAGAAATTGCAGCTGATGGTCTATCTGCTGGTGGCGCTGCAAAATGCCGCCGCTCTGGGCGCGCCGGGGGCGAAAGCGGCGGGGGCCTATTATTTTCCACTGCGCGAGGAGATCCGCGGCGCGGCCCACGGCGAGGAAGAAAGCGCCTTCCCCGGCCTGAAGATGAACGGCCTCACCGTTAAAGAGCTGGAGGCGATCCTGCTTTCCGACCGTGAATTTTGCGGCCATTCCGCCGTTATCCCCGCAGCCTTGACCAAGGACGGGCGCATCCGGGCCGATTCCCCCGGCGTCACCGAAGAAGAGCTCGCGCTTTTACAGAAGCACCTGCTTGGCCTGCTGGAGCAAAGCGGAACGGAAATGCTCTCGGGCGAGGCGGCGGCCAGCCCCTCGGAGGAAGCCTGTAAATATTGCGATTTCAAGGCTCTTTGCGGCTTCGATTGGCAGCTGGCCGAAAAAAAGGCGCAGGAAAAGCCTCCGGCCAAAGAGGAGATTTTCGCGCGGCTGGGCGGGTTGGGTTCTGAATGACCGCTTTTGGTG
>Ga0123353_10012764_pt1 | contig 11977 bp, 9 predicted proteins | sample TergutLab28metaG_3_FD_92763 | JGI IMG/M metagenome (GOLD analysis project Ga0123353, IMG submission 92763) | Labiotermes labralis P3 segment gut microbial communities from Petit-Saut dam, French Guiana - Lab288 P3 | ecosystem: Host-associated > Arthropoda: Insects > Digestive system > Gut ... | reverse complement strand
GGAGCTGTTTTTGCGCGCCCAGAAAGTTCGGTATCACGGAGGAGAGTTCCTCAGCGGATATGTTTGCTTCACATTCGCTCAGAGTGTTGCCCGTTATATCCTGCGTATCGGTTGTAACGCCAAGCCTTAAACCGGCGATGTATTCCTTGTCAGCGTGTTCACAATACTCGGAGGCGCGGGTAGCGCGTCCGATGAAAACAGGCAGGACCCCAGTCGCCATCGGATCGAGCGTGCCGCCGTGGCCGATGCGTTTGATGTGAAGCGCGCCGCGCAACTTTGCGACCACGTCATGCGAAGTCCAGTCGGCAGGCTTGTCTACGATAAGTATTCCGCTTTTTGTCATGGAGGCACCTTCCAGGGTGAAGAGTGTAGAGTGGAGCGTGGAGGGCGGAGCTATCACGCTGCTCGTTTGCGGTGGAGAGATTGAGGGATGGTTGTGTATCAAATAACAATGCAGAAATCAGAGATTGAGTTTTTCTCGCCTCCTGTTTCTGCATTTTGTTTTAATCTGCGTTTTTTCAACTTGCGTTACGGATGCGGGTACATCTCGTGTTTTATTGTTCCGGGAAGAAGTCCCTCAGGGTTTCCAGTAGCGAATCCTTTATTTCCGATGCTGTTTTATTTTGCGTATATCCTGCTGCCATCGAGTGGCCCCCGCCGCCGAAACGCTCGCAGATCGCGTGCGCATCCACCAGCGACGTCGTCCTGACCGAGACCTTGCAATCGCGCGCAGAGGTCATCTCGCGTATCGTTATTCCGGCGCGTACGCCCTCTACCGACCCCGGTATGGACGCGATATCGTCCACATCGTCCTCTTTCGCGTCGGCGGATTCCATCATTTCCCTTGTGATAGTCGATATTGCTACAGCGCCCCGGAAGAAAAATTCCAGTTTCGAAAATATAGCGCCTTCAACCTGGATACGGCTGCGGGTTTTTGTTCGGAACAGCTGCTTGTTGAGCTCCCGGTAGGGCGCTCCCGCTTCGATCAGCAACGCCGCGACGCGATGCGTGTTAGCAGTCGTATTCGAAAATGCGAAGCAGCCTGTATCGGTCGATAACGACACGTACAGTTGCTCGGCGCTCCTTGAACTGATGCTGCCGGTCAGGTCGAGCAGTATCTCAAAAATGATTTCCCCGCAGGAGGCGTAAGCTCCTTCGAGGCAGGTGTGCTCTGCGTAAAGGGTATTTGACGGGTGATGGTCTATGCACAGTGAAACAGCGCCCAGATACATGTCGCAGTTTTTTGTGAAGAGCTCCTCGGAGGCCGTGTCCACAACAAGGATATGCTCGGGCTCAAATCCGGGGGGTGCAATATAGTCCTTGACGAACCGCAGGAAACGCGGAGTTATTTCCGGGTTGCTGAGCACATACGCTGTTTTGCCGCATTCACGCAATCCTTGCGCAAGAGCGCCGGCGCAACCGACGGTGTCCCCGTCGGGCCGGCGGTGCGTCAGTATGAGAAAGCCGTCGCGCGCCTTTAGCCAGGCGGCGGTTTGCGCGTTTGTCATCAATACGCTCATTTCACTCACCCTTATCATCATCGTCGGAGGTTTCCGGAATATCAAGTTCATTCAGGATCGTGTTGATCCTCGCGCCGTGTTCGATCGATTTGTCGAGTTCGAATATAAGTTCCGGCGTGTGGCGTAAAGACAGTGACTGGCCGAGCTCGTGCCGCAGATAGCTGGCCGCCGACTTCAATCCTTTCGAAAATTCCTTTTCTGATTGCAGCCCAAACACGCTCAGATACACTTTTGCCTGGCTCAAGTCGTTTGTAGTGTGGACGGCTATGACGCTTATCATTCCCTGGTTTATTCGCGGGTCCTTGATACTGCGCAGCAGCGACGCCAGCACGCGTTGTATATCTTCATTTATACGCTGTATTTTGTTGGAAGGCATTGTCTACACCTCGATCAGACGACGATTTGTTCCAGCGCGAAGCATTCGATAATGTCGCCTTCTTTTACATCATTGTATCTCTCGAGCGCGATTCCGCATTCATAGTTTGTGGCGACTTCCCTCACATCGTCCTTGAAGCGGCGCAGCGACGCGAGCGGACCGTCATGGACGACGATGCCATCCCTGACGACGCGCGCGGAGCTATTTCTGAGGATCCTCCCGCTCTGGACATAGCAGCCGCAAATAGTACCGACACTGGAGGCCTTGTACAGTTGACGGACCTCCGCGTGGCCGTAAATGACTTCGTGGAACTTGGGCGCGAGCATGCCTTTCATTGCGGATTCGATTTCCTCGATGCATTCGTAAATGACGCGGTACATGCGCATATCGACATTGCTCCGCAGGGCGCTGTCACGCGCTGAATTATCCGGCCTCACGTTGAATCCCACAATGATCGCGCCGCTGGTCGAGGCAAGCATGACGTCGGATTCGGTGATCGCGCCGACTCCGGAATGTATCACGCGCACGCGGACTTCCTCATTCGTCAGCTTTTCAAGCGAAGACTTGATCGCCTCGGCGCTGCCCTGAACGTCCGCTTTGACGATGATGTTAAGGTCTTTGAGTTCGCCTTGCTTTATTTTGGCAAATAAATCTTCCAGCGAAACCTTGATGCTTGTTGTAGAGGAGCCTTTTTTCTCTGTTCTCCGCTGCGACGCAAGTTCTTTTGCCATGCGCTCGTCGGTGACGACGTTGAAGGAATCGCCTGCGTCCGGAACTTCCGACATGCCGGATATCTCGACGGGTACGGACGGCCCCGCCGACGTCACCCTTTCGCCGTGTTCGGTGATTATGACGCGCACGTTGCCTACGGCGGTGCCGGCGATAATGGTGTCGCCGATCTTCAGCGTCCCGTTTTGTATGAGGACGGTCATCAGCGGGCCGCGGCCTTTATCGAGGCGCGCTTCTATGACGGTGCCGCGCGCCAGGCGTTTCGGATTGGCGCGCAGTTCGGACATTTCCGCGGTAAGAATAATCATTTCCAGAAGCTGGTCGATGCCCTCGCCGGTTTTTGCCGATATCGGGCAAACTACTGTGTCTCCGCCCCATTCTTCGGGAACGAGATCATATTCGGTGAGTTGCTGCTTGATTTTTTCCGGATTCGCGCCCTCGACGTCCATCTTGTTTATGGCGACGATGATCGGGATCGAAGCGACTTTCGCGTGGTTGATCGATTCGACTGTCTGCGGCATGATGCCGTCGTCCGCCGCGATGATGAGTATGGCTATATCGGTGACCTTCGCGCCTCGGGCGCGCATTGCCGTGAAGGCTTCGTGCCCCGGGGTATCGAGGAAGGTTATCATGTTGCCGTGGATGGATGTTTGATATGCGCCGATGTGTTGTGTGATGCCGCCTGCTTCGCCCGCGGCGACTCGTTCCTGGCGTATTTTGTCAAGCAAGGAAGTTTTACCGTGGTCGACGTGCCCCATAACAACTACGACAGGCGCGCGTGGGATCAGATCGTTTTCTTTGTCCATGCTATCATCAATAAGGCGTTCCTCAATCGTAATAACGACCTCCTTTTCAACCTTGCATCCAAGCTCGATCGCGACAAGCGCGGCTGTGTCATGGTCGATCATATCCGAGACCGAGGCCATGACTCCCAGCTTTATGAGTTGGCGCACCACTTCCGCGCCGGTTTTCTTCATGCGGGTGGCAAGTTCGCCGACGCTGATTTCTTCGGGGATCAGTACTTTCAAAGGAGCTTTTTTAGCGATTTCAAGTTGGAGCCGGTGCATTCTGTCGCGTTCTTCCTGCCTCCGTTTTGCGCCGGAAGCCATTGTTTGCGGTTGCTTCTGGCCTTTTCTGACTATCTTCTCTTTGCCGCGCTTCATGTTCTCGGCGCGTTCGGGAACCAGGTTGTCGAGCCGCTCGTCGTATTTGGCTATGTTGATCGTCACGCCGGATGTATCGATCACCCGCCGCTGCGGGGCTTGACGCGGCGTGAATGGTTTGTCGGGCTTCTTCTGCGTTGGTTTGTAAACAGCTGCCGCGTCCGGGGTTTGGGCTGTTTTCGAGCTGTCTTCCGTCGCGGACGGCGCCGTGGAGTCGGACTCCGCCGCCCTGTCTTTTTCTTTTGCCTTCCTGGACGGCGCCGACGGGGATTCGACGGCATATATTTCTTCAATGCTCTCTATCTGATTGTTGATAGTCAGATACTCAAAGATTATATCAAGCTCCTTAACTGTCAGAACCTGCATATGGTTTTTAGGCGTGGTCGCATATTTGGTAAGAATTTCCATAACTTTCCTGGTCGGGACTTTGAAATCCTTCGCAACCTCATGGACCCTGTATTTAAACATCGTACTCATTTTGCAGACCTCCTCTTCTTAGCCAGGGCGTCGGCTTTCTCCGCCAGTTTCTTCGCTGCATCACCGTATCGTTCGGGATCCGTCTCCGCCAGCTTGCTGACAAATCCGGCGGCGAGTCCCGTGTCCAGTACGGCTATCGTACCCGGTGAACCGCGGCCCACGACGCTCCCAAGCTCAAATTTTGTGTAAGGTACGGTCACATGTTGGGCGCGGCCTATCTCGGTTGCATATCGCGCGCGCCTCAGCGAGCCCGGGGCTGCGTCGATCGCAGAGATCACCAGCCTTGCCTTTCCGGTCTGCGCCGCCGTACATACGGCGTCGCCTCCGACGGCAAGCATTCCGGCCTTCTTCGCTATACCGAGTAGCTGCAGATTGCGGTCAGCGTTCACCTTATCCCTCCATCTGCTCATGTAGTTGCTCTAAAATGGTTTCCGGTATTTCTACGCCGAATGCCCTTGACAGGGCTTTCGACTTAACTGCTCGTTTGAGGCACTCGGCGCTGTGGCACACATATGCGCCGCGCCCGGGTTTTTTTCCTTTATAATCGAGTGACACATCGTCCGATGGCGACCTGACGACCCTTATCAACTCGCGTTTCGGTTTCATCTCACGGCAACCCAGACATTGCCGCATTGGGATCTTCTTCATACTTCACACCTTGCCTCAGTTGAGAACAACGCCGGATGAGGTACTAGACAGCCTGGCTTTCCGGCTTTATATCGATTTTGAATCCGGTCAGGCGCGCCGCGAGGCGGACGTTTTGCCCTTCTTTACCAATAGCCAGCGATAACTGGTTGTCAGGTACGATCACGCGGCAGGACTTTCCGTCGTCGAGCATCGTCACCGAGACTACCTCGGACGGCGCGAGCGCGGACGCGATGTATTCAGTGGGGTCGTCGCTGTATCTGACGATGTCTATCTTCTCGCCGCCCAGCTCGCTGACAATGGTGTTGACCCTGTTCCCCTTGGGGCCGACGCACGCCCCGATCGGCTCGACGTCGGGGTCGTTTGAGAGGACAGCGATTTTCGTGCGGTTGCCGGCTTCGCGCGCCACGCTGCGGATTTCTACCGTCCCGTCGAAAATCTCCGGGACTTCGAGCTCGAACAACCGTTTGACAAGGCCGGGATGGGTGCGGGATATGAGGATTTGAGGGCCGCGGGTGGATTTCCTGACTTCGATTACGTAAACTTTTATTCTGTCGCCGTCTTTGAGCGATTCATTCGGAATACGTTCGCCTGAGGATAGCATCGCTTCGGTATGCTCGGAGTTTGTGCCTATCTGTATGGAAACGCCGCCGGTGCGCGGGTCTACCCGCGTCACGACGCCGGTCAGGATCTCGTGTTCCTTTGAGGTGAACTCGTCGTACACTATGTTCCGCTCGGCTTCGCGGATGCCCTGAATGATGACTTGCTTGGCGGCTTGCGCGGCTATGCGCCCGAACCTGCTCGTGTCGACGGGTTCGTTGATGAGGTCGCCCGGCACTGCTTCCGGCGATATTTTTTGCGCTTCTTCGACGGAATATTGCGTGTTCGGGTTTTCAACCGTTTCCACGACCGTCCTTTGCATGAACATGTCGACGGTTTTTCCCACCGGGTCCAGTTCGACGCGCGCGCATTCGGAGCAGAAGGGGTAATCTTTCTTCAAAGCCGCGAGCAACGCCTGTTCTATCTTTTCAAGCATGTAGGATTGTGGGATGCCCTTTTCCTTTTCGATATCCGCTATAGCCGAGAAAAATTCAGCGTTCATTGCTGTTATCCTCCGTTTTTGTAAGTGTGTAACGCGGATCGCGCGTCAAATAAGAAATGAAAATGCAGAAGCGATGATCTGCGAGTTCATTATTACTTTGTTATGATATCCTCAGGCGCACGTTTGCGATTTCGGCTTTTTCAAAGCTGTGGCGCTCGCCGGCTATGTCGAGCTCCACGCCGCCTTCGACCGAGCTGACAAGATTCCCGAGAAATGTCTTCTGCCCGTTTCTTGCTTTGTACAGCTTGACTTCAACCAGATGGCCGATGAAGTTTTGAAAATCCGACGGCCTGCGCAAACGCCTTTCCGCCCCGGCGCTGGATACCTCGAATGTGTAGCTGTCGGGAAAGAGGTCCTCGTATTCGTCGAGGATCGTGTCAAGTTCGCGGTTGATGGTTTCGCAGTGCGTTATTGAGACGCCTTCCTGTCGGTCGATGTAGACGCGCAAATACCAGACGCCTGCTTCCTTGACATACTCCACGTCCCAAAGCTCGCATCCGTGTTTTTTGACTATCGGTTCGGCCAGATATGTAACAGTCTCAATGATTTTCTTCATTAAAAATGCCTCTCATAACTTTGCAGAAAAAAGAGTGGGAGTTTCCCACTCGGACAAGGTTTCTGCGTCAGTAAGTGCACTATAACACACCTCCACAGCGATTGCAAGCATTTTTTGGTTTTATTTTTATTCAAAATAGCCAAAATGGCCAAAATAAATACGGTGCAACATCCTAAAAAGTAGACCGTTTTTGGCCTAATAATTATTTTGTTGTCAAGAAACTGTGTCTTTGATATAATGATTGCTGCGCAATCATCATATGCGGATTTAATGATATCGTTTCGCTCCCCGCTGCGCGGGAACCGCGAAACACGATATGGCGGACGGACAGATAGGAAGTGACTCTGATGAACAAAAAGCTGCCAAGATTATTTCAGCCTAATATCAGGCTTTATTTCATGATGCTTGTCGCTTTTGCCATATCGACGTTTTTCCTTGGCAACTACGGACAGATACTCGCGGGGGTTCAGGTGGTTGTGCTTATTTTCCTTGCGATTTATTTCCGTTATGCGACACGGAAAAGAACCGTAAAGCTGCTTGATTATCTGGAGTCCATGTCGGACAGCCTGGATTTGACCGTACGCGACACCCCGCTACCGGTCGTGATTTTCAACTCGGAAACCGGTGAGATCATCTGGTCAAACGACAGATTTATCCTGATCACGAACCGGAAGGAACCGTTTTTTGAGATAAACATATCCGACATCGTGAAGGATTTTTACTGGGATTGGCTGCTCGACGGGAAAAGCGAGTGTTACGAGCCTTTTACGATCGGCGACCGCCAATACTGGGTTTATGGGAGCATGGTACGCTCCGAGCGCGAGTATGTGGCGACGACTTATTGGGTCGATGTGACGGAGCATGTCCGTGTAAACAACGAATATCTTGCATCGCGATTGGTTTTCGCGGTGGTGACGCTCGATAACTATGAAGAGCTGCTAAAAGGGATGAGCGAGAAGGACAAATCCGTGCTCCTGTCCGACATCGACGAGAAGATAAGCGCATGGGCCGGCGATAAGGGCGGTTATCTGTGCAAGTATTACAGGGACAGGTACTTCTTCCTGTTTGAAGAGAGATATCTCGAGGGGTACATCAAAGAACAGTTCTCGGTGCTCGATACTGTCCGGACGAATGTGGGCGCCGAAGGTGTTCACGCGACGTTGAGCATCGGTATCGGGAAGGATGGCAGCACGCCGCAGGAGAACTACCGCTTCGCGAGCCTTGGGGTCGAAATGGCCCTCAGCCGCGGCGGCGACCAGGCGGTCATTAAGAACAGGTACGGCTTTGAGTTCTTCGGCGGCCACTCGCCAACGCTGCTCAAGCGGACAAAAGTCAAGTCGAGGATGGTGTCCAGGGCGTTTGGCGAACTGCTTGCCGACGCGTCGGCTGTGTTTATCATGAGCCATACATACGCGGATTACGATTCGATCGGTTCGGCGATCGGCATCTGCTGTATCGCGAGGGCAAAGCATACGAAGGCGTACATTGTCATCGATTTGGATAACAATCTTGCGCAGAATCTGGTCGAGATAGTCTCCCTGTTGCCAGAGTACAAAGGGGTCTTTATATCCGAACAAAAAGCGATCCTGGAGGTGGACAGCAAGGCGTTGCTTGTCGTCGTCGATACGGGCAGGCCGGACAAGGTCCAGTCTGAATCGCTTCTGCTGTCGTGTACGCGCGTGGCTGTCGTCGACCACCATCGCCGCGCCGCGACATATATAGACAACGCGGTGCTCAATTTCCACGAACCGTCCGCGTCGTCGACGGCTGAGCTTGTTACCGAGATGATCCAATATCTTGTCGAAAGGAACGATATTCTGCGCGTGGAAGCCGAAGCGCTGCTGGCGGGCATCGTGCTTGATACGAAGAGCTTTGCGATAAACACAGGCAGCGCGACTTTTGACGCGGCGGCGTTTCTCAAGCGCGTGGGCGCGGACGTCACGGCTGTCAAGCGGCTTTTGCAATCCGACATCGAAACGGCGATCGAGCGCTTCGAGCTCATGCGTTCCGCTTCGATCTACAGGGACGGCATAGCTGTGGCGTCGAGCAAGGATATGTGCAGCAGGATAAGCATAGCGCAGGCGGCGGACGAACTGCTCAATATCAGCGGGGTCCATACATCGTTCACCGTTGCGCCGGACGGGGATTGCGTTTTTGTGTCAGGCCGGAGTATCGGCGGCGTCAATGTGCAGTTGATCCTTGAAAAACTCGGCGGCGGGGGAAGCCAATCAACTGCGGGCGTGCAGATACGCGGCTCCGACGTGGAACAGGTGGCGTCCGATTTGCTCAAGGCTATTGACGGGTACTTCGGGAATTGAGAAATGGAATGATATGAAATGAGGTCATTTGCATGAAAGTTATATTGCAGCAGGATGTGAAAGGGCAGGGTAAAAAGGGGCAGCTTGTTGATGTTGCCGACGGGTTCGCGCGCAATTATCTCCTGCCGAGAAAGCTCGCCGTTGTTGCGACTTCGGAAAATGTGACCGCGATGAAGCAGCAGGAAAAGGCGAAGCTGAGAAAACTTGAGGCCGACAAGGCGGCGGCAAAGGGGATCGAGGAGAAGCTTGACAGCGTGATAGTCAATATCAAAGCTCGTTCCGGGGGCGCCGGGGGCAAGCTGTTCGGAGCTGTTACGACGAAGGAGATATCTGAGGCTCTGCGCGAGCAGCACGGCGTCGAACTGGAGAAGCATAAGATAATACAGGAGGAGCATATCAAGACCTTCGGCTCGTACGAGGTCAAATGCAAGCTCGGCTTCGAAATAACAGGCGTGATCCATGTAATGGTGGTCGAGGGATAGATATGCCCGCGCCGGTTTGATCTACTATGTATAGAAGCGAGCGATCGCTTGAAGAGGGATGAGGGAAATGGACGAACTTTTATCACGGCAGATACCGCACAGCCTGGAGGCTGAACAGGCGGTCATAGGGTCGATGATAATTGACTCGCGCTGCGTCGGCGATGTTATCGGCGCGCTCCGCGCCGAGGAATTCTATTCCTCGGTCAACAGGGATATTTTCCAGACGCTGTTTACGATGTTCAGCTATGCGCTGCCGATCGACCCTGTGACGGTCCTCGACAAAATGCGCGAAGACGGCGTTTGGAACGACGGCTCGCCCGGTTATATACGCGACTTGATGCTGATAACGCCCACGGCTGCGAATGTCATGGAATATGCGTCCATTGTCAGGGACAAAGCCCTGCTGCGCGCCCTTGTGGACGCGGGCGCCGATATCAGCGGTATGGCGATCTCGGGCGAGGGCGGGGCGATGAACATCCTCGAAGCATCTGAGAAGCGGATATACGCGCTGCGGCAGGGCAGGAGCAGGGAAGGGCTCGAACCTATTGCGAAGGTGCTTGTCGGGGTCTATGAGAAGATATCGAAAGCGGCGAAGCAAGGGGGCGGCATCCAGGGAATGGCGACGGGGCTGCATGACCTTGACCGTATGATAATGGGACTCAACAGATCCGATTTGATACTTGTCGCGTCAAGGCCCGGTATGGGCAAGACAAGTATAGCGCTGAACATAGCGCTGCACACGGCGAAGACGTCGGGCAAATCGGTCGCAGTGTTCTCCCTTGAGATGTCACGCGAGCAACTGGCAATGAGGCTTTTGTCGTCGGAGGGCTTTATCGACGGGAAGAGGCTCCATACGGGAATGATAAAGCAGGATGAGTGGCGCCGCTTGGCTGACGCGGCCGCGTCGGTCAGCGCCGCCGATATGCTGATAAACGACGATGCTTCGCTGACGGTGGCGGATATGAACGCGCAATGCCGCAGACTGCCTAATCTTGGGCTTATCGTGGTCGACTATATCCAGCTGATGCAGTCCGCCACGGGCGCGCGGGGTTATCTGGGCGAAAACAGGGTGCAGATCGTCTCGGAGATCAGCCGCATGATGAAGATCATGGCGAAGGAACTCAACGTGCCTGTTATGGCGCTGTCGCAACTGTCGCGGGCGAGCGAGGGGCGGCAGAACAAAAGGCCTTTGCTCTCTGACCTTCGAGAGTCGGGCGCCATCGAACAGGACGCCGACATCGTGCTCGGGCTTTACAGGGACGATTATTATAACAGGGAGTCCGAGTCGCCGAATATCGCGGAATGCATCGTTTTAAAGAACCGCCGAGGGGAGACCGGAGTGGTAGAGCTGCAATGGACCCCCGAATATACTACTTTTTCGTCGCTTGAACGTCATCATATGGATAGTTGAGGGTTAAGGGACCTTGATGCCTGATTTACTCAAAAGAATCATAAGCTTCGCGGATGAATTCGGGATGTTCCCCGAATCGGGACCTATACTTGCTTGCGTTTCCGGCGGGGCGGATTCCATGTGCCTTTTTGAAGCCCTGCTGGCTATCTCGGCGGAGCGGAGGTTCACGGTCGGCGTTGCGCATTACAATCATAAGCTGCGCGGAGAGGAGTCCCTCAGGGACGAAGTGTTCGCGCGGGAGTATTGTGAATCGCGCGGCGCGCCTTTTTTTGCCGGAAGCGGCGACGTCAGGGCTTGTGCGAAAAGGCGCGGGACCGGGCTTGAGGAAGCGGCGCGCGATATGAGATATGAGTTTTTCCGTGAAGTCGCGGAGAGGACAGGCGCGTCGCGGATCGCGACAGCGCACACTGCGGACGACAACGCAGAAACGGTGATTATGAACCTGACTCGGGGAGCCGGCGCCAACGGCTTGTCCGGCATTCCGCCGATAAGGGGCGTACAAGGGTGCGCGGGCGGCATGAACGGATATGACAAGGATCACAGTGCTGCGGGTGTTTCCGTCTTGGACATAAAGCGCGGGATCATGATAGTTCGGCCCATGCTGCGGGTTTCGAGGGCCGATGTGATGCTTTTCCTGAATGAGCGCGGCGTCCCTTTCGTGGAGGATTCGACAAACAGCCTCGATGTGTACACGCGAAATAAGATCCGCCACGCGGTAATGCCTGTGCTCAAAGAAATAAACCCGCGGTTCAACGAGGCGGCCGCGACTGTCGCCGAGCTTTCCTGCGCAGACGAGGACTATTTATCCGAACTTGCGGATGATTTTATAAGGGCGTCTTGTACTGAAATGCCGGGGGACGCGGGCTATCCTGCTTCCGGCTATCAGGACCGGGGATCGTCGCGCGACCGCGTGCATGGGATGAACAGCGATCCGGAAACCACGGGGCAGGAGCAGGACCGGGGATCGTCGCGCGGGGCGAACAGCAGCCGAAAAAGGCTATCGGCGGATGCCGGAGATATCCTCGGGCTGCCTTTGGCTGTTTCGGGACGGGTCATCCGGAAACTCTGCGGCGGGGGAATCTCCTGCAAGCATATGAAATCGGTGCTGGAACTGTGCTGCAAGGACGACCCGTCGGCAAGCCTTTCGCTCCCGGGCATGACTGTTTACAGGGAATATGAACGCGTTATTTTTGATTCG
>Ga0123353_10012762_pt1 | contig 11978 bp, 7 predicted proteins | sample TergutLab28metaG_3_FD_92763 | JGI IMG/M metagenome (GOLD analysis project Ga0123353, IMG submission 92763) | Labiotermes labralis P3 segment gut microbial communities from Petit-Saut dam, French Guiana - Lab288 P3 | ecosystem: Host-associated > Arthropoda: Insects > Digestive system > Gut ... | reverse complement strand
TCTGGGCTTCCAGTTTCTTGATCACCCACCATATTCTCCGGATGTGGCCTCGTCGGTCTACCACCTGTCCACCTGTTCCCTGGACTGAAAAAAAAACATTGAAAGTTCGTCATCTTTGTGTCCGAAGAGGTGGTCATTGCCTCCGCCGAGACCAAGTTGGACAGAAAAATTTCTGATTTTTTTTTTTAGTATCTTGCAAAAGTTAGAATAACGGGCTAAGAAGTGTATTGCGCTTCTTGGGGTGTATGTTGAATAAATCCCGAGATTCGTCGTTGTAGCTTGTTTCCTTCGTGGTCGGGCTAAGGACTTATTACAATCTCCTTCTATCAGTTAAGAAAGTGGAAGAAGGACAAGTAATCACACATAAGTTCTGCGGAGTTTGTTATGCACTGCGACACCTTTCTGCTTTAATTATAAGCCATTTTGAGACACTAAAAGTACTTACGGATAGAGCACTTGTAGCGACATAATATAATTTTAATTTATCCTTAGATCCCAGCCTTAAAAAGTATTCTGCTTGAAAATTAGAAAACTAAGTAATAAGAATAATGTCAAAATTATTATAAATTGGGATATATTCGAAACATGCAATATGTCGTTTAATTAAAAAGGGGATTCTTTATTATTATACAGAAGTCCGAAGGACGAAATTTTATAATTAACCGGAAGTAAAACGTGGCCAAATGAAACATTTTTTCTTTTTTTTACTCACTTTTTGCTAACTTAATTAGTAGACACAGAAGTTGCAATTATTTCTCCTACACAAGAAATAAAATTCATCCTCCTACATTTACGATGGATTAGTTCCGGTTATTTGTTTGCACTTATTTTCTACGGGTATTTCCACAGTGAGTGAAGATAGGATTTAGTCAAAGCGAAGCATGTTGCACATTATGTAAAACATGTGAAAGGTGCAGCTCAAATGACGGTCACCCTCCCTCTTGTTAATTTACCTGTTACAACGCGATGTCACATATGAAGTTCTGGTCTAGATAACAGTCTAGTTAGTAAGCTAACTGCCTACAACAGAACATTTTTTTCAAACTTAGATACTTAAGAAATATTTGGTAAAATAGAAACAATGGAGCAGAATCGTAAAATTCATGATTGTTTTCAAGATATCCTGTAACTGATCCGTCTACTAAGACAGCTTAAACCAATTCACACCATCTTGCCCTAATTTTTAACTTTACGCTCGCATATTCGTTTAGATCTGCCAAGTGGTCACTTGCATTCAGGGTTTTCTACAAACTGCATTTTTTATCTCTCCGGTATGTGATAATTACGCTTCCAAAGTCGCTGAATGGAATATAGATAAGCAGTTGTTTGACCCTATATTTAATTAGTACTTGCACTCTATTCAGACGAATACATAAAATTCAAGCTTATGCGAACTTTCCAAACAGTGTCGTGGGACAGGTCTCTCAAACAAGCGGCCCGAAGGCCCCATGAAATCCCCTCATGTCGCCTTCTGCATACAGATTTCTGGCCCTTTGTCGGAAAAATCAACATTTTCTTGTATGATATTTAAAACAATTTTACCTATTGAAGACGTGTCTGCCCATGACACGTCTTGCGAATTTTGAATGTTGTGTGTCTGTGTATGTGTCTGCAAGGGTGGCTATGTGGGTGGGTGAGTAGGTGTGTGTGCGTGTGTGTAGAGGCCCGTGTGTATGTGTATGTATGTATGTACGAATGCATGTGTATGGAGAAAATATTTTTCTGGGACATCACGACATACACACGCAGTCGGGAAGAAATTTGCCGAAGATTCGTAGGTTTGTACAACCTCCATTTTCACGTTAATCTAGTTAACCTAGCGGTAAATTGGTGTACATTTCTCTCTTTGGTATAATCTGCATAATAATAAGATGTCGTCTTTAGATCGAACCGATGGAAGACGGTTTGATCAAATGCAGACTGACTCTAAAATCATAAGAAAAAATTGAAAGAAAAAATATCTTGTCGGGTTGAAAAAATATATTTCAGAAATATGATGAGGAGAAAACGATTTTTTGTTCGGAAGTGTCAGGGGATAAAATAGGTAATTTAGCAATTTAAGTATACGAATAATTAACACGTAACCATGTCGTAACATCAAACTCGTTTTAAACTCCAACTAGAAACATTTTCACTTACTATCTCTGATTATGGACTCCGTTTACAATCATTCTGTTCATCTACTGTTCTACAAAACAGTCCTTTAGAAATGCCAATAAATCAAAATTGTATTGAATACGAATAAACTTGAGGTTTCTTGAGACACGTCTGTGGAATAAACAATGTTCGCGGCTGTAGTACCAACAGAAGCACGCGTACTCTTTCCCTGATTCTAAAGGATCGATTTTCCAATAATTACTTGCGTACACACTCAAAATTAAATGACTTGCTGTGTGGGAAACTTTTGAAGTCGAATCGACTGAACCCACAACTAGGCTTATGCTGGAAACACAAAATATGGCAATAAACTGTCCGACAGTCAGGGATTTCTGACTTCTGAAGAGGTGTGATCTGTTTGTTTATTTGCATTTGCGGGATCTGTGGCGAACTAGAGCGTATCCACTTTCCAAAATTTTTCCTTCTTTAGGAAACTGTCCTTTGGGCTGACATCTTCCACCTACAAAGTGTTTACACTTGAACTTTAAGTGGAACGTCGGGAAGTCAAGTCACTTTCAGCACAGTCAGTTCTGTATGTGGCTAAAATTGAGTCAAGTGGACTAGGCATACCTACACGTTCGTAATTGCTGAAAAACAGGCGTTGATAGGTAGTTTTATCGTAGAAACATTTTATATGGCATAACACTATAAATTATAACCCTGCACGAATGGTGATAAAAACCCTTAAGAAAACAAGAATAAAACTCTACAATACACTGGCCCTTCCAGTCTTGTTATATGGCAGCGAAACTTGAACTGTTAAAGCAAGTGACGCCAGAAGAATAACAGCAGCAGAGATGAAATACGTGAGAAGAGAAGCAGGATAAACTTGGAGAGATTACGAAACAAATGCACAATTTGCGAAGTATTTAAAAATAACGCCAATTTTGGACAAATTACTGGATTACAAGAGAAGCTGGATAAAACATATACATAGAATGCCTCGAAATAGATTACACAGTGCAATGAAATACTACTCCCCCATCTGGCAGAAGGAATCATGGTAAACTTTTAGGAGACTTCTGGATACGTGAGATCGGAACGGGTCAACAAGTGGCCCAACTCCATGAAAGATATGATGATGATGATGATGATGATGACGACGAACGGTGATTTTACAGTTTACTTCATCTACAAGCAATTACCTTGTTTCCAGGGTTGATGGAAAATCATAGGGGCCAAAATTAAGGACCGATTTTGCGAACGTTGTGGCCAAGTGACTGATAAGAAAAGACACTGTTTTATCAACAAGAAATATAAACTATCATCAACAGTACCAAAAATATCTTTATTTTGGCGGAGAATGTGTCACAGAGTAGCGAGCTAACAGGTAGTTATATCTGAACAGATCTTATGGTAGTTAAAAGCAAATAATACAAAATGTGTACACTGTAAACGATCATATGGCTTACATTCATATATAGGATTTGTACATAAGTATTAAATAGGCATGTAAAGCATTCTTATTTATATAGAAATTTTAATCTCTGCAGTTGAAGTAAACATCATACCGCCTCTTTATCAAAGCTTGCAGTGGTTGGCTTTAGAGTAATTATATTTAGTAACACAGTACAAGCACGTAAATACAACTAAGAAAGCGTATTATACGCACAAGAATTTAGTTGAAACATGTTTTGGGCAGGCGAAGGCCATCGTCGGGCAATACAGTGTGATAACAACGATATGAATAAAGTTAAGATACAATTCTTATTTTCGTCCGTTGGTTTTTCAAATGCAGACACCACCCAAGAAAAAATTGGTGTGGACCCAAAATTCGACCTATATATCTTGTCGTGAATTGGGCTCCAAACGTGCAGTATAGAGGGTATACTGTGATATGGTACGACTTGTGTACTCATATATATATATAAAACAGAAAATAACATTTCTAGTACATCGCGATTTATACAACATGAATCTAATTTATACTTCACAAACCTGCATGACATTTCTCTGTAAGATTTACTGTCATTTTCTGCGTGATTCGTTGACATTGGACTTAATCTTGGATTATTTATTGACGCCGTACCGATTTGCATCGAACACACTTATACTACATACTTCCGAGTAAGCAGGACGTTCGGACACAGCCTGCGGCTTATGTTGACTATGACCACAACTTTCTGTTTGCTAATGGATTGAGGAATGTCATAAGGTTCCAAAAGGGAAATCCAAGATAGGATTTGGAGAAGTTATGTGATCAAAGACAGAAGAAAAACTCGACAATCGAAAGTGTAAGTAGAAATGTGGAATTGTAGTGGAACAATATCTATAAACCTGTATTTGATACTGCGAGTGATTTGGTTCAGAAAGTCAATAGGAAAACAAAAACGCCGTGGATTATATAGGAAACGTTGAGTAAAAGGCAAGAACGAAGGAAGTGGAATAATTTCAACAACGAATCATAAGAGAAGAACTGCAGAAGACTAAGAAAGGGATTAAAAAATCCATATACAAGGCTAAGAAGAAATATCTTGAAAGCATATATGCAGAAATCATGGATTTTCAAAGAACAGAAAATCGTGATATAACGCACACGAAAGAAAAAAATCAATTGAAAAGAAAATGGTGGGAATCAAACCACTGGCATATAAGACTCTCGAAGGTACATAATAGTTACTTAGAGACAAGTAATAAAAAATTGGGAGAATTATATTACAGAGCTTCACGATCGTCCTGATCGACCAGAAAACCTGTAAGTCGAATCGACGCAGACGAGAAAGGCCCTTGTGTTTTGTAAGTTGAAGTGGAAAAAGCTACAGAAGATGATGTACCTGGACTTGTACTCAAATTGTGGACGGAAGATGGTCTCAAAAACTACTTACACAGCTGATCAGCAACATACAAGAAATTGGCAATGGTCCAAGGATTACACTGAATTTAAGACTATTGCCCTAAAGAAGAAGCCAAAAACTACAAAATGCGATGACAATAGCACAATCAGCATCGTCGCGCATAGAGCCAAGATTAGAATAATTATTCGAGGGAAAATCGAGGATGTGTTGGATTTAGAATAGGAAAAGGAAGGAGAGATACAATTAGGATGCTGAGAATAATATCAGAACGGATTTTAATTATAGACAGGTATTGCATGTGTGATTCAGAGACTGCTATAAACACTTGGCCGTGTAAACTGGGCCAAATTAATGCAGATCCTAACGGGAATTGGTATCGGCTGGAGCGAAAGGAAATTTATCAGCAAACTTCACTTAGATCAGAGTGTTAAATTAAACTGTAACAGGGGGAGTTAGACAAGGATGCTGTTTGTCATGGATACTATTTAACTTATACAGCGATTACCTTGCCAAGGAAACTCTTGAAGCCTTAGAAGATTTCAAAATAGAAGGCCAAGTAATTACCAGTGTGAAATATGCAGATGATCTTGTACTACTGGCCTAGGAAGTACTGTGCTGCAGGGCATGATTGGCGTACTGAACGAAATTGCAAGATGCTGTGGAATGGGAATGAAACGGAAAAAATCTTATTACTATGAGAGTCTCAACGCAGTAATTTCCAATGTAGATTATGATAAAACGAAAACAAGTGGAGAATGAAGAATATTTCAACTGTTTCTATGGAATGATAAGGAATGATGAAAGATGTACACACGAAATTAAATCCAGGACTTCCATGACAAAAGCAGCAATCAAAAAGAAGCAGACTCCTTTCTACTAGCAAGTTGGACTTAAATTTAAGGACGAAAGCAGTAAATTGCTCCATTTGGAGCGTAGCTTATATGGTACTGAAAATTGGTCGCTTCGAAACAAAGAATAGAAATACCCGAAAAGATTTAAAATGTGATACTTGAAGAACAAAAGACCAAATTGATGTCACTTGCTTTTTTATTTTACTTCCTATGTGCCCAACATGTTTCGGACATTAATATATCCATAATCAGGAGCTTGGGACTGGAGTGGTATCCGTGTTGCAGGCTGAAGCCTGCAACACGGATACCACTCCAACCCGACCACACAGAATCTCCAACACACATCGAACCAAGAACAATACGACCGATGTTGTAATTCAACAGAGAACGGCGCAAGCTCCTGATGATGGATATATTAATGTCCGAAACATGTTGAGCGCATAAGAAGTAAAATAAAATAGCAATTGACATCAAGTTGGTCTTTTATTCTTCAACTATCACAATGATGCACGGTCCAATAAACGTAAGATTTAAAATGTGGTTCTGGAAAAGGACGGAGATAATTTGGACCGGCGTGTTAAAAGTAAGGAAGCATTATAGAGAGTAAAGAAGGCAAATAATATCTTAAGTATAATAAAAAGAAGGAAGGCTAACTGGAGTGTTCACATAATGCGTAGGAACAGCCTTCTAAACACGTTATTGCAAGGAAGATAGAAGAAATGATAGAAGAAAAGAGAGGACGAGGGAGGAGGCGTAAGCATCTATTGAATGATTTTTAAAGAAACGAGAAATTACTAGAAGTTTAAAGAGAAAGAACTAGACCGCTCTCTGTGGAATAAACGTTTTGTATGAAACTTCAAACCTGTCGTAAGGCCGACTACTTAAGAATAAACGCAGCATCGAAAAAAGCGAAAATTATGGTGAAAGGAATGTATAAGAAGGCATAAGAAATTATAAGAGAAGAAATTCCTTAAGTTTGCCTATCCTCTTTCACTAATGTTTGCAGGGTTTACTAATATTTCACTGTATTTTTTGTATGTATGTTTGTATATATGTATGTATGTATGTATGTGTGTGTATGTATGTATGTATGTGTGTGTGTGTGTGTGTGTGTGTGTGTGTGTATGTAGTGTCCCTCACTGAGCTAGCGGTTCGATTTCCAGTCTGTTTGGGTGGTGTGTTGTGTCTGTGTGTGATACGCGTAATGTAGAAACCTAGGGATACGACTGATGTCCTGTATTATTCTTTTCAGATAAACGATGAAATAACAATCATACGAATATCTTGTTTCAGATTCTTTTTCATTCAAAGTTCATAACTGACTTCTAATCAGATTCGACTCTACGTTAAGTACTAGACAGGTGCTATAACTACTAGTTATAGCACCTGTCAATTCAATTCACTTTTTTTTTTTGCAGGAACGACAAATCGTTGAGAATTTAATATTTCTTCCTTCTCACCTACACAGTGCAACTCACTCACATGAGCATAAATAAATTTCTCATTTTATAAAATGTTGCTAACGATCCGCGTAATATAAAAATTACATGAACGTAGGTAGGCAAGTAGACATGTGCAGACATAGTTCGACGTTCAGGTAACCGTGCATCATGATAGATTCTTATAATAAAACCAACCACATGCACAAATTTCTCCAATTTATTTTTGGAATAAAACTCTGCATGTTAAGGACAGTTCCTCTGCCCATTATCAAGAGTTTTTCACTGTACACACAGCAATGGTATATGAAATTTCGGTATGACATGTACCATTGCTGCGTGTACAGTGAAAAACACCTTATGATGGACAGAGGAACTGTCCAAAACATGTAGAGGTTTATCTTAGTAATTAACCAAATTGATGCACAAAATTTCTTTTTACAACAAGTTTACTTCATGCCTCTACATGTTTCGAACACATGCACTCGAAACATGTAGAGGCATGAAATGAACTTATTGTAAAACCAAAATTTTGTGCATAAAGTTGGTTAGTTACTAAGATAAATATACTGAGATGCACGGTCAGAAAAACATAAAAAATATAGAGGTTTGTTCCAAAAATAAATTTGAGAATTTAGTGCATCTAGTTGGTTTTATTATAAGAATTCAGCCATAGTTCATTTCAATGCCGCTATGTTTCTTCACACTGCACGTCTTAAGAATCTTAGGCAATAATACCCGAATCATCCAGCTAGTGGCAGATTCTCTATACCAGCTAGGCTATGCACGCTTCCAGTAATAAAATTTGTGTACACTCAAATTGTTAAAGGCTTTCTTTTTGGGTTATAGAGCTCATATACTTCCTCTTCCTAATCTCCTGGCCTTATGGAAACGAATATTATTTGGCTGCATATGACAGAAAATCATAATTTTCCAACACATTTTAGTATCCTACATAAAATCGAACATCAAATTACACAGCTGCCTCTTTATTTCTCCCTGTTTTACGTTGGTCAACAATCCATTTTTAGGCATAAAATTGGTAATTAATTTGTTGATTCTATATAGGTGGACGCACAAATTTGCTGTAACCTTTTTCACATTATACTTTACAAACCCACTACTGCCACAATAGGCTGTGGTATAATTCATGCTGACCTCTAACCTGGTAAACAATTTTGTTACTGTCCGGGCTGCCGGCTGAAGCACAACTGGTCTATTGAAGTGGTATGTGGGGGCTGGGGTTTAATGACCGTCTGAAATAACAGGTTTGTTTATCTTGGGTCTTGCTCGGGGATGAATTTGCCTTCTTGGTAGAGGGTTAGGTTATAGTACTGTTCTTATGGAATGACATGTTTGTGCTGCTTAGCGGATTTAGCAAGATCATTATATTTTTCACTTAGCCATATTCGTGCTCGTTTTTTAGAATGTGTAAGGCAAATGTCGATTGGAGGTTATTGCTCCTGATGTATCTAATGTGTTCTTGGAAACGTATTTTTAGGCAGTGGCTCGTTTGACCTACATACGATAGTTAGTATGTATTGCAGGTTAGTTGATAGTAACTGCTCCATCTTTGCAGAAGGAAATCAGCCAATGTGTTATTTCAACAACATAGTCGCAAACTCCTGAAGATGGGCATATTAATGCCCGAAAAATGTTACGTATCTAAGAAGAAAAATAAAAAGAGCAAGTGACATCTAGTTGGTTTTTTATTCTTCAGCTAACTATGTGTACTTTGATAGACTATTTTACGAATGATGTTTGAGAAGAGCGCGAAGAGATTTAATCGATTTAAAACTTGTCGTCATTCGATTGAAAAAGTAATCCGCAGGGCACTAAAACACCTTGCATACATTTTAGAGCGAAAGTAGTGCAGTGTGAAGTTAAATTAGAAGAAATTTGTACTAAAATTCTACACTCTTGTTTGAATACACTAAGTAGTCTTTGCTTTCAAATTCCATAGTAATTCGATTTTATATAAATTTTAACCGAGTTCTGGATTTATGGTCTAAAGATATGAAACCCATATATAAGGTTTGTATAAAAATCTACGTAATTTTTTGTTTGAATTTTCCAAGTTTTGTTTGTAATTCATGCTTACAGCACATGTAGAAAAGTATTGTCTCTTTGAAGGAAAATACTAAATACGTCCGTAAAATAAGCATGTTATTAGGGGTCTAAATGTCCTTCCTTGTCAATGGGTTAATTACTCTGTTGAAACGCGTCTAAATGACCATTTGATATGCCCAAAATTTTACAAAATCATCGTCAGTTGTTTACCGTTTCTTCTCGTGGATAACGTCAGGCGCTTTCCACTTTTCCGTCGGGCCTCCTGAACGACGTGACATTTACTTTCAAACACCTCAACAGAAGTCAGGACCCTGTGAAAATCATTCCCAAAATGACGTCATGATGGTGCAATGCATTCCAAACAAACATAATAAAATATTAATGGCACAAAAACGGAACGTTCTTTTTTCCGCGACATTCACCGCCGTAATTCACAATAAATTAATTCAGCGGTGCCTTACGGCGCACTTCTGTAATAAATCCGATTAAGGCTACACCCGGTCAGGCCGAAAATTTTGGATGGCAATTCGCAAGACACATGATTTTTTTTTTATTTCAATCTCGGCAGGCAGCGACGGACAGAAAAAGGAATTTTTGGTAACCACTTAAAAGTTAGCATGTTGACACACAGCACGATTACGCAAGTCAAATAAGCTACATTTCTTTTATGAAGTACTTAAAATTCGCTACAATTTTTATGGGCTCACATTTATATAATACAAAAGGAACCATTCTTCAAGCAAATGACTCCACAAATTCTGCGCCTTCTATCCATTTCTGTTTCAGTTGTAGCGTCTCCTGTTCCTTATATCACTTTCCTTTATATTTGATCCTTCATACGTCTGTTTATGTTTTTCTATTTCTTTCATTTCGTTTAAATCTAAACCTTGGCTGAATCTTTCTCCTCCAATTCTTTAGCCGTAAGTCACCATGCATCCTATATATATATATATATAGGACAGACGTACCAGTACTCTCCGGAGTACAAATTTTTATATATTTAGTCAACAAATATATTTAATTACTTTTTTAGACTTTCTGTCACCATCTTCGTTTATTCCTCTACAAAATGTCATGTATTTCCTAATATTACCCTCCTTTATTCATAAAATATTAACATTTTACACGAATGGTGTGCTAAACTGTAAATGTCCAGCTCCAGGGCCAAAGGGTTAAAGGACCTGATACAGGAATTTCACTGATAGCTGTCTCTCTTATTCCCGGCATTAGTTTATGTTAGTTACGCTTCCGTGACGGACGTTAGCGAAGCGGGCTATGGACGAAGCGGTCACCAAAAGACTCTTCGTAGTTGAGGCCGACATATTCTTTGAAGAGGAGGAGGAGAATGCGAAAGAATGCAGTAGAGCTATAGTGCACAAATTTCCTGTAATAAACTAAAATCGTTCGCACCCTATAAATACCCCAGCCTTACCGCCTTAAACAAAATACTGCGTTGCCTGTCATCCTGTCTCCACCCTCTGATATTTGGTTTTGAAATGGTAACTATTTACGCATGCGCGAGTTAATAAAATAAATATGGCTGGTGAAATGTCAGCAGTTTCAACGAGAGTAGGATACCGTCTTTGGTGTTTAGTGGATATCACTAATGAAATTGTCAGAAAAATTCGGAGTTAAGAATTTTGAAGCATAAAAAACCAACTAGAAGCAATTTATTATTTTATTATACTTCTTATAGGCTCAACATGTTTCGGGCACGCCCATCATCAGGAGGTCGCGACTGTAGTGTTGATTACCACATTGATCGTTTCGTTCTGTAAAGGTGGAGGGGATAGCGTTAATGTAAAATTATGATTCTTAATGGTGTACGTTCGGTGCGAAGTTCTTTTTAGTTTGGTTGTAGCTGGTAACATGTTTCTGTCTTTACAGAACGAAACGACCAATGTGGTAACCAAAATTATAGTCGCGAGCTCTTGATGATGGGCATAGTAGTGCCCGAAACATGTTGAGTACAATAAAATAATAACTGGTAACTAGTTGGTTTTTATTCTTCAGTTATCACTATGAGGCACGGTCCAACAAACATCAAATTAATAAGTTTAGTCTGTGTCAAAGGCAATTGCGGTAAGTGCAACGGACAGCTGAAAGCTACTTTCTAGTATGAAATGGTTACTAACACGGACCGTAGTAACCTTCCAAACCTGACTGGAAAGGAATTTAAAGTAAACCTGGATAACTGCAGCAAAAGAGCTAGGAAAGAAGTGTCTGTGCGTGTACATACAATCTGTTAGGATGAACTCTCCAACATTTCGTTAAAGGAAAAATATGGCTGGGCTTATTAGTTGCGTCCCACGGTAAATTTTCAGGTAATGGATATGTAACATATGCATTCAACTCTGCTGAGTGTCGGGGTACCAGTCGAGTTCCGCGGTCAGTTTTCATGTACAACTGTTATGTACCTGGATGCTGAGTGTCGGGGTATTGGTTGCCTTCCCGCGGTCAGTTTCCATTTATAACAGTTACCTGCCTAATATTGACAGTACAAGGCCAATCCGATTTTCACTATCGAATTTGTTATATCAGCGTCCTACAAATCTCTAAAAAATGCAGATATATATTCATTTACCAATTGCTTGTGCGATGCCACTTTCTACCTATGTATCTGTGCATATAATTGCACAAAAGATAACACGCACTACGCACTCCAG
>Ga0123353_10012761_pt1 | contig 11980 bp, 15 predicted proteins | sample TergutLab28metaG_3_FD_92763 | JGI IMG/M metagenome (GOLD analysis project Ga0123353, IMG submission 92763) | Labiotermes labralis P3 segment gut microbial communities from Petit-Saut dam, French Guiana - Lab288 P3 | ecosystem: Host-associated > Arthropoda: Insects > Digestive system > Gut ... | reverse complement strand
TCCCGGAAGCAGATACGGCAGACGCCGTATTTCCGCAGATAGGCGTGGGGACGGCCGCAGATCTTGCAGCGGTTATACGCCCGGGTGGAAAATTTTGCCGGCCGCGCCTGGCTGACCTTCATGGATTTTTTTGCCATAGCTCTTTAGTCCCCTTTCCTTATCTGGCGAACGGAGCGCCCATCAGTGAGAGCAGCTCCCGCGCTTCTTCATCGGTTTTGGCGGTGGTGACGAAACAGATGTCCATCCCCCGCACCTTATCGATCTTGTCATAATTGATCTCCGGGAAGATCAGCTGCTCCCGCAGGCCCATGTTGTAGTTGCCGCGCCCGTCGAAGGAGTTGGCGTTGATGCCGCGGAAGTCGCGGACCCGGGGCAGCGCCACGTTGAACAGCCGGTCGAGAAACTCATACATCCGGTCTCCCCGCAGGGTCACCTTCATGCCGATGTTCATCCCCTCGCGGAGCTTGAAGTTGGCCACCGATTTGCGGGCCTTGCAGATGATCGGTTTCTGGCCGGTGATTGCGGACAGATCCGCCGTGATCGCGTCGATGATTTTGGAGTTGTCCCGGGCCTCGCCGCACCCGACGTTGACCACGATTTTGTCGATCTTCGGGACCTGCATCACGCTTTTATACCCGAACTTTTTCATCAGCGCGGGGGCGGCGTCCTGCCGGTAAAAATCCTTCATTCTTGCCATAATTCGCCATCCCCTCCCTATATCGTTCTTTTACAGCGCCGACAGAGGCGGGACTTGGTCCCGTCGGCGTTTTCTTCGCGGCCCATCCGCGCCGGATCGCCGCAGTGCGGGCAGACCACCTGCACCTTGGAGGCGTACATCGCGGCGGCGGCTTCGATGATACCGCCCGGATCGCCCATCTTCTTGGGCTTCACGTGCTTTTTGACAATGTTGCGGCCCTCGACGATGACCTTGCCCTCCTTCGGGCTGACGTCCAACACCTTGCCCTTTTTGCCGCGCTCGTCGCCGGACAGGATCTTCACGGTGTCGCCCTGTTTGACATGTAACCTCTTCTGCATCTGAAACGACACCTCCTACAATACTTCCGGAGCTAAGCTCAGGATCTTCAGATAATCGCGTTCCCGCAGCTCCCGGGCCACCGGCCCGAAAATACGGGTACCGCGCGGATTCTTATCCTCACGGATAATGACGGCAGCGTTGTCGTCGAAGCGGATACAGGTGCCGTCGGCCCGGCGCACGCCGTGGGCGGAACGGACCACCACCGCTCTGACTACCTCGCCTTTTTTCACCTGACCGCCGGGGGCGGCCTTTTTGACCGAGGCCACCACCACATCGCCGATGTTGGCGTACCGGCGGCCGGAGCCGCCCAGCACGCGGATACACATGATCTCCTTCGCGCCGGTGTTGTCCGCCACTCTGAGGTAGGATTGTTGCTGTACCACAGGCTTTTGCCTCCTAACTTAGATCTTAGACCTTAGATCTTAGGACTTAGAAGCCATATATGAGTTCTAATCACTAATCACTAATCACTAATCACTATTAATTTTATTTTGCCTTCTCGATGATCCCGACTACCCGCCATCTCTTGTCCTTCGAGATCGGCCGGGTCTCCATCACGCTGACACGGTCGCCTGTGCGGCATTCGTTGGCCTCGTCATGGGCTTTCAGCTTGACGGTCCTTTTGACAATCTTCTTGTATAGCGGATGGCGGACATTATCCTGGATAGCGATGACAACGGTCTTGTCCATCTTGTCGGAAACCACCGTGCCGATACGGGTTTTTCTCAGATTACGATCCATTTTTACGCCTCCCCCCATCATGCGTCAGCCGCGACGGCGGCGTTCTTGATTTCATTCTCACGCATGATGGTCTTGACCACTGCGATCTCCTTCTTGACGGCCTTCAGCCGCATCGGGTTTTCCAACTGGTTGATGGCGTGCTGGAACCGAAGGTTGAACAGCTCTTTTTTCAAGTCGTCTAACTTTTTGTCCAATTCCTCGTCGTTCATCTCGCGGATCTTGGTCAGATCGCTCTTTTTCATGACTGCTCACCCTCCTCCTTACGGATAAACTTGCATTTGACGGGCAGCTTCATCGAAGCGAGGCGCATCGCCTCACGGGCGACCTCCTCCTCCACGCCGGCGATCTCAAACATCACCCGGCCGGGTTTTACCACCGCCGCCCAATATTCGGGTGAGCCTTTACCGGAACCCATCCGGGTCTCGGCCGGCTTCTCGGTGACCGGTTTGTCGGGGAAGATCTTGATCCATACCTGACCGCCGCGCTTGATATAGCGGGTCATGGCGATACGGGCGGCCTCGATCTGGTTCGAGCTGATCCAGGCCGGCTCGGCGGCCTGGAGGCCGAAATCGCCGTAGGTCACCGTGTTGCCGCGCAGGGCTTTGCCGGTCAGGCGGCCGCGGTGGACGCGGCGGTATTTCACGCGTTTGGGTAACAGCATCTGTCAGCGGCCTCCTTATTCTTCAGATTTTGGGGGTTCCGCAGCCGGAGCAGTTCCGGCTGCTTGCGCCGGAGGAGCGGCCTGCGCCGGGGCGGGCGGACGTTCGGCTCTCGGCCGGTCGGAACGCGGCCGATCGGATCGGGGTTGGTCGCTTCTCGGCGCGCCGTCTCGCGGACGGTCATTTCTCGGAGCACCGTCCCGCGGAGGACCATCGCGCCGGTCACCTCTCGGAGGGCCGTCCCGCCGATCACCTCTGGGACGGTCGTCCCGCGGGCGGTCACTTCGCGGACGGTCGGATCTGCGGGGCGGACGGTCGTCCTGCGCCCGGGCCTGGCCGGCCAGCACCTCGCCGCGGTAGATCCATATCTTGATCCCGATGCGGCCATAGGTGGTGTGCGCCTCCGCGAAGCCGTAGTCGATATCGGCACGGAGCGTCTGCAGCGGAATAGTACCCTCGTGGTAGTGTTCGGTACGGGCGATTTCGGCGCCGCCGAGCCGCCCGGAAACCTGTGTTTTGATACCCTTGGCGCCGAGCTTCATCGCGCGGCCGATAGCCTGCTTCATCGCGCGGCGGAAGGAGATACGTTTCTCGAGCTGGGCCGCCACGTTTTCGGCCACCAACTGGGCGTTGACGTCGGGGCTGCGCACCTCGATGATGTTGACCAATGTCGGTTTTCCAAGAATCTTTTCGCAGGTTTTCTCCAACTTGCCGATCTCGGCGCCGCCTTTTCCGATAATGATACCGGGTTTGGCGCAGTGAATGGTGACCCGCGCGCGGGAGGCGTCCCGCTCGATCTCGATGCGCGGGATACCCGCGGCATAGAGGGTTTTTTTCAGATATTTCCGCAGGTTATAGTCGGCCACGATGGTGTCGCCCATATCCTTATCCTTCACGAACCAGCGGGAATCCCAATCTTTAATGACTCCGACCCGGAGCCCGTGGGGATGAACTTTTTGTCCCATATACTTTCCTCCTCACCTATTCCTTTTCCTTGAGCACAAGGTTAATGTGTGACGTTCTCTTCTCGATCCGGAACGCGCGGCCCTGGGCTCGGGGGCGGATACGCTTGAGGATGGGACCGGGGCCGACTGAGCATGCGGCCACATACAGGTTTTTCGGATCCATGTTGAAGTTGTTCTCCGCGTTGGCCGATGCCGATTTGAGTAATTTTTCGATCGGCTCACAGGCGGCCTTCGGGGTGTTTTTCACAATCGCCATAGCGACGTCAACCGGTTTATTGCGGATGAGGTCGAGAACGATCTTGACTTTGCGCGGCGAGATCCGGACATAGGTTGTCTGCGCTTTCGCTTCGGTCACCTGTTCGGCCGCCTGCGCTTTTTCTTTTGCCATGATTCAATCTACTCCTTTCATCCGCCTTTAGCGTGAACTCTTGGAGCCGGCGTGGCCCCGGAAGATGCGGGTGGGGGCGAACTCGCCCAGCTTGTGGCCGACCATATCCTCGGTCACATATACCGGCACATGCTTGCGGCCGTCATGGACCGCGAAGGTGTGGCCGACAAAATCCGGGAAGATCGTGGAGGAACGGCTCCAGGTCTTCAGGATGCGTTTCTCACCGGACTGGTTCATTTCCTGCACCCGTTTGATCAGCACCGGCTGTACAAAGGGTCCTTTTTTGACGCTTCTGCCCATCTGCTCGTTGTCTCCTTTCGATTACTTCTTACGGCGTTTGACGATGAATTTATCCGAACGGTTATGGGGCTTTCTGGTCTTATGCCCCAGCGCCGGTTTTCCCCAGGGGGTGACGGGGCCGGGGCGGCCGATGGGGGATTTGCCTTCGCCGCCGCCGTGGGGGTGGTCGCAGGGGTTCATGACCGATCCGCGGACCGTCGGGCGCCAGCCCATGTGGCGCTTGCGGCCGGCCTTGCCGATCTTGATGTTTTCGTGCTCGATGTTACTGACCTGGCCGATGGTGGCCATGCAGTTCAGCGGCACGTATCGCATCTCGCCCGAGGGCAGCCGCAGCAGCGCCATCTTGTTCTCCTTGGCGATCAGCTGGGCCTGGGTGCCGGCCGAACGGGCCAGCTGGGCGCCCTTTCCGGGATACATCTCCACGTTATGGATAAAAGTACCTGTCGGGATGTTGGCTAACGGCAACGCGTTGCCGGGTTTGATGTCGGCGCCGGTTCCGGCGATGACATTGTCGCCGACCTTCAGTCCCTGGGGGGCGATGATGTAGCGCTTCTCGCCGTCCTCATACTGCACCAATGCAATGTGGGCGCTGCGGTTGGGGTCGTATTCTAACGTCAGCACCTCGGCGTTCATATCGGTCTTGCCGCGCTTGAAATCAATGATCCGGTATTTCCTCCGGTTGCCGCCGCCGCGGTGCCGGACGGTGATGCGGCCGTAGCTGTTGCGGCCGGCGTTCTTTTTGATCGGGGCGAGCAGGCTCTTTTCCGGCTCGACCTTCGACAGGCCGCTGTAGTCCATCGTCGTCATGCCGCGGCGGCCGGGGGTGGTCGGCTTATATGCGATAATAGGCATGGTCACTCATCTCCTTTGTTGGCTTTGCGGATTGACAGCCACGTCAATCCATTCGTTCCTTAATTGGTTTGCTGCATTGTGTGGTTGCGAAGACAAACGCCCGGTAGAATCTTTACGACTTTACCACATATTAAAGGGCGTTTCCAGTTGGTTTGCTGCATTGCGTAGCAGCGAAGACAAACGCCCAGTAGAATCTTTACGACTTTACCACATATTAAAGGGCGTTTCCAGTTGGTTTGCTGCATTGCGTAGCAGCGAAGACAAACGCCCGGTAGAATTTCACGGTTTCATCACATATGAGAGGGCGTTTGTGCATGTGTTGGTTATCAGAACATGCCATCGAAGAATTCAATCGTTTTGGAGTCCTCGGTCAGGGTCACGACGGCTTTTTTCCAGCCGGAGTTGTACCCTTCGTGTTTGCCGTAGCGGCGCAGCTGGCCTTTCATGGTGATGGTGTTCACCTTGGCGACCTCGACGTCGAAAATCTCTTCCACCGCTTTGGCGATCTGGATCTTGTTGACGCCGTCGGCTACCTTGAAGGTGTACTTCTTCATCTGCAGCGCCGTCACCGCTTTTTCAGTGACCACCGGGGCCAGGATAATATCGCGCGCATCCATTATTTGTACACCTCCTCGATCTGGGAAACCGCATCCTTGACAACTAAGAAGGTGTCGCAATGCAGTATATCGTATACGTTCAGCGTGTTGACCAATGCGGTCTTGACGCCGGGGATGTTGCGGGCGCTGCGGATAACATTGTCGTCCTTCTCCGGCATCACAATCAGCACCTTTTTGGCGGTGCCGAGATCCCGGAGCATAGTCACGACCTTGCGGGTCTTCATCTCTTCCAGCGTCAGCGCGTCTAACACCATCATCTCATCGGCGGCCACCTTGGACGAGAAAGCCGATTGGATGGCCAGCCGGCGCACCTTTTTCGGGAGCGCGTAGCGATAATCCCGGGGCTTCGGGCCGAAAGCGACGCCGCCGTGGGTCCATTGGGGGGACCGGGTGGAGCCCTGCCGGGCGTGGCCGGTACCTTTTTGCCGCCACGGCTTCTTGCCGCCACCCCGCACCTCGGCGCGGGTCAGGGTGGACTGGGTGCCCTGGCGCTGGTTGGCGAGGAAATTGACGACGACGCTGTGCATAACGATTTTATTGGGCTTGATGCCGAATACACCGTCCGCCAGCTCTATCGTGCCGGTCTCTTTGCCGGTCATATCATACGTTTTAACAGTAGGCATGATTTATCTCCTTCCCTTAACAGTGTCGGAGAGTATCACGATACCGCCGTTGGCGCCGGGAACCGCGCCCCGTACCGCGATCAGGTTATTCTCCGCATCCACCTTAACTACCTTCAGGTTTTGAACCGTCACCCGCTCGCTGCCGAGATGTCCGGCGCCCTTCATGCCTTTGAATACCCGGGACGGGGACGAGCAGGCGCCCTGCGAGCCGGCATGACGCGCAACCGGGCCGGTACCGTGGGATTCCTTGAGCCGGGAGAAGTTCCAGCGTTTGATGGCGCCGGCATAGCCTTTACCCTTGCTGGTGCCGACCACGTCGACGAATTCGCCGGTCTCAAAAGTGTCAGCTTTCAGCAGGTCCCCGATATTGAACCCGCTTACATCGGCGAACCGGAATTCCCGCAGATGGCGTTTGGGCGCTACCTGCGCCTTGTCAAAATGCCCTTTGCGCGGCTTGTTTACCGCTTTGTTCGAGAGATCCCCGAACCCCATCTGTACTGCCGCGTAGCCATCGTTTTCAACGGTTTTCATCTGCACGACCGCGCAGGGTCCCGCTTCGATCACCGTCACCGGGACGATGTTGCCCCGCTCATCGAAGATCTGGGTCATGCCGACCTTCTTGCCGATAATGCCTTTCTTCATTGTCTATACCTCCTGTGGTTATTGGTTGATATCGGGGCTCAATCGGGGCTCGTGCGGCTAAAGCCGCGACATCGCCTGTTCGCTGTTCGCTGTTACGCGAAATGCCCTGGGATCAACATGACCTGTTCGGATCATTTGCCATTTGCCATTTACAGTTTGATCTCGATCTCCACGCCCGCCGGCAGCTCCAGCCCCATCAGGGCCTCCACTGTCTTGTTGGACGGGCGCAGGATATCGATCAGGCGCTTGTGGGTGCGGGCCTCGAACTGTTCGCGGGAATCCTTGTACTTATGGACCGCGCGCAGGATGGTGACGATCTCCTTCTCGGTCGGGAGCGGCACCGGGCCCGAAATCTTCGCGCCGGTACGGTTGGCGGTCTCGACGATCTTGGCCGCCGCCTGGTCCACCAACGAATGATCGTACCCCTTGATACGTATACGGATTTTTTCCTTGACTGCCATTTTTAAAACGCCTCCTTGTTATTTTTCGGCGGGCCAACGCTTTTCCCGGAATCTCTCTACAACCCTGCCGGGTGTTTCACCGTCTCCGGAAGAAAAACCGGATTTTTATCCGGTCAGCGTCAAACAATGGATCCTCTTTTGAATCCATTAAGCGGGGCAAAAACATTTTGACGCATTGATCCGCAGATTGCCTGCAACCCGCTTATATACCGTCAGTTATCCTTACCCTGCACTCTACTGCCGAAAGGCAGGAGATGTTGTCGCCCGGTTCTGGACTGGACTTGCTCGGCGGAAATTTTCTGAGGAGCCGCCAGGTTCCTCACAACCTCCCGCGTCATCGCATACTGTGCAGCCGGCACAGTTAAAACGGGCATAAACCACCCTTTTTTAACCGCGCCAAAGTAGAATACCACACTGTTTTGGAAATTGCAAGTGTTTTTTTTGCGATTTTAAAAAATATTTTTGAAAAATCACGAAAATAAAAATTTTCTATACATCCCGCCGCCAAAACCGCCCCGCAGGGTATCTTCTCTGGATCTTTATCTTCTCTATCTCTTCTCTTTCTCTGTGTAACAGGCGCGAACAAGTTTGAACATTGTTCGATGGCGTTATTTTGTTCATCCCGTAAAATCAGCCTTGCCTTTTCACCAAAAACCTTATATAATTAAAATATAACAATAATACAACCACGGAGAACCCAGCCATGAACAAGCCGCTCCTCCCCATTTCGGAGGTTTCCAAAAAATATAATATCAAGGTGCACACGTTGAAGTTCTACGAGCAGGCCGGGCTGATCAAAAGCGCCCGTGACCGGAGCAACTACCGGGTGTATGACGAGACGGCGCTGCGGACGCTGGAGCAGGTGCTGCTCTTCCGGAAGATGGGGGTCAGCCTCAAGAGTATCAAGATGATCTTTGCCACCAACAACCAGAATGAGATTTTGAACATCATCGCCGGCCATAAGATCCAATTGAAAAATGAAATTTCCGCCCTGTCGAATATCAGTGAGCATATTTCAGCTTTTTTGACCCAGATCGAAAACAACACGATGGAGGTCGAAAAGATTCTGGAGCGGTGCGTCCCGGAGCGGATACATGAGATTCCGCTGGCCCGGATGCGGGAGACGCCGAGCAACGAGGGGAAACAGGATATCGGGCGGACCGATCTGCTGCGCGTCGCGCCGGACGCGGACGGCGGGGAGGTGCTGTCCATCTCCAGCAACAATAAATACGCGGTCACCGAGAGGGAATATACCGTGCCGTTTATGGTGCGGGTGCTCGCCAAAACCAACGACCGGAGCATCTGCCTGTATTTCGGCGGCTACCGGGCGGAATTTGACTGGCAGCAGCCAGGCAGGGTCCGGCTGACCTTTCACGATCACGTATACCGCTGCGATCTGGCGGTACTCGCCGACCGGCCGGCGCCGAGAGAGGACTATATCTCGATCAAGTGGGTGCTGGAGAAGGATAAAACCATCATCTATCTCGATGAAATCATGGTTTTTGCTCTCTTTTACGCCAACAACTACGACTACGGGCTGTCGGCGCAGATCGGGGTCGGCGCGGATTACAACAATACCGTAACGGTCCGGGCGATTCATGTCATCCGGGACAATACCGATGCCGATACCGAAGTGGTCCCGCTTTCGGCGATACGGTGGCGGCAGAGCGAGCATTATATGCAAAAGGGTGAGCTGGTGTTTTACAGCCTGTTCGACCGGGCCGCCGCCGGAACCGGCAGGAAATTCTCGCTGCCGCTGAAAATCGATCTGACCGCCAAAACCGACGACACCAACCTGCGGCTGTATTTCCACAGCGGCCATGTGCTCCTCAACTGGGAGATGAACAAGATGCTGCTGCATGTGGAAGACGTCTATAACGGGCAGCTCTATACCGCCAACGCCGCCGGCTATATCACGCCGGACGAATATCACGCCATCTCCTGGATCCTCCACAGCGATTTTACCGCCCTCATCATCGACGGCGCCATCCGTTTCTACAGCGAGGATTCACCGTATATTGATTACATCAAAAAACACCCGCTCGCCGACGAAGTACGGATCAGCTCGGCGTTCGGAAGCACTGTGACGATATCGCAGCTTGTTGTTACAGAGCTTCAATCCGGCCTCCTCTAAAAAACCATTAAAAATTCCAAAAAAATTCACTTGACATGTAAGTTACTTATATCTTTATACTATAATGTAATCGGCTATCGGCAGGGATCTGCCGTAAAATATTATGAATAAGAGGAGCGAAAATCAATGGCTACTACATTGACGCAAAGGGGCCGGCACGTTTCGCGGCTGCTCACGGTAATCCTGGGCGCCGCGATGCTGCTGACACTGTTCACCCCGCTCACCCTGTTCCAGGCGGCCGCGGCGGAGCTGCCGCCGTATCTGGATACCGCGCTGTCGGCCGAGGAGCGGGCGGCGGATCTGGTATCCCGGATGACCCGCAACGAGAAGCAGACGCAGCTGAGAGCCCACGCGCCGGCGATCCCCCGGCTGGGGCTGAAGCAGTACATGTATCAGAACGAGGCGCTGCACGGCATGGCCAAGGACGGCGGCACCTCCTTCTCCTCCCCCATCGGCATGGCTTCCTCCTGGAACCTTGACCTGATGAAGGGGATCGGCGACGTGGTGGGCGACGAGATCCGCGCCTATTACAACACCCGCAACAACGAGGGGCTGAGCTACTGGTCCCCCACCATCAACATCCACCGGGACCCCCGCTGGGGCCGGAATGAGGAATCCTACAGCGAGGATCCCTTCCTGACCGCGGCGATGGGCGAGATGTTTGTCCGCGGGATGCAGGAGGGCAAAACACCCCAGGCCAACCCCAACCGGGAGGGGGAATTTTACATCAAATCCATCCCCACCCTCAAGCATTACGCGGCCAACAACAGCGAGGGCAACCGCTTCACCGGCAGCTCCAACATCAACAACAAGCTGATGCGGGACTACTACACCTGGGCCTTCCAGAAAATCACCGAGCGGACCAATGTGGCGTCATTCATGACGGCGTATAACGCGGTCAACGGCGTTCCCGCCGCCGCCAACGACTATCTGAACAACACGCTGCTGCGCAAGGTGTTCGGGTTCACCGGCTATATCGTCGGCGACTGCGGCGCGCTGACCAATTTGGTGGAAAAGCAGCATTATGTCAACAACTGGGCCGAAGCGGTGGCGCTGGGGCTGATCGGCGGCACCGATCAGGACTGCGGCGGCGGCTCCCAGAACTGGATCTATGACAAATATTCGCTGGCCGCCATCGACCAGGGCTTTATGAGCGAGGACGACATGGACCGGGCGCTGGTCCGCACCCTGGCCCTGCGGTTCCGCACCGGCGAATTTGACGGCGGGGCCTATACCGAATATAAAACCACCGAAACCGACGCCATCCGGGACCAGGCGCTGTTGGTGGCCCAGCAGTCGGCCATCCTGTTGGAGAACAGGAACAACGCACTGCCGATCGTCCTCTCGGGAACCGGCGCGGCCTCTAACATCAATGTCTACGGCCCGCTGGCCCGCCGCACCGACCTGGGCGAATACAGCGGCAATCCGACCAAGGATATGCTGAACTTCAAGACCGGCTTCACCAATTTCATCAACGCCAAACCGGCCGGCTCCCGGCCGCCACTGAGCTTTTACGACGGCATGACCCCCTCCGAGGTGAGCGATACCGGCAATATGCTGAACGTCCGCTGGATCGGCTTCGGGCCCGGCCAGATCCGCCACGCCTCCCGGGACGCGAAGGATTCCTTCGGGATGAATTATGAAGGCGGCAGCAGCCCGGCGACCTCCAACAACCTCTATCAGATCTCAGACGGCGGCTGGGCCAAATATGAGGGGGTCAACCTCAGCGAAACCAACAAGGAATTCCGGGTCGGGGGCAGCTCCCCGCGGAATTACAGCACCCAGGCGATCTTCCACTTGGACAGCCCCGAGGGTATCATCCTCGGCGTCGTCACCATTCCGCCCACCAATGACTGGCACAGCTATTCGAGTACCCCGCCGGGCAGCTACGCGGCTATCACGGCTTCCACCTGGCGCACCGCCGGCTTTTCGACCGCCGCGCCAGCGTTAGGCAATGTCACGGCCGGTACCATGACCATCAATTATGACGCCGCCACCGCCGGCAGCTATTTCGCCACCGATATCCTCGATCAGCAGATGGCGAACGGCAATATCCGGGATATCTATGTGGAATTCATCTACCGGCGGGACAACCAGATCCAGAATGATGTGATCGCGAACGCCGAAACCGGTAAAAACGCGGACAGCGTGTCGGTGGTCTATGTCGGCACCACCAGCGGCTTCAACGGCAACTATTCCGATATCAAAACGCCGGGTTATGACCCCGCGGAAAACAACAGCAACAAATGGGGCGCCTTTAAGGTCGGCAGCGAGCACGCCGACCGCAAGAGCATCAAGCTCCCGGCCAATCAGGAGGAGCTGATCGACAAGGTGGTCACCGAAACCAGAAAGCACAACGGCAAGGTGGTCGTGGTGATCCAGAGCATGGGCTGCATGGACGTGTCCGCCTTCAAGGACAAGGTCGACGCCATCCTCTGGACCCCCTACAACGGCCAGCGGCAGGCCGAAGCGCTGTCCACCCTGTTGGTCGGCGACTATAACCCGGGCGGGCACACCACCCAGACCTGGTATAAGGACGATTCCCAGCTGACCGACAGCAAG
>Ga0123353_10012760_pt1 | contig 11980 bp, 10 predicted proteins | sample TergutLab28metaG_3_FD_92763 | JGI IMG/M metagenome (GOLD analysis project Ga0123353, IMG submission 92763) | Labiotermes labralis P3 segment gut microbial communities from Petit-Saut dam, French Guiana - Lab288 P3 | ecosystem: Host-associated > Arthropoda: Insects > Digestive system > Gut ... | reverse complement strand
GCCGCCGAAATCGACGGGGCGGGCACGGCCTATACCTACCTGCGCATCATGATGCCCAACGCCATGCCCGCGGTGATTACGGTGGCCATCTTCTCGCTGGTGTGGCAGTACAACGATACCTTCTTTGCCAAGCTTTTCCTCATCAACCCGGAGATCGTGCTCAGCAAAAAGATCGCCACCTTGCAGGCCAGCATCGGCAACTTGGACCGGGTGCTGGACCCGGCCATCTCCATGCTCTACGTGTATGCAGGCATCGTGCTTATGATCATACCCATCATTGCGCTGTATGTATTGCTGCAAAAACGCTTTATCGAGGGGGTGGAACGTAGCGGCATAGTGGGCTAGCTCATTGTTTACCAAATACCAAAATTGCTGAAAAGGAGAGGGAAACACGATGAAACACAACAAGACCCTGAGCGCATCGCTGCTGTTTGTGCTGCTGTGCGCGCTGCTTTTGGCCCTTCCGATGACGGCACAGGGCGAGAGCATCGATTTTGCAAACGGCAACATCGATTTCTTGGCGCTGTACGCCAAGCCGGTGGACGCCTCGCCCGACACCGTCATGGAACTGGTGGATTTCGGCGAGGGCAAGGCGGTGAAGGTGACCCCTGCCGGGGACGCCGCCCCCTACGTGGTGATCGATGCCTCCAGCCTGCTGGGCGAGAAGGTGGCCGATCTGGTGTCCATGGAGGTGATGGTAGCCACCGAGCACCCCAGCGGCGAATTCTACGCGGCGTCGGGCGAGATCATCGCCTACAGCGGCGCGGACCGCAAGGAGAGCAAGTCCCCCTGGTCGGTGTACATTGATTTTAAGAACCCCAACGCGGCCAAGGTGACCCTGGACACCGACGAGAAACGGTTTGTGCCCGATGCGTTTAATTTCTTTATCCTCAACAAAAAGGATGACAACGGTTTGCGCGCCACCGGGGAACCCACCGTGCTGTACATCCTGTCCATCGAGTTCTTTGACGGGGACGGCAACGCGCTGCCCGTGGACGCGGATGCGGCGTTTAACGCCCCCGATGACTTTGAGTCCACCGGCGCCACCATCCTGTACACCCTGGCAAACGAAGCCGTGATCGAGGGCGCCTCCGGCTCCACACCGGGTGGCTGGGGTCAAGCGGTGTCCATGGAAGCGGTGAAGAACGACGGCATCATCGATCCCGAATGGTTCACCCCCGGCACGGTGATCACCGTAGCATACGACAGCGAACAACCGCCCGAGGTGATCTTCCAGAGCTGGACCGACGGCGCGCCGGGCAGCGCGGGCTGGGCGAAGGTATCCCCGCGCATCATAGAGAACGGCGCGGCCCAGTACTTCTACGATGACATCGTGGCCTCCTTTGGCACCGATGATTTCTCCTTCCTCGACAAATTCTACGTGGGCGACGTGGGCGACCCCCTCACCGTGATGAAGGTGAGCTTTGGCCAAGGGTTCCCGCCGCCTTTCGCCATCGGCGATGAGCTGGTGATCGAAGGCGCCGCCGGTTCCACAAACGGCGGCTGGGGTCAGGCGGTTGCTTTGGACGCGGCCAAGAACGACGGCCCCTTTGACGCGGCATGGTTGGCCCCCGGCACGGTCGTCACCGTAGCCTACGAGAGCGCCGCCCTGCCCGAAGTCATCCTGCAGAGCTGGACCGACGGCGCGCCCGACGGCTCCGGCTGGGCTAAGGTGGCTCCCTTCGCGCTGGGCAACGGCATCGCCCAGTACAGTTATGAGGACATCGTAGCCTCCTTTGGCAGCGAGGAGATCGAACCCTTCCTGGATAAGTTCTACGTGGGCGACACCGGCGAAGCCCTTACCGTCATCAAAGTGACGGTTGGCAAGCCCCTGCCCCCCCTGGCCGTGGTAACCGATGAGTTTGTGATCGAAGGCGCTGCGGGCTCCACAAACGGCGGTTGGGGCCAGGCGGTGTCCATGGAAGCGATCAAGAACGACGGCATCATCGATCCCGAATGGTTCACCCCCGGTACGGTGATCACCGTGCTGTACGAGAGCGAAGGTGTGCCCGAGGTCATCTTCCAGAGCTGGACCGACGGCGCCCCGGGCAGCGCGGGCTGGGCGAAGGTCTCTCCCTTTACGGCGGGCGCGGGCATCGCCCAGTACGGGTATGACGACATCGTAGCCTCCTTTGGCGGCGATGATTTCTCCTTCCTTGACAAATTCTACGTGGGTGACACCGGCGATGCCCTCACGGTATTTAAGGTGACCGTGGGTAAAGCCGTTGGCGCACTGCCCGCCGGAGAAGACGGAGAAGAAGCGAACGATTCGGAAGAACCCATCGCGTTGGCCGTGCAGGACAAGACCCCCGGCCTAAATCTGCGCGAGGGACCTGGGAAGTGGCATCCGAGCGTAGGGCTGATCCCCCGCGATGCGGAGCTGTCCGTGTACGAGGAAGACGGCAACTGGGTGCGCGTGCAGTGGGGCGACGTGACGGGTTGGTGTAACGTCAACTACCTCACCATGATCGAGGACGAAGTCATCCCCCTGCCCCCCTTGGTGGAAGTAGAAGACCCATTTGAAATCGAAGGCGCCACCGGCTCCACAAACGGCGGCTGGGGCCAAGCTGTTTCCATGGATACCGTCAAGGGCGGCGGCAGCGTGGACGCTGCCTGGTTCGTGCCGGGTACGGTGATCACCGTGGAATACGAGAGCGCCAGCGTGCCGGAGATCATCTGGCAGAGTTGGACCGACGGGAATCCCAACGGCTGGGCTAAGGTGGCTCCTTTTGCGGGAGAAGAAGGCGTGGCGCAGTTCTACTACGGCCACATCGTGGATGCGTTTGGCACCGACGATTTTGAGACCTTCTTTGACAAGTTCAACGTAGGCGATACCGGCGAAGCCCTCACCGTCACCAAGGTGACCGTAGGCATGGCCGTAGCGCCCGACGAGATCCCCGCCCTAGCCGTAGCCGAGGAAGTTGCGGCGGATGAAGAAGACGAGGAAGAACCCATCGAGCTACTGCCCCTGGTGGAGGTGGCCGACGCCTTTGTGATCGAAGGCGCGGAGGGTTCCTCGGCGGGCGGCTGGGGCCAGGCTGTGACCATGGACGCCGCCAAGAACGGCGGCCCGGTTGACGCCGCTTGGTTCACCGCCGACATCGTGATCACCGTGGAGTACGAGAGCGCCAAGGTTCCCGAGGTCATCTTCCAAAGCTGGACCGACGGCAACCCCGTGGGTTGGGCGAAGGTGGCCCCCTTTGCGGGAGAAGAGGGCATCGCCCAGTTCAGCTATGAGGACATCGTAGCCTCCTTTGGCACCGACGACTTCGAGACCTTCCTAGACAAATTCTACGTAGGCGACACCGGCGAAGCCCTGGTGGTCACCAAGGTCACCGTGGGCACGGCGCAGTAAAAAGCAAAAATGCCAACTCAGAGTTGAGTGATGCAGGAACCAACTAGATGAAAGCCGCCAGGGCAGAATCCCTCCACCGCTGCGGCGGTCCCCCTCCCTTTAACAAGGGAGGTAAGGGCTGAGAATGAAAACTCCGCTCAAAATCCCTTACCCCCCTTGTTAAAGGGGGGAGGGCCACCGCAGTGGCGGGGGGATTCCGCGTTTGGCGCATGTTACTTTAACTCTGATTGGCGTTAATAGCAAAAGGCAGCCTAAAACAGAAAGGTGGTATAGCCATGAAACGTTACCTTAGCATCCTGTTGGCCGCGCTGATGATCCTGGCCCTGGCGGCCCCCGCCGTCCACGCCGGAGAGGGCGACGGCCACGCCAAGTACACCGCCGACGGCAAGCGCATCATCTCCCTGGGTATGTGGTGGGATACCTATTACGACTCCAGGCACACCGACATCTACGACGACCCCGCTTTGGGCAATCCTGTCACCGCGCAAATGCGGCTGGACAAGATGCGCGAAATCGAGGAGAAATACAATGTGGTATTCAGGCTCGAAAACCTCACCTGGGCGGGCGTGCAAGAGAGTATCGCCACCTCCATCATGGCCGGCGCGCCCGATATGGACATCTACATGGTGAGCCCCCAGTTTGGCATCCCCGCCGCCCTGAGCGGTTTGGCCTATTCCCTGCAGGAGATGGGCCTGGAGGACACCGATATCTACAACGCCCAAGACGTGATGAAATACCTGGATATTCCGGGCATCCCCGAGCACTATCTATTCAACGAATCGACGATGACCGCGTTGCGCACCTATCCCCTGGCCTTTAACATGGACATGATCCGGGAAGCCAATCTGGAAAATCCCCAGGATCTGTACGACCGGGGCGAGTGGACCTGGGACAAGTGGCGCGAATACCTCACCGCCCTTACCAGGGACATCGACGGCGACGGTGAGATCGACGTGTACGGCTGGAGCGGTTTCTGGACCAACCTGCTGTCCAACCTGCTGTTCAGCAACGGCACCGGCATCGCCACCGGGCCCCAGGAGACCATGTCGGCCCCGGCCACCATCGAGGTCGTTGATTTGATCTACACCATCTACAACATCGACCGGACGGCCCGTCCCTGGGATGAGTCCAACTGGGACATCAACAACACGATGTACACCGAAGGCAAGTCCGCCTTCTGGATCGGCGCGGACTGGATCTTCGGATACGAAGCCGCCGAGCTACCCTTTGAGATCGGCGTGGTGCCGTGGCCCAGGGGCCCTCAAGGGGACGACGCTACCAACAAGCATTCCCTCGTAGACGGCAACTTCTACATGATCCCCAAGGGCATCGAGAATCCGAGGCTTGTGTACGACGTGCTGTTCGACTGGATCAACTGGTATAACTACGACCGCGCAATTGCCGAAGACCTGGAGTGGTCGATGAACTGCTACATGACCGAGCGCAACTTCGACTACGCGTTCATGATGGCCTCCAAGACCGGCCTTGACCTGCGGGAGAGCCTGGGCCTGGCCGACAACTTCTCCATGGTTGAGATCATGAACGGCGAGAAGACCGCCGCTCAGTACGCCGAGGAAGTTAAGCAGATCGTACAAGACGCGCTAGACAACTATTTCAAGTAGAAGGATCTAGGAAAACCGAACCAACGGCGGCGGAACTCCCCGCGCAATCCGCCGCCGTTGTGTACGGCCAACTGGATGAAAGATCAAGAATGATGGATTTCAGGGATATTTCCGCACGGGAACTGGTCGCCGAAATGGGCGTCGGCTGGAATTTGGGCAATACGCTGGATGCTATCTGCTCCAGAACCACACTGCCATTCCAATGCGAGATGGCTTGGGGTAATCCGGTCACCACCCCTGAAATGGTCAAGCTGCTGGCCGATACCGGGTTCAGCACATTCCGCGTTCCCACCACGTGGGAATCCCACATCGGGCCCGCGCCCGAATACAAGATCGACGCCGGGTGGATGAACCGCGTGCAGGAAGTCGTGGATTACGGCATCGACAACGATCTGTACGTAATCCTTAACCTTCACCACGAGGATTGGCACTTCCCTTCCTACGCCAATTACGAGGAGGTGGAGGGCAAGCTCATCTCCGTTTGGACGCAGATCGCGGGCCGCTTTGGCGGTTATTCCGAGAAGTTGATCTTTGAAACCATGAACGAGCCCCGCATGAAGGGTACGCCCCAGGAATGGAACGGCGGTACGCCGGAAGCCCGTGATGTGCTCAACCGCTGGAACGCGGCCATCGTAGCGGCTGTCCGCGACACCGAAGGCCACAATGCGCAACGCTGCATTTTGGTGCCGACCTACGCCGCCTCAGCCTACGAACCGGCGCTCAGCGGCTTTGTACTGCCGGAGGACGACCGGGTGATCGTATCGGTTCACGCCTATACGCCGTACAATTTCGCCCTGAACACCAACGTGCCGGACAACACCTTCACCCCCGCCGTGGCCAGGGAGATCGACGTGCTGTTCAGGGGATTGGACCAGCACTTCCTTTCAAAAGGTATCCCCGTGGTGATGGGCGAGTGCGGCAGCGTGGAAAAGGGCAGTCTGGAGTCCCGTGTGGAGTGGGCCGCCTACTATGCCGCCAAAGCCGCTGAGTACGGTGTGCCCGTGATTTGGTGGGATAACGGCCAAAGGCTGACGCCCAAAGGCAACGAGGGCTTCGGCATCATGGACAGGCGCAACCTCACCTGGTGGTACCCGGAGATCGTGGAAGCCTTCGTCACACCCTATCAGTAACCAAATAGCAAAAACCCGGCATCCGCGTATTGCAGATGCCGGGTTTCGTTATTGACTTTCGGCGCACCCCATGCTATCATATCCAAGCGGTTTCGCAACATGACCCATTAGCTCAGTTGGCAGAGCACTTGACTTTTAATCAAGGTGTCCCGCGTTCGAGTCGCGGATGGGTCATACTTCTATTGAAAATCCTTGATTTTTCAGGGGTTTTTCTTCTTAGTTCAAAGTCCTCATTTTCTTTGGTAATTTATTGTGCGGTGTAAACATCAACATTGTCATCTAGGGTAAAGTCTTTGTCGTCAGTGATTAACTTCATAGGTGCATGATGGTTTGCGAGAACATAGTCGATTGGCTCGTAGCAATGTGAATGATAGGTGTCAACAAATCCTATCACATCTTCCTCGCAAACTGACTCGGGAACCAGTTCATATGTTTCCTTTAACTGGGTACAGAGCAGCGCCTGTATCCTTTGCAATTTTTTCCTCTCCGAACTCACCCTGCGATACTGCTTCGGTTTAACTTTCGGCGATGCAGTCTTATTATATATCTCCCTATGCTTTCTCTCAATCACATGAAGCAATTCTTGCACATTTAAGACAGAGACACATAAGCGACAACCTGCCATCAGTAATTTCTTAATGAATGCAGAATAGACAGCGGCGAGTTGAACTCTTGCTTGGCCATTTGCAATACCGCCGTGCACCAATAACAAGACATTGCTGTCTACAAAAAAGACATCTTTTTTGTTTATTCCATTATCATTTATCTGCCGTATATTCTGTATCAATGTCGCAACACTCCTTATAATTCCTCAAATACTTTTTCGACGATAGAATCGTGCTCTCTTCTTTTCTCTTCGGTTTTTGAGTAATAGTCGCGCGCATACGTCAATGCATGCTCATATGTGGCTTCACCAGATTCCGATAGATTTTTCACTTTAATGAGCCCATCATATTCATCTGCTCCAATTTCGCCAACTAAGTAGGTCAGTGCTTGGCTGAAAAACAAGGTTGTGAAAAACTTCACACCATCGAAATCTAGAAGAACTGGTGTTTTCTTTAATACGACTTCATGAATATGTGGGCGCAGCTTTTCTGCATCCTCAACCGAAAATCCATTGGCGACATGTTCATTCGCCTTTATGATTGCTTCCACTCTCATTTTCTCCTTCATAGTGATAAAATCTGTCATCTGCAACATAATCCATCTCAAACAGTGTACCCAGAAAAGGGCTTGATAATGTCTCAAATCTCTCGATATGATCCTCTTTAGCCTTGCCCCACTCATATAAATAGAGAACTCTTCCGGTGCATATCCTTATTTTCCCTTTATTCAGGCGGGCAAACTCTTTGAGTGTTGTTAACCCTAATCCGCGCGGCCCACTCATGGATGATGCCGTTGAATTTCCTGTATTCAAAGCCCATTTTAAGGCGTCAATATCTGTCATGTGTCTACTGCTGCCTTCTGCTCGTTGTACAAAGTCCCTTACCTTGTTTGGTATCCCCACCCCTGAATCAAAACATGTGAAGCAGTAAATTTTGTGTGGTTTGCCATATTTCCCAATCATAACTGTTTCCGCAGCAGCGTGTTCGGCCGCATTATTCAGTATCTCTCCGATTCTCGACACAATATCCTCGTGCAACCGTGGGCTAAATTGCACCGGTATCTTTTTCACAATTTCACTTGCATATGCAATAACAGGTCGTTGGTTTTCCATCCGCACTATGCCCTTAGCCGTTATCCCGCTTTTTTCTAGCTTTTCATAAGTGCCACGGGGAACAGTAACCCTTAGCTTTTTTCCCCATGTCTCAGCTGTATCGGGAAGACATCTGAGCAAAAAGAGGAATGTCCTCCCAATACGTCCTTCGGCAGTAACACGTAAATGTACATTCTCGTTTGGATTTGCCTTTATGAGATTCTGCAATTTTGCGATACGTTGATACGCAATCTTCCCTTTGCACAATTTCTCTGTGAATACAATCGGCTGCATAATTCATTCCTTTCGCACTACAATATATATTGTAACACATACGTCAAGAACTATCCATAGTAGTTATGCAATCGTCGTCTACTTTATATGGAATGCTCCTCAAATTGTCCCGCGTTCGAGTCGCGGATGGGTCATCGCATGAATCCCCCTGAAAACACCATGTTCTCAGGGGGTTTTTGTGGTCGCGAAAAGCACATACTTTACTCGGATACCATAGGAAGTTTCTGTTTGTTTTTTGCTTCTTTTGTTATTTTTACATAACTCCTAAAGTGTGCTATAGTTAGCGACAAAGAATGTTGTGAGGAGGGGGCTTGTGGAATCAGGGATCGTTAGTTTGCGGCATAAGCGGCTGGAGCAATTCGTGGTAAACATCAGCGCAAAGATTGCCGATGTGATCGAAATCGCGCAAAAAAGGAACGCGCTGCCCGCCGATTCGCAAGCAACACTCATTCAAGCGCACCTGGATCTGGAGGAGTTGTATGTGCAACTGGATCCATTTTTCAGTGAGCCATAATCCAAGCTAAAAGGCTGCCCCTCCGGCTTTTGCCAGAGGGGCCTTTCTCTATCGAACTACCGGGTTATGCAGATCCCCAATCATCCCGGTGACGGTTACAGGGACGTCGCCAAAGGTGATGTCCAATTGCACGGGCCTATCGCGCCCGTAGGTTTCCCGTACCTCAATGGCGCGAGCATTTATCTGTCCCCTATGGGTTTTGAGCGTCACCCGATCGCCCAGATCAAAGTCCCTGCCGTATTGAAAAGCGCCATGGTGTAGCACAGCGCCTTGGATGGTGGTCTTTGCTTCGGTTTGCGCCAGTTTTCTTTTCCCGGCGCTCACCAGCTCTTCGGGCAATTCCAAGCTCCCCCCGTCCACCCACACCTCTCTGCGAACGCGCCCGGTATCGCCATCGCCGACGGCCAAGATTAGCCGGTGCTCGTCCTCGCCCTGCCCGCCCACGTAGGCAATATTGCGCATGCTGGCGGCATCGGCAAAAAACTTCATCTCCCCGGCATTGCCCATGTCCAGCGATACCATGGCATGGACGTCCCTGCCGGGCGCCACGTCGAATACGAAGAGCTTCCTAGCCATATCGGGGATGATGCGCCAACCCATGTCGGTAAACTCAGCCAGGCTCCTGAGCAGCGCGTCCAGGGCCTCAAAGCGCGCTTGCCAGGCTACCTCTATGCCACGGTGCAGATTCCCGGCCAGGATCAGCCGAGGAACCTTTCGCTTGGGATCAGACGGCTCCGCCAAATTGTTGTGAGCAAAATGCTTGAATACGGTTTCCGCGTCGGCGGTGACCCTGTCCCAGCCAAAGGACTGCTCCGAAGCAGGCGGCGGAACAGCCAGCCGCCGTTTTGCCAACCCATCCAAGGTGCAACCGCGCAGAGTCAACTCATCTTTGGCTTCCTCATACAGCAGGGTCTCCACGATCACGGTCTTTTCCGGCACGCCCACGGGCATCAGCAGCGTATCCAAGCCAATGTCCGTCGCGCCGGGGGCCCGTGCGGGCAGGTGCAGCTCAAACTCGCCCACGCCATGGTGCCGGCGCGTCAGCGTAAAACTGGTATAGCCGGCAATCTCGCCCAGGGGCTCAAAGTCCGGCGTCAGAGCACGAAGCGCTTTCATCAAACCTACACCCCTTCCAACCGCGGTGTCCAGCGGATGCTTACCTGCGAGCCGATGCTGGGTGCGCTGGGTTTGTACTCCAACTCGTTGACGCCGGGGCGCAGCAAAAACTCCGTAAGGGCTGAATCCAGCGTTAGATAGCTGTGGGCGGGAATCTCCTCCCCCTGGTCAGTGAGGATCGTGACGCTGAGCACCTGGGGATCGGTGTCGATCACAAGCAGGTCACCGGTGGCAACGGCCCGGGACACTGTGATGCTTGCGCCGGTGGTGTGGTTGACCAATGTGGGCGTCTCACCGGAGCCGGCGATCTCGATGAGCGGAGACACGACCACCTGCCCGCCGTTAAAGGCTGTGCCAAAAAATCCGCGGCTGCCCAGGCGAATGGGAAACCCAAAAGGCAACTTAAATGTGGCATCGGTCATGGCTAAGGTGAGGCCATCGGGCGCGACGGCTCTCCAATAGGGATCGGGGCAGCGAAAGCTGAGTTTGGCCGACAGCAGCCAGTTCTGCAACCGGACGTCGGGGTCGGGTCCTTCGGGAATGGCGTGGATCCACCAGGCGCCAGAGTCGTTCTGGTAAATTAGGCGGGCGAGGCGGCTGCCATCAAAAGCCACGGGCATAGCCAGCGCGGCCATGAGTTCCCGCCGCTTTTGATACAGGTCCGTGCGGCTGTGCCCCTGAATGTGGAACGAAAGCTCCACATAGCGGGAGTCCAACTGAATGCCATAGGGTGTTTCTCCGTGCTGATATACGCCGCGAGCGGCAGACAGCTTGTAGCCGGGTTTGCCCAGGCCCCGTACCTTCTCCAGCACATAGGGCGGCCCTCCGCCAAATTCAACAGCTTCGCCGCGCAGGTTGATAAACGTTAGCTTTTGCACTAGATCACTTCCTTTCGTTTCGTTTATGTTTATATAAAAACGCCGCCCTGGGAGGGGGCGACGCTTTTTGCATCCAATTGAACCCTACTTGTTCTCTTTTTCCTTTTTGGCGTCAAAGATGAGCAGCGTGCTAAAGAAGCGATAGGTTTTCACCAGCACCATCGCGGCCAGGCAGAGGGCCACTACGCTGCCCACGATGGCAAAGTAGCAGCCGTTGGTCCACACAAAGGCGTTCCATATTTTGCGGGAGGCGCTCACGGGGCTGCCTTCGTGCAAGGATACGTTGATGGTGCACAGCTCGTTGTCGTCGCTGTACTCGCCCAGATCCACCGCTTGCAGCAGGAGCAGCCGCTCGATCTCGATGATCTTATCCTCCAGATTGATCCTTTCGTTCACGCTGCCTTCGAAACTGCGCAGGGCGATGTAGCTCTCCAGCCGCTTTTCCAACTCCTCTTTTTGGGCGAGCATCTGGCGATACTCGTAGGTTTTGTCGTTGGTTTGCGAGGTGGAGGAGACCGGAATGCCTATCCCCCGGATCGCCGCCAAGCAGCTATCGAAATACTGGGGTTTGACGCCGATCACCCTGGAAAGCTTCCGCTCGCCCGCAAGGCCCTGTTCGGTCTCCATCTGGATGACGGCCTGGGCCTCCTCGATGGCGGCGTTGAGGGTGGCCAGATCATCGTCATAAGCGATGGTTTTGGCGGAGATCGAAGCGACGCGCTCGTACTTTTGATCCAGCACCTGTGTGGTGGCCGGGCCCACGTACTCCTTGCGAAGGGAAGCCACGTTCAGCTGGCGCGTATCGCCCTTTAGGCTGGAGTAGAGATAGTTGCTGCCGATGGCGGGGGCCGGCTCCTCAAAGGTAGCCAGGTCGTACACGATCCGCGCGGCAAAAATCGCCAGGTACAGCGCGATGAGTAGGATAACGGCTCGTTTGAACTGTGTGCGGGACATCATGATAATCGCTCCTTTCACAAGCATGTTATGCCATGATTATACATTGTTGCGTGCTGTTTTTCAACCGCCATACCGCAGTTGGTGCGCCAGGGCTTCGTTCATCTGCTGGACCCTGCGCGCGGTGTCCGACGGGGATTCCACCGGCACGTTGAAGTTGTACACGTTGTGGAACTGCACAGGCGGCGCTTGATTATTCTGCGCATCCGCTCGCTGCTGATTGCCGGTATAGTACACGTCCGCCGTGTTCAGCGCCAAATCCTTCAATCGCTCCTGGGCATCCATGAACATGTCGTTGATGTTGTTGAACCAATCGGCCAGAGGCCCCATCTCCCCTGTTAGCGCCTCGTGGAACCGCTGACCCAAGGTCTTGCCCGCGGCATCGTACTCCGGCGCGTAGCTGGTGATCAAATCCAGTATC
>Ga0123353_10012759_pt1 | contig 11980 bp, 13 predicted proteins | sample TergutLab28metaG_3_FD_92763 | JGI IMG/M metagenome (GOLD analysis project Ga0123353, IMG submission 92763) | Labiotermes labralis P3 segment gut microbial communities from Petit-Saut dam, French Guiana - Lab288 P3 | ecosystem: Host-associated > Arthropoda: Insects > Digestive system > Gut ... | reverse complement strand
TCTGTTCAGTATCCTACTTTGTTTTCTAAGACTGGTTACAAGTTGTTGGGTTGGAGTAGAAGTAGTGCTGCTTCTGTGCCTGAATTTACTGGAGGGGAGTATGGGTATTGGAATGAATTGTTTCCTGAGCAGTCTGGTTTGGATTCTGTAGAGTTGTATGGGGTGTGGGAGTCTGTAGGGTTTACTGTTACGTATAATGGTAATGGGGCTACGGGTGGGTCTGTGCCTGTTGATAGTAATTTGTATTATCAGGGTGGGTCTGTTCCTGTTGCGGTTAATACTGGTAATTTGGTGCGTTCTGGGTATTCTTTTTTGGGTTGGGCTACTTCTTCGGGTGCTACTTCGCCAACTTATACTGTGTCTGGTTCGTCGGTTTCTCCTTCAACGTTTACTATGCCGTCAAACAATGTTGTTTTGTATGCGGTTTGGGGTACTGTGCCGCAGTTTACTGTTTCATATAGTGGTAATGGTCATACAAGCGGCTCTGCACCTACGGATTCTAATAGTCCTTATTATAGCGGGAGTTCTGTTACTGTTCTAGGCAACACCGGCAACCTGCAACGTACCGGCTACACTTTCTTAGGCTGGTCTACAAACTCAGCTACCACGTCTGTACAGTACACCGCAGGCCAAACCTTTGCTATAACCCAAAACACCATATTATACGCAGTATGGCAGTCTACAAGCCAAATAATATACAACAACAATAATACTGCAGTAGTAAATACCTCTTTTTCGATTGGCAATCAGAGTTCCTCTGTTCTTTTTAGTAGTGCATCGTTGGGGTTTGTGGCTAATGAGTCGGCAACTTTGAAAAGTGTAGATTTTAAGATCTGTAGAATGTATACAGGTACTTTTTCGGATGTTTTGGTGGCTAAATTGTATCTTGGAACTGGTTCGGGTGCCTCTATTGTTCCTACTGGTAATGCTTTAGCAGTATCAAATCCCATTAAACAAAGTGATATTCCTTACAATGCTTCTGGTGTGGGTGAGTGGATATCTTTTCAGTTCGTAAACAATTATAACATGACTAAAGGTGTTACGTATTGTATAGTACTAGAGTATGCCACGTATGATAATAACCATTCTGATAATCGTGTGAGGTTTGAAGTTTTTTCGGTTAGCTCTACTCTTTCTCGGCCACATCGTTTTCAGGAAGTTGGGGGTGGTAGTTGGGTTCAGTCTTCTGCTGCTGTACAGTTTAAGTTTATTTTGTATGGTGAGCCTCTTCCTGCTTATTCGGTGTCGTATAATGGTAATGGGGCTACGGGTGGGTCTGTGCCTGTTGATTCTAGTAGTCCTTATACCGCGGGGGCTTCGGTTACTGTTCGGGCTAATACGGGTAATTTGGTGAGGCCTAATTACACGTTTTTAGGTTGGAGTAATAGTTCTTCTGCTACGGTTCCACAGTTTTCGGTTTCGGGTTCGTCGGTTTCTCCTTCGTCGTTTGTTATGCCTGCTGCGCCTGTGGTGTTGTATGCGGTTTGGCAGCAAAACCCTAGGTATTCTGTGACGTATAATGGTAATGGTAATACGGGTGGGTCTGTGCCGGTTAATAGTAATTTGTATTATCAGGGTGCGTCTGTGCCTGTTGCGGCTAATACTGGTAACTTGGTGCGTACAAACTATAGATTTTTGGGTTGGGCTACGTCTTCGGGTGCTACTTCGCCAACTTATACGGTGTCGGGTTCGTCGGTTTCTCCTTCGTCTTTTACTATGGGTTCGGCTAATGTTGTGTTGTATGCAGTGTGGGTTCGTACGTATACGGTGACGTATAATGCTAATGGAGCTACTGGTGGGTCGGTTCCTACTGATGGTAATAGTCCTTATGCTGCTGGCGCGTCTGTTGTTGTGTTGGCTAATACTGGTAATTTGGTGCGTTCTGGGTATACGTTTTTGGGTTGGGCTACGTCGTCGGGTGCTTCTTCTCCGACTTATACGGTTTCTGGTAGTAGTGTTTCTCCTTCGTCGTTTGTTATGGGTTCGGCTAATGTGGTGTTGTATGCGGTGTGGTCGGCGATTCCTACTTTTGCGGTGACGTATAATGGTAACGGTAATACGGGCGGTAGTGTGCCGGTTGATTCTAGTAGTCCTTATACTGCGGGGGCGTCTGTTACTGTGTTGGCTAATACTGGTAATTTGGTGCGTTCTGGGTATTCTTTTTTGGGTTGGGCTGCTTCGTCGGGTGCTTCTGTTCCTGATTTTGTTGTGTCTGGTTCGTCTGTTTCTCCTTCGTCGTTTGTTATGCCTGCTGAGCCTGTGGTGTTGTATGCTGTTTGGCAGCAAAACCCTAGGTATTCTGTGACGTATAATGCTAATGGGGCTACTGGGGGTAGTGTGCCTGTTGATGGTAATAGTCCATATTATGCGGGCACATCTGTTACTGTGTTGGCTAATACTGGTAGTTTGGTGAGGTCGGGTTACACTTTTTTGGGTTGGGCTACGTCGTCGGGTGCTTCTTCTCCTACGTATACGGTTTCGGGTTCGTCGGTTTCTCCTTCGTCGTTTGTTATGGGTTCGGCTAATGTTGTGTTGTATGCGGTTTGGCAGCAGAATTTGTATACGGTTACTTTTTCTCCTGGTACGCATGGTACTTTTTCTGCACAGGTGACTTCTAATCTTAAGTATGGTGATGCTACGCCTGGTGCGCCTGCTACTCCTGGGGAGTCTGGTTGGGTATTTACTGGGTGGTTGCCTGGTGTGGCTTCTACCGTTACGGGCACGGTGACTTATGTTGCGCAGTGGCAAGCGGATGATCCTGGGGCCACATCTTTTACGGTGCAGTTTGTGGATTGGGATGGAACTTTGCTTAAGTCTCAAACGGTGGTTGCGGGTGGTTCAGCGGTTGCGCCTGCTGATCCGTCGCGTGAGGGGTATGTGTTTACGGGTTGGGATAAGTCGTTTAGTAATGTGCAGAGTAATTTGGTTGTTACTGCTACTTATTCGCCTGTTGTGGGGCCTACTCCTACGCCTCCTCCTGTTACTCCTACTGTGCCTCCTGCGGGTAGTCGGCCTGTTGAGACTGTTATGTTGTTTTTCCGTGGGGATGATGCTACGACGGGGGGTGTTTCGGGTTTTGGGTTGGGTGATAGTAGTAGTAAGGAGGCGGGGTCTTTTGGCGGGGTTGGTTCGGGTGGTATTAGTGTTGGTTTGGGTTTTAGGGTGTGGCTTGTTTTGGGTGGTGAGGGTGGGGGTGAGCTTGTTGAGTTGACTTCGGGTGTTCCGGTGGGTGTTGTTACGTTTGTTCCTTCGGGTGGTAATTTTAGTGGGTATGTTTCGGGTGTTTGGAGTTTTGAGGGTTGTCCTGTTGTGTTGGGTGAGGATGCTTTGTTTGTGGTGTTTTATAGTGCGGTTGATGATGGGGCGAACTTGGTGGCTAGGGCAGAGTTTGTTTCTCCGGTGTTGTTAACGTCTGGGTTGCTTGAGTCGCAGTGGGTGTTTCGTTATTGGGTGGATTATACTGGTAACTCGTTTACTGTGTCTTGGGGTGGTAAGTATAGTGGTGCGGGTATTGGTAATGTTGTTATGTTTGTGGCTTCTGGGTTTGATGTAATGTTTTTTAAGCTTGTTAATTTGGATGTGGCTGGGTTTGTTTTGTATCCGTATTTGGCTGTGTTTGGGTCGTTGTTTTATGTGTTGGCGTTGATTGCGATGCTTGGGGCTTATTATATTTGGCATGGTAAGGTTTCGGTGGTTGTGTATGCTATTGTGTTGTTTGGTTCTGCGGGTGGTTTGCTGTTTGTGTTGCTGCCGTTGCCTGCGATGTTGCTACTTTGGGTGTTTGTTGCTGTGGGTATTGGAGTGCTGCTGTTTAGGGTGTTTCGCTAATGATGAGGCTTTTTTGTTTGTTGTTTGTGGGAGGTGGGGTTGTTGGGGCGTAAGGTTGTTGTGGGTAGTAGTATGAGTAGGGCTCTTGAGCGTTTGAGTGAGGATGAGCAGCGTGCGGTTCGTAAGTTGTGGCGTATTGAGAAGGCTTTGGTTAAGGAGGATCGTGAGCGCAAATTGAGTTTGAAGCGTTGTTGTAGGGTGTGATTGTTTTTTATTTTTCTTTTTATTTTTGTGTTTGTTTTGTTTTTTTAAGGGTTTTTTCGTGTTTTTTTCTTAGAATAAGGTTTTTATTGTGTTTTTTTCATGGCTTATGTAGTGGTTCAATATGGTTAACTTAAAAGCTAAGTTTAATCCGCTGTTGCAAAAGCTTAGAAGCAACCGACGCGGCTTCATCGATTCAATTATTGGTGTAGCTGTCGGTGTAATGATTCTTGTCGCTGTTCTTTTAGCCGTCGCATTCTTCACTGAAGCCCTACCAACCGTAAGTGATCCAGTTGCTAATCAAACAATCACTGGAGCAATAGCCATTGGCTATCAGTCACTAAACATCATGGGCATTGCAATACTAATCAGCGCAGTCATGGCAATAATCGCAGTTATAATGGGTGCATTCTACGCCAGAAACAGAGGCCGATAAACATGTCAACCAACATTAACTCTCCACTCCACTCTTTTTTTGTATCAACCACACAATTGTTTAGTAAGTCTATTTTTTATTATGTAGCTGTTGGAGGCAAATAGGCAGTTATGTTCAATGTTAAAAGCTTGAGCGTAGCTGCTGCTAAACTTTGTCTTCTTCTTTTTTTGTTGGTTGGGTTAATGGGGTTGCCTCTTCTTAGCGTAAATGGTCAAAGCGCAGCGGGGCCAATACTTTTTAATAATGATAATGCTGGTGTTGTTAGTACAACTCCCATTTTTAGTTTGGGTTATAGTACGTCTACGGTTAACACTTTTTGGAATGCTTCTTTGGCGTTTGTTGCGACTACGTCTGCGCCTTTGGCTCGTGTTGATTTTAAGATTAGCCGCGATAGTGTTGTTTCTACGGGGGATGTTTTGGTTGCTAAGTTGTTTTTGGCGGGTTCTTCTGGTGGGGTTGGTAATGTTCCTGTTGGGGAGGCTTTAGCTGTGTCTGATCCTGTGTTGCAAAGCAGTCTTTCTTATTTGGGTAATAATAATTTGGGTTCTTGGGTGTCTTTTGATTTTACTTCTAATATGTATAGTATGGTTTCGGGTGTTACGTATTGTATTGTGTTAGATTTTAGTTCGTTTACTAATGTTGCTGGTAATTTGGTGTATTTTGAACGGTTTGATTCTGGTGGTAGTAGTGCTGCGCGGTTGCATAGGTTTGAGACTACTGGTGCTAATCCTTCTGGGGTTTGGGTGACGTTTGCTTATAATCAGCAGTTTAAGTTTATTTTGTATGGTGAGGTTGTTCCTGGTGCTTTTTCTGTGGTGTATAATGGTAATGGCGCGTCGGGGGGTAGTGTGCCTGTTGATGTTGGTAGTCCTTATGTTGCTGGGTCTACGGTTACGGTTTTGGGTGTTGGTGACTTGGTGAGGTCTGGGTATGTGTTTTTGGGTTGGAGTACTTGGTCGGGTGGTGAGGTCTATTATGTTCCTGATGATCCTTTGGTTTTAGATGGTAATGTTGTTTTGTTTGCTGTTTGGGGTTCTGACTCTTCTGGTGGCGGTGACGGCGGTGGGGGTTCTGGTTCTGGTGGTGGTGGTGTTGTTGGGGATTCTGTGTTGTTTGGGTTGTTTGCGGTTGTTGTGTTGGTGGCTTGGGTGATCTCGTTTGCTCGTGGTAGTTTTGGGTTTTATGGTTTGAGTGGGGGTTTGTGGGTTGCTTTGGGGTTTGCTTTGCTTGTGTTTGGTGCTCCTGGGGATGGGTTTGTTGTTGGGTTTACGTATATTTGTTTTGCTGTTGGCGCGGTTATGGTGTTTTTGATGTTTTGGGAATTGTACCGTATGGTAAAGTGTCGTTCTAAAAATAATGTTGAGGAGAGCGTGTTTTAAATGGTTAGGAAAGCTGTTTTGATTAGTGTTGATTGTAAATCTGAGCAGGTTTTTGATGCTTTGATTTGTGATTTTTACGCGATTTGTGAACATTACAAAAAGGATAGCCGGAAGGTTGAGTGGGCTAGGTTTTATGATAGTGTTCTTTCACGTATTGATTTTACTTTTTCCTGTGATGATTGTGAAAAAAATGAGGGGAAAAAGGCTGTGGAGGGTGCGGTTTAGTTTTGGGTTTTGGGTCTTGGGTTACTCGGACTTTAGGTGGTAATCGTTTGAAGATTAGTGCTGAGGCTGAGGATAGTGTGTATGCTAATAGTGTTCGTAACGCGGCTTTTGATCGTAGTGAGGTTGATGAGGCTTATCGTAAGAGTTTAGCTATTTTTTCTGAGGCGGTTCATGATGAGGGTGTTGAGCGCATTTTGTCTGAGAAGATGCTTGATCCTGTGCGTGTGGCGTTGCGTGATGGTGATGGTGGTTTGCTTTATGTTAAGGATGCTGAGGGTAATGTGGTTTTGGATGAGGCGGGGCGGCCTGAGGTTATGTTTAAGGAGTATACGCAGATTAACAATTTTTATGCTGCGATCTATAACATGCAGAGCCATGTTAATCGTTTGAGTCATATTAACGCGTCTGATGCGCGTATTCATTATTGGTATGCTGAGGACATTATGTCAGATATTATCATGGGTTCGCATCGTAGGCAGTTGAATTCTGGTGAGATTGCGTACATGAAAAGTTGGTTGACTAATGTGCATATTATGTTGCAGGATGCGACTAATGGTCGTAAGTTGGATGCGTTGTTGACTGTTAAGCGTGAGGCTTCGCAAAAGGTTGCTGTGGGGCCAGTAGAAAATAAGAGTAAGGTGTTTTAGAAATATGATGAATTTTGTTGAAGCTGTAGTATTATTGTTAAGTGTGATTGGAAATATTTTCTTAGTTACGATTGGGTTTATGCTTTACAAGTTTTTTATTCCTCCGTCTGCGATGTTGCTTATTAAGAAAAGGATGGGTATGTTGAAGGATTCGGTTTTGGCTATGGTTTGTTTTGATGATGGGGCTGCTGCGGTTAAGGCTTTGAAAATTAGTAGTGAGGGTTGTTTGGAGCATAGTAGGGGTGATGGTACTTCTGAGACTTATTATTTGGCTAAGCCGTCGGTTGATAGTGGGGATGTTGTTGCGGATCGGGCTGCTTATCGACTTGATAAAATTATGTTGCCTTCTTTGAGTGTTGATGGTATTCCTTTAGCTTTGTGTTATAGTTTGGATGGGGTTGCTACTAATGCTAATGTTTTGTTGGGGTTGCAGACTGCTAATTTGGTTTCTGAGTCGTCTCCTGATAGTTTTGATGCGGTTGTTCATGTGCCTGGTTCGGTTGGTGTGCAGCGTATGGGTGCTGGCAGCGGTGGCGGGTTTGTTGATGAGTCTGCTGCTGCTCCTGTTGTTTTGGATCCTGTTTTGGCGGCTACGTTTGCGGCGGGTAAGGGTAAAAAGGGTAAAGGTAAGGTTAGGGGTGGTCAAAGTAAAAGCTGTATGTCTCCTGCTCCTGCTGCGTCTGTTGGTGTTGGTGCTGTGGTTAGGCGGCGTGTTGCTGAGATTAAAATCCGTGTGCTATTGCCCATTACGCCTTTGGATATTCACAGGACTTTTCCTTTGTTTTGGGATATGAATATGTTGGAATCTACTAAGCAGCGTTACAAAAACATTGGAGCGGCTATGAATAAGAAGGATGGTAATAACACGTTTAAGTTGCTTGTGATTGTGGGCGCGGTTGCGGGTATCTCGTTTGCTATTGCGGGCGTTGTCGCAGGATGGATAGCCTAATGACAAACCCTCCTTCTTCTTCTTCTGGTGGTAGGTTGAGTTTGGGTGATCGTGTTAGGCTTAGTGTGGGTTGGGCTAGGTTTGTTTTGGGTAGTTTTTATGGTCGGTGGGGTAATTTGGTTTCTGGTGTTGTGTATGCTGCTTGTAGTTTGGGTTTGTTGCATTGTTTGATGTTTGGTTATCGTATTGGTGTTTTGGGTTTGAGTGTTGATCCTGTTGGTTTTGGTGAGGTGTTTTTTGTTTGGTGTGCGGGGTTTGTTGCTTTTAGTGTGCTTACTGTGTTTGCTTTTAGTGAGTGTTTGGGTTCTTTTTGTGCGTTGTATAGGCAAATTTGTGAGCGTAGGGGTTTGTGGTTTAATTGATCTCTTCTTCTTCTTCTTTTTCTTTTCTTGTTTTGTTGTTTTTTGTTGTTAAGGTGTGTTTGTGTTTTGGGTTTGTTGGGTTTGCCGCTTGGTGTGATGTTAGGTCTCGGTTTGTGAGTAATTGGGTTTGGGTGTTTTTTGCGCCTTTGGCTTTTGTGGTGTCTTTGGTTGAGTGTTTGTTGTGTGGGTTTAGTTTGTTTGTTGTGTTGGGTTCTATGTTGTTGTTTGGGGGTGTGGGTTTGGTGTTGTTTTTTTGTGGGGTTTGGGGTGGTGCGGATGCTAAATGTTTTGTTTGTCTTAGTTTGCTTTTTCCACTTTTTCCTTTGTCTGGGGTTTGGGGTTTTATGTTTGGGGTTTTTTTGGTGGCTTGGGTGTTTGCTTTTGGGTTTGGAGGGTTTTTTTTGAATTTCGCGTGTAATGTTCATTTTTGGTTGTTTAGGGGCTGTTTGTTTGAGGGTGATAGGTTTAGTGTCTCGTGGTTGGGAAAGTTTCTTGTTTTGTTTTGGGGGCGGCGGGTTGTTGTTGGTCGGTTGGATGACGTATTTTTTACGCCTTTGGAGCGTGTGGATAGACTTGATTTTAATATTAAGCGTGAGGAGTTTGAGGGGGTTGTGGGTGGGTTGCGTGATAAGTATGGTGATTCTGGTTTGGTTTGGGCTGCTTCTACTGTTCCGTTTGTTTTGTGGTTGCTTGTCGGCGTGGTTTTTTGGTTTTTCTTTTATTTAGTTGCCTTTTTGGTTTAAAGGCTTTTTTGGGGTTTTTTTCTTAGAACATCGTTTTTAAGAGATTTTTAACTTACCCTTTTTTATGGTGTTTATGGTATATGTGTCCTGTTAAGAGTGGTTCTAAAAGTAAGCGTAGTGTTGAGCGTAAGTCTGTTAAGAGTGTTAAGAGTCGTCCTGTTTTGAGTGATCATCAGCGTGAGGTTATGAATGCTCGTGTTGCTGTTATTCGTAAGCGTTCTGAGCGTGCGGCTGCTGCTGGTGATTTTAAGCGTGTTGAGCGTATGTTTAGAGGCGTTACTGGGTCTACTAAACGTCAAGTTAACGGGGATTGGTAGTTATGTGTCCTGTTAAGAGTAAGAGTGATAAAAATTTACATAAAGTGTCTGGTAGTTGGTTTCAGGATAGGCTTGTTGGTAGATATCGTGATGGTCGTACTGGCCGTGTAGTTAATGAGACTGAGTCGCATTCTGCGCGTTTTACTGCGTTATCTAAGAGTAAGCGTTTGCGTTCAGGTGATAGAGTGCAACTGCTTGATGATAGAGGTAGGCGTACTGGTAACTCGGCTACTTTGGAGTATAGAACTCGTAAGGAGGCGGGTAAGTATGGTATACGTGGCTGGAACTTGAAAAATTATACATATGGTAAGAGAGGAGAGCGGTAGTTATGTGTCCTGTTAAGAGTGGTTCTAAAAGTAAGAAAAAGTTGTATTCTTTGGTTGCTCGTGTGAAGCGTGATAAACCTACGGGTGAAATACGTTATAGTCGTAATGGTCGGGTGGTGTTTAAGACTGAAAAGCAGACTGGGGCTGCTCGTGTATTGTCGCCGCATAAGAAGCTTCGCTCTGGTGATAGGGTGCATTATGCTAATGATGATGGTTCTCGGTCTGGGTTGTCGGGTACTTTGAAATATACTACTCGTAAAGAGGCGGGTAAATATGGGGTTTATGGGTGGAGTGTTACTGATCATAAAACTTCCACTAAAAGGAGGAGTTAGTTTTGGCTGGTAAGAATCCTTATATTAAGCGTATTGAGGCGGCTAGGGCTAAGAAGCGTAAGGTTGAGGGTTCTAGGGATTTTAAGACTTGGAAGGCTGCTAGGGCTAAGGTTGGTGTGCCTAGGAAGGGTTTTTATCATGCGTATATGACGGATAAGGCTATTCCTGCTAAGACTCAGTTGCATCGTAAAGATTGGATTAAGGATCCTTCTAGGGGGGATTATAGTGAGGTTGATTATCCTGCGGGGTATAAAGGAGTACGTGTTAAGAGGTATGAGTCGACTAAACGTGGTTTAGTTTTGCGTGAACGTGAAAGGGAACAGAAAAAGCAAAAGAGTGTTTCTTCGGATGTATCTAAACGCAAAGTTACGGTTAAGCGTGGGTCTGTGGTTGTGGAACGTAAAAAGACTTTAGCGGATTATAATGTGGGTGGTAAACCGTTAGTTAAAAGTAACGTTTTCTCCTCTTCATCTACTGGTGGTGTTAATAAGGCTAAAACTTTGGCTGATTATAACGTAGGGGGTAAACCGTTAGTTAAAAGTGGTTTTGGTTCTACGTTGGGAGATTTAAATGCTGAGCGTACTTATGTTAACCGTAAAAAATATGAGGATATTTTTAGAGAGGATGGGTTAGGTTTTTTCACTGATTTGCAGCGTAAAAGTTTGCGTGAAACGGGTAACGCGTATACTTATGATAAGAAGTAATAGTGTGCTTGTTTTTTGCTTATCGTTATACTCGTTATTCTTTGTTTTTTCGTTTTCGTGATTGTGCGTTTTGGTATAGGATTTTTTCTCTGTTTTGTATGTAGTATTTGCGTCTCCATGTGTTTAGTCTGTCGCGGTTTTTAGTTATCCAGTTTTGTGTTGATTGGTAGCATTTTTCTTGGTTTTTTTGGTAGTATCCTTTGCCTTTCATGTAGTGGGTGCATTCTTGGCAGTATTTTTGGGGACTGCCTTGGGGGTTTGGTGTGATTGTTTGTCCGCATCGGCTGCAATTATGTTTCATGGTTCTATGTTTTTCGTGTTGTTCTGGGGGAGTATTTTCGGGTGCGCTGTTGATCGCGCTGTTCTGCTTTACGTAGCCGTTCCTTTTTTAGTCGTAGGGCTACGTATTTTTTCACATCCTCCAGGGTTTCAAGCTGCAGCAGGTCTTGCTTGTCTTGCTCTGTCCATTCTTCACGGAGCTGCTTTTCAAGCTTATCCATTTGAGCTTGAACTTGGGGAGTGTATATCTCAGTTAAGCGTTTTTTTAACGCCTCACCTTCTAAGGTGTAAAAAGCATTTTTCACAGAAAAGTATACTTCATCCAAAGAGACATCGGGGGTTGATGGTGGTGCTTGGGGTGCTATTGGCGTGTTTGGTGGTGGGGGGGTTATGTATCTGAATTGCGCTATTACATTGGGGGTTGTAAGCTCGTTTATGCGGGCTTTTAACTCTTTACCGTCTAAAGTTGCGTAGGCATCTTTCACAGCAAAGTAGTGTTCGTCAAATGTCATATCGTCGGTTTTTTTACCCCTCCATGATTCTGAGGGGTGGTTGTTGTTGTTAGTTGTCATTTTTATGCGCCTTGTTAGTTTTTGGTATGTTTTTTTCGTAGGAATATTATGTGGTCTAGTTGGTGTTCGGGTGTGGTGTAGTGTATGCTTATTGTGTCTTCTCCTATGTTGATGTCGTTCTCGTAGTGGGGAAGGTTGAACATGATGTCCATTTCATAGTTTTTTAGGTATCCGTATTTTTTGATTTCTTCATTGTACATTGGTTGTGTTTCTGCGTAGGTTTGGGGTAAGCGTCCGGCTATGCTGACGCAGTTTATTTCATATTTTCCTTCTTGGGTGAGATTGGTTAGACATTTTTCTAGTGTGATTTCGTAGTGATACATTTTGTGTTCACAAAATAATATAATAGTCTTGGACTATATTAATATTGCTGTTATAGTCTTGGATTATAACATGGTGAAAGAGGAGTCCTTGAAAAACAAACCGACAATTCTTTAACTTAAAAAGCAATACTTATTTTATGGTTTTTTTTAAAAGTTAGCCCCATCGCCTTGAGGTGTCTAGACATTCCACTTTCAGTTAAATCTAGAGACAATTCGTCTATTAGCTCGTTTATGGGTATGTGTTTAGCTCACGTTGTTTGGCAGACTTTATGTTGAGGCATGTGTGTATGAATGTGTGTATGTGAGTGTGTTTGATGAGTAAAATCGGTATAAACTTTTAAATCGGCCTGAAAAATA
>Ga0123353_10012758_pt1 | contig 11981 bp, 6 predicted proteins | sample TergutLab28metaG_3_FD_92763 | JGI IMG/M metagenome (GOLD analysis project Ga0123353, IMG submission 92763) | Labiotermes labralis P3 segment gut microbial communities from Petit-Saut dam, French Guiana - Lab288 P3 | ecosystem: Host-associated > Arthropoda: Insects > Digestive system > Gut ... | reverse complement strand
TGTTATTAATTTTCAATTTTCAATTATTTCGTGAGTACGTATTCGGAACCGGGGATAACGGTGAACGATCGGTTACTTACCGCAACCTGCTCGTTTTCATTGCGCACACACTTAAAATTATCCCAGCCGGGCAACAGTAATGTAAATATTTCTGTTGTAGTGGTCAGTTCCACTTTAATCTTATTGATAGAGCCGTCATCGAAAAATCCATAACTGACAGGCGCATTTAGTTCGGCGTTACGGGAGACATAGAGATGAATGGTATTGTCAGGCTTTGTTGTAACCGTATAATACCCGGAGCCGCTGTATTTCACATATTGAGAATCGCCGCGTCCCATAATAAATTTCGGGTTTGCAGGTAATGTCAGCGGCTGCCAACTCATTGTCGATTTAGCGTGCAGCACCATATCGTTTGTCACGTACATGGCTTGTTTATCATTTGAGTATGATATCGCCGTATTGTGGAACACGATGTTATCCGTTTGGCGCGTATATTTTTCGTACATCGGGATAGATTTCATCAGTTGTGAGCATATATTAAATGCTACGGTTTTCGCCGGAGTAACTTCGCGGTTAAGATAGTGACCGCCCCAATCGGTATTTTGTCGCGCTGTAATCCGCGCATCGTACTGGAAGTTACACACCACCTGTGCGCCAACGCTTCGGTAACGGCGTATCATGAGGGGATAGGCGGTTACATTATTGTATGTTCTGAAAATATCGAACTCGTAAACCATACGCGCTTTTTGGGAAAGTAGCGGGTCAAGGTCGTATGCCTGCAATTCGTTTATGCCCAATTGATTTGTCTCCTCGTTCAACTGCTCAAATCCGCCGGGGTACCAGCCGTCGGTGACCGCTTCAACGGCGCTTTTTGAAATTGCGCGAACCAGTCCGGGATGCTGTCCACCTGTGGTTTCAAACAAGGCTGCCGCCACAGGTTGCTTTGCGCCCGTGCCGCGTATCGCTTTCATCATACGATCTAAATAAATCGTCATGCGCTCTTCCATAAAATTTTGGTAGCCTATAGAATTGTTCACCAAGATACTGCCGCCATGGTACGCTGACCATAGTCCTCTCCAGATACTTAAGTCGGTTGTTACATATTCGGTTATACCTGATTTCATCCATTCAGGAACCTGCTCGATAGTGGTGTGATTATAGGCAAAGTAAAATGGTTCATTTTGGATTTCCATAAAGCCGAAACAGGGTTCATCTTTTAATTGACGACCCGTATATGGGTTGGTATGGTTCAACAATTGCCCGATAAACTTCTCCTGCGCCGCTATAGCGTCCTCGCGGAACATCAACCCCATCCTGCTGCAATTTACAGAAGAAAAGTATGCAATCGGGGTACAGAAAAAGTATAAACCCTGGCGATCTAATTCGTAAACAAGTCTGTCCAATAAACGAAGATGTTCGTCATTTACTAACGTACCATCTCCGCGAGAAAACTCGCTGCCAAATACATGTACCCGTACTACCTGTATGCCGCAGGCTTTCATATCGGTTACGTCCTGCCGGATTTCTTCATCGAAATTAGCGCGTAATTGCTTCATATTAGAGTATTGAGTATATGACATGGGGTAGTAATTCGTGCCAAACAGCGCCACTTCCTGCCCGTCGTCATACACCAACCGCCCATTTTTTACAGAGATGGGTTTAAAAACGAACTCTTCCGGTGGGTCAGGAGGTACGGGAGGTTCCGGTTCCTGCGGGGCAGTGTTTCCACACACTCCGACGATAACTGCCGCCGCACACAGACAGATTGCTGTGATGCGGCAAAACGAAACGAAAATTTGTTCTATTGAATTTTTCATTTTCATGTTGATTATTTATACAGGAAATATATAAAAATTAAAAAAATATTCGAAAAAAAATGAGGCTGCATCAAGGCAGCAGCCCCATTTTCGATTTGCATTAGGCTAATTCAATTTTCCCAATGATTTAATTTCAGCCGCTGATAACCATTTGCCGAAGATGGCTAACGTAGATACTTCTAAAGGACGTGCACCAGTCACAACGAAGTGGGCAAAAAATAAAACTCCGGCAGCATCAAGCGTTGAAGATTCAGATGCTGGTTTGGTAAAAATCAAGTCCCCATTAAAATATAACTGACATAAGTTTTCGGAGGCTTTCTGGGTGATTACCATAGAGTACCATGTATTGGCTACAATTCCCGGTGAAACGAAATTGTAACCAGCAAATCGTAATCCATTATCATTCGAGTGCTCAAACAACCAGTTAGTGGTATTAGTTAAGTCATAATTCAAAAAAGGACTACCTTGCAAATACGGAGAAAACCTAAATTCAAACAATATAGTATAATCATCTACGCGGTTTGGTCTTGTAGGAGGAATATTATGTTCGCAGAAAAATATATTTGCACACGCATCTATCCTAACAGCGCCGTCGCCTTCCATAAAACCGGCAACCGGAGTGAAACCCGCCATTGAAGGCACGCCTATTGTGCCTGCCTCAGTAACATTACGCCCCACCAAATTATTTCCAATCGTCGCTTTTTCTAAATTGGAAGCATTTTCAAATTCCCAGAGACCAAAGCATTCGCCAATCGCAGTAACTCTATGATGCAATATCAAGGGGGAGAATAGAATGGTTCGTATCTGATTTTTAATGGTTTGATTTTGAACTGTTGGCGTTACCGTCCAATACAAAGGTAAGTTTTCTTGTCTTCTTCTACTATAGATAGCAGAAAAGATATCTTTTACTTTGTCGGTATTCAACAAATAATCGTTTACGTCGCCTACGTCTATCGTTAATGTATTACTTTCCGCAAATGAGGCGTCAGTGGATATTTTCAGGGTGTATCCATCGATTTCAGGTAATTTCGCCCACGAGAAATTAATCGGAAAAGCATCTACTGTGATGTTGTCTAAGGGGGTTTTCAGTTTGATCCCTACATCCCAACGTGCATAAAGCGTCATGTCATCGGCTTCTGTTTCCGTATCGAAGTCCCAAAGGGCGCTTGTTGCGTTATCCTCCGTAGCCCATCCCGTTACAATGTAACCTTCCAACTCAGGGTCTGTCGGCTTGCTAACTTTGCTTCCCGCTTTGATGATTTGATCCGACGGTACCGGCAATCCACCCTTAGCGTTAAAACTAACGGTGATGAATTTATCGTGCCATCGAGCAAAAAGCCTCATGGCATCCGTTACTGTTTCCGTATCGAAGTCCCAAAGGGCGCTTGTTTCAACGTCCGCTTTTTCCCACCCTTCAAAAATGGAAAATAATTTTGCAGGGTTATCAGGTTTTGCAATCTTTTCCCCAGCCTTGACGGTTTGGGCAGGCGTTGGCGTGCCGCCCTTACTGTCAAACACGACCACAAACAAAGAAACCTTTTCATTCTCCTTCGGGTCCTTGTCCTCGTTGCAGCCTGTGGCTGCACCCAGCATGATTGCGCCCGATAGCGCAAATGCTAATACGCTCCATCTGTTTTTTAAATATACTCTTTTCATATTTTAATGATAATATTGGTAATTTATTCCATTTTTTGAACAATCATATCACGCGTTCCCCCTGCATCGTAGGTCAAGCGGTAGTAACCCTGAACAAAGTTGGCGTCACTATTATACTTAAAAAAATACGGTGGGTCCGCCCACATTCCCGCAATATCGCCCGAGATAGAAAGAGGTGAAAATTGTGTAGCCCAATCACGAGCCTTGTATATTTGTATTGCAGGATTAACCAAGTTTGATGACAAAAAAACTGTTGCCTGATACCGTCCATTATCTAATAATCGAAAATATACCAAACGCCAAAAAGCATCAAAGTCCCAATTGGCGGAATTAAAGTCGGAATGATGTATCGGAGAACTGTTACCGTTGCCTACACCCCATATACAAGCCGGAAATTCATCACTCGTTCTCACTACATAGAAGTATTGATATTTCGCAGAATAAAAGATATCCCATTCACCATCGGCGCCATTGAAGTAGAAGTCGACATCCCCCGGATATTTGATGAAGAAATCCCTGTTGTATTCCTGTTCAAATTGGGAAGCGCTCATTCCCTGTACGATGATTTTTCCGCCTCTTTTGAATGCTAATTTTGAATAGACCACATCTGCATTGACCGTTGAAAAGGTACTGACGTCAATGACCGTCGGTTCAAACCTACGCGTTGAAACCTTGCGCGACTGAGTAGTAACAGGAACAGTTTGTTCCGCAGGTGTTACTGTCCACCAAAACATGTTTAGATGCGCCCAGGGGTAGGTATTGACGAGAGAAACCAAATCCACCTCATACTCTCCCACATCGCCCACATCCACCGTATAGGTTGTTGCTGCGGGAAAATTACGGTCAGTTGAAAATTTCAGCGCATATCGGTTTACTTCTTTACTTTTTACCCACGAAAATGTAATAGGAAATTGAACAGCATCAACTGTTTCGAATTCAGCAAAGTTTGCAGGGTCTTTCAGGAAGATCGCGGGGTCTGCATTTTCTGATATGCGCAGATTGAACGTCGGCTTCCAGTCAACGGTATCCAAAATAGGGGTATAGATATAGTAGGTGCCGTCGAAGTTTGAAACCGTCGGTATAATTCTGCACGTAAACGTTACAGGTACCTCTGTATTCTTTACGACGTTTTCCACAAAGAAACTTGGTACGTCGCCCTTACCGCCGCCTGTTTGTTTGAAGTTGTCCCTGTCGGCATATTGCCACTCGTAGCGGTATACCCTGTGCGTATTCACCGATAATGGGTTTTTCCATTCCAGCAGCGCCGCCGAAGTGCTTTCGATGACCGTTGGCGGCATCAATTGCAACGCCTGAAGGTTTTCAGCCGTGTAGGGTCTGACGTCCACGTAAGGTTTGCCACCCCAAAACAAAGGTAACGAGCGGTTGCCATGCTGGTCTTCCGTGTAAATGGTCAAACGGTAATTTTTCAACTGCGTCAGCCCCGTTACATTTACCCATGAGCATAAACTGTCAATTACTCTGCGGTTTCCGGGTTCAGTGAAGTCTTCGCATTCAATCACCGTCCGGGCCGCTTTGTTGGATCTGATTTGCGACGCAGGAATACGTCCCGCCCGCAACAGGTCTATTTCTACCCGTTCGTAGCCAACCTGAATACGGATAATTCCGTCTAATTGTTCGACATAAATAATTTCACCGTCGGCATATTTCTCGACATTGTCGTATATGCGGCTGCACGAAACAATGCTGAATAACGGAATAACTGAATAACTGATCATTTTCAGCAATATGCTGCTATTGATTCGATTTTTTTTATTATTTGAATTTTTCATATTCATACTTTTTATCCTTTTATCTTTTTATCCTTTATCTATTGCGCTTTCCGTCCGTATAAGGTAATTTCCGAAAGCCAACTTCCGGTGACCGCTTCGAACCTGATATAGCGTGTCGGTTTGCTGAATTTTGGTTCTTCGGGATAGATTAAAGTCTTGTCGCCAGCCTTTCCAATGATGGCATACTCTTCGGAACTCGTAACATTGGGCGCAGTAAGTATATGGTTCAACCAGCGTTCCCACGTTTGTGCAGTTTCATCCAAACCATACAAATTGTATCTCAGCACGTTACTACCACGGTAGAGATTACCGCGAGGATCCGGAGCAGCAAATGACGATGTATTAAAACCAGTCCAGCGCTGATGGGTAACGATACGCGAGATTTCGTATTCTTCGCCCAGATCAATGAGCAGGCTCCATGGATTTGTCTGAAAACTGATGAAATAATTTTCAACTTCTATATCAATTATTCCGTCTATTACTTCTTCCATTCGCGTTCCATTTACTTGCTTCACGCCGCCTATCTCGGCGCCCGCTTCGGGCAGCGACCATCCATTTTTGGCAATCACCCCGTCGGTGAGCAACACGATGGTGGTATCCTTTGCAAGAACCACATTGTCGTATTTATCGCTTACGTTTATTTTTACCGATACCGGCTCGTCGGCATACAGTTTCAAACTGTCAATGGAGCGTGTCTCCGTTTGATGGGAAGTGAAAATGGTTGAGTAATTATGGCGCGTTCCGTTCTGTGTATATGAAAAGTCAACCGACACATAAAGGGGGTTCTGCGCTGCATTTTCCCAATTCAATAGCATGGAAGCAAACGACGACGTTACATGAACTGTTTTTGCTACGGTTACTACCACAGGTTCGAGCGTTGTAACCAAAACCCGGATGCCTTCCGAGCGGTTTCCTGCACGGTCGAGCGCATACAGTTCAACTGCGTGTTCACCCTCAGCGCCAAAGCCGTAAACATCCAACGATTCGGCGAAAAATGATGCTGAAAACCGCAGTTTTTTACCGTTAGCGTTCACGTATGATGCTTCAACCGAGAGCACATCTTCGTCAGCCGGCGGTTTAAAGAAAATCTTTGCCCCGCCCGGCAGCGGATCGGAACTGATAAATACCGGTACTCCCGGCGGCGTACTGTCGTTGCCGCTGATTTCAAAACGTTTGGCTTCCTCGCATCCTGCCAAAAATAGCATGGAAGCCGTGAAACATATCAATATTATTATTTTGTTTCGCATAATTATTAATTTTTTATTTTTAATTGAAATTACCATCCCGGGTTCTGTATCAGTTTTGCATTCTTTTCTAAGCCTCTATTATCAATGGGCCACAGGCAATCGGTAATTGACCATTTCCGTCCCTGAAGGTTTTTGAGTTCAAAAAAAGATTGCGCAGTTGTCCCCGTCCTGTTCCAACCGTACACTGACTTGGAGAACTCGTCAACGGATCGTTTCCATCGTTGCATATCCCAGAACCGATGCCCAAACTCGAAAGCGAACTCATTGGCTCGTTCGCGCAGTATGATTTCGCGCATTCCTTCTTTGGTGAGATGCTTGTTCAGCGCCGCGTCGGTTACCCATTCGGCGTTGGCGTAGGCTGTTTCCACATCGGGAATACCTGCGCGGCGGCGCACTTCATTCACGGCGTCATATACCGCCTGCGATGGTCCGTAATATTCGTTCAACGCCTCGGCTTTCATCAGATAAAGATCTGCCACACGTATGATCGGGTAAGGATAGCGCATCATGGTATGATGATTATTATTGTATTGTTCGGGATGTACTACTTTCTGTATGGCAATACCTGTTGCAGGCCACCACTCGGTTTGCAGAGCCGGATTATAACCGCCGGCAGTTCCCTGAAACATGGTGGTGCGTATGCGCACATGATGCGAACGGTAGTAACCGCCGGTAATACCCAAATCGGTATAAAAGCGCGGTTCGCGGTTCAAATACATGTTGATGGTAGTGGCTCCGGGTTGCATGAAACCCCGCATTTCCGCATACTCGGGTGAATTTTCCTCCGGCAATTCCACAATTTCATGCAACGTGTTCGTGTTCACGGTTCGGTCTTCGTCAAGCGGTAAGCCGTTTTTGGTATAAAACCGTTCCATGACCCTATATGTAGCCGAAAGCCACCCGCTTCCGTCATTAGCAGGGGCAGGACCGCCGTATTCTGCCGGCTTTGAAATTAAAGCCGCATTGCTGATAATAAGTTCAGTCCGGATCACCCCTCCCCATATTATTTCTTCATTCCAACGCTCTACCATTCTGAAACGCAGATCGTACAGTGTTTTCATACGGTCGCGGTTCATCCGGTAATCAGCGGTGTCGTAAGCGAAGGGTATTCCTTTGTATTCATATAGACTGAATCCGTATTGTTTACATGCGTCTAACGCTTGTTGCGCCGCCTCTGCCGCAAGTTTCCATTTTTCGCGGTCTTCGGTTTGCGAAAAGAAGTGTTCGCGATTGTGATCAAGGAAATTACTGTAATATTCGGTGTTGCCGTTGTAGAACGGGCTGGCGCGATACAGCAATACTCTTGCTTTGATGGCTTTAGCCGTTACCTGATCGGGCTGTCCCAGAAATTGTTTTTCTCTCCTCCCTTTCAGGTAAGGTATGGCTTCGTCTATCAGATTGAGGATATAATCGAAGCAATCTTCCACCTTGGCGCGATGCTGAAACAGGTGGTCGCCCAAGTCGTCTGCGCCGGAGAATTGAGGGATGATTATCGGACCATACATGTAAATCATCATGAACATGTAGTATGCTTTCAAAAATTTAGCCTGTGCCGCCCAGTCGTTTTTATCTTCGAGCGGCATGTCGGGAATGCTGTACACATGATGCGCGAACTGATCGCATTCGCGCATGACTGTCCATATCAGTTCCTTATCGGGACGCATATTATGCCCCGTCCAGAAACTCATCAGCGTATTGGTGGCGCTCTGGTTGCCTCTCATGATGGATACAGGATAAAACACAGTGCGATCACGGTCAATAATTGAACTGCCGGTGAAATAATCGTCCCCTAACTGATGCGGCAATCCATCCCTGTTTTCGCCGGGTACATGTGCATACAGATTTGCTAACGCATTGTATGCCTGTTGCCGCGAAGTGAATAAATCCTCGTACTGGAAAACATTATCGGGTACAACGTCTAAAAAATTGTTGCACGAAAGAAGACCGTAAGACAGTAAGACCGACAGGATAATATTTTTGACCGCAGGTACTGTACGAGTTTTTCGATTTTTGATTATGTTATTCATATTGATCATATTTTTTAATTTATTTATTATGAATGAGAAAATTATGTGAATGTCCTAACGGACAAACCAATTCAGCCGTTGTAATCTTTCTATTGATATTTTTTCCCTACGGGAAATTACCGATTTTGTCCATAAGTCATTCATATTAATAGAAAAGCCAACACGACACGATACACGCTTGTCAGTCAGGACATTCATGGATTGGATATTGGTTTCAGATACTGACATAATTCTCAATTTTCAATTTTCAATTCTCAATTAAAACGATAATTGCACTCCTACATTGAACCTTCTGTTGATAGGATATGCCAATCCATTGCCTCCCATTTCGGGATCCCACATTTTGAACGGGGAAATGATAAAGAGGTTTTCGACGTTGATGTAGAAACGGCTTCCCTTCATGCCTATTTTGTTGATTTCGGGTACAGAATATCCCAACTCAACAGTTTTCAGACGCATAAACTTTCCGTCGCGCAGCCACCAAGTGGATTGTTTCGTATTGTTTTCGGGCGGCGCTAATGACAAACGGGGCCAGAAAGCATGTACGTTGGGGTTGGTTTCTGTCCAGTAGTCATTGGCTACGATGCTGAGTGCATTGCGCATACCGGTGAAGGGAGCGATGCTCCAAGGATTAATAAAGAACGATACGCGGGCATTTCCCTGAAAGAAAAACGAAAAATCGAAACGCTTGTATCCGGCGGATAACCCGAAGCCGTACTGTATTTCGGGTATTGTGGGAAATCCGATGGGTATCTGGTCGCCTTCATCCACACTGCCGTCGCGATTGATGTCCCTGTATTTGATATCGCCCCCCATTGCTATTCTATTTCCAAACTGCTCCGGCGAAAAATCTACTTCCGCCTGATCCACAAACAGCCGTTCTGCCACATAGCCAAAATGCTGACCGATACTTTGTCCTACCGCGCTCCGGTAACTGTCGGCATAGTTTGGCTCGTTCAATTTGAGAAATTCGCTGACGGCATAAGTGAAATTGCCTCGTCCTGTGATCCAAAAATAGTGGTTGAAGTTATGCTTCACATCCACAGACGCCTCAACGCCCTGCGATTTCGCCTTTCCGACATTACCGGCTATTGACGCCTCAAAACCTGCTTCGTATGGCAAATCATTCAAAGGCATGTATATTTTATCGCGTATGTCGCGGAATACATCCGCTTGTATTCTTACAATTTCATCCTTGAAAAGTCCAATTTCGATACCAAGGTTCAACTTGCTGGATACTTCCCATTGCACGTCGGGATTGGCATAGCGCGAAATTCGGTAGCCCGCGTATGTATTTGAACTCCAATCCATCCCCCACGACGTTGCTCTGCCCCAATCCAAATTTATATTCGAAAGGAAAAAGAACCGTCCGCTACGTCCGGCAATGGCGTCGTTGCCTACCAAACCATACGTGGCTTTCAGTTTTAGCGTGGGAACAATCTCGCGCATACTTTCTGTCCAGAAGGCTTCGTTGGAAACTAACCATCCTGCGCCCACCGACGGGAAAAATCCGAAACGGTATTTTTTATCGAATTTTTCCGAGCCGTTGTAGCCATAGTTGAACTCAAGGAAATAGCGCGTGTCGTAATCGTAGGCAATACGTCCCGAATTGCCGAGGTTGCGCTCAGGTAAAGTTTCGAAAATGTTGCGGCTGTTGGCTGCGTTAAGCACGTTTTCCGAAGCCATGCCCACCGTCATCACGTTGACGTTGTGCAAACCAAACTGTCGTTCCCAGTTGAAACGCGCCTCGAAATAATACAATCCCCTGCCGTCGCGCCAAGGTTCTACTTCACCCAGCATGGCGTTGGGATTGGTGGGGTTGGTACACCACAGCGTATAATCGCCGGTAACGGGGTTTGAGTTCAACAACGCATAATAATACGGATTGTAACGACGCTTTGCTTGATACCAACTCCATACATTTGCTGATCCTTTCAATTGAAATTTCAAACCTTTCACCCACGGATCGAGGTTTTGCATCAGGGTTGCCTGTGCGGTAATGGTAGTTTCGTCGCGGTTATCGTATCCGCGCACCATTTCGGCGTAAGGATTGCCGGGTGCTCCGACCGCAGCGCCAAACAGGGTGTGTTTGGTGTAAAGATTGGCGGCGTCGGGTTCCCACACGGCTGGATACGCCACAGGGTTAGCGTTCATCACCATTCTGAAAATATCCGACGCCGAGGTATATGGACCGTTGAACCGCTCAAAACGACCGCTGATACGGGTGTCAAGCGTGGTGTTTTTGGTGATTTTGAAAATAACGTTGGTACGAATATGAAACCGATTGATGTCAATATTGCTGTTGAAATTGTTGCGGTTGTCCACTTTCAGCAATCCGGTTTCCTTGTCGTAGCCGCCCGCCACGTAATAAGTGGCAACGCCTCCTCCGCCAGATACGTTTAAATTGGCTTTGGTATTCCATGTATGTTTATTGAACAGGGCGTCGTACCAGTCAATATTGGGATAGAGCATCGGGTGTTCGCCTCTTTCCGTCGCCATGATTTTTTGCCTGTCGTAGAAATCGTAACTGGTTGATGACGCGCTGCGCCGCGTATAAATCGCCTCATTGTAGAGGTTCATATAGGTAACGCCGTCCACCAATTTGTTCATTCTTGTAGGTTGCGCCATGTGCACATCCATGCGGGCGCTGATCTTTGGGGGACCTTCCCTTCCGCTCTTGGTATTGACCAAGATGATACCATTCGCACCGCGTGCGCCATAGAGCGCCGAAGCCGATGCATCCTTCAGTACCGAGAAACTTTCAATGTCGTCGGGTTGTATCCGCGCCAAATCGGTACTGGTGGCTTCAAAGCCGTCAATGAGGATCAGCGGACTTCTGGCATAACCGAAAGTGGTTACGCCGCGCACGAAGAACTCGGCATTATCCGCGCCGGGTTCGCCGGTGGTCTGGTACGAGATAACGCCCGGTATCTTACCCGCAAAGGCGGAAGTAAGGTTTGAAGAGGCTATCATCAAATCTTTAGTATTGACCGTTTCGACGGAAGCGATCACGCTTTCCTTCTTTTGCGTGCCAAAAGCAACCACTACCACTTCACCTAATTCGGCAGTAGCCTCCTGCAAAATAACAGCAATACTACGCCTGTTGCCCACAACTACTTCCTGAGTTTTGTAACCCAGAAAAAGAAATTGCAGTACTGAAGTATCGCTCGGCACGGTGATGGCATATTCACCGTTGATGTCGGTGGTGCTACCTGTAGTAGTGCCCCTGACGATGACATTTACACCGGGCATCAGAATCCCAAAATTGTCGGATGCCGAACCGGAGACGCGGATTCCGGGTTGGACTTTGGTTTCCGTCTTCTCAGAACTGACCGGTTTCGTTGCATGAGAAACGTAATAGACATCGTCTATCTTGCGGAAACTTAGCCCTGTTTGATTAGCCAGTTTTTGAAGCGCTTCCTGCAAACTAACGTTTTTCAGCCG
>Ga0123353_10012757_pt1 | contig 11981 bp, 10 predicted proteins | sample TergutLab28metaG_3_FD_92763 | JGI IMG/M metagenome (GOLD analysis project Ga0123353, IMG submission 92763) | Labiotermes labralis P3 segment gut microbial communities from Petit-Saut dam, French Guiana - Lab288 P3 | ecosystem: Host-associated > Arthropoda: Insects > Digestive system > Gut ... | reverse complement strand
TTATCACATCGGCAATATCACAGGCACAAACGCCACCGAAGCCGTCTTGGACGAAATTTTCTCGCGGTTCTGTCTTGGAAAGTAAGAATATTATAAGTTTTATGAAACTCGTATTAACTCTATCAGAATTTTATCATTTAGATTGAACTGCGTTGCTATTTGTAAAATATAGCTAGCCGTTTGATTTGCATTCAAATTGTTGTGATAGAAAATATCTTCGCCATCCATTAATCTTTCAGCCGTTGCTGCTTTATTTTTACTTGTTCCAATCAAAGCATTTTTTCGTCCACCAATACTTGCTTCTTGGCAAATGTTAATAAATTTTTCTTTATCCATACTGTAGCAATACAATAAAACTTGAATTATACAATCTCGCCAACTATCAACATAAAGGTCATCTTCGTTTTCAATAACAATTCGGCAAGGTTTAAACCCTTTATTATCCTTTTTGTCTAATTCTTCAAGAGTGAAAATATTATCAGGTTTAGCAATCTCTATTGATGTAATTGGCATAGGGAAACAATTAATTAAGCTTTCTATCATTATTTCGCGCCTATTTATTATTGCTTGCTCGTTCCAGTTTGTAACTTTTTTAATATAACTGTTTATATTCAAGTTTGACGAATTAAAACCATTATCACATTCTTTCTTAAACTTAAATGACTTATTGCTATACTTTGTATTGTATGCCGTAAGCGTCAGGTTTCCAATGTTGTTTAGGTATTCATTATGAACTCTTTGCCAGTCGTTGCCGAGTTCTTGCTGCCAATCATTTGTAATTGTTTGTGGCATGATGTGTTCAAGAGATAAACTATTTTTCTTTTCTGCAATTCCACGCAATAAATCTCCGACATCTTCCTGCATTTCTTCAATGCTTGTTAAAATGTAATAAACATATTTTAACGTGTATGTGCCAACAGGATTATTACTTAATGCTTTTTTTAACACTTCATTGTTTGTGATAATTACTCGACCACCAAGTGATAATAAAATGTTAGCGAATATATCATTCTCAGTTTTGGTTGAATTTTCTTTTTTTAATTGTTGTAGTTTTTTATACCATTTGCAAATTTCTTTATTTGTACCACCACCGAAAGAGCCAGACACAATTATTTTTCTTATGAAATAACACTCATACAATTTTGCAATTTTATAAACTTCTTCAAGTTCATTTTTATTCTGGAAAAAGTCAACAAGTAAATCCATAAAGAATGATAAATAAATTTCACTATCAAAATAAAGATACTTGAACATCAAATAGTTGAATTGCCTATAAAATTTGGTTTGTTGGTCAAGTTTTGTACCTTTGCTCTCAAGTCGTGTTAAGAAAACAAAAGCGTCTAAGTATAGCAAAGCTTCTTTATAAAAATCGTCCGCAGTATCAATAGAAACAACAGCATTGTAACGTTCCTTGAACTTTGAATAAATATCTGCTTCGGCAATAAATTCGCCTTCTTTACATTGTAAGAAGTAACGGAAAAATCTTGATATGTCGCTTATCTCAGTATTTTTCTCATAGTACAATAATTTCTTTTCAATAGTTGCCCAGTAAGTTTTATAGACATAATCTCTTAAATCATCTGTGTTTAACATAAGTGCGTAGTTCCGTATTTTATCACCACTTTCAAGTGGCTTGCCAGTTGTATTTATGCTTTCAAAAATTAATTGCGGATTGTCGTCATTGTTGTCAAGTACAACAGAAATTATTTCAAATTTATCAAGTGCATTAACCAAATTTTCTATGTCGTTACGATTACTTAAACACTCATCGTGAAAAAACTTATATGCTTTATACTGTTTATTTGCTTTTTGCTCTGGCGTTAAACTATTTGGATTATTCAAAATTGCAGAAAAAACATTATCGTCAGTTGTAACTGTTTTAAGCACAATGTTCCTATACTGGTGATCATAGCCATATTTGTCATAAAGATATAGGTCTTTAATCTGCTCCGCAGTAAGGCGTGCAGTATTGCCCGCTTTCTCTCTTGCTTTCAAGGTATGATAAATTGCACACAAGAACAAATAAGTAGTGGTCAGTCGTTGTTGACCGTCAATGATAGAATTAAATTTCTGCTCTCTTATATGAACAATACTTCCAAAAAAGTGAACTTTGTTACTTTTTGTAGCAGCATCAAGGTCAGAAAAAAACTGTCTTAAACTTTCACGTTCCCAAGTGTATGGACGTTGGAATTCTGGGATTTTGAAATAATCGCTTTGTTTTGTAATAAATGATTTTATACTTTGTTTGCCAATGTTCATTTTTAATTTCTCCTTTGTATCTTTCATACTATACCAGCAAGTTTTTAGTTTTGCAATTTATTAATAAAATAAATGAAAAACTCTTTAAAATTATCAAAAGAAATGATAAAATTACCAAAATGGGGCTTAAATCCGACACAAATTTTAATTATGATGTATTGGTAATCGGCGCGGGCCATGCGGGCTGTGAAGCCAGTCATGCTGCTGCGCGCCTTGGATGTAAAACGCTTCTAACCACGATTGATTTGAAATCAGTGGCGTACCTTGCGTGTAATCCTTCAATCGGCGGCGCAGGCAAAAGCCATCTCGTTTATGAAATAGACGCTTTGGGCGGCCTTATGGCGCAAATTGCGGACAAAACCGCAATTCAAATGCGTACCCTAAATCATGGCAATGGTCCAGCCGTCCAAGCACTGCGTGCCCAGGTCGACAAGCACGCCTACCATGCCACAATGCTGGAAACCCTACGCACCATTCCGAATCTCACAATAAGAGAGTGTGAAGTTGCGGGAATCTTAACAGGCGCCGCACCAAAGGCCGACAAAGACAATGCTCAGTTAGGCAGGCACATAACAGGTGTCACGCTTACCACCGGCGAAAAAATCACCGCACACACAGTCATTGTCGCCACCGGCGTATATCTCAACGGTCAAGTTCTTATCGGTCACACAAGCAAGCCAAGCGGTCCCCAAGGCTTTGCCCCGGCCACCTGTCTTACAAAGTCGCTTGTTGATTTAGGTGTTGAAATCCGCCGTTTTAAAACCGGAACACCGCCCCGTGTAACAGCTGCTTCAATAGATTATTCCGCATGTATTCCGCAGCCCGGCGACACAGATTCGCACTTCAGTTTCATGTCCACTACACCCATCCAAAATGCCGTGAAATGCCACCTTACTTATACCAACGAAAAGACACACCAGGTTATCAAAGATAACCTGCAACAATCCGCCATGTACAGCGGCCTCATCAAAGGCGTCGGCGCACGCTATTGCCCGTCAATAGAAGACAAAATTGTTCGCTTTGCACATGCAAACCGCCACCAAATATTTCTGGAACCTGAAAGCCTTTCCACTGATGAAGTTTACCTGCAAGGCATTTCCACAAGCCTGCCAGCCGATATCCAGGCAAAATTTGTTCACACCATCGCGGGTCTGGAAAATGCCAAAATAGTGCGCAATGCATATGCCATTGAATACGACTGTATCAACAGCCTTCAATTGCTGCCCACTTTGGAATATAAGGGTTGCCGAGGTCTGTATTTCGCAGGACAAGTCAACGGCACAAGCGGATACGAAGAGGCCGCAGCACAAGGACTTGTGGCTGGAATCAATGCAGCAAAAGCCGCGTCGCGCGTTTCGGCATCAGAGACATGTGAACGAAGCGAAGCGAGTGGCGGCTCTGATGCGAAATGCGCGACAGGCGGCGTAGTTTTCTCACGCACAAACAGTTACATCGGCGTTCTTATCGATGACCTTGTAACCCTTGGCACAAATGAGCCTTACCGCATGTTTACAAGCCGCGCCGAGCATCGCTTGTACTTGCGCCAGGATAATGCCGACCAACGCCTTACCCCGCTTGGACGTGAAATTGGTCTTGTTGATGATACACGCTGGAACATGTTCTGCGAAAAGATGCAATTAATCAAAGACGGCCACCAACTTGAAACTGTTATTAATGAAAAGAAATACGCAGGCTATCTTGCGCGCGAACAGGCAAAAATTGCGGAAGTACAGCGATGCGAACAAACATTGCTACCACAAAATTTTGATTACACACAAATAACTGCCCTGCGTAAAGAATCACAACTAAAACTTAATCAAATACAGCCGCAGAACATTGCGCAAGCCTCACGAATTTCGGGTGTTACCCCGGCCGACATTAATATATTGTTGATATGGCTAAGAAAGCATTTTACGCTTTCTGTTCCTCATATAAAACCAGCCAAAAATTGCTCCGCCTACAACCAGCACCACCCCGCCGACAATTAATCCAATCCACTTTGCATCAAGACCCCTATCGTGGTCGCCTCTACCACAGATTTTACAATTAGGTATGGTGCAATGCTCGGAACAATGCGCTCCACATTGGTGTGTCGGTGGGACACAAAGCTTACATTCACAGTCGGGATCATGAACAGACTTGCAAACCTCACACTCTCCGCATGGATCCGGATAGTCGCCAAGACGACTGTAGAGTTCAAGTCCACAAAGTATACAGTCTTGATACTCAACCACCCGTTCTGCGCATGACAATTTTACCACTCTCCAAATAGGATTAGGAATGTGCTCCAGCTTTTGAATAGTAACAGTTTCGACATAATCACAGTATTTGCACTTCCGCGTCTTCTCGCCGAACTGCGCACAAGTCGGTTCGTGTAGGACATTCCATACCCATTCAAAAACCAGTCCCGTTTCCGGTATTCTTGGGAACTCGTGTCCATACGGATCTGAACTTATAGATATTGAATAATGGCCACACCTCCCGCAGTTTATAATCTTGTATCCGGGGGTGAGACATGTTGGCGAAGCCCGGTTTGAGTTGTTAAAATTGTTATGGCCGATTGCCGAGATAACTTTACTTGTGTCTTTTGCCTCGCAAACCATACATCTAACTTCAAGCATACCGGGACTCGTGCATGTTGGAAGAGTTCGGATTCTGTCAAATCCCCAATCTTTCCATTCCTCAAAATTTTTCAAATTTTTCAAATCATACCAACCTTCCCAACCTGCTAAATTTTTCAAAATTTCCCAATCTTCAGAGTTCTTCAAATCTTTCCATTCTTCTACACTTTTCAAATCTTTCAATCCTTTCATTCTTTCTGCTAGGTCTTTTAAATCCAAACTCTCCCAAACATGTAGTTTGGGATCAGGGGGTATATAACTTGTCTGGGAATATCCGCAACCGACACGCCTGCAAGTAGTTATCGTATATCCACTGCTTGAACAGGTGGATGCGGTAGTGTTTGTGACAATATCATGACTACCCGGTGCCAAAATGAGTACATATGTCGGAAATAAGCATTTAGTGCATATGTTGGTTTTGGCGCCGTTTAAGATACAAGTCGGTTCAGAGTCTATTTCCCAAGTGTTGATGGGGAAATTATGCACGCAGATTGACTGGCAATAATCGCATGTCCCGCATTTAATTGGGTAACGGGGGCCATTATCTCCTGGATAGCCACAATCCTTGCACACGAAATCCCACGAACCCGGTGTATAACAATTTGGTGGCTCATCTCCTTGGTCAATCATATCATGTGGGAGCAGATCAAAATAGGTTTGCCTTTCCGGCTCTTCACAGTTTTCATTTTTACATATCTCAATGGTATAACCTTGAACAGTACATGTAGAGGACGTTTCAACCGGGTCACCGTAATCGTGCCCTGTTGCGTCGATTATTACACCATCACCCTCTTCTCCGCAGTTCTTACAAACCTTACTTTGCCAACCGGGGTTCAAACATGTCGCAGGCTCAAAGTCGTTGCCGTCAATCCAAACGTGCTCCAGTCCCGAGTCTCTATCCTCGCCGCGCACTCCACAATTTTTACATATTCTTTTTTGCGCTGGGTTTGCACATGTAGCAAGGTTTTCGGGATCATCAATATAATCGTGCCCTAGTGCGTCTGTAATCCTTATTTCATTCTCATCTCCGCAATCTCTGCAAACTTCCTGTTCGGTGCCCTGGGCAGTGCATGTGGCCGGGATTTTAGTTTTCCATTCGTAATCATGAGGACAAGCCAAATCGGCTATTGAAAGATGTATTGCGGGAAGGACAGTATATCCCAAATTTACTTGGTTGCTTCCGATGACACCCGCATTCAAAGTCCTCGCAGATGAAGTACTTTGGCCTGTGCGAAGCCATGCGGCCGCATCAAAAACACTGTTTATTTGGTGATTGCGCTCGTCTTTGGTTAATTTCCAAAGGTCAGCACTATCGCTAACCTCTCTTACTGAGGGTATCCACATTCGGTCGTTAAGACTGCTGCCGGTAAAGTTCACTAATTCCTGGTTCGATTGCCATAAACCGGGAAGTTCTCCCGGAGTTTTAATGTAAGACAAGATATCTGCTGTGCCTGTAAAATTATTTGTCAAAACCGCATTAAAGTCGCTGGTAACAGTGTTGCGAAGTTCCGATGAATTATAATTATTTCCGCTTGAAGTCTGACTATTAAAACTTTTAAAACGATATGCGCCGGCGGCCATAAATGTAAAAACCGGTTCCTTTGATGTGGCTGTTTCATAGGAAACATAAACCAACTGCCATGGAAGATGAGTAATATTCTGGGACTTGTTAGCTGTACCTGCATCAGTATTCCACAAGCCAACCGATTGAAATAAATTAATCACGGGAAGCTTTCCGCCGTTCGCTAAACTGATATCATTCGCATTAGATGCCCAGTATGACTGACCGCTGGGACTGCCGGCTGTTGATTGGATTTTGACCGCATTTTTTGCTAATTTCATTAATTGCGTGGCAAGAGTACCATTGTGATCGCCATCCGTCTTAAAAAGTGTCTGACCGTCAATCACAATAGCCGCGTTAAGATTATCCTGCCCCCGCAAAGCGGACACGGTAAAGCCTATCGCCACTGCCCCAATCGCTATCGCAACAGTGGCAAAGGCAACCGCTATTTTCCCAAGCATTTTGTTTGATATCATACCATATATTGTGCAATTTTTGACAAAACAAGTCAACTGAATTGAGCTACAAAATCTGCACCGCCAACCATTCGCGTTAGTTCTTTCTTCGACTGTTCCTCGTCAAGTTTAATTACATTTGTAATGGTTTTCCCGTTTGCTTCTTCCTTTTTGATAAGAACATGCTGTTGTGCTCGCGCCGCAATTTGTGCAAGATGCGTTACTGCAATTACTTGATGGAATTTACAAATAGCCGCCATCTTTTCTGCAATTTTATGCCCCATAGTGCCTGAAATACCTGTATCGATTTCGTCAAACACAAGCGTACCCACCCCTTCCAGATTTGCGGTTACCGCTTTCAGGGCAAGCATGAAACGGCTCATTTCGCCACCACTGATAATATGAACAAGGGGACGCAGATTTTCACCCACGTTTGCGCTGAACAGAAATTCTACGCTGTCCACGGTTATGTCAGTACATTGGAACTGTGCTGACGGCATGCCTAAATCTTTTAACTGCTCGACTAATCGCTTCTCTAAATCTTCTGCCGTCTGCCGTCTGATTTCTATTAACCGCCCTGCTTTATCATCGACAACTTTTTCTTGCTCTTTGATTTCACGATTTATCTTTTCCATGTCTTCTTCGCCGCGGGTCAGAAAATCAAGGTTTCTTTGCGCCTCATTTAGAAAAGAAAATATATTCGCAATAGAGCCGCCGTATTTTCGTTTCAGAATCTTTATTTCATCCAAGCGGGCATCCACGCGCTTGAATTCGTCTTCATCGAATTCCATACTGTCCAAATAACTTTGCAAGTCCCCACCCAAATCGTCAAGATCAATTTTGATGGATTTGGCATGTTCTAAAAATTTTTCGATGCGGCTGTCAATATGACTGATTCCACTAAGCGCACCCACCACACCGCCTATAAGACTCTCAATCCCGTTATCTCCGTCAAAAGTACCAACTGCCTGACCAAGACCAATCGTAATTCTTTCAAAGTTTTGCATACGTGATTTTTTCTCGGCTAAATCGACGTCCTCGTTATCGTTCAAGTTGGCGCTTTCGATTTCTTTTATTTGATATTGGTACATATCTATAAGCCGCTTGCGCTCGGCATCATCCCCGCCGAAAGTTTTTAATTGCTTTTTCAGGCTTTGCAGTTGCTGATATTCGTCAAGGTACTCACGTTTGGTTGAGTGAACCTTTTGCCCACCGAAACTGTCCAAAATATTCACATGGTTTTTGGGTTTTAACAAAACTTCGGTTTCATGTTGACCGTGAATATTTATAAGAACCGCAGCGCTGAGGCGCAAAACATCAGTTGTTACAGCCACACCGTTAATGCGGCAATCGCTTTTGCTATCCGCTTTTAAAGTGCGCGATAAAATTACTGTGCCGTCATTGAAATCCACACCACTGATGTCGGTTATTTTGGCACGTTCCGCTCCCGGTGCACTGAAAACCGCATCAACACGAGCGAATGATGCGCCCTGACGGATTACGTTTTTGTTTAGCCGCTCGCCAAGCACAAAGTTGAAACTTCCTATTATGATACTCTTACCCGCACCCGTTTCACCCGTGAGAACGTTGAGGCCTTCCCCGAATTCAATTTCTACTTCGGGAATCAAAGCAATATTTTGTATACGCAGACTTTGGAGCATTAACATTCCACCTTAATTACTTTTTCAATATACTCGTCTAGTTCGCGCACGATTTCCAAAACACGTCCATGTTTTTCTTCCCCTTCGGCAAGAAGTTCTTTGATAACCGGTACTATCTCAACAAATAAATCAGCGACTTTTAAAAAGTCTTTTTCCGCTTCGATTTGCTTCAAGGTTTTTTCGACATGTTCAATTCTTTTATCCATTTTACCTCCGCACCTATTACTCCCTCAGGATACATCATTTGCACTTCCTCGCCAACCCTTAATTCATTAAATTGTTTATTAATCTTTGTAGTAAGACTTATGGACAACCGATTTTCAAATTCCGGATACCTTGCAAGTACCACACTTCTAAGTCTTGAATAGACCGAAACAAGACTATTTTTATGTGCACTGATTTTTGACTTCATGATATAACTAAGTTGACGCCATAAACGCAAACACCGTTCACGCTGCGTCTTAAACTCAGGTACGCAAAGTTCCGCCGCCGCGCTCGGAGTCGGAGCACGCAGATCGGCAACGAAATCAATAAGCGTCCAATCGTTTTCGTGACCCACCGCAGACACCACGGGAATTTTAGATGCAAACACCGCTCGTGCAACATGTTCACTGTTAAAAGCGTTCAAATCCTCTTTACTGCCGCCGCCTCTTGCAACAATGATTACGTCAACACATGTTTTGTTTAATATTTCTATCGCCCGTGTTATCTCATTTTCTGCGCCGTCGCCCTGTACTGCGCAGGGGTATAGCACTATGTCCACCTGTGGATTGCGCCTGTGCGCCACGCAAGTAATATCATGAATTACTGCGCCCGTTTTGCTTGTGACAACACCAACACGCCGAACTACCGCGGGTAATGCTTTTTTGACACCTGCGTCAAACAACCCTTCGGCTTTTAGCTTTTCTTGTAATTGTTGAAACTTTAAAAATAATTGCCCGAACCCAAAGGCTTCACAACTATGCACCACAAAGGAAATCTTGCCCGCTTTGTGCCAATAACTTACCGTACCGCGCACAACAACTTGTTTGCCGTTTTCCGCGCATTTCATTTTATCTGGATAAAAGCAAACACAATTAATACATGAATCATCGTCCTTTAACGTAAAATAAACCTGATTGCCCGCACGCTTCAAACCGTCAACATCGCCGACAACTTCGATATTGTGAAGCATCTCCTCCGCCTCGAAAACCTGCTTAATATAATTATTTAGTTGAGATACTGTAACCGCTTTCACAAGATTACTTTAACATGTCATCTGTCATTTGTCATCTGTCATTTGCGCTAATACCGCCGCCAAAATTCCGTTTACAAACCCGCCGCTTTTTTCGGTGCCATATTTTTTTGCGATTTCCACTGCTTCATTTACTGCGACAACCGCCGGTGTTCGTTTGCCAAAAAACTTTAATTCCGCAATGCCCATGCGCAGTGCCGTCAAGTCCGTTTTAAAAATACGGTCAAACGCAAAACCTTTGCTGTGAGATTTAATTATTTCGTCAATTTTTTCAAGATTATCTATGGCAGCCGCACAAAGTTCCTTTATATATGCTAACTCCGGTCCTGTTGGCTGTTCGCTAGCACATACAAGGGCAAGGCTGTCACCGTCGGGCTGCGAAAGAGAAAACAAAAGCCTATAGGTAATTTCACGCGATTGCTTTCGACTCAACGCCATTTATCCTCACGTTTACATTTTTAATCTTGTCTTCAATAAGACCTGATACAACATTGATTACGTTTTCCTGCACACGATAACTCACGTCAGCTGCGGAATATCCAAACTCGGTCCAAATCCATACATCAATAACAACACCGTCAAAGCCAAAATTAACACTCACGCCGTGACGCAAGGTTTTGTTAAAAATCCTTCGGAACCTGAAACTCTCACTGCACATGCGTGACACACCTACGACGTCTTTGACGCCAAGCACAACCAAACTGTTAAGCAATCCGCTATGGAAATTGGTGCGCCCGATAACGCGTTCATTCTCGATATGTACAATGCTATCCATGTTCTATAAGAACCCTCCTCGCTATGCTCGTCAGAACCTTGCTCCGCTACGCTACGTAGTATATCAATATTCTTCTTTTTTTACAAGTATTTCCTTACTGTTTCTTCCGCGGTTTTGCGCAAGAAAAATCACAAAAGGAATGCCAATCAACAATGCCGTCACGGCACCAATGATACCGATTATTTCAGGTCTGAGTTTGTTATTATTTCCCTTTGACGGATTACAAATTTCACAGTCCGGATAATCATTGGGGTTGATTAGCAGGCATTCTTCACAGTCCATCGCTTGGCAGTGGTGATGTTCTATACTGCCGGTATCGGCAAATGTTGTTATTGTAAATCCAAGCGCAAGCGAAGTCCCGGCGACAGCCAAAGTAATAAATGTTGCAACAACCATGGCACCGAACCTGCCAATAATTGAAAGTGTCTCTTTTTGTGAATCTTTTAATTTTAACACGTATTTATTTTATCACAATCTTTTACGGAACACAAGGTTCTCGCGAAGCGAGGTTCTTTACAACAACCACGTCAATTACATATCTCTGTTATAGGGGTCATATCCTATGTCATGTTGCCCCACCTCTTCTTGAAGTTGTTCACGTTTTGCACGCTCTTCTTGTATATCCATTTCGCTAGGCATATGTTTTTCGAACAAACCTGTTTCATCGTTGTATTTATAACCACCATACCAAAATTTATCTCCGTTAAAATTTCCGACAAAATAGCCTCTTCTGACATATTCCTGAAACCGCTTAAAAGGCATATTGTCGGCATGGTCAATCCCGCGCCATTCGTCCCGCACATTGCTGCCGATTTTTGCCGCGTTCAGATATTGAATTAAAAAACTCTCGGGACCATTAAAAAAGCCTTTTTCATCTATCCATTTGTCGAACGCTTTAAGGTCGATGTCAGTTACATTCAACTTGCTTAATTTTTTGTGATTTCGCTCATCAAACATATCATAGACTTCGCGAACATAATCACTGTGCAAATCGGCTCCGGTATTCCTTATTAACTCGCCACCGCGATTTTTGGGCAAATCCCAACCACACTTAATCCAACTGACTCCTTCTGTTATCATGGCTTCTTTCAACATTTCTTTATCGTCAAACAATATGGCGTGTTCAGCCAAACCTTTCAAGCCCGTCAATTTTCCCCATTCTCTAATTTCTTTGTCCGTCATATCCTGCACATTCATTTTATGCTCCTGTTTAACCCCAATTATTTAATTGTACACTAAAAAGATGTAAAAATCAATATTAAACTTAAAAAGTGCGGCTTAAGAGAATCGGGTTGGGTGGTTTTTCACATCACCTTGCAAATCAACGCCGCAAAAACTGCCACCAGCAGCGTACAAAACAATGCCACCGGTATCGCATAACCAAGCTTCTTTATATTGGTTTTGGAAAAGTAAAC
>Ga0123353_10012756_pt1 | contig 11981 bp, 7 predicted proteins | sample TergutLab28metaG_3_FD_92763 | JGI IMG/M metagenome (GOLD analysis project Ga0123353, IMG submission 92763) | Labiotermes labralis P3 segment gut microbial communities from Petit-Saut dam, French Guiana - Lab288 P3 | ecosystem: Host-associated > Arthropoda: Insects > Digestive system > Gut ... | reverse complement strand
GTTACGGTTGCTCCTGTGACGATTTTCTCGTCCTCTGCTTTCATTTCGTCCTCAGTCGTTTCACGCAGTAATGCCGATATGTTGCCGTGATGTACCCTGTAGACATCCGGAGATTTGTTTTTTATAGCGATTTCACGAAGGTTAGCAAGAACATATTCTGTTTCCTCGCGGCTGTTTGTGAAGATGATGGTTTTCTTGTCCAGTGTTGCTTTGAACAAATATTCATAATGCTCTCTGTTGCCGATGTCTCCGCCTTCGCTGACGCTGACTATATTACCGCTGCCGTCCCGCTCTTCAAAATCACGTTTATCGGCATAGTTGACGAAGCGCTCGACGTGCAGACGGACACGCTTTTTTCCTTCGTCTGTGACAGGTGTTGCGCAATTACGTCCTGTTCCTGTATTCAGCCATGCTGCTGCCAGCCCAAGATCACCCATCGTAGCGGACAACCCGATGCGCCTCGGAATTACTCCGGTCAGGTTTTGTAAGCGTTCCAACACACAAAGCAGTTGAATGCCTCTTGCATCACGCATAAAGTGGTGTACTTCATCTATTATGACAAAACGTAAGTCGGAGAATAGCTGTAAACAGGCTCCGCGTTTGTTTGAAATCAAGCTCTCAAGCGACTCCGGTGTGATTTGCAATAACCCCTCGGGATTCTTGACCAGTTCATCTTTTTTAGTTTGCGACGCATCCCCATGCCACTTAACGACCGGTATATGAGAATCGATGAGCAGTTGTTCAAGCCGCTTGAACTGGTCGTTTATGAGCGCTTTAAGCGGTGAGATGTATAAAACTCCGACAGACTTGGAGGGATTGTTGTAAAGCTCGGTGAGAACAGGCAAAAATGCTGCTTCTGTTTTGCCCGAAGCGGTGCCGGATGAGAGTAATAAATTGTCATCACTATCAAAGATGGCTTCGCATGCAACAACTTGAATACCGCGAAGCTCATCCCATTTTTCCTGGTATATATAGTCTTGTATGAACGGTGCTAACCGGTTGAATGCGTCCATATTGTTAGTTTTGTACCTTTCTATTGAACCTCGCTATAGCTTTATAAAATCAATCGAATGTGGATGATAAAAACGGAATTGTTATTATTGGATTTGCTTCTTTATCCAGCCATGAAAAGCTGTTTACGCTTTGAACCGAATAAAGCCCAAGGATCTCGTGATATGTGAGTATGCCGCGACCTTGAATTATTGTGTTTCCTTTTATGTCAACGAGCCTGTACGTGTCCGGATTGTATTCCTGTTCGTCTGTATACCACGATGTTCTGTTGCCGACTATAAAAGCAATTGTTGTGCCGCCATGAGTGACCGGTGTTATTAACGTGTCCGTCTCCGGCGTGACGATAACTTTGCCGTCCAGTGTCATTACTCCGTCTTCAAACATATGACTATCTTGATTTACAGCTCCATATATAAGAAGCTCTCCATCAAAGTAATTAATAAAATCAAACTCGGGAAAAGTATATGTTTCATTTCCTTTAATCAGATATGATCTGCCTTCATAGCTTGTGGTGAACCATCCATTGTTTAAATACCGCAGATAGAAGAACTCCTCCGCCACCCCTTCCGGCGGGATGATTTTTTCAAATCCGCTTGTTAAGTACGTCCTTCTGGGGTCTGCATCAAACTCACTGTACAAGATGAAAATCGGTCCGTCATAGCTATGGTCAAGCCGATAGCCCTCGGGGACATTATACAGAACGTCTCCCCTTGTGTTGATAACAAACTGTGAGTTGTCACGGTGCTGGACAATTGCTCTCCCATGCACAAAAAATGGCATACTATAATATCTTGGAGATACAACAGTTTGAAACTCGGTGTTTATCAACCCCCATAAAACAAAATATGTGTTGGCAATTCCAATGCCTGCCGGTGCAAAGCCCTCGATAAACTGACCGACCTCTATAAATCTGGTAGAGCGTAAATTACCGGTCAACAGATCTATGAATGCGAACGAGTTACTTCTTATACGTATATATGCATATCTGTCAGAAATAATTTGCATATAAATGCCTGACCATGTGTCGGCTGCTGCATCGTTTGCCCACCTGAAATCGAGCATATTGTACAGGTGATTTCCATTGTAATCTATGACATCGATATCGAGTGTCGAATCATCACGGTATAATAAAATCACTTCTTTGGTATACATAATGTTCATATAGTCAAATGGCGTTACCCAACTTCCATCTAGTGCGCAGGCTGCCATTTTTCTGATATAGTAATAACCCCAGATCGTTTCGGTACCCATCACATTTATTGAAAGGTTATATGCCGGTAGAACATCATGTTCTTCTCCTATATACCAGCTATGTATAAATTTGGCTCTCTCAATATCATCATATATCAAATCTGTGACTACAATGCCATCAATTGTAACTAATCCGAATTTTGAAGCATTTATGCTTCCATTTTCCATCACAGCCGCACTCGAATATGGTAATAGCATACCGTAGTCATTTGATGGAACGAGTTCCGGCATAGCCCCTTCATGCAGGCGGGTGTGCAGCGGGTACTGCGGCACTGAAGGTGTAAAAATATCAAAGTTTGTCTGCACATCCAACATCATTTCGGGCGGAGGCGGTGGCAGCGGTGATTGTTCAGGCGGCGGTAGAAATGTCGGTATCTCATCTTTTTTACATGCAGAAATTAAAAGCACCAGTATCAGTGCTGAAATTATAAGGAATATATGGATAAGATTTTTCTTGTTTACATGGTTTTTCATTAATTTATACCTTTTATATAATTTATCTTAACGAAACATAGCCTTCGAGGTTGACTAATTTTTGCCCGTCGTTTGATTGGAGCCAGTCCCACATTATTCTTGCCGGGCTTCTTTCCGGTTCGTTTGCATCGATTACAGCATAATACGGATTGATAAACGGATATTCGCCGTTTCTTATTGATCCTGCGCTTGGTGTCACATCATTCACAGCAATGATTTTTAAGCCATCCGCCATACCCATATCCTCTGCGAAAAAGAATACCGTATAACCTATTGCGCTCGATGATCCGTCAAAGCCCATCATTGCAGTTATCATTTCACCCATTCCGAATGCAGTCGTAAAGCTTTGTGTTGGGGCTTCCGTCATATCAAGCCCTGCCATTACAAGCTTCTCCATCAAAACTTGGGAGCCGGCTTCGGCATTGCGTTGGAATGGAACGATTTCAATGTCATTGCCTCCGACTTCGCTCCAGTTTGTTATCCTGCCGGTGTAAATTCCTTGTATTTGCTCATGCGTGAGATTGTCGACCGGATTGCCGGCATTGACTACAAAAACGAGTGCGTCAAGTGCTATCGGTGCCATTTCTATTTTAAAACCCATCACCCGAAGCTCGTCAAAAACTTCAGGCGCGGGTTCGCTAACTATAAGGATATCACATAATCCATTTGCGAGATTGCGGAACGATTGCGTCGTTCTGCTGAAATCAGATGCAAGCTCCGCAACAGCTTCGCGCGGCTCGCCAAGCAGGACCATAGCTGCTGCCTGTGCAAGAGGCGCTGTCGAAGTGGAGCCGTCCATGCGTGGGAAGATATCGCGAGTAAAGATAAACTCCTCTCGAATAATTTCGGGCGGCTGCGGTTCCGGTGTTTGCTGCACCGTCGGTGTGGGGTCAGGCTGCGGTTCGTTTTTATCACCGCATGCTGTTAACAGAAATGTTGCTGTAATTATAATAATTAAGATAGTTTTTTTCATGTTTTTCCTTATATCTCAAACTCGACAAAGTCGGCATGGATGTCTTCATCGGTTATGCCGCCTTTTGCCATTTCGAAGCTGTTGCTTCCTAATATCGCTTCTACGTTTTTGTGCGGGTTTTGGTGGATTATACCTGTGAGTTCGATGAAGTCGCGAATAATCTCGCGCGGTGTTATATGTGTTTCTGCACCTACTCTGTTGTATTCAACTGTAAGGAAATACAATAAATCCTCATGCTTTAGTGTGGGCGCATAGTTGTAAAGCCCTGCATGGATATCCCGGAGCTTTTCCACAAGCACGTACATTTCCTCTTGTGTCAGCATCTGCAGTTTTATAATCGGTGCAGATAAGTCTTTGAGGTCGTCTGTTGCAAAGTGCCCCTCTGCCAACCTTGACCGTAACGCTTCATAACTGAAAACGCCTTTGTATCTGTCTTCAATACACTGCGGTGTAGCACCCATCAGAAAGCCGATGTGCTTTGCTTTGCCTTGCAATACGTCGTTATAGAGCGTGAGTATTTTTTCGTAGTTGTTTGCTCTTGTTATTGAGTTTGGTATCTTGAAGATGTTAACGAGTTCGTCAATCAGCACAAGCAGACCCTTATATCCTGCGCTTACTAAAAAAACTGCCATTATTTTCAAAAAGTCATACCAATTATCGTCAGTAACGATGAAGTTAATGCCAAGATCAGCTTTTGCATCCCTGCGTGTGACATACTCTCCGCGAAACCATCTGAGCACGTTGCTTTTCATTGCGGAATCATCCAGTTTGTACGCCTGCCAGTAGGTGGCTATAGCTTTTGCAAACTCAAAGCCGTTGACCATCCCTTCAAGAGATGATGCGGCCGCATAGATTTGCTTTTCAACCTGGCTGTCGAACTCTTCTCCTTTAAGGTTCGTTTCAGTCTTGACGCTCGCTTGTATACCGGATATCCATTTTTCCAAAATGAGCGGGAGCGCTCCGCCGTCAGGTTTTGATTTTGTGGAGAGGTTTTGCAGCAGTTCTTTATAAGTGGCAAGACCTTGCCCTTTTGTGCCTGCAAACCTTCGTTCCGGAGAAAGATCGGCATCAACGACAGCGAAACCTTTGGCTGTTGCATAATTGCGGATCGTTTGCAAAAGGAAGCTCTTGCCGCTGCCGTATTTACCAACAATAAAGCGGAACGACGCTCCACCGTCAGCTACCATATCAATATCATGCAAAATCGCCGCAATCTCTTGCGCACGCCCTACAGTAATATACTCCAAACCTACCCTAGGCACAACTCCACCCTTTAAAGCGTTGATAAGTATACTTGCTATCCGCGGCGGGACTCTGTTGGTCATGAAATCATTAACTCCTTGTGGGTTGTGGTTATAACTGTTGTATTATATCAAAAAATTTTCAACGTTACAATGTCGGAATTTTCTATTTGACAATACTCCACAGATATAGTATTGATACTTATTGGGAGCGATTATGTTATACGTTAATGCGTAAAGAATTGGGGTTGATGCGATGATTCAGGTTTTTAAGGAGTCCATAAAAAGGTATAACATAAAATACGCACGTTTCGCCGTGGTATACGTCTTATTGGCAACCATAGCTGCTGTCAGTGGTGTTATATCCATACAGGCGACAGGCAATATGACACAGGCGGCAGAGCTTGGGGTCACCGGGGATATGATAACATTTCTGATTGTCCTGGCGATTGCCGGTCTCGTGCAGACCGTGATGGGTGGTATTTCAGCGCTGATGGAAAAGCGTCTTTACGGGCGGGCAATACATAAAATCCGGTTGTACTTCGCAGAGAGATTACTGCGAATGCCGTATAAAATCTTTGCAAGCAAAAACAGCGGTGAAGGCGCGTCTTTGTTCACTATCGATGTGCCGCAGGCTGCGTCATTCCTCACATTGCAGATGCTGTCGCAGGTAGCGCAGATTACTGCGCTGATAGTCGCGGTCGTGTATATGCTGTTCATAAACTGGTGGCTTACTCTTGCGTATCTGGCTCTCTTCCCTGTGCTTGCGTTATTACAAGCAAAAATAGCCGAACCAATCGGACTAAAACGCGAAGAAGTATCAAAGCGCCGCGCTGAGTACAACGCCGTTGTATCCGACGCCCTCCAGAACCCGTTGACCGTCCTCGCTTACGGGCTTGAGGGCTCTGTGGAAAAACGGTATCGCAACAGCTACGCGAAATTTTATAAGGCTGCTTACAGCTCCGCAAAAACCACGGCAGGTCTTGCGCTTGTCGGTATCTTCGCAGCATTCCTTCCGACATTCGCGCTCTTTTTCATAGCCTGCGCAGTGGTAATAAATGAAGGGATGACAATTGCAGAGTTTATTGCGCTTTCAATCATCGCCGGGCCTGTTGTAAACTGGCTCACAATGCTCTCACAGGAGCTTGCACGGCTGCAGACAGCCAAAGCATCGGTTAAGCGAGTTAACGACTTTTTACCCGTGACAGAAGATGAAACAGGCAGCGGGGTGACAGTAGAGCCAAGTCAGGATTATGCGATTAGTTTTGAGAATGTTTTCTTCGGTTACAGCGACGATGCCGCCGTACTTGAAAATTTAAGTTTCTCAGTTGAGAAGGGCTGCATCACAGCCATTGCCGGTCCAAGCGGATGCGGTAAAAGCACTGCGTTAAAGTTGATGCTGGAGCTGTACTCTCCCGATGACGGAAGAATCACCCTTTTCTCAGATAGTTTGACATATGTCCCCCAGGATTGCTATCTGCTGCCTGTTTCGATCAGCGAGAATATTTTATGCGGGTCGTCAATGGATACAGAAAGGTTAAACAATGCCTGTGAAAATGCCGGCATTCTCAGTTTCATCCAAAGCCTGCCTGATGGATTTGATACGGTGCTGACCGAGTCGGCAGCCAATGTTTCCGGCGGGCAAAAGCAGCGCATAGCCATGGCAAGGGCGTTCTACCGCGACACCGACATCCTGCTGCTCGATGAGGCGACCAGTGCTTTGGATCCCGTAACCGAACAGGCTATTTTAGAATCGTTCAAGAGTTATATAAAAAATAACGGGAAAACTGCAGTTGTTGTTGCTCACCGACAAGCCGTCCTTGATCTGTCGGATAGGATAATAACCCTCGGGAACGAGGTGGCGGTATGATTAAAAAAAAGCCTGTAAAAACATTGCGTATTTTTATGTTTATATACTATTTCGCCCGCCCTTACTTTTTGCCGCTTATCGTTGGCACCGTATTGTACTGTTCGCAAACAGTTATGTTCCCATTAATGAACTCCGTGCTATTGGGCGGGGTGACGAATTCTATGGTGAGCGGGGAGTACGGTACATTGATGACTGCTGCCTTGCAGGTACTGGGGATGACGATCCTTGCAATGCTAATGGCATTTTTCGGTGTTTTGCTGTATGTGAGCTCTACCGAAAAATCTTTGCTCAGACTACAGACCAAAATGCTGCGGTCGTTCATGAGCAGCGGAGCGGAGGACCATACCCACTCGGGAGAACGGCTTTCAATGCTGAACACTGATGTCAATACTGCTCAGGGGTTGTTTTCCGATGCGCTGGCGGGTTTATTATTCAGTCTGCTTCCAATGCTGATCCTGTCGAGCGCCATTTTCGCTATAGACTGGCGAGTTGGAGTACTTACTATTTTCTTAGGGCTCTTTGCAACAGCCGGACAAGTTATATTTGCAAAACCAATAGCGAAGATAGCCGGTAAAAGATTGGAAGTAACTGCCGAAGCGGTCAAGACTATAGGTGACATTTTCTCGGGCGGCATCATAGCGCGGGTATTCCGTTTGCAGGAACATATACTGAAAATTTTCGGGAGCGACAATGACAAGCTGCGTCGTTTGGTGTTTAGTGAATCTAAGATAGACGGGGCGCGCAAGCTTGTCTCGGGACTTTCCGACGTGTTGACGACAGGAGGCGTTTTCGTCGTCGGCAGCATACTGATCTCACAAGGCGAGCTGACGCTGACCACACTGATGGCATTAGTGCCACTATGTTTGTCGGTCGCTCAAGCTATTGCGGGGTTCGGTGCAGCATGGGCCGGCATGCAAGCTCCGTTTGAAGCCGGCCGGAGGATTTATACGTTGCTGGACGGCGATAACCGGCTTGACCCTTTACCCGAAAAGCAAGTATCCAATCTTGTTGATATACAAAAAGGCTGCCCGGTCGAGGTGAAGAGCCTGACATTCACCTACAAGGGAGCAGAAAAATCAACACTTTCTGATGTGAGTTTATACGTCGGGGAGAGACAGTTAGCAGCTTTTGTCGGTGAATCGGGCTGCGGGAAATCAACACTGTTGAAAGTAATCGCCGGATTGTACATAAGCTCCGGTGCACAGGTATCAGTTGGGGGCATCCCATTATCGTACGATAATATGAAAGAGTGGCGATCTTATTTTTCTTATGTAGATCAAAATTGTACACTGTTCAACTTGACCATTGCAGAAAATATTGGCTTGGGCAAAGAAGGCTGTTCTTTTGACGAAGTTAAAGGTGCCGCTATTGAAGCCGATGCCGACGGGTTTATCAACTCCCTGCCGCAAGGGTACGATACGCCGGTTGGTGAGGTTGGAGGTTTATTGTCGGGTGGGCAGAAGCAACGTATTGCCATAGCAAGGGCTTTAATCCGCCGGTCGCCTGTGCTTGTTTTTGATGAGGCTACCAGCGCATTGGATGCCGAGAGTGAAAGGGAGGTAGTTGAAACAATCAACCATCTCCGTAAAAATCATACTATACTCTTAATTACGCATAACGTTTCCGCCATTCAGCCTGACATCACTTTCCGTATTAAAGATGGCCGCGTCAGTGCAATATGAGCATTTTCAACAGTGCTTTAAAACGTATATTTTCGGTGCGGATGACTGTTCTCTGGATATCCTCTAAATCACACCAAAGTGCTCAAGCAGTATTTTACCGCCAAGCAGTGTAAGAATAATACCGCCTAAGATTTGTGCTTGTGTTTTAAATTTTGTACCAAATATATTCCCTATTTTTACGCCAATCATTGATATCAGCAGTGTAGTGATGCCTATAAGCGAAACAGCGGGGGCTATTCTTACTTCAATAAATGCAAACGATACGCCGACCGCCAGGGCATCTATGCTTGTTGCTACAGCTAGTGGCAGCATTTTTGCAAGCTTTAATGAATGCTCTTTTTCCGGACAGTTTTCTTTTTTGAAGCTCTCAATTATCATTTTTATGCCAAGAAAGCATAGAAGACCGAACGCTATCCAACTGCCATAAGCGATGACTCTTGTCGCAAACAGAGTTGCCGCAAAGTAACCGATCAATGGCATCCCCGCTTGAAAAATGCCAAAATAGAGCCCGACCGTCAGGGCTTTTTTTATTGTGATTTTTGGTATTGTAAGACCAATGCAAATCCCTACTGCAAAAGTGTCCATTGCCAGTCCGACAGATAGCAAGAATAACTCAATGATGCTCAATATTTACTCTCCACACGCTTATGTCTGTGCTCATTGTGTTCTGCTCCGCTTTCATTGTGTTCTCTTTATTATTATTATATCACAGAAACACGATTGATATTGGGCTTAAAACAAGAATGTAATAAAAATAGTTGATTAAAAGAAGGCAGAGAAAAATTCCTCAGTCTTTTTTGCTTTTTGATCAGAAATATTACAATGATTTTACAGTATTATGCTTCCAGACTTTACATTTGACAGCCATACTGACTTGTGTAAAAAAAATAAATCTACAAGGAGAATTACTATGAATACCCTAAGAATCAGCAAGAAGCTCACAGCACTCTTTCTCGCATTGGTTTTTGCATCAGTCATAATTGCAACACCTGCATTTGCGACTGGATTGGACTTTGATGGTCAGGCGATAAGAAAAACCTACATTGAATACGGCTATGAAATCACAAACCCTTATGCAAATGTTGACTGGGAAACGTTCAGTCAATATAAAACAAATCTACACGCTCACTCAACCGCTAGCGACGGGGATCACACATTAGCGGCTATGATCGAGGCTTATTATGTAAACGGCTATGACATTCTCGGAATGGCTGATCATGGTACAAGAAGTCTCCCTTGGAATCAGCGCCCGACACATAACGGCGGACTGCTTGACGGCTTAGCCGGAGGGAGAAACACCACTGTTCTCACAACGGCACGATACAACGAAATATTGACCGGTACAGATCGCAACGACAGAGGCATGACACAGGTTCTTGACGCAAACGAGCAAAACCCGGCCAACAACCATGTATTGTCCTACTATTCCTCTTTCAACACTAGCTTGACAGCCGGCACACTTGAAACACCTATACGCGAGGTCAATAACCGTGGCGGTGTTACCGTAGTCGCGCATCCCGGAAGGTATACTAACGGAAACAATACTCCGGCGCAAGTAATTAACTATGTCAATATGTTTATGAGATACTCGACTTGTCTTGGCTATGAAGTTTCCGGTAAGATGGATGGCGAAACTTTCCATGACCGTATCCTTTGGGATCTCACACTCATGCAAACTGCTCCGTTGGGACGTAATGTCTTCGGCTTTGCTAATGATGACTCTCATAACATAAACGAAGTCGGCCGAAACTGGATGATGTTTCTTATGCCCTCAAATGTGATGGGTGACGGAAACGTCAGAGCAGCAATGGAAGCCGGCGCGTTCTATTCCTCCTCAAGATACGCCAGACCGGAAGGTGTTGACGCAAGGCAGTATATCAGAAATTGGGACGTGCCCGCTCCTTATATAGCTAATATAAGTATTGATAATAACACAATTACCGTCGAAGCCAGTTTCTATAATACCATTGAGTGGATTGCGGACGGCAACATAATTGCTACCGGCAACTCCATCGACCTTGTTGAATACAAAGATTCTATCAACTCCTATATAAGATTTCAGCTTAAAGGTGTGGGTGGTATCAGTTGGGCACAGCCTATGCTTCTTAAGTTGATCGAAACGGAAGTAGAGTATCTTGCCTGTATTGAATGTGAGTCAGCGCTGGACTTCGTCAGCCAAGATGGTGATTGCTATGTAAACGGGTTTGATGGCTATTTCTGTGAATGCGGTTATTCGTTCTATATTAAAATCTATGAGACCATTGGTCATGAGTTGAAGCTAGTATATGATATTGAACAGAGGTTATGGTTTAATATATGCAGCAAATATGGATGCAATTACCGTGAGATTGCAGAGGCTCCGGTGTTCAGCGGTACCAGCCCGAGTCAGCTTAATGCATTTCTGGCAAAAAGCGATGTAGAGCTCACGACTCCGGGATCAGGCGGATATGGTATCGCGGCAGGTACAACACTTATTGTGCCTGAGGGCAGGACGCTGTACATTTCTACTATCTTGAACGTGCGTCGTGGAGCAACACTTCATATTGAAGGAACTGTCGTAGTCCTTGAAGGCGGACGGTTAAATAGTGATGGTCATGAAGACGCTGTTACAGGAACGATAGTTATTACCGCAGAAGGAAAGATCATCAATGAGGGTTATGTCGAAATTGCACAAAGATCAACTCTCACCAATCTCGGTATAATTGCGAATAACGGTACAATCGGCAATCATGGCCGCTTTGAGGTTCGCACCGGAACATTGTTTACTCAAGGAGTAGTGACCGGAACCCGTACATTGGCAATACATCGCGATGTAAAAATTATGCCGCCGACATAAGTAATGCAACTGTTGGAAAAAAGAATCAGGGGCGAGCTAAAAAATACTTGCTCCCTGATTCTCTAAACCACACCTACGTGCTCTAGTAGAATTTTAACGCCAAGCAATGTTTACTCTCCACACGCTTATGTCTGTGCTCTTTGTTTTCTCATCAGCGCTAGATGACGTTGCCCTAAATAATTGACGCTATGTTTTCTCTGTATTCATCGTAAAGGATTATTCCGTCATCGACTTCCAATAGGCTGTCGCCTATGTAGTCGGCGGCTTTTTCGTTTATGTTGTCAGCCAGGACTTCTAGCATTATATTTTTTTCATCTGCGAAGGTTTTTATATCTGCGCCTTCTTGAAGGGTTAACGAGAGGGCTTGACGCTCTACGTCTGTTAAGGCATTTCTCAGGGCTTTCCAACCGTCTGCGAAGGACAGGGTGAGCGGCGGTTCTTCTTGCTCGATTTCTAAGGACACAATAGAACCGTCCCCTTGTGTTGCTTGTGTTGTTGTATCTTCAGGAACAATAAGCTGTTCTTGCGTTTCCAACGCTTCTTCGTGGATGCGGGCGAGGTTTATGTGATCTACTTTTACTGCTATAAGGTTTATGCTTCTGTAGAAGTCCGAGACTGCTTTTTCTATTGCTTTGTCCAGTTC
>Ga0123353_10012755_pt1 | contig 11981 bp, 14 predicted proteins | sample TergutLab28metaG_3_FD_92763 | JGI IMG/M metagenome (GOLD analysis project Ga0123353, IMG submission 92763) | Labiotermes labralis P3 segment gut microbial communities from Petit-Saut dam, French Guiana - Lab288 P3 | ecosystem: Host-associated > Arthropoda: Insects > Digestive system > Gut ... | reverse complement strand
GGGCACGAAGTTGAGCTCCGGGTCCTCGGGGTCGTCGCAGTTCAGTGTGGGCGGCACGATGCCGGTGGCCAGGGTGCGCAGCGTCGCGATGAGTTCCACCGTGCCGGCCCCGCCGATGAGGTGACCGATCATCGACTTCTGCGAGCTGATCGGGACGCGGCGGGCGTGGTCGCCGAAGACGCTCCGTACGGCGGCTATCTCGGTGGCGTCGTTGAGCGCCGTGCCGGTGCCGTGGGCGTTGATGTAGTCGACATCCGCGGGCCCGATGCCGGCGTCGTCTAGCGCCATCCGCAGCGCGCGCTGGGCGCCGAGGCCCTCCGGGTGCGGGGCGGTGGCGTGGTAGGCGTCGGTGGTGGCGCCGTAGCCGATGACCTCGCCAAGGATCGGCGCGCCGCGCCGGACGGCGTGTTCGGCCTCCTCCACGACGACGATCCCGGCGCCGGCCCCGAAGACGAACCCGCCCCGGCCCCGGTCGAAGGGGCGGCTGGCGCGGGCGGGTTCGTCGTTGCGCCGCGACAGGGCACGCACGTTGGACATGGCCGCGACGTCCAGGCGGGTGATCGGGTCGTCGGTGCCGCCGGCGATGACGGCGTCGACCCGGCCCGCCCGGATCATGTCCACGGCCTCGCCGACACACGTCGTGCCGGTGGCGCAGGCGGTGATGATGGCACCGGTCGGGCCCTCGACCCCGTATCGCATGGCGATCTCGGCGGACGGGTTGTCGGGGGAGCCGCCGATGGCGTAGCCGGTGGGCACGCCGCGGGGGCCGCGTTCGCGCAGGCGGTCGAGGGCGTCGATGCCGGCGATGTTCGCCCCGTATCCGGACCCGACGAGGGCCCCGATCCGGGGGCCGAGGCCGTGTTCCGCGGAGAGCTTGGCCTGCTCCATGGCCTCCGCGGTGGCGGCGACGGCGAACCAGGCGAAGCGGTCCATGCGCCGGGCGGCGATCCTGGACATGTACCGGGTGGGGTCGAAGCCCGTCACTTCGGCGGCGATCCGCGTGGGCAGGTCCGAGGCGTCGAATGCGGTGATCGGGCCGACGCCGCTGCGCCCGTCGACCAGGGCCGACCAGTACTCGTCGACGGTGGAACCGGTCGCGGTGACGGCTCCCGCACCAGTGACGACGACGCGCCGACGCGGCGTGCCCTCAGCGTTGCGTGACATGGGACCTTCCATTTCGTTCGTTGCGGTCCGGACAGGCCGCCGGCACCCGGACGCGCTGCTCCAGGGTTCCGACGACACGGCTGGTCAGGGCGCGCACGTCGACCTTGCCGCGGTGGGTGACGGGGAAGCTGTCCACCACCAGGAGGTGGTTGGGCTGCTCGAAGGGGGCGAGAAGCGCGCAGATCTGCTCCCGCCAGTGCCGGGCGTCCCGGCCCTCGGGGTCCGCGACGACGAAGACCAGCTCGTGGCCGCGCCGGGCGTCCTCCAACGCGATGATCTTCACGGGGCGTCCGCAGTCCGCGGCGCGGTGCTCCAGCACCTCCGGGTAGAGGGTGTGACCGAGCCGGTGGACGGCGGATGCGCGCCCCAGGACGAAGAGGTTGCCGGCCGCGTCCAGCCGACCGAGGTCACCGGTCCGGTACGGCCCGGCCACGGGCGGGTCCAGGCTTCCGCACGCGGTCAGGTGGCCGGCCATCAGGTCGGGGGTGCGCAGGTGGATCTCGCCGATCTCGCCGGGCGGCAGCGGGGTGCCGTCTTCGCCGGTAACGAGCACCTCGACGCCGTCCAGGACCTGCCCGCAGCCGACCGGATTGCCGGGGGTGGCGAAGGCCACGTTGCCGGCCTCTGTACTGCCGTAGCCGTCGAGCAGAGGTGCGCCGACGGCGGCCGCGAAGCGCAGGCCGAGGCCGCCGTCCATCGGGGCGCCGCCGGTGCACCACAGCCTGACCCGGTCCAGCGCGGCGAGGAGCCCGGGCCGACGGTCGTCGAGGTTGAGCATGCTGAGGTAGGTGGCCGGGGTGGCGTCGACGATGGTGGCCCCCTGCGCGGCGCCGAGCCGCAGTGCCCGGTCGAGACGGGTGTAGGGGGCGATCAGGAGGTCGGCACCGGCCATGCGGGCGAGCAGGAGCAGCGACAGCCCGTACTGGTGCGAGAAGGGCAGCAGCGGAAGGAAGACGTCGTGCGGCCCGTACCCCATCAGACGCCGGGTGCGCTCCAGGTTCTCCAGTACGGCCCGGCCCGGCTTGACGATGCCCTTGGGCTCGCCCGTGGAGCCGGACGACCACAGGACGAGGGCGTCGGCGCGGGCCCGCCAGCTGCTGTCCGACAGGGGCGCGGCGGGGGCGGACGGCAGGTGCGCGGCGGCGTCGGCCGCCAGATCCGCGGTCGACAGGGCGGTGTTCCCCGGGGGCGCCGGGTCCGTGTCGTCGAGGATGGAGAACCGGGCCCGTACCAGGGCGGCGAACCGCTCCGTGGCCCGAGGGGTCTGTTGGCCGTCGAGCAGGACGACCGAGGTGTCGAGGTGGATCAGCGCGAACAGCAGCGCCGGGTACAGCGCGGAGTTGCCGGCCTTGACCAGCACTCGGTCGCCGGAGCGCACGCCCCGTTCGCGCAGAACCCGCGCCACGGCAGCGGCGTACGCCTCGCCGTCGAGGCTCGCCTGGGGCGCGAGGGGATCGAGGATCCTGGTGGTGGCCATGGGGCTGTCGCTTCCTGCTTCCTGGGCGGCGCACGGCCGGTGACGGGTCGCTGTGCGGGGAGCGGGGGATGCTGGGCGGTGGGCAGGGGATACTCAGCCGTAGGGCGAGTGTCCCGCCCCGACGGGGTGGCGTGAGCCGAGATGCAGCCGGCTCACGCCACCCCACGCGGGTCCTGCTAGTGAGCTGTCGCTCAGCAGTTCCAGCTGGACGCGCTGGCCGCCATCAGGGCGGTCTCCTCCTCGGAGGTCTCCAGCTCCTGAAGGTCGAGAATCGACTCGGTCATGTCACACACCTCCTCACGGGTCTCGGTGGTCCGGTGCCGGGCGTCGAGGCCCGGCCGGGTTCAGCACTCCCAGCTGGACGCGCTGGCCGCCATCAGGGCGGTCTCCTCGTCAGAGGTCTCCAGCTCCTGAAGATCAAGAACGGACTCGGTCATGGTGGTGCGCCTCCCTCCGGGGGGCCGGGTTCCTGGGGGTGGGCCAGCGCGGGGCCTCAGCAGTTCCAGCTGGACGCGCTGGCCGCCATCAGGGCGGTCTCCTCCTCGGAGGTCTCCAGCTCCTGAAGGTCGAGAACGGACTCGGTCATGTCACACCTCCTTTCGCGTGCCGATGGGTGCCGAGCCCGGTCGGGCGCGGCAGGACTGAGGGGCGGTCGGCGGACGGGCGTCAGGCAGCGCCGTCCGCCACCGGGCGGGGAGAGAAGAAGGGCAAGAAGGGGCCGGTGCCGTCCACCGCGGCTCGGATGCCGAGGAGCGCTCCCGCGTTCCCGGTCGCCAGGTCCATCGAGAGGCGGTACGACTGGTCGCCCGGAAAGGCGAGCCGGCCCCGGTAGGCGAGCTTGTGCCAGGTGAGCGCCTTGAGGTGGCGGCGCACCGCGTCCCTCGCCTCGGTGCCCGGGTCCCGGTGGGCCAGCCGTGCGGCGGTGGCCATCAGCCCGCTGCGGCCGTTGAACAGGTGCGGCTCGGCCACGTACTCCGTCTGGCAGGCGCGCCGGATGGCGGGGAGGACCTCCTCGACGTCCGGGTCGGGCCGTGCGGCGAGCAGTTCGTCCGCCACCAGGGCGATGCCGCCGCTGCCCACCTCCAGGTACGCCAGCGTGCGGATCCCGCGGTCGGCCACCTGCACGCTGCCGTTGGACCGGGTGACGCACACCTCCAGATCGCGGCGCAGGGCCAGGAACGCCAGGTCGAGGTGGCGCGGATCGCCGTCGGCCTCGTACATGCGCAGCAGGAACAGCGCGCATCCGGACCAGCCGTGCATCAGTCCCGCGCGGGCGGCGGTGGGAGCCACGGGGTGCCCGGGGTCGTCCAGCATGCGCTCGATCCGCGCGGCGCGGAGCCGGGCCTCCTCCCGGTGCCCGGCGTCGTCGTAGCGGCCGGCGAAGTACAGGTGGGTCAGGCCCTCCCCGGCCGTGCCGCCGTAGAGCCCGGCGTCGGCGGTGGGCGGGGGGTCGTCGGCGTCGACGAGCAGCTTGGCCGCCTCGTCGGCGTGGCCGAGCCGGTCCAGGACGAAGGCGATGCCGTAGCGGCCGCTGTAGAGGCCGCGCCGCAGCACGGGCCCGCGGGCGAGGGCGTCCAGGAGCCAGCGCTCGTGCTCGGGGAAACGTCCCGCTCCGGTGGCGTGCAGGGCCCACAGCACTCCGGCCGCGCCGTGCGCGAGGTTGAGGCCGTCGTGCAGGAACTGCTGGACGTCTCCCGGGAACAGACGGTCCGTCCGCTCCGGCGTCGCACTGAGCAGGATGGCCTCGGTCAGTGAGGCCCCGACGGCGTCCCAGTCCGGTTCGGGGGCGTCGAGGTCCACGTCGGGCGGTGCGTCAAGCAGCTCGCTGCGGCGCCGTACCAGAGCGGCGGGCAGGGGTGAGACGGCCGGGGCGGCAACGGGGCCGACGGGCACGGCCGTGTCCTCGCGCAGCCGGGCAACGAAGCCGTCCGGCAGGTCGGCGAAGCGTTGCTCAACGGTGTCGATGGTCTCCGCCAGCTTGGTCCGCGACAACGGGAACAGGCGATTGACCGGGAGGAACAGCCACAGCCGGAGCAGGGCGAGGGCGTGGCGGTCCACGGCGGTGCCGGTGATGCCGGGGGGTGCCACGAAGCCCTGTGCGCCGAGGGCCGGGCGGGCCGACTCCTCGGATGCGTCGAAGGCCGCCTCGAAGTCGATGAGGGACAGCTCGCCGTCCGGGGTGATCAGCACGTTGCCCGGGTGCAGGTCCCCGAAGACGACGCCTCGCTCATGGACGGCGGCGACGAGCCCTTCGAGGCGCTGTGCTACGTCGACCGCCTTGGCCGTGTACGCGGCCTCCTCCGCCCGCCCGGTGCCGAAGTGGACCATGGGGTGATAGGTGGCCAGCCAGAGCCAGAGGACGTCGCCCGCCATGTGCTCCATGGCGAGGAACCGATGGCCGTCGGCGTGAAAGCTGTCGAAGAGCCGCGGTACGCCAGGGACACCTGCGAGTCGTTCCAGGGCCCAGCGCTCGCGCTCCAGCCGCTCGACGGCGTCCCGTCCGGACATGTCCAGGCCGGCCCCGGGGCGCGCCTCCTTGAGTACGACCTGCCGGCCGTCCGACAGCCGCTCGGCGAGGTAGACGCCGCCGCCGTTGGAGAAGTGCAGGGCGCGCAGCACCCGGTAGGGGAAACCTCCGCCGCCGGACCTACGGCGGTCCAGGTGGGGGCGGAGGAAGCCGGGGATCTCCACCCACGGCGGGGCGTAGTGTCCGGGCCGACGCTCGTCCGGCACCAGGTTTCCGTCGGGGTCCTCGATGGCGAGGACCTGGTCGCCCTTGGCATCGGTGCAGAAACGCTGACGGAAGCCCCCGTAGCGGACATGAAGTGGGCCCGCCCCCCACCGCAGGTCGCTGAGGATGTAAGGTCCAGAGGTAGCCTGGAGCTGTAACGCCAGCTCTTCGAGTGTGCGCTGAAGCTGACGGTCGTCCGCCGGGTAAATGGTGACGAGTTTTCCGCTCGCCTGCCGCGGCATGTACTTCGAGTTGTACATTCGAAACAGATGCCGGTCCCGCAGGAATTTAAACGGTATCTCCCGCTCGGTGCAATAGGTCCAGACCATGTCCACAACCTGCTCGGCATCGGTCGCCGACGCGGAGATGTGAATTTTCCAGCCCTGTGCGGGAAGTGCGGCGCCGTCCGGCTTGAGGGATACCCAGACGTCCTGCCCGGTGCTGCTCCACCCGGCCGGCAGCTCACGGTCGGCCGCAGGGAATCGGTCCTGGCCAGCAGCCCATTGAGCAGGCGTCTCATAGAAGACGAGGTCTGCCCAGCCGTACAGCTGGCGCTGCTCGATCACGTGGCCTCCTGACAGGTTCATGGCTCGGATACCCCCGGGTGCGCAATGTGGACCGCAATCCGGCGCCTCTGTTTTCCAGGCAGACATAGCCTGCGGTTCAACAGGGCCTGAGCGCGTCATTCCGGCCAGTGAAGTCGGCTAGTTCCTAGGTTTACATCTCGGGTCACTCGGAAGGAGGATTCCCTCACCGAAGGATCATGTTGGGATGATCGAAGATGAGTGCGCCGAGCTCCTTAAAAGCGGGGCCGCGCGGTGCGCCCTTGACTCGGGGGTTTTTCAGCACATGACCATTCGCATACTGGTGGCACACGCAGAAGGACTCGCAAGAGCCGGCATCGTCCGGATCCTGCACAGTGACGAGGACGTCAGCGTGGTCGCCGAGGCAGCATCCGGCAGCCAGGCAGTGCAACTCACTCGACGTCTCCGGCCGGACATCGCCATCATCGACGGCGGCCGGCTGGGACTCTGCAGTCCGGACGTGATCAGGGACATCGCCGAGCACAACACCACCGATGTCCTAGTGCTGACGCCGAACCACGTGGACGGCGCGGTCCTGCAGGCACTGAGCGCCGGTGCCGTCGGTTTCCTGCCGATGGACACTGACGCCCAGCAGCTCATCGAAGTCATCCGGCTCATCGCCGACGGACTGGGCTTCATGGACCCCACGGTGATCAGGGCCCTGGCAAACGCCACGGCCAACCTGGGGCCCGAGGGACTGGTCACGCTCGACGACCGCTTCGCCGGCGTGCTGACCCCACGCGAGCAGGAGGTGCTCGCCTACGTGAGCCAGGGCCTCTCCAATCTCGAGATCGCCGGCCTCTTGACCGTGTCCGAGAACACGGTCAAGACGCATGTCAGCCGCGTCCTGGGGAAGCTCGGCCTGCGCAGCCGGGTGGAGGCGGCACTCAGTGTTCGTGACAGCTGGGTGAGACAGCGGGCCAGCTGACCACCCCCGCACGCCCTTCAGCGCCCAAACCGACGCACGAGAAGATGGGAACAAGCAATGACCACTCAGCCCGCCGAGACCCTCGACCAAGAGCTGTTCGGTGCCGTCGCCGACCTCCTCGTGGAGATAGCCGAGATCCCCCGCGAGGAGATCACGCCCGAGGCCCGCTTCCGTGACGACCTCGACGTCGACTCTCTCCTGATGGTGGAGTTCGGCGTTTCCATCGAGGACCGCTTCGGTGTCGCCGTCCCGGACGAGGATTTCACCCAGCTGCACACCGTCGGTGAGCTCGCTCTCTTCGTCCAGCGGCATAAGTCCGGCTGACCACGCCGTGGTCGCCGCTGACACGGGCCCGGGCCCGTGTCGCGCCGGCTCCATGAGGAGACCTCGCACCGACTCGACGACGCGGACCTCCCCGGTCCTTCCCGCGCCGTCCCCGGCTCCGCCCGCGTGAGGGCTGAAGAGGTGCCTGTTGAGTCGGCACGGCGTCGTGCTGCTGAGTCGCGTATAAAACTTCTCCTGGCGCGACTACCGTGACCTGCTGACCGCAGCCCACCAGCAGCTCGGCGGCCCGATCGTGGTCGTCTGGGAGAACCTCAACGTCCACAAAGCCGCCGGGTTACGGCAGTGGGCGGCAGCCCGGGAGTGGTTGACCATCTACTACCTGCCGCCCTACGCACCCGACCTCAACCCGGTCGAGGGGATCTGGTCCCTCCTGCGGCGCGGCTGGCTCTCCAACGTCGCCTTCGCCACCCCTGAACACCTCGTCCAGCGCATCCGTCGCGGCTTACGGCACATCCAGTACCGCAGCAACCTCATAGACGGCTGCCTCACCGAGACCGGCCTGACCATCAGACCCGCCTGAAACAACGACACGACACCACGAGTTCAACCTCAGTAACGACAGGTCACGTCGGATCGCCGTGGACCGCCGCCATCCTTTCAAGGCGTCTGGCAGGCATGCCAATTCCCCTACAGGCAGCGGATGATCTCGCGCCGGGTCTTCCCTTGCCCGTCCGTCGAACACGGAAGCCCCCGTGGGCACCACTTCAGTTCAAGAGGTCGTTGCAACACCCCGATGCAGGGGGATGCGATGGACTTCGAGATCCGGGAGAGCCGCAAGGAACAAGGGTCCCGCAAGTTGCAAAGGGAGCGGGAGGAATACTTCCGGCTCTTGCAGCTGGGGTTCGGCAATCTAGCTGGGCCGCAGCCCGCCCCTCGGACGAACCTGACGGCACATCAGTAAAGTCAGCATCGAGTCAGCATGAGTCCGATCACAGGTGATCGAACCTGCTGAAACTTGGGAATGAGGAGAGCCCTCTGAAGGGGCCGCTGACCTGGGAGAAACCCAGGCATGCCGGGGTTGCCACGCTGCGCCTCCCTTGACAGCACGAAGAAGATCTTTAACCTGTGCGGCGTGGTCGTGGGGTCGTTGACTTCTTCTTTCGCCGCTTCGCGGTGTCTGGTTTGCGGGCTGTGTGGACGTCGTGCCGTGGGGTGGGGTGGGTGTTTTTGCGGCCTGGTGGTCGTCCGGGGCCGGGGCGGGAGGGTTTCGGTGCTTGCGCGGGGCAGGCGGTTGTTGGGCGGATGTGCCTGAAGTCGCGGCGGACGCGGGCAGGGGTGAGCTTGTTCGACTGCACGGGTTTCTCCCACGGGCGGCGGCGGTCGGCTGCGAGCGGGCGGGCAAGGCGGAGTTGGGTGTAGACGGCGAGGATCAGCCAGGTCCAGCGGTCCGCTGACTCTGCGGTGCGGATCTTTGGGCAGGTCCAGCCCAGGGTCTGCTTGAGCAGGCGGAACGTGTGCTCGATGTCGAAACGCCGCAGGTATGTCTGCCAGAGGCGGTCGGTGTCGGATGCGGTGGCGTCGGTGCCGGACCACCACAGCCAGACCGGCTTCGGGATGGCCCCGCTGGGCAGGTGATCGATGTCCAGACGGATCACCGTCCCCTCGACGATCGGAAGGGTGCCGTCAGCCGCGCCCCAGGAGGAGCGGTGCGTCAGCCTGGGATGGAGCCGGTCCCAGGAGCGTGCGATGGCGGTGCCGTAGAGGCGGGTGTCGGTGACTGTCTCGGCGTTCGGGGTGCCCCAGGTGTCGGGCTGCCCGAAGACGAACTCGCTGCCGTGCCGTAGTGGGCGGCCCATCGCGTGTGGCTGCCGGGGTGGTGCCGCCCTGCGTAGGACGCGGTCCGAGCGCATCCGGGCCAGCACCTGGACGGGAAGATCCTTGAGTAGGAAGGCGAGGCGGGGTGCGTCGTAGCCGGCGTCCGCGACAACGAGGATGTCCGGGTCGCCGGTCTGCCACTGACGTGCGGTGATCAGTCACTCGACCAGCTCGCGCAATTGTCGGGCGGTGACGGTGGCACTGTCGTCCCCAGGTGTCAGACGCAGCGCGTCCAGCGGTGCGGTCCACGAACTGCGTCCCGGTTCGAGCGCGCAGACGATCGAGTACGGCCAGCCTGGAACGGGAATGTGCTGGTCCTTGCCTCGCCCGTAGGTGTGGCAGAGGATCCGCTGTGGTGAGGTGTGGGCGTCGGGCCGCAGCCAGCAGGTGATGTCAACGGCCAGGACCAGCCGGCCGTCAGCAGCCCGCGGCAAGGGCACTTCTGCCAGTGCCCGCTGCAGCCGACCGGTGTCGATGCGGCCATGAGCCACCGCCGCGTAGAGCCCGCCATGGCCTCGGCGGTGTTCGCCCACCAACGACAGTTCAGCCAGTGACCTCACCGGGCCGTCTCCGCACAGGACGGCGTCGGCCAGCTCGAACAGTGCGTCCGAACGAGCGGTGAGGCAGGAGTAGAACTCGCCCCGGAAGCATGACAGTTCCGCCAATGCCTCTTGCCGGGCATCGTGATGCAGCAGACTCATTCTCACGGCCTTCGCTCTGGACGTGTGTGTTCCTTGGTCGGAGCACATGTTCAGACGAAGGCCGCTCTCACGTACGCCAGTTACCGCACCGAGTGATCAAGTACGACGCACCGTTCGACGCCCGAGGTTAAAGATCAAGCTAGGCTCCCGCTCCGAGGTCCTCGGCGAGCAGTGGCCGGAGCGCGCCGAGGACCCCTCCGACGCAGACGTCGCGCAGTTGGGTGCGGGTGCAGGTCTCCTTGGTGAGCCAGTCGACGCAGAGGACCTGGACGAAGACCAGCCAGCTCTTCAGGACGCCGGACACGGCCTCGCGGGCGCTCTCGTTCGCGAGTGGGAGTACGGCCAGCAGTCGCGCGCGGAGCATGTCCAGCTCGTTCGTCATGATCGTCTGGATCACCGGGTCGCCCGCGAGGACCTGGTTTGCGGCAAGGACGGCGTTGCGGTTCGCCACGAAGTAGTCGAGATGGATGTCCATACCCTGGATGAGCTGTTCGACCAGGGAGTCGGCGGGGTCGATGCGCGTCTCGGCAAGCAGCTGGTCTGCCGCCTGCTGGTAGACGGCTGCAAAAAGGGCGTGCTTGCTGGGGAAGTGACGGTAGAGCAGGGCTCGGGAGACACCGGCTTCTTCGGCGACCTCCTCCATCAGCACGTCAGCGTATGGGCGTGCGGCGAAGAGCCGTGCACCCACGGCGAGGAGTTGGGCGCGGCGGTCGGCGGGAGTGAGTCGCTGGCGGGGAGGCACGAACGAAGTTTAGTTGACACGCGTCTACTAGCAAGTCCACTGTAGTAGACGCGTGTCAACTAAGCTTCTTCGAGACGACTTGGAGAGATCATGGCCAGGGCTCTACGCCTCCTCACACAGCTGATGGGCTGGGCCTGCGTGGCGATCGGCCTGTTTCATGTGGCACTCGGCAACGCGGCGATCCCCGGCGCTGGTTCTGCCGGTACGACGATCGACAGCTGGGGCCGGTTCATGGGGGCCAGCTTCGTAGGCTACGGACTGGCCTGGCTCTGGGCCGCGCGGCAGCGTCCGATCCCGGCTCGGGCCGTACGGTGGCTGGCCGGCGTTTTCCTGCTGGGCGGCGTGGGCCGACTGCTCTCGCTCGTCATGCACGGCTGGCCACAGTGGTTCCAGATCGCGCTGGCGGCGATCGAGCTCGGCTTGCCGCCGATCTTCTTCTGGCTGGCCGACGCAGAGGAACGGGCGCTGCACAGCGACGTGGAGGTTACGCCTGCCGGGCTCCGGACGATAAGCGGTGGTGACAGCGATTCTTGAAACGTCCAGGGTTAGGGCCTGTGTGGAGGTGTGATCTGGATCAGGAAGCGGGGAGATCTCACGGACGAGCGATGGGCGGCGCTGGAGCCGTTGTTGCCGAAGGGGACGAGGGCGAAGCGGCCCGGTCGGACTCGCTGCGCAGAACGCAGAACTCGTTACCTTCGGGATCGGCAAGGACCGCCCAGCCGGAGCCGTCGGGATTCCGGAGATCGGCTACAAGGGTGGCACCGAGGCCCAGCAGCCTGTCCACCTCCTGCTCACGCGATGTCTCCGGGCGCAAACACAGATGGATCCGGTTCTTGGTCGTCTTGGCCTCGGGCACCTGGTTGAAGTACAGCGCGGGGCCCTCCGCCAGCAGCACCTGAACCTCCGGATCACCCGGTTTGTCCTCCGGATGCAGCGGACGACCGGTCACCCTGCTCCAGAACCAAGCCAGTTCGTAGGCATCTGCACAGTCAATCGCCACGTTCTGCAACACCGAGACCATACGCGCGAGTCTTGCTGGTTTTCACTCCAGACGCCACCGAGTTGCGCTGGCTCATCGCGCGCAAAGCTTGGACACTTGGCAGCGCTTTCGCTGCACGGCCTACGACGGCTCTGAGCGCAACGAAGAGCTGATGGAACGGGACATCGCCGGGCGTCGGGACGAAGTGGTGCCGGCCACGAAGTTCGGCTTCGCCAACCGCCTGGGCGAGCCCACCCTGATCCGCGGCGACGCCGCCTACGAGCAGCAGGCATGCGAGGCACCGCTGCGAGTCCAGGGGTGATCACAGTGAGAGACTCGCGAGCACGACGTGGTTGGTGCCGAAAGGGCGGGGCGCTGCGCAGCCCAAGTCACCCCAACGGCTTGGCCGTGAGCGCCGTGCCTGTCTGGGTGCGCAGGTGCACGGCCGTCCGGCCTGTGCGGCGAGTCGTCACCAGCCCCGCACTGCGCAGAGCGCCGAGGTGCTGGGAGACGGC
>Ga0123353_10012753_pt1 | contig 11982 bp, 5 predicted proteins | sample TergutLab28metaG_3_FD_92763 | JGI IMG/M metagenome (GOLD analysis project Ga0123353, IMG submission 92763) | Labiotermes labralis P3 segment gut microbial communities from Petit-Saut dam, French Guiana - Lab288 P3 | ecosystem: Host-associated > Arthropoda: Insects > Digestive system > Gut ... | reverse complement strand
GGAACACACTCACTCACAGCCACACACGACACACAATATAGGTATAACACTTACCACTAGATAAATAAATTAACACATAAACCTCTATCATTACGGCACATTACAGCCTACACAATAATGCACCAAGTAGTCGCAAGCTCCTGAAGATGGATGTATTAACATCCGAAACATGATGAGCAGTAGATAATAAAGCAAGTGTCATCAAGTTGGTCAACCTTTATTCAAATATCAAGATGATGCACAGTCCAATACGCATAAGAATATAATATCGTTTATTTATGAATTTATTATAGATGCTCAAGCATTAAATGCCCAGGGCTCACAACACATCTACCCTATATTCGCAAATAACGTTAAGGTACGTGGGCCTCGACACAGAAAGAAACACAGTGGTGCATCGTGGATTTAGCTGGTACGTCCCGTTCACCAGAATTTCTTCCCGTGTACCGTCTGTGTCACGCGACGTCAGCCGGTAACCCAGTTGCTTCGCACAAGTAACACAAGCTGCCGCTATATGCACTTCATGATGCAGCTATTGTATGACAGTGGAAGAACGGAACATTAATTTTGGCAACCTGCCATCTACAGTGAAAGATGCGAATGTCTAACGGCTGACCTTAGCACAAAATGGCTAGGAATTTGCAAGAAGATGGAAGTCTTCTTTTACTGCTTGGACTTTGAAGTTGGGACGGATAAGAAGTGCTGAAACATCGATAAACAGCTAACAAGACACTGCGTAACATCCTGGAAGATCTGAGGCCTTAACAAGGGGTATTGCCTTATTTCCTTTTCACGGTTGTCATGAATAAACACACGTTTACTTACTCTTAAAAAAAATTCGAACTTCCGGTCAGATTTTCTGTAGTTGACGGATTTCACTGCTTTGCTCTTAATTAACAAGGGAGACAACTTAGGTATAACGTAACATTCAGGCGCGTTGGTTTAACCATTGTTGCAGTGGAAAGGCAACGAGTATTGCATAGTCTGGGTGTGTGTTTGTAGCTTTAGTTATCCAGCACGCAATGCGCATACCCCATGTTGTCTTCTGTGGTTTGCCCCACTCTATAATATTTTTCCACATTATCCCATAAACTGCACGACTTTAGGAAAATGCGTGTTTTGATTTTCTCTACAAGGTTTATCTGAAACATTTCTCATGCTAAGAAGATTTCAGCGAGTTATTGTCATAAATGTACACAGGACTTCATGGAAAGTGCCCGTTATTCTTGTTCGATTTGAATCAAACCGAAATTTTCTCGACAGATTTGCGAAAAATACTCAAATACAAAATTTCATACAAATCCGTCCCGTAGGAGCCGATTTCCATGCGGACAGACAGACATGACGAAACTAATTGTCGCTTTTCGCAAATTTGCGACCGCACCTAAAAACAGCCTAACTTTGTACTGCCAAGAAGTCACACGATAAGTAAATAAGCCGAAAACGTACACTCGTAAATATAGAATACCTTTCCTCAGTATGACGTATTTTTTTATTGATATCAACTTACATCCCCAGTTTTTATGAGACGTCTTATTTGTAAATCCTTTATGACTCATTGCATTTTTCTCTTGATCTATAAGCAACAGGCTCAGCTAAGAAGCTTGCAACAGACTGTGGGCGGGGTACTGGCGTTTGGCCATGTCTTGCCGGTCACTTTACAGAGCTTACTGCAGTGTCAATATATATATGACAGCTCCCTGTAAGCTTCTGCGACCACTATTTTTTTCCAGAGTCCGGGTGGTAAAGTGATTCAAAATCATCTCTTGTTTGTTGAACAGGTTACGTCCCACGTTCGAGTAACATATAATTGCAACGTACGCAAAAACCAGGACATGTTGAACTAGATGATATTAAGACATGTCGTTAGGCTGATGTTCCTTGCGGCCAGACTCTTTACTAACTGAACGGTTCTAATGGGAAACATCAGTGTCTTGCCAAAGGATGGGGGATTGTAACTTAATTTAGTTCGTAAATTGGATTATGCGATGCTATGATGTGATATTTCTGAACTGTTTTCATTTCGGTGTGATGGTAATTATCACTTTGTGATACTTCATCCAACAGAGCTATATTTGCCTAAGAAAACGTGTTTAATAATCACTACTACATTCCTCAAACTACACCAAACTTAACTGACACTTAAATCTGAAGAGTACATAACCAAGATTCCATTCTGAAGGAGTGTAACAGTAGCTGAGGGCAGATGAAAATATCAGTCTTAACTGACTTCCTAGAGAAATGCAGATGGTCAAGGTGATGAACTCTCCATTTTGACCCCATTTTTATTATTTTGTAAGTGAATAATATAAAGCTCTATATCTACCTTAATAACTTTTACACCATTTGAAGTTATTCCGTGAAAGTTTGTACGAACAACCTACCACTATTGTTCACCCCACTTTGACACAAATTCTTTTCCTGTTACACACGATGGTGATGATGATGATGATGATGATGATGGTGGTGGTGTAAATGATGATGATGATTATGACAATAATAATAATAATAATAATAATAATAATAATAATATAGCACCCATACAAACTCTGAGATGTAAGCAGCGTTAGCAGTATCTAAGGTTGGATCCGGAAAATTTGTGTATACATTGAGCAGAAAAATATGCAATTAATATTGAAGTTTTAAAACAAAGAGACAAATATGTGTATACCGCATATAGTAACATTAACACACTCCATATTTTTCCATTTATTTATTACACATTATTGTGAGTTTGTAGGCAATTATTTAGAATCGTAGATGGGGTCTGTGAGCACTTTTACTCGGAATCCTGCATTGAATTCAAGTAATTTCCTGGTTCCACTAAGTCGCAGGCACTTCCAGTCTAGATGTAGGATGCAAATAAAGAAGCCTATAGGCCACCCATAGGATTACAACTAAAGTGCCTACAAACTCAAATTTTTTACTATTTTAGCATAAACCAAGCCGGTCCCACTGGACGAACGGTCTAAGGCGTAGGTCTACGGCCGATCGTCTGCTGAGATTGTGGGTTCGAATCCTACCGGGACATGGCTGTCTGTCTGTTGTGTCGTGTGTTGTCAGGTAGGTCTCAGCGAAGAGCTGATCTCTCGTCCAGAGGAGTCCTACCAACTGCGGTGCGTCGTTGTGTGTGATCTAGAAACCTCGTGAATGAGGAGGCCCTGGCCTGCTGGGGGGCTGTCGCTCTCCCCCCCCCCAAAAGTATACACCAAACCCAGCGACACTCAACGGCTCGTATATTGTAAATATTATATTTATTTCAGTTAATATTCACGCTAGAATCGTAACCTTATGAAATCCGGGATCTCAAATTAATAAATTGTTGTTGTAGTTTTCAACTTGTTACTTTCTTCTAGGGCCTGTCTATTTATTTTTGCCGGAAAATGTAGGTGATTTTTAAACCTACTAAAAACGTACGTTGAGTTTGACGGAGTAAATGTTGGCTCCATTTTGATACTCAAAACACAATGGGGATGAATCACTTTAAAATAAACATGGTAGATTTTTATTCCAGTAAACGACAATAATCAAGCATATTAACAATAAATAACGTCAAAGTCGATTCAACCAAAACTTCTTTGTTTATTAATTTTTCGTTTGTCCTGCTTCAGTAAACACTAATTTTGCAGAGTCGACAGTGAAGCTGCCTTAACAATAGTAAGGACACTTAACTGATCAGTCATTCGACTAGTTAAAGACAGGAAATTGGAGAATGGCGAAGCTCTGTACCCCTTAAGACTTTGGACCCGCTGTGCTCCGTTAAGGTATCAGTTTCATGGACTCAGTGTTCTGAATTGCAACTAATGGCATTAGCGGAAGATGGGGATCACGATTCATCGGGGTCGATGATCTCAATCGCAATCCGAGAACAATGCCCCGATGAATAATGGACCAGAATGTCCGTAGCGCCACAGAATTCAGAGTTCATAATGGAGAATCTGCTTGTCACATGTCGCGGGCAATCGATGATCCGTGCAAATTATAATTTTATAGGCCTGTACCAATTATAAGGTCTGTTACTAAGGGCTATAGCACTGTATTATTATAAGGGTTTGGGATCTTGGACAGTTGTAGGAAGTGGTCTTCCAAATTTCATGGTCACAAAATTGATCAAAATCCGAAAGCTGAAACATTCTGTACCTGGCCAGGGTCCGTATTTCAAATCTCGGACTACACATCAAGAAGAGGAGAAGATAAATTGGTCGTCCGGCCATTAGCCAGGTTGAATTGAAAAGGAAAGAGGATTTCTTTATTCAGTTTTTGGAGTGTGTGCAGAGGTTTAGCAGATGAAACATCCAATTGTTCTCCGGACTCAAGAGTAGCCGGTTATTAAGTGTAGTAGAGGTCTAACACACTTCATTTCCATAAAAGACAAATCCTCTTTCTTGCGATAATGGTAGGTGAAAAATATATTTTCAGGTGAGCCTGCCTGCAGGCTACCCGTTTCCTTGAGAATGGGAGAGACAAGCCAGAACACACTCAAGCGTGAGACTTCCTAGAACAGTGTTTCTCAATCTTTGTAAGACCGCGGCCCGGTAAATTCTTTTTCCAACAGATTTACTCGTCAGTACGTTTCCAATTTTTTTTAAGTTCTTATATTAAACGAACATAAGTATTAATAATTAATTATGGCATAATCATAAAGAGTATTAGTACAAATATGTATACGGTGGGGCATGTTGACAAATATAAAATTACGTTTAAATTAGTTATCAATTCCAGGAGAACCTCTCGCGTCCCGGTATAATTGATGCCAGGACCCGGTACCGGGCCGCGGCCCGGCGGTTGAGAAACACTATCCTAGAGGACAGAGGTAAGGGAATAAGCAGAGCTGTGAAGTTATTGTAAGGGCAAATGTATCTTGGTCGGTCTTAAGTTTATATGTTTGTGTGTAAGATCTCAATAAATGAGGGGAGTTTAATAGTGTATAATTACTAACAACGATCAACCACAGCGGCTCCTATCCCTCCTTACGTTCCTTGGGATGGATTCATGCTTACCAACGGGTGTACGAAGTATTGTAACCGAGAGTCGGGCAGTGTAAGGCGGACAGTTACAACTCCATGAAAAAAGCTGAATTCGTCAAATACTGAAATACAACTGCTGGATCAGATATGTATTCCCCACAAAATGTCAGGATAAATCAGGCGCTAAACCCATATGACCCGGCTTACAAACAGGAATGTTGCACTAAGATGAAGTATTAACCTATCCACATTTCCCGTGACATGCGACAGCATTTAGGGGAAAACAATAAGTTCACAAGTTCCTGTCAGGTCTTCTTCTTCTGGTTATTAGAGTCAGTTGTAATTGATTACCTGTTTAAGTAGATTCACTGAGGAGAAATGTCACCGCAAACCTTTCTCAATATCTCGAAAACAAAACTTGTTTTAACCGAAAAGGTGACTTCAAAAAACAAGAATTCTTTTTGAATTCTATATTTAAGTGAGATAAAACGTTTAATGACCTGTCAGAAGCCGACTAAATGCACAGTTTATTATTCTTTTAGCTCTGAGGGACAGTAATTTAATAGACACCGTATAGCGTACTTCGGAATTCACATGCCTGACGAGAATAAAAACTGACTGGATGTCAAGAACAATACGACTTTGCACAAACAATAGACAAGCCTCAGGGTGAATTAATGTCCTTAAATTGCTGACTCCTCACTCCTATGAAGGTTTATTTAGTTTGGTCTCTCTCTCTCTCTCTCTCTCTCTCAGCAGTCCTTTCAGCCAATGACATTTCTTTTATTAAACAATTTTGTTTCAGAAGATTGTCTGTTAGCCTGTGTCTGACCGCGGCCCAATATCAACAAAGCTCGCGGCGAACTCGTGCCTATGAAGTACTGTGTACACAGCTCAACAACGACGATATACAGAGAGACTTTCGTTTCGCTAACAAAAATTGCGGTAGCCGCTTGCATTTGTGCTGTGGTTTATCTTACCGTGTCCTCAGTACCGCAGACAGCACATCCCATTCCATAATGACCGTCTGACGATGAACTGCAGAGATCTTGAAAGAAGCAGTCGTGATGTAATCGTGAAAATATCCTGTTGCTTGAGGCGACTGAGAAAAACCACGAGAAACTCTGGATGGTCCATTTATGGAAATATAAGCAAACTGGGCATTTCCGAAGTACAGAGTGTACGAAAAAGAATGGTGAGGTTTGGACAGCAATAATTTAGGAAATGATATAGACAAACAGAAAATTAAAATCACGAAATTACGTTAGGTCACGTACTTCGTAACGTGCCTTAGGAAGTTGCTACACGTAGACTGTCAGCGGCAGTGTATGGCCCCAGCCATATCGCACTTCTTTCCATACATCCTATAGCAAATAACTTGATACATGTTCGGTGGCTTCTTGGACTCTGTCTTTCAAATCCGCCAGATTTCGAATTTTTACCGTGCAGACACATTTGTTTACAGAATTCCAAAATACGAAATCAAGATGTGTCAAATTGGGGCTCCTTAGTGGTAATGGTATCGAACCTTCTCTGCCAAACCATTTTCCAATAAATTATCATAGGAAACTAAATTTCTGGTGCCCGTCTTTGAAACTGTGTGAGTGGGAGAATATGAAGGTGCCCTAACTAATGTTATCCCTCTTGTATATTCCCAGATACAGTCCTCGTAACATCCATCATTCCTTTTTGACATCCTGCCTAAGTCTACGTGCAACAACCGAAGCAATCTGCTCGATTAGATTGATTTAAGGCCTGCCGAACCGCCTATACTATTGAGTAATAGATACGTGATCAGGCCTATGTAAATTAAAGATAAATACATTTTATGTGAGGTACATGTAGAATAAGGATTCCTTGAGCCTTTTTCAGGGGTGCTACAACATGTGGCTTACAGTTGTATTAAAGCTAATAGGCAAACATTGGTAGGCCATAAAACACGTAAAATTAAAGATGATGCTTTATAATGTTTTTGAAATACTATAGAGGAATAAAAGTTGCGTTTATTCCGTGACCTGTTCTTGGAAATATATAAATGAAAATTGAACACAAAATATAGGTAATAAAGGCACACGCGTTTTTGAAACGTGGAAAATTTCAAATTTATTTTTTTTGGAGGGGGGAGGGAGTAGTAACAGTAAATGCACATTTATAAAGAAAGTTCACTGTGCACACTATATCATCGCTTACCAATCTGGACCACAATTCTCCGCCTGTATCTTCCATGTATATAATTCCATACGACTGTACTACATTCAACAATTGCAGCACTTCTATTATCTTATACTTTTGGACATTTTACTATTTAAACAGTTAATTTGAACAAAAACCTACGTGAGTTTCAAATTTGGAGTGATTTCGACACGTTATAATTGTACCTATATTCTTGCTCTCATCAGGTACAATGGGTACCGGGTCTTTCGCTGGGTAAAGCGGCCGGGGTGTGGCGTTGACCACCCCCCCCCCAATTTAGCGCCGAGGTTACAGAAAGAGTAGAGCTATACCTCTACTTCCCCTCTCGACCTTCGTGGCCTGTTATAGGGTGAATTTTATCTTTACCTTTATTCTGGTTTTCATCACCCTGAAGATGGCAACATGAATGGCTGAAATATGTCTTTGATTACTACGTAATAAATTACATCCATCAATCCAAGTGCACTTCTTGGTTCCTTTAAACAATTTTATAAATTTTATTCATGCACGGAATAATGGAACCTATTAAACTGATAAAAATCATAATTCCACCGTTTTACATACAGGAGTGCCTCCTCCTCTCCTACTCCAAAAGCAGAATAAAGAGAAACGACTTTTAAAATAGAGCGCTGAATGGAATATTTCGAGCTGAGAAGGTGGAGTGACCAAGACTGGATGACACTGCGTGAAGAAAATTTCCATAATTTGTAATCTCCATAAGAATTTGGCTCACCAAAGGAAGGGGACAGGAGGGACACAGCGTGAAGGATATAAGGAGAGGTGCAAAGAATGCTTTATCGGGATACCTAAGGGCCAAAAACCATTTGGGAGACCTGGCAAGAGGCGGGAGGATTATATTAAACTGAATCTAACGAAATGTGTAAGGATGTGGAACGAATTCTCGTAAATCATGACAGCTGTCTGTGAAAGGTTTTTGTGAGTAAGGTAAAGAAACTTTTGGGTTCCATATAAGCAGAAGAATTTAGTGGCTAGCTCAGTGAATGTCGCTGTCCCCCGCAGAAATATGTTCCACTAAACTCAATATTTGAATTTCAAGTTGGCATCTCACTGTGGAGGCAGTGGTTCAGTCCCGGATCACATTATGAGCGATTCGTGGTGGATCAAGTGGAATGGCTAAGACTTTTCTACGAGTACAGACACTGTTCGACTTAGGCAATATCAAGAAAGGCAGTTTCAGTCTTACACGATTTTTAAAAATTACAAAATGCAATAGTATTTTTGTAATGCGCGCAACGAGAAGAAGGTGACGGAAGAATGCTGTTGGGCGATAACATAGGCGAGAGGGTGGTCATGCTTCGGTCGATCAGGTTTCATTGTCTTGGAATTTGGATTTTAGTTGGACATGTTTGAATATAAATAAAAGTTTGACTTGCGCGGACCTTCTTAAACGTAACATTTGTGTAAGTCGGAAAGTGTTTTAACTGTCTTTCCCATCTCAGTATCTTCCCACCAACGCTGCTTCCTCCCATTTAGTCCACTGACCACGTAAGCTATACAAACTGACAGCAGAGTTAATATGAAATACGTTCCGTCTCTCTCACCCATTACAGAGAGTAATTATAAAAGAAGGGTAAAGGTAAAATGTTCCAGTTACAGGCCCGGTGTGGCTCAGATGGTGGGTAGAGGTATAGCTCTACTCTTCCATGACCGCGGCACTAGAACAGGGTGACTGGTCAGCAGCACGCCCCGGCCGCACTTTACTCCCGGGAAAGACCCGGTACCCATTTTAAAGGAGGATGGTTGGGCCCCAGGGCCGGTCTGGACGGGTAGAAAATCTCGTCCCCACCGGGATTCGATCCCGGACCGTCCAGCCCGTAGTCAGTCGCTATACCGGCTGAGCTACCGGGCCACACAGAGAGTAATTATAGTACTTAATTATAAAGACAAATGTGCTCGAAGTTTCTTTTCTGTGGTGCTACGGCCCAACTCGTGCATAAACCATCTCATTTTGAGATTTATAGATCACACACAACTAGACACACACACACACACACACACAAACACACGGGTAGGACGCCTCTGGACAAGTGATCAGCTCGTCGCAGAAGCCGCTACCTACACAACACACAACAAGCATAATAGACGAACATCGACGCCCTCATCGGGATTCGAGGCCACAATCCCAGCAATCCAGAAACTGCAGACCTAGGTGTCATAAAGACTGTCTCATAAACTGTCTTGTATAAAGCAGTGGATGTTTTGTTTTACGGAAGGCAATGTAGTAAAATTCCGAAGGCTTACCAACCCTTTGGTATTTAAACAAGAAATGAATCAAAATTCCATAGCAGTGGGATAGCGTGAAGATTTAAATATCATCCAACAGATTCTGGGCGCCTCTCCTTGACAGCAGATGAGATATCAATGGCAGGGAAACGGGCGGCCAGTGCGACAATGGCTTCTGTTTGATATGCACGTGACGGCGACAATAGCAGGCAGCGTGCCTTCATTTGACACACGGGCGGGGGGCAACTACGTAACCGCATGCCGCCATTACGTTTTCAGCAACATCATTCCGCCCATTGAATTTGGTGGATTCCCTACAGCCGCTGTGCTAAATGATTTCTATGCGGTTACAGCTTCAGTAAGGGATGTGAGGAATAAATGGTAAAGGGAAATTTCACCCTACAAGAGGTCACGAAGGCCTAAAGAGGGAGTAAAGGTATAGCTCTACTTTTCTTTAACCTCGGCGCTAGATGGTGGTGAGTGGTCAACGCCACGCTCCGGTCGCTTTACCCCCGACAATGAGACCTGGTATCCATTATATAGAAGGCTGGGTAGGCTCCAACGGACCGTCTGGAAGGGTGTGGAAAATCTCGCCCCCCCCCACCGAGACTCGATCCCCGGACCGTCCAGGCCATAGTGAGTCGCTATACCGACTTCGCTGTCTCGACCCATAGAATGTAATGATTTCGAAGCAGAATGCCGAAAGCTGTTTGCTCCATATACTAGTATTTCTAGGTGTACTTATATACAGGGTACAGCAATAGTATGATGACTTTCAGATCGCTGTTTCGATGAACTGAACTGAGTATAACAAACAAAGAAATTAAGGAGTATTAGCAATAAAATATCAATTAATTTATGATTGTTTATTCTTTAACAATTACATCTCCTAATTAGTCTTCCTGGCATTTGTTCCTGTAATTGTGATCAGAAGTTAACTGTAACTTTGCTCTAATTTCGACCGTAAAGTGCTCTTTCGCCACTTAAAGTGTCACAAAAGAATGTAATTATTTTCAGAACCCAGCTGGAAGTAAAATACTGTGACGTAGGAGGCAGGTTGTGAGCCTTTGTGAAGTTATATTTAACTTTCGAACAGGGCTTAGAAAAATGAATTTCATGTCACACAGACCACTTATGTTTTGTAATTTTTAAAAAGTAAAGAGCCTTTTTTTAATGGCATTTTAATAGTGACATTTCTCAATTTTTTTTTATTTATTTTCTTATATTCATCCTGACTCGCCAAAAACAGCGATCACTTTCCATCGCCGCATTCTGTAATTGCACTGTCGTCGAAATTCGAAATTTAGGGACTTTAGAAGTGAAATAGGCAGACACTTCGACTTCAGTAGTGTTCAGGGCCACATTTCATTAAGGTTTGTGAACAACGACATCATGAAGATAAATGTCAGCTTGCCAGTACCATGACTTGTATTAAAGGGAAAAAGGAAAATATCTCCACGGAGCAGATTCTTTCGTGAGAAGTTAATAAGCGATGGGCAGACCAGAAATTCTTGACCGTTTATGGGAGCCGAAGGTTCATTACAGTGTTTACAAAAGCCCGCTGGGTTCAGCCACAAGAACCTTATTTTAGAGAGCAGCGTGTAAACTGCAGGAGTGGAGGTAGGACAGGACGTATTCCTCATCTTACCGTTAGAAGAATATCAGTAGTTAGCTTCAAGTTCCAGCTGTTTTATTCCCGGGGATAAATAAGCAGGGTGCAACCCAGAGCAGGTCTTGATGCTTTGGATAGGAGTAAAGCGTCTTGCTGTTTAAGAAATGATTTTTACTTCCATATCGCATATCGCCCTCAGACTATTTCAATCAGTCAGACTATTTCAATCAATAGAAATTTAGCGGTAGCATAAGACAGTAACAATTTTTTAAACATTACAAGGTATTTAAGTGGCGATGTTTAAAAAATGATTACTGCCTAGTGCTACCCTGACAAGAAATGGCAGGGTTAGTTCACATCTTGCGACTTCCGATTTATAAACGGTCAAAAGAAAACTAATTTCTAATCGCCAGGAACATTAAAAATGTAGGATGACATATAAAAGTGAGCGTTTGATTGAAATATTTGTGTGCGTACCTTGTGCTATAGTTTGAAACATTTGGCCAACGGTTATCATTGACTGAAGTTCCCTTAGATCTAGTAAAATTTAGTCAGCAATCCATCCTCAGGGAGAACAAACAGTCAGCATACAAAAATTCTTCCATATACATGGCTATACAGAGCCACAGTCCACCTTACAATTTATTCTGTACATATCCCCGTATCTAATGCACGCAGTTATGGAGCCCTTCTCCCTTAGCAATTGCCTTGCATTACCAGTGTCTTTTTAATGAAGGGTTATTAGCAGAATTATTAATTACTATTCATTTGTGTACTAGGAGCTACGTATGTTTTTCATTATTCCTTGGAAGAAGTCCATAGACAAGATTTGTACAACTTATATCCATATAGTATATGATTTCTCTAATTGGCGTCTTTCACAAAAAAAAAAAACAAAAAAAAAATTCCCTCAACAACTTTTTTTTTTTTTAAAATTTTTTTAAATTATTGTGTTTTTTCTTTTTT